>JAABUN010005218.1_pt1 | contig 16420 bp, 14 predicted proteins | sample 5559311 | NCBI WGS metagenome assembly JAABUN01 (sample SAMN10711877, study PRJNA513370) | rock metagenome | isolation source: Antarctica rocks | place: Antarctica: Victoria Land, Siegfried Peak sud
CTCACCACCAAGGTGCTGGCGTTTATCGCCTACTACAACCGGACCATGGCCAAGCCCTTCAACTGGACGTATCAAGGCAAGGCGCTCTGCGACTAACTACCGACGCATCCAGGCCACGCTGTACTAGCCCCCTCTCCTAGCATGGGCGGGCGCCCTCTGGGCAGCGGGTGGCGAGCGAATGCGAGCCGGGGTGAGGGCCATATCCCCTCAACAATAAGGAGTGGCATGACTGCGACACCGCTCGGACAAGCCGGCCCGATCACGATTTTGGCCGGGCTCTTTCTCGATGGCACCCTTGGCGAACTACGGCGCGGGGTGCAACTGACGATCGATGGCGGCGTGATCACAGGGGTCGCGGATGGTGTGGCACCGGCGCGTGGGGCGACGGTGCTCGATTTGCGTGAGTACAGCGTTCTTCCGGGCCTGATCAATATGCACACTCATACGGTCCTCCCCGGTGACGGGACACCGTTCATGGAGTGGATGGCGCTGCCGGACGAACTGCTGCTCTTGCAGGCGCACACCAATGCGCTGGCTTCGTTGCACGCCGGGGTCACGACCCTGCGCGACTGCGGCGGCAAGGGGCAGCTGATGTTCCGGCTGCGCGACGCGATCCGCGCCGGGATCGTGGCCGGGCCGCGCCTCGTCCTCTGCGGCAGGCCGCTGACGATCACCGGGGGGCATTGCCACCCATTCGGCGGCGAGGCCGATGGGGTCGAGGGGATGCGCCTGGCGGCGCGCGGGCTGATCAAGGAGGGCGCCGACTTCATCAAGATCATGGCCTCCGGCGGCGGCACCCCCGGTACCTATCCCTATCGCCCGACCTACGAGGTGGAGGAGTTGCGCGCGACGATCACCGAGGGCCAGAAGGTTGGCAAGCCCGCCTCCTGCCACTGCACCGCTGGCGAGGCGGTGACGCGGGCGCTCGATGCGGGTGTCGATCATATCGAACACTGCTATTTCCACGGGCCGAATGCCGAGTGGCGCGAAGACCCGGCGCTGGCGCAGCGCGTGGCCGCCGCCGGTGTCTACGTGACGGCGACGATGCAGACGATGGAAGACTGGATGCTGGCCGAACGCGCCCGCACCGGCGTCGCGCCCGACCAGGATCGCCATAGCGAGACGCTGACCTCGATGCGCTTGCTGCACGAGAGCGGCGTCCGGCTCGTTGCCGGGAACGACGCCGGTTGGCGGCATACTGGGTTTGATGACTTCAGTCGCGAGATCGAACTGCTGGCCGAGATCGGGCTGTCGCCGTTGGAGGCGCTTCACGCGGCGACCGGGCGTGCGGCGGCGGCGTGCAGGCTGAGTGGCGTCATCGGCACGCTGGAAGTCGGCTGCGCGGCCGATCTCCTCGTCGTCAAGGGCGACCCGACGCACGATCTGACGGCGCTGCGTACCCCCGCGCTGGTATTACAGGCTGGCGATGTCGTGGTCGATCGTCGCTGATTGCCGCACGCCCTCACCCCTGCCGTATTACCCCCTGCTATATACCCCTTGCTACATAAGGAGAGACAACGATGTCATCGACCACCCCGCGCTATGGCGCACCCGGCGAGCGCGTGCAAGATACGCTGATCTCCGATGCGCCGCTCCTCGCGGGCTACTCCTGGCCCTACATCACGATCGTCGGCCATCAAGAGGGGCCGCAGATCACGATCATCGCCGGGATCCACGGCTGCGAGTATGTCTCGATTCACGCCGCGATGCGACTGGCGGCGGAACTCGAACCCGCCGAGGTGCATGGGCGCGTCCTGATCGTGCCGGTCGTCAATCTGCCTGCCTACTGGGCGCGGACGCCGTTCGTCTGCCCGATCGACGGCAAGAACCCGAACCGCTTCTTCCCCGGCGACCCGGCGGGGACATTTACCGACGTGCTGGCCGACTTTATCTTCACCACTTGTATCGCGCCGAGCGGCGCGGTCATCGATCTGCACGGCGGCGACATGGTCGAGGCGCTGGCACCGTTCGCGATCATCGCCGCTGATGCAGCGCCGGAGGTCGTCGCGAGATCGCGGGCACTCGCTGAGGCATTCGGTCTGTCCTATACCGTCAATAATCGCCCCGCGCCCGGCCAGATCGGCGGGATGACCTTCTCGGCGGCGGCCAGCATCGGTATCCCCGGCCTGATCGCCGAGGCGGGTGGGATCGGCCAACTGACCTTGCCCGATGTCGATCTGCTGGTCAACGGCACCCGTCGCGCCATGCACGCCGCTGGCAATCTCCACGGCGCGGCGACGGTGCCCGGCACGCGCTATCTGGAAGAATTCAGTTGGTTTTACACCACCAATGAAGGCTTCTGGATCGCCGACGTGCGCGCTGGGGACGACATTCAGGCCGGGCAGCAGATCGGGCGTGTCCTCTCGCTCACCGGCGAGGTCATAGAGACGCTGATCGCGCCAGTCGCTGGCGTCGTCCTGTTCCTGACGACGAGCGCGGCGGTGAAGGCGCAGGGGTTATTGCTGGGGTTGGGGCTTTGGCCGGGGGCTGCTGAGTAGTACCTTGAAGGGCATAAATGAGTCGTGCTTCGTGGGTTATGAGAAGGGTGAGGGGGACGGCCCTCACCCCCCGCCGCCACCACAAGGGTGGTCGAGCACCTGCGGGCGGTGCCCGCTGCCCAGAGGGCACCCGCCAATGCTAGCAGAGGGTGAAGCCGTTGTGAGGTGGTTGCATTTCACCCTCTCACGCCAGCAACGAACCACACCCTCCCCGCGTCGGGGAGAGGTCCATCCCCCGCGCGCCTCGCGATGCAGCATGGTAGGGTAGTCATCTGCGGCGCAGCGTTGTCTTCCGTTGAACGGAAAATACTCGGCGTACGATAGAGAGGGCAGATGCTCGCGATCACCAACGGTATGGTCCATACGATGGCCGGGCAGATCCACGAGCACGGCACGGTGCTGATCGATGGCGGCAGGATCGTGGAAGTGGGCGAGCGGATCGCCGTTCCTTCGGGTGCCACGGTCGTCGATGCGGCGGGGAAGGTCGTTTTTCCCGGCTTCGTCGAGTCGCATTCGCACGTCGGGGTCTGGAGCGATGGGGTCGCCGGTGAGGGCCACGACTTCAACGAAACCTCCGATCCGGTGACGCCGCAGATGCGCGCGATCGACGGAATCAACCCGCTCGATGGGGCCTTCGGCGACGTTTTAGCCGCTGGGATCACGACGCTGATGACCGGGGCGGGCAGCGCCAACCTCTTCGGCGGCGAATGGGTCGCGATCAAACCGGTCGGCCAGATCGTCGAGGAGATGGTGTTGCGCTACCCGTGTGGACTGAAGCTGGCGTTGGGCGAGAACCCCAAGCGGGTCTACAGCGCGCAGAAGAAGAGTCCGATCACGCGGATGGGCGAGGCGGCGCTGATCCGCGAGATGTTCCTGAAGGCACAGGCGTACGCGGCGAAGCTCGACCGGGCCGCGAGCGGTGAGGGCGACCAGCCGGAGCGCGACCTGAAGCTCGAACCGCTGGTGCGCGCCCTGCGCGGCGAAGAGAAGACCCGGATCCACGCGCATGCCGCGCAGGACATCGCGACGGCGGTGCGACTGGGACGCGAATTCGGGCTCGATATCGTGATCGAGCACGCGACCGAGGGCTGGAAGATCGCCGATTTCCTGGCGCGTGAAAGGGTGCCGGTCAGCCTCGGGCCATTCCACATCGGTCGCCCGAAGATCGAGATGGCCCCGATGACCCTCAAGTCGCCGGGGATCCTGTCGCGAGCCGGTGTTCAGGTGGCGATTCATATGGATGCGACCGCCGCCACCTCATATCTGCCGGTCTTTGCCGGGCTGGCCGTGCGCGAGGGGATGGACGAGACCGAGGCGTTGAAAGCGATCACGATCAACGCGGCGCGGATCAGCGGGATCGCCGATCGGGTTGGCAGCCTCGAAGCGGGCAAAGATGCCGACGTGCTGATCCTCTCGGGCCACCCGTTCTCTTGGCAGACGCGGGTGGAGCGGGTCTACATCAACGGGCTGCTGGCGCATCGGGCTGAGGGCGTTGCGGCGGTGGGTTGATTCCTCCCCGCCGCCACCACAAGGGTGGTCCAGCACCTGCGGGCGGCGACCCTCCCCTAAAGCGGGAGGGTGAAGCCATCCCTCATCGCAACGATCCTCACCCCTCTCCTAGAATTGGGAGAGGGGTCGGCGAGCGGATGCGAGCCGGGGGTGAGGGCCGTAAGGGCCGTAACCACCAGGCGAGGGGTGATCAGCGTATAGAGTCTCTTTACCGATTCGCCAAGCACCAGGAGAAATAGCGATGACAGCAACTGATCTGCGCGATCAACCGATCACGATCATCGGTGCGGGGGCGATCGGCGGGACGGTCGGGGCGTTCCTGCACGACGCCGGGTACGATGTGACGCTGGTCGATGTCGTCCCCGAGCATGTCCAGGCGATCAATGAGCGCGGGCTGCGGATCACCGGGCTGCGCGGCGACCGTGTCTTTCACCCGCGTGCTATCCTGGCCGATGAGGTGCAAGGGCCGCTCGGGGTCACCTTCCTCTGCGTCAAGGGTCACTTCACGGCGTCGGCGATTGCGCGCTACGGGCCGCTCCTCGCGCCGGATGGCTATGTGGTGTCGTTGCAGAACGGCCTCAACGAGCCGATCATCGCGACCGAGATCGGTGCCGAGCGGACGGTCGGCGCGTTCGTCCACTTTGGCGCGGATTACCTGGAACCGGGGCTGATCCAGCTTGGCAATGAGCAGACGATCTTCATCGGCGAACTCGATGGGCAGATCACGTCGCGTGCCGAGGCGGTGCGCGCGGCGCTGGCGCATGTGATGCCCGCTGCGGTCACCGATAACCTCTGGGGCTATCTGTGGGGCAAGCTCGTCTACGGGGCGATGGCCTTCGCGATCTCATCGGTCGATGCGCCGATCCCCGCCGTGCTGGATGACCCGCTCGGTCGCGCCGTCTGCCGCGCGGCCTCTGCGGAGGCGTATCGGGTCGCCAGCGCACAGGTCGCGCAACTCGAAAATATCGGCGATTTCGATCCGAACCAGTTCGCGCCCGGTCCCGATTTCCTGTCGCGCTCCGATGCGGTCTTCGATGCGATGGCCGAGGGTTCGCGGAAGGCGATCAAGCAGCACATGGGGATCTGGCGCGACCTGAAGGTGAAGCGCCGCGCCACGGAGGTCGATGTGCTGACCGGCGTGGTCGTCGCCAGGGGGCGCGAGTTGGGGATCGCGACCCCGACGAACACGGCGATCCTCGAGCTGATCCACGCGATCGAGGAAGGTCGCACGGGGATGGGCTGGGAGAATTTTCGCACGTTGGCGGAGCGGGGTGGGGTGACGGTTGGGGTATAGGGGGGGAGGGGGCGTGGGTGGTACCGGGGGCAACCGGGATTGAAATCCCAGCTAAGGGCTGCGGCCACGAAACCCGCCTCCGCGGGTTGGGTTCATTGCCGGGCTGAGTGTCTTCGATGGTGCTTAAGTGCATCTCTAGGCTGCCCGGAATGCGGCGCTGATGGTGGTCCTGCGGCATATTGTCGCGCTATGGCATGTGACATAAACGAAGGGTGAGGGGTAGGATGCAGATCGATTTACAGGGGCAGGTGGCGATCGTGACGGGGGCGGCGCACGGGATCGGGAAGGCGATCTGTACGACGCTGGCCGAGGCTGGGGCGCGGATCTGGGCGGTCGATCTGTTGACCGATGGGTTGGCGGAGACGGCGGCGGCGGTGACAGCGCTCGGCGGGTCGTGCCAGACGGCGACGACGAACCTGACCGACTCGCAGGCGGTCGCGGCGATGGTCGAGCAGGTCCAGGCGGCGGAAGGGCGGGTCGATATTCTGGTCAATTGCGCCGGTGGGGTCGCGGGGCAGGCGGGACAGCCGGTCGAGGCGATCACCGATGAGATGTGGGATATCGTCATCAAGACGAATCTCTACTCGACCTTCTACTGTATCCGCTCCGTCACGCCGATCATGAAGGCGCAAGGGGGCGGGCGGATCGTCAACATCTCGTCCGGGGCGGGGCGCTCGGTCAGCCTGACCGGGATCCAGGCGTATGCCAGCGCCAAGGCTGGGCAACTGGGCCTCACGCGGCAGATGGCGCACGAATTGGGGCAGTATCAGATCACCGTCAACGCGATCGCCCCCGGCTTTGTCCGCTCGAATCCCTCCACCGAGCGCCAGTGGGAGGCGATGGGCGCGGAGCGGCAACGCCAGCTTGTCGAGGGTATCGCGCTGCGACGGCTCGGCGCGGCGGAGGATATCGCCAATGGCGTCCTCTTCTTTGTGTCGAAGCTGTCGGGCTGGGTGTCCGGGCAGACGATCAGCATCGATGGCGGGCGGCATATGATGTAGGGGGCAACCTCTAATCTCGGGGACGTGGGTGGGCGGGCGGTTGAATCCCCATGAAGGGGACAATGACTGCGCCTGGGGGTGGCTGCGGCCACCACAAAACCGGCCTTCGCCGGTTAGATTCGTTATTCACATGAGGCAATTATGTTAGGGCGATGCCTCGCAATAATCCTAACCCGCGAAGGCGGGTTTCGTGGCCCATAGGCCCAACCTGTCGCTACGCACGCCCTCGCAAGCATAACCATGAGGAGGGAACCACGATGCCTGAGCCGATCTTGCTCGCCCAACGAACGTGGCCGGAAGTGCGCGATCTCTTGCCGACGAATCAGGTAGTGCTGGTGCCGGTCGGGGCGTGCGAGCAGCACGGGCTGGGGATCGCGCTCTCCACCGACACGATCTCGGCCGATGCCCTCTGCCGTCGCGCGGCGGCGATCCTCGGCGCGCGGGCGGCGGTCGCGCCTGCTGTACCGTTCGGGGTGTCGGGTCACCACATGGCCTTCCCTGGCACGATCAGCCTGACCGGGCAGACGTTGGCGACGATCCTCAAAGAGATCATCGAGTCGCTGGCGCGGCATGGCTTCCCGCGCGTGGTCCTGGTCAACGGGCACGGTGGCAATGCCCCGGCGCTGGCCCTGGCGGCGGAGTGGACGCAGCGGCTGCGGCCCGCCACGCACGTCCTCGGGCTCTATGGTTATGGCTTCCTGGGGGCGCAGGCGCGTGAACTAATGCCACCCGAAGCGCCGGGTCATGGTGGTGGCGACGAGGCGGCGGTCGTGATGGCGGTGGACCCGACCTACACGCGCCCAGAGGCGTTCTGCGCGCCCGATTTCGTCGTCCCGCAGCGCGAATTCAGCCTACAGGTATCGGCGTACAACGGCGTCGGCGGCGTGCCATATCAGGAACTGACCCGCAACGGCGCGACCGGCGATACCCGCTCCGCGACCGCTGCACTCGGCACCGAGATTCTCGATCGGGCCGGTGCCGCGCTGGCCGAGATCCTCGAAGCGTTCATCGCGACCAGCCCCGTGACCACCGCCAAAGGGTGAGCGGCGGTCTGACCGCGACGCGACGCGACGCGATACGAAAGGATGTACAGATGGCGCGTTTGGCGGGCAAAGTGGCGCTGATTACCGGTGGGACGACGGGGATCGGGCTGGCCTGCGCCCAACTCTTCGCCCGCGAAGGGGCGCGGGTGATGGTCGCCGGTCGCGATGAGGCGACCGGGGTGGTGGCGGTCGCGACCGGCGACAGCGAGGCCGGGGGCGAGATTCGTTACTGCCAAGCGAATGTTGCCCAGGCAGCGGACTGCGCGCGGGCCGTCGCCGAGACGATCGCGGCGTTTGGCTCGTTGGATATCGTCGTCGCCAATGCCGCTGTCGGCACACTGACCGTCGGCGGAACGGTCGAGAGTATCACGCCGGAACTCTGGGATCTGGCCTTGCAGACGAACATTGGCGGCGTGACTGCGGTCTGCCGCGCGGCGATTCCCCATCTGCGGGTGGCGGGCGGCGGATCGATCCTGCTGACCTCATCGATCTCCGCGCTTGTCGGCGGCTATCGGCGACCGACCCACGCCTACGCCGCCACCAAGGGGGCGTTGCTGGCGCTGACGCGGGCGATGGCCGTCTCCTACGGCCCGGAGAAGATTCGGGTTAACGCGCTGATCCCCGGCCTGATCCGCACCCGCCTGACGACCGATCTCCTCGATGACCCGGAGATAGCAGCACGATCGGTCGCTGGTATCCCGCTCGGCTTCGCGGGCGAGCCTGACGACATCGCCTACGCCGCACTCTACCTCGCGTCCGACGAGGCGCGGTTCGTCACCGGCGCGGAGTTCGTGATCGATGGCGGGGCGACGGTGGCCTGACGCCTCGTTAACGTGACACTTCAAGATGCGGGGCGGCTGCTAATGGCGGTTGCGCCGATTCATTTCTCCGCGTTTGCGTTAACTCGCGGCATTCCTGTTTCGGATTTCCCGCCCTCTTCTCGCTCGACTATTACACTATGTAGAGTATCGCATTGTGTAATAATCGAGCGAGAAGAGAGCTTCATGGGCGACGAACGGAGCGAGTTGCGACAGTTGGGGCGCTTTGCGGAGCCAGGCGTGGCGATCCTCGTCAGCCTGGCGAGCGGTGCCAAGCACGGCTACGCCATGATCGAGGACATCGCGGCCTTCTCGGGTGTGCGGATCGGGCCGGGGACGCTCTACAGCGCGCTCAGTCGTTTGGAGGAGCGGGGACTGATCGCGCCGGTGCCGAGCGACGATCGGCGGCGCCCCTACCGGCTGACCGACGCGGGGCAGGTGGTGCTACGCGAGCAACTTGGTCAGCTCAACGCCTTTGTGACGGCGGGCTACGCGAGGCTGGTGACCGGATGATACCGTTCCTGATCCGCTGTCTGTTGCGCTGCTACCCGCGTGCCTGGCGCGAGCGTTATGGGGCGGAATTCGCCGCCCTGCTGGAAGCGTCGCCGTTGACACTCGGTCGGCTACTCGATGCCGTGTGCAGCGCGACCGATGCACACGGGCGACAGTGGAGGAGGCGATTCATGGCGATTCTTGCGACGCGGACGTTCGATGAGGAAGAACAGCGCTTCTGGCGACGGTGTGTTGTACCTGTTGTTTGCCGGGGTGCTGATCGGCTTGGTCTCCCGAATGGTGCCGATCGTCCTTGCCTTCAGCGGTTTCTTTGCTGCCGATCAACGCGCGATTGTCGGTGATCTTGCCACGCTGCCGCTTGGACTCCAATTCGGACAATGGTGGGGCTTGCTGGGGGAGGCACGGGAACTCGTCGCCATGCCGTTCCTCGGCCTCATCGCGCTCGGGTTGGGTGTGGTGCAGGGGCGGGCGCTGCGGGCGCTCCTGCCGACACTCAGCCGCTGGTGGGTCGCGATGGCGCTGGTCGGCCCGCTTGCCGCGCTGGTAGTCATGACAACCGACCGCAGCTACAGCCGCTTCACCGATCTCATCTCGATGACCCGCTATTTTTCCAGCTATCTGGGACAAGCAACCTCCCCTACGGTGGCACGCCCGACGGACTTTTATACCCTTGCCCTTTACTATCTACTCCCCACGGCAACCTTCGCTGGGATTGCAGCGGCCTGTCAGGCGTATCTCCTCAAAGGGGTCATCGGTCGTGCCGGGTGGTGGATTGTGGTGGCGATGCTGGCGGCGATTGCCGGGCTTGCGACGGCGCGTGTCTTTGCCGCGTTGCGGACCGAAGGCTATCGCCTGGGTCCAGAAGTCATCCGGCCTGACTTGCTAGCCCTCGATAGCGGCGTGGTGATCGCGCAATTGGGGGCCGTGTGCGCCGTATATGGCATCGTTTCCGGCCTGGGTCTTATCGCCCTCCGTCGCGGACAGCACGCTATTCCTCATCAAGTCGTGTCGGGGGATTGAGCCTCTACTGGCGACGGAGTATTTTCCTCGATCCAACACTCCCTTGATGACCCTGATATAGCACCTCTTCTGCGCGAGTCGGTGCGCGAGAGTGGCTGGCGGTCAATCGCTAGCCACCCTCGCGCGTAAGCCCTGCCTGAGATAATCCATTTTCACTATCATGTCTAGCTAAAGTGCTATGATTGGCGGCGGCGCGAGTACCGGGCGGCGAAGTCACCCGATTCGCGCGCCGTGTCGCGCCCGACGCTAGCAGTCGCGGGTACAGCCGGGTCCCGCATTCCGCACTCGAAGGAGGTACGGGTGAATATCCACGAGTACCAGGCAGCCGAACTTTTCGCGAAGTATGGCTTGCCTGTCAATCCGGGCCGCGTGGCCCGCACGCCGGAGGAAGCCGCAGAACACGCGCGGGCCATCGGCGGGACTGTCGTGTTAAAAGCACAGGTGCACAGCGGCGGTCGCGGGAAGGCTGGCGGCGTCAAGCTCGCCAAGTCACCCGAGGAAGCCGCCGAGAAGACCGGCCAGATCCTCGGCCTCGACATTCGCGGCCACATCGTCCATCAGGTCCTCGTCGCGCCCGGTGCCGACATCGCCAAGGAGTATTACCTCGGCGCGATCCTCGACCGCGAAGCGCGCGGGATCACGATGATGGGTAGCTCCGAGGGCGGCGTCGACATCGAAGAGGTCGCGCAGACGAACCCCGACGCGATCATCAAGGTCACCGCCGATCCGCTGCTCGGCCTCCAGGATTACGAGGCGCGCGAACTGGCGTTCGGGATGGGGATCGCGCCCGCCGATGTCAACGGTTTTGTCGCGATCGTCAAGCAACTCTACAACGCCTTCGTCGGCGAGGATGCCTCGCTGGCCGAGATCAATCCGCTGATCCGCACCGGTGACGGGAAGTGGGCGGCGATCGACTCGAAGATGGTCCTCGATGATAGCGCCCTCTACCGCCATCCTGGCCTGGAGAGCTTGCGCGATCTCGCCGAGGAGAACGCGATCGAGATCGAGGCCAAGAAGGCCGGGCTCGCGTTCGTCAAGCTCGACGGCGTGATCGGTTGCATGGTCAACGGCGCGGGCCTCTCGATGGCGACGATGGACGCGATCAAGTTCGCGGGCGGCTCACCGGCCAACTTCCTCGATGTCGGTGGCGGCGCGACCTCTAAGCAGGTCGTGCAGGGGTTGCAATTGATCCTCGCCGATCCGAACGTCACCGCGATCCTCTTCAACATCTTCGGCGGGATCGCCCGTTGCGACGTGATCGCCCAGGGGATCGTCGATGGCCTGACCCAGATCGAGGTCAAGGTGCCGCTCGTCGTGCGCCTGCTCGGCACCAACCAGGAAGAAGGCCGCCGCATCTTGCGCGAGTCGGGCTTCGACCTGATCACAGCGGACACGATGAGCGAGGCGGCCCAGAAGGTCGTCGCGGCAGCGGGGAAGTAAGTCGGCAGTCCGTAGTCCGTAGTCCGTAGTGACTGAGCGGTGGTGTGAATACACCCCCTCAGCAATCGGACCCCTTACTACGGACTACGGACTACGGACTCTCGACTACAAGGAGGACTCCCTTGGCTATTCTCGTCAACAACGAGACGCGCCTGCTGGTGCAGGGGATTACCGGGCGTGACGGCAGCTTTCACGCGAAGCAGATGCTCGATTATGGCACGAATGTTGTCGCGGGTGTGACCCCCGGCAAGGGCGGTCAGACCGAGCACGGTGTACCGGTCTTCAACACCGTGCGTGACGCGGTGGAGGCGACGCAACCCAATACTTCGATCATCTACGCCCCGGCGCGCTTCGCCCCGGACGCGATCCTCGAAGCGGCCGACGCCGGGATTGGGTTGATCGTCTGCATCTCCGAGCATATCCCGCCGCTGGACATGGTGCGGGTGCGTGCCCGCCTCGCCGCGACCGGTTCGCGCCTGCTCGGGCCGAACTGCCCCGGCCTGATCACCCCCGGCCAGGCGAAGGTCGGGATCATGCCCGGCTTCATCCATCAGCCGGGCCGTGTCGGCGTCGTCTCGCGCTCCGGCACGCTGACCTATGAGGTCGTTTATGCCCTGACTCAGCTCGGCCTCGGTCAGTCCACGGCGGTCGGGATCGGCGGCGACCCGGTCAACGGCACCTCGTTCATCGACGTGCTGCGCCTCTTCCAGGCTGACGAAGGGACCGACGCCATCGCGATGATCGGCGAGATCGGCGGCACCGATGAAGAGGCCGCCGCCGCCTTCATTAAGACGCACGTCACCAAGCCGGTCGTCGGCTTCATCGCCGGGCAGACCGCCCCGCCAGGGAAGCGGATGGGCCACGCGGGCGCGATCATCTCCGGCGGCACCGGCACCGCCGAAGAGAAGATCGCCGCGATGTCGGCCGCCGGGGTGCGGATGTCCGAGAGCGCGGCAGGGATCGCGACGATCATCAAGGAAATCCTCGGTTAGCCCACCTCGCGCGTGCCTTCATCCACGCCAACATCCACGCCAACATCGTTGCCACCGCACAGCGACAGTTGCCCACCGCCTGGCCCGATCAACGAGCGGGCCAGGCGTTTAGTTGCCCCATCCTGGCTGAGCGGACGACGACGGTCGGTTTCCTGGTCAACAGGCTCGATAGCGAACCTGGTATACCACCGTGCTGTTGCCCACCGCGCTGCTGACCGCACGCGGCCATACACGACGAGGCGGGCCAAGTGGCCCGCCTCGTTGCTCGTTATCCTCGCTCACCGTTGGGTGTGCTTTAGGCGCTGTTGCGCCGGCCCGTGACAAAGTTGAAGATCACGACGATGAGCGCGATCACCAGGAGCGCGTGGATTAGGCTCCCGGCGATGTGGAAGACCAGTCCCAATGCCCAGAAGATGACGAGTAGGACCGCTACGCCCCACAAGATACCGACCATGCTCGCGCCTCCTTGCTACTCATACCACTGGTGCCGTTCGGTTAGCCTCAGCAGCGAAAGACGCAGAGAACGTGCCACCCTTATGCTGCACTGCCCGGCGGCGCTGGCGCTGTCTCGATCGGCGTCGCCGTCGCGAGCAACTGGGTGATGGCGGCGGGCAATTGGTCGAGCGTGCGGATCAGCAGGTCGGCCGACTGTTCGAGCATCAGATTGCGGTTCTCGGGGTCGCGCGAGGCGGCGACCCAGCGTGTCGCGCCGGAGTAGTAGAGGATGATCTTGCGATCATAGCCGCGCGCCAGCCCCTGCAACGCCGCGATCCCCGCGTCCATATCGGCACCGTCGCCGAGGGTGACGACGATCTCCGCGCCGAGGACCGCCGCGATATCCGCCTTGATCGCCTCGCCCAGATCGCCGCCACCTTCGCCCGGCTTGTAACGCCGGGAGGCGGTGATATCGCACGGCAGATCGGCGGTCTGGAGTTGGCGCAGCGCCTCGGCCAAGAGGAGGCGTTGCCACTCGTAGAGCCCGCCGCCGAATTCGAGGTGGATCCGCGGGCGTGCTCCTGGCGGATTCGGCGCGGGGATCGCGGCCATGAACTGCCCCGGCTGGCGGACCAACTCGCTACCCGCGTTCGCGACCCGCTCCTGCAAGTTGGTAATCCCGGTGTCCTGCGCGCGGCGGTAGAGGCGTCGGCGGTCGCCCTGCGCGGCCGCTGGCAGGCTGGCCTCTTTCAGGATTGCGGGAGCGAGGGTGCAGAGGATCGGGTCGAGCGGATAGATCCAGCCCCACGGGTCATATTGATAGTCGATGAAATCGTTGACGATCGGCATGATCGGACGACCGAGCGCGGCGGCATACCCGACCTCGAAGCAGACGCCGCTATCTTTCTGCGGATCGTTGAGGAGCGCGACGATGGCGTAGCTGCGCCGGATCGCCTCGGTATCCAATTCGTAGATCTGCCGGATGACGATCGCCGCGTCGGTGACGGTTGGATCGACCGCCTCGTTGCTGTCCCGGAAGGGGAGGAAGGCCAGATTCCCCGCCGACCGCAGCTTCGCGGTCGCGAGCCCGCGCCGCAGCCCGCGCACCAATGCCTCCTCGACGGCGGCACTGAGCATCCGCCCGGCATACTCAAAGAGTTTCGTCGCGACATAGACCGGCGCGCGACCCTCGGCCAGGGCGACCGGATCGGGCCGCCAGTTTTCTCTGCTCATCAAGACGGTGCTCCATTAATCGGCGCAAAAATAGTCGAGAACGATCTGCTGGCTGGTCACGCTGGCAGAATCAGCAAGGCGGCGCACACTGACAGTGCGGGCATTATAGCGTGCGGGATCAAGGAGGGTTTGCGTTGGCCGAATTGATGTCTCATAATTCCTACTCTAAGTAGGAATGTTGACGGGTTGATTGTGCATGCTGAGTAGGGAGTACCCAAAGATATGGCCATGACAAAACGCTCAGTGGTGCTAGAAGATGAGTTGGTAGAACAAGCCGTTGCGCTCGCTGGACCGCGTGGATTCTCACGCTTATTGAATGCCGCCTTAAGGCAATATCTTCAGGCACAGCGTCTCGAACGATTAGAGCAGGAGTTGGCGGCTGAATACGGGCCAATTACCCCGGAAGCCTGGGAACGTGCTGAGCAAATTGTATGGCCGCGCTAAAATCCGTACCCGCCGCTACGCGCGGATACATGGTTCTCGATAGTGGGGCACTATTCGCATTGTCGGTAGGTGACGTGGAAGCGCGGGCAGCACTTCTGCTTGCTGTTCGTCGCGGTCTTACCATTACTATACCAACCGTGGTTCTAGCGCAGGTGATCCGTGGTGGACCACAGGACGCTGCGGTAAATCGGGTTCTCAAAGAAATCGGCGAGTTTACCGTGATCACTACAACTTTAGCCAGGCAAGCGGGTGTGCTACTGCGCAAAACTGCGACGATTGACGTTGTTGATGCTCTCGTGGCGACGATCGCTCTTCAACAGTTACCAGCGGTGATCCTGACGAGTGACCCCGGCGATCTTCGCACATTGGTGATGGCCGATACAGATCATCCTCGCGTCCAGATCATCGCGGTTTGAGCGGAAACAGGCAATCAGATCCTATATGTACGTGGGAATGTACCGTCCCACGATAATGTCGTGCCTCACGAGCGCATCACTTGCTGTGATAATCCTGTACTGGACTTCTGGCCCAACTATAGAGAAGCCGCTGAACGCTTGAGCGTGGATTCGTATGGCCCTAATCGGGTAAGACAAACGCTTCCGTTATGAAATTGGCGTCAGGTCGGTCGCTCTCGTAGTGAAGCGAGCGGGGAGAAGATCAGCCACAAGATTGCCAGGAAGGAGCCGAATCCTCCCAGGAGTAATGTCGTTTGTAAGCCGAGCGCTGCGCCCAAGATGCCACCAAGGAGCGCACCGATCGACGACATACTCCACATGATGAAGGTCATGGTTGCGTTCATCCGTCCGAGAAAATGGCTGGGGGTGATGACCTGGGAAATACTGTGCTGGTTGATATTGTAGATCGGCCCGGCGAGCCCGAAGAGAAATTGTGCGCCAGCAAGCGCGACGATTATTCCCGAGGATATTTGCGTGGTGAGCAGGATCAGGATGACGCCACACGCGCCCAGAGATTGTCCGAGGATAATCGAGAAGCCTACGCCGATACCGCGCGCGATCCGCTCCGCGGCGAGCGCCCCGATCAACGCGCCAGGTCCGAGAAAGGTGAACGTCAGGCCGACGGTTGCGGCCGCGACATGAAGCTCCTGGGTGACATACAGCAAGTAGACGGTGAAGAGGATACTGGAAAAGAAGTTGTCTGTGCCGGTACAGCCCGCAATCCCGCGTAGCAAACGGCTATGGATGACAAATCGCAGCCCTTCGCTGATTGCCTGCCGGTAATCCGGTCGATCGTCTTCCTTTGCCACTATCGTCTCTTCCGCGCGAATGGCGCGAAGGCAAATGGCGGAGAAAAGAAAGGTTGCGCTGTCAAACAGGATCGTCAATGGCGCGGTGATGAATCGCACCAGCGCTCCGGCCAGGCCCGGTCCCAGTATTTGTGCCAGGGAGCGACCGACTTCGAGTTTGCCGTTTCCTTCCACCAGACGTTCTTGACCAACGAGCGTGGGCAGGAACGATTGATAGGCAATGCCGGAGAAGACGGTGAGGGTACTGGTCAGCAGCGCGACCAGACAGATGAGCCCGATACTCAGTTGCCCGAGTTCTGCGGCCAACGGAATGATTAGCAGCAGCATCGCCCGGCCCAGATCTGCCGCGATCAACACCGGTCGCCGCCGCCGCCGATCGAGCCACGCGCCTGCGAAGAGTCCGAAGAAGAGTAGCGGCAGCATCTGCACCGCCCGCAACACGCCCATCTCCTGCGGGGTGGCCTGTAACACGACGATCGCCGTGAGCGGCAGCGCCAGACTGGTGATCTGCGAGCCAAACAACGAAACCGTTTGGCCCAGCCAGAGCTTGGCGAAGTGGGGTTGTCGCCATAACGATGTTGGCAAACGTTGCGCGTTCATTTTCCTCTCAGTAAGGATACGAGAAATCAGCGATCATGTGGAGGTCATACTAACAGGTAGGGTGGCTGGCGGCTGAAGCCGCGCCTTGAGGGCGCTCACGCGCCACGAGGCCCGCCTACGCGGGCTGGGTTCGTGAGGAACGCGGTGCCTCCCTTTGAGGCACCGCGTGGCAATAATCCTAGCCTCCGCAGGGAGGCTCCGTGGCCGCAGGCCCGCGCGGCCGGGTGCCCCTGGGCGATTCAGCCGCCAGCCAACGCCCGCAGCGACCCGCGCTCGCCCTTGACAAACGGATCCCCTTCCCGGTACTATCCGTGCA
>JAABUN010005220.1_pt1 | contig 16412 bp, 16 predicted proteins | sample 5559311 | NCBI WGS metagenome assembly JAABUN01 (sample SAMN10711877, study PRJNA513370) | rock metagenome | isolation source: Antarctica rocks | place: Antarctica: Victoria Land, Siegfried Peak sud
CAGAACCTACGGCTCCCCTCGTTGTCTGCGACTCACCGCCGATTGGCATGCGGTTAGCGCCGAATCGGCGCTTCGCCCACATAGCTCGGCGCCCGGGGTCCGTGCTCGGGGAGGGGAGCAATCGGCTTGTCAGCGACCGCCGCATGGGCGCCCGGGGAATCCTCAGGGACATAGCGTCCCTGCGCCGCAGCGAGCCGCAGTCCGGCCACTCCCGCCAGCGCGAACGCGACCAGATGCATGGCGGCGAAGGCTCCCGTTGCGCCGAGAGGCTCTCCGAAGGTCAGCAGGCCGATGGCGATCGCCACTGCGTTGGTGGCGCCGGTCATCAAGGCGATCACCGGCACGGCAGGACCAATCTGCAGACCGCGCTGGAAGCATCCGAACGCCCCTGCGCTGGTCAGGATAACCACCAGGACCCACGGGCTCGTAAGCATCGCGACCACTCCGCCGTGCGTCATCGTCGCGGCCTTCGTGGCGGCGTCCGCTACGCCGTAGAGGACGCCTCCGGCCGCGCCGAGCAAATGAGCACGATGGTCGGGCAGCGGCGCAAGCGCCAGGCCGGCTGCGAGCAATGCAGCTGCGAGGACGGCGACGAGGAGGGCAAGGGTCGGGACCGGTCCCGACACGACTGCCCCGACTCCGATCCCAAGCATCGCGAGGGCGGTGACGAGCACGGCGACTGCCACCAGCTCGCCGCGCCCGAGCCGCTGACCGAAGGCGCGCGCGGCGACCGGCACGGTCAGGGCGAGGCCGCCGGCCGCGAAGCCTTGTACGAGCGACAGGGGCGCGTGGGCAAGTGCTCCGACGTGCAGGGCCCAACCGGCCGCTCCCGCAAGCAGGCCGGCGAGCCAGAAGGGCGAGCGCAGCAGGCCGGCCAGGGTCAAGAGCGGTCGGCGAGCGCTCACCGCGGGTGCGGACTGGGCGCCGGCGTGTTGCAACAGGTAGGAGCCGTTGAGCGCGATCGACGCGAGGACCGCGAGCCCGAGTCCGATGGCGAGCGCAGTCATCGCGCGACCAGCTCGGCGTCGACGTAGCGGAGCATCGCGGGTGTCTGCTTACGCCACAGGCCCCAGTCGTGGCGGCCGGGGGGCGTCTCCGTCGTCACGTCGGCGCCGGCGGTGCGCAGGGCGGCCGCGAAGCCGGGGAGCTGGCGCGTGCCGGGGTCCTTGCGGCCGCCGTAGAGAAACGCGTGGAAGGGACGTCGGGCGAGTTGGGCACGGAGACCGCCGACGTAAGCGGCTGGGCTGGCGGCGCGCAGCACCGCCGGCGATGCCTTCTTGTACACGCCGTCGTGGGTCTGGGTGAAGTAGCCCGACCAGCTCTCGGCCACCGAGAACGTGTCGAGGTTCCGGAGGGCGACGGTGATCGCTCCGTAGGCGCCCTCGGAGTTGCCGGCGATGGCTCGAGCCGTCCTATTTGCGACTGTCGGCCAGCGGGCGTCGACCGCACGGACCGTGTCGAGCACAAGGTTCTCGTAGGCACCGTGAGCCGTATTGGCCCATTCGGTGTCGGACTTCAGGGTGCCGTCGCGGCCGTCGGGTGTTACGACGATGACCGGTCTGATCGACCGGCGCGCGACCAGGGTATCCAGGTCGACACCGAGGTGTCCGGCGTTCATGAAGAGGCTGGGCGCGCCCGGGGCACCGTGCAGCATGTAAAGGACGCGGAACCGCTGCCCGCGCTTGGCGCCCGGGGCGTACCCTGGCGGAAGGTAGATGTCATACGACCTGCGCTGCCGCAACGACGGCGAGAAGAAGCTCACGCGTTCGGTTCGCCCCGCGGCGATCCCGGGCGGGTTGATCGGCGGCGGAAAGCCGCGGTAGCGGAGGTAGTCGTGCGCGTAGCTCCACGTCCCGAACGTGCCAAGCGTGATCCAGGCGACGGCGAGCACCGCGCTCAGGCCTCGCCGCATCGCCGCCCTCTCTTGCGTGGAGCCGCGAGCGGGCTTGTGATCCTGCTGGCCGTGGTAGCCGGCGTCGGTTGGCTGTACGCGCTGCGCAGTGTCGGAGCGCTGGCGGTCGGCCCCAGCTTCGCCGGTGCCCTGCCGTTGCAGCAACTCGCAGGAGGCGACGCCCAGCCGTTGCTGCGGCTGGGCGTGGCGTGGATTCCGGCTGGAGCGATCGCGGCGTTGGCCCTCTCCACCGGGACGCGGCTCCCCCCTGCCGGCCGGGTGGTGGCCGTGTCCCTGTTCGCGTGGGTGGTGCTGGTCCTGTTCGGGGCCGCCTCCGATGCGGCTGCGGTATCGGCGGGGGTTCCGAGCCACCTTCCCGAGCAGCTCACCCGGGCGGGAACCTGGCTCGCCGTGTTGCTCATGGCAGTCGGAGCCTCGGTCATCCGGCGCCGCCCGGCATCCTGATCGCGGGCGTCTCGAGCGGCTGCCATCCGTCGCGACGGCGTTGGTCACGCGGTGCGCGGACGTAGGCCTCGGCTTGGAGTACCCGGAGTCCGGCACGCGGCAGGCCGAGCGCCCCGCGGAACACGAGGTACCGTGGCTCCCAGCGCGGCCCGAACTTCTCGTTGAAGCTCGCGAGGCGGTCCAGTTGGAAGCGCCCGTGCGCGAGGCCGAGGGCGTGACGGGCGATGCGCTGAACCGTGGAAAGCGGGCCGCGGGGAGCCATCAGATGCGAGAAGCCCGCGAAGTTGAGGCTCACTTCGGTCAGACCCGTCGAGTGTGCGTTCTCGATCGCGGCGACGATGAGCGCCTCGTTGATGCCGTTGGGCTCTGCTCCGGTCCGGCGCATGATGTCGAGAGACATCCCGGTCGGGTAGGGAGTGAAGCGCAGGAACGCGGTCAACGTGCCCTCCGGGGCACGGCCGAGAACGTACAAGGCATCTTCGTCTTCGCGGGCGCCCCACAGCCGACCGAGGGTCATTGCGAAGCCCTGAAGACGGGGTTGCGTCGATCGCCACTCGCGCTCGATCCGGGCGAGAGCGACGACGGTGTCCGGAGCCAGCTCATGCCCCCGGCGGACTTCGACGGTCCAGCCCAGCCGCGCAACCCGTCGTACGGCTTTGCGAACCGTTTTCATCGTCGAGCCCTCGAGGCTGAAAGCCGCAGCGTCGACCACAGCCTCCTCGCCGATGCAGACGTCGCGGAAGCCGCGCTCCCGGTAGCCCTCCAGGTCGCGCTGAGAAGCGGCGGTGAGGACCACGTCCCAGCCGTGAGCTGCAGCGTGGACTTCGAAGTCGGCCAGGATCCTCGGTGCGCTGGCGATCGGGCCGATCGGGTCGCCGGAGACCACGGCGGTCTCGCCGAGCACGCGGTAGGCGAGCAGGCCGTCATGCGCGAAGAAGTAGCTCTTGTCCTCGCGGAGCGCGAAGGCGTCCAGCGAGTCCTGGGCGTGTGCCGCGACCAGGGCGGCCGCGGCCGCGTGCTCGTCCGCCGAATGCCCGGATACGGCGGGACCGGGGCGCAGCAGCGCGTGCAGCCACCAGGCCGCCGCGGCGAGGGTGGCCAGGACGGCGCCGTCGAGCCCGATCGCGAGCGGCGCCTCGTCGTGCAGCCACCACTGGCCCGTGGCGAGCCAGCCGCCTGCCTGTTGCAGCCCGGCACCCAGACCGGTCACCCGATCGCCCACGAGCAGCGCCGCGACCCCGAGCCCGTATCCCATGCCGGCGACACCGGCCACCACCGCGCCGGGTGCCCGCGGAGCCCTCGACGCGGCACCCCGCGGGAAGGCGTCGAAGCGCGCCACCAGCAGGATCGCGAGGCAGGCTTGGGCGGCGACGGCGAGCGGCGCGCCGCCGTTCAGCGCGCCGACGAGAGTAACGGCACCCAGCGTGGCGGCGGCAACCTGAGCGGCGCGGCGAGAACCCCGCCAGAGCCCGCGCGCGACGAAGAGGAGGCCCACCCCGGTCGCCGCCGCGAGCACGTGGCTCAGGGCTCCGACCGGCCCGGGATCAACCGAGAGGGGGCCCAGGACCTCCCAGCGAGGGCTGGGGAGGAGCACGCCCGCCAGCAGCCCGATGGCAGCGAGTAGGGCGGTGACTCCGGCGGCCGTCCACGGCCAGCGGGCCGTGAGGCGATTTGAAAGCGAAACAGGGAGAGTCGACATGAAGGGCACTCTGGCCTCCGGCGCGTTACGCGGACGGGTGTCAGAGTTGGGATCGCGTTAGCCGGCAGCCGGACGAGGACGCCGGCGCTCGCGGTGAGGGTCAGGTGCGGAGGAGCGCCGGCGCCTGTGCCGTACCGGAGCGCGCGAGCCGTCGAAGCCGGGTGAGAAGAGCGGGTCGCGGCAGATGGCCCTCAACGTCCATCGCCGCGAGCGCAGTGCGGGGTAGCGCGGACACCCCCTCGTGCAGGAGGTAGCGGGGCTGCCAGCGAGGGAAGAACTTCGCGTTGAAGCTGTAGAGGCTCTCGATCTGGAAGTGTCGATCCCCGCGACGAACGACACGCGCGAGCAGAGGCTCGATCCGGCCGGTCGGGCTATGGAGCCAGCGGGCGAAAGCGGCGAAGTTGAGTGAGAGCTCCTCCACTCCTTGTTCGCCGAGAAGCTGGATGGAGCGCACCACGAGGAAGTCGGTGAGGCCGTTGGGAGTGTCTCGGTCGCGTCGCATCGCGCTCAGCGACATGGTCGGGCGACCGTAGGCGGGAACGAAGTGCAGGAACCCACGGATGCGCCCGTCCTCGTCCCGGCAGACGACGACGGCGGAGTCGGCGAGGCCCTCTCCGCCCAGACCGTCCATGGCCATCGAGAATCCGCGCTCAGGAGCGCCCGCCCGCCACCGACGGGAGACGCCCTCGAGTTCGCGACGCTCGGTCTCGGTGAGCGATCCCAACCGCCGAAGCTCGGCGCTGAAGCCCGAGCGCTCGAGCCGATTGACCGCCTGACGGACCTTCTTGATCGGGCGACCCTCGAGGGAGAAGCCTGTCGTCGCGACGATCGCCTCGTCACCGAGATAGAGGGCATGCAGACCTGCGTCGTGTGCCAAGCTGGAGAATGCCTCGCTCGCACCGACCGCGCCGATGCGCAGCCCTCGTTCGGCTGTGAAGTCAGTGAGGCTGCGGATCAGCCCCGGCAACGCCGTGTCGGGCCCGACCGGATCACCCGACACGAGAAGCACGCCGTGCTTGATTCGATAGGAGAGAAAGGCCTGCCGGTCATCGGCGAACAGCGTCTGGAGGTCCTCGCGGAGCTTGAACGCGCTCAGGGTGTCGTGCCCGTGCCGGCGCAGGAGTCCGCGGACGAGCGCACGCTCGTTGTCGGGCGGTGCGTTCCGCGGATTGCACAGCGGACGGAACAGCGCCCAGGCCGCCGCGACCAGCGCACCGGCGGAGAGCAGTCCGACACCGAGCGGCAGCCAGGCGAACCCCTGGGTGAACTTCTGCGGGCCGGCGCTCAACGTCAACAGCGCGAGCGTCTCGCGCACGACGAGGCCGCCCGAGACGGTTGGGGCTCCCCAGAGCGATGCGGCGACGACCCCGATCGTGGCCGCCGCGACCGCTACGGCGGCCGCCAAACCGGCGCGCCGCAGCGCCGTAGTCAAGGTTCCGTTCTCGTGATGGACCGTGAACGCGCTTTGGCCCCAGACGAGGAGCGCGGCGAGTGCCCAGCTGATGGCCGCCTCCTCGACGTCGAGACCCTTGAGCAATTCGAGCCCCCCGACCCCTGCGAGCAGGCCCACTGCGAGCCACAGGGCCCGGCGACGGCGGCGCGCGAGGTAGACCGACAAGACGAGTAGGGCCAGACCAACGGGCAAGACCGCGGCGTGCGCGGCCATGACCAGCCCGCTCGGCGCTAGATGCGCCAACAACGCCGCCCTCCCGGAGAGCCCGGGAGTCAGCGCCGAGATGACGTTGATAGCGCCGACGCCTGCTGTGAGCCAGGCGGCCACTCGGGGCAACCCCGCCGCCCGCGGTCGATGACGCAGCGCAAGCGGGCGGCGGTGCATGCCAAGGCTCCGGGCGGTCGTGTCGCAGCGCGAGGCCGCGAGATCGCCGGGGTCCTTGACCGTGGCGTCCGCGAACAGGCTCCTCAAGACGCCACCGCTTGCACCGGCGTAGCCGGCACGACGCCGGTCCGGCGCCGGCGCCGGCGCCGCGCTCGCAGACCGAACGCGACGGCGGCCACGGCGGCGGTGACCAGCGCGACGGTCGAGAGCGCGGCGGCCACCGCCGGGCCGACGAGGAAGGCGACGCCGGCCACCGATGCCGCCCAGACCACGGCGCCTGCTGCGTTGTAGACGGCGAAGGTCCGCCACCGCATGCCACTCGCGCCCGCCATGACCGCTGCTACTACGCGCACGCCGGGTATCCAGCGGGCGACGAAGACGGTCTTGGCGCCGTAGCGGGCGAAGAAGGCCTCGCCGCGCTCGAGGGCTCGCGCCCGGTGATGCGTGAAGGGCCCTCGGTACAGCAGCACCGACCGACCGCCACGGCGTCCCAGCCAGTAGCCCAAGCCGTCGCCGAGAATCGCGGCGGTGGCTGCGACCGCGATGACCAGCGGAAGTGCGAGATGGCCGGCGCCCGCGAGGACGCCGGCCGTCAGCAGCGCAGTCTCGCCCGGTACCGGAACACCGGCGGATTCGGCGAAGACGAGCCCGGAGAGGGCGCCGTAGCCGAGCTGTGTGGGGATCGAGAACATGCCGCCAGCCTGATGCGCGGCGATCGTGCCCGGGTGAGCGACAGGTTGGGATCAGGTTGGGGCGACATGCGGCTCCCGGAATCCAACGCAACGCCAACCTGGCTGCAATGTCACTCAAAGGCGGACCGTCGACGATCTTAGGATGACGCGCACCACCTTGTGGTCTCGGCCGCAAGCCACCGCGATCGTCGTTCCCTGGTCGGTCGTGGGCCTGGCCTGCGCGTGCGCGCTGGGAGCGGGACTTCGGTTGTGGGCGTTCTCGCGCGTACCGCCGAATCCGTTCTACGACGCGGCGGTCCGCTCGATGGGATTGTCGTGGCACACTTCTTCTACGGCGCCTTCGAGCCAGGCGGTTCTGTCTCGGTTGACAAGCCCCCCATCGATCTCTGGCTTCAAGTCGCTTCGACGAAGCTGCTCGGTTTCTCCTCCGTCAGCTTGCGCCTCCCGCAGGCGATCGTCGGGGCGCTCGCCGTCCCGCTCATCTGCGGCGTCGTGCGTCGCGGCTTCGGCCGCGACGCCGAGGAGCGCATGCGGCGTGCGCTCGGCGCCGGCATCGGCGCCTGGCTGCTCTCGGGCTACGTGCTGTTCAGCGTCCAGGGGCGCTTGCGGCTGCGCTATCTCGAGGCGTTCACGCCGGCGGCGGCGCTCGGGATCGGGCTCGTCCTCGTGGTCGCGGACTTCGCCTGTCGTCGCGGATGGGCACCGCAGTGGACGTCTCGGCTCGTCGCGGTGCTGGCGGCCGCGCGGCTGATCTGGCCGTTCACGACGTCGGTGAGACTCATTCAAGCCGGCACCGAGGACTCCCAGAGGCTGGGAGCGATACCCGCGGCGCAGGTTGACTTGCTCAGCCGGTACCTCAGCGCGCATCAATCCGGTGTGCGCTACCAGCTCGCGAGCTCAAGGACCACCATTGCCGCACCCTGATCGTCCGCGACGCCCAACCGGTCATGATGCTCACCAGCTGGCGAGGGCGCCCGCTGACCTCGCGATCCGAGCTCATGGCGAAAGTGCGCACCGGACAGGTGCGCCACCTCCTACTGGACGAGACGGGTTGCCCTGAGCGGGGAGCGCCCTCCTGCGCGCCGGCCGCCTTATGGGCGCTCGCTCACTCGACCGACGTCACGGCCGACGCCGGACTGAAGCCGGGGCGCATCCTCGTCCGACTCGACGCGTCCTGAAGACGGGCGCTGCTTATGACCGTGCGGGCGCGTTCCGCAGACGCCAAGCCAACCGAATACCAACCGGGATCGACTCGGGTCCAACGAGCAGACGGCAACGATCGGCCTATGAGATCCACTCCTTCACGCACACGGAATACGCGAAGTCCGGGCCCAATCTCCGTCGCGGCGATCTTGGTGATCGCCCTCGCAGGCTGCGGCTCGGCCGCCGCGGTCCGGACGCAGCCACTCGCGGGCTCGACGGGCTCGATCGATCAGGTGACAACCGTCGCCAAAGCCCGGTACGCCGAGGAGACCCGCGGCGGCAAGGTCCGCGGGCTGGCTCGACAGATCGCAAGCGATCCTGGAGTTAGTCGCCCTCTGCGGGCGGGCGACATGCGCGCCCTGCGCGCCTACGTACGCGGCCGGTTCCGTTCCGTCTGGTACCACCAGCACGTCTCTCGGCTGCGCATCCTGCACCTTTCAAGGATCGAGGTCGACGCCGGCGTCCCGTTCGTCGTCGCACCGGCGAAGCAGGCTCTGCGCGATTCGAGTGGCCGCACGATCGGAACCGTAGAAGTGTCGATCCAAGACGTGATCGGGTTCGTCCGCTACATGCACCGCAACTATCCGGTTCACGTCGTTGCTCGAGGCCGAGGCGCGAAGCATGTGCGTGCCTCGCTGCCCGCGGCGCTGGCCGTCAAGCTGCCCGACCGGGGCACCGCGACCGTAGGGGGCCGGCGCTACCAGGTGCGCTCCTTCATGCAGACCGCCCTGGGCGGCGAGCCCGTCCGGATCTCGATCCTCCAGCCTTGCCGAGACACTCGCCTAAGCGGACACCCTCTCCGTCGCCGGGCCAAAACCCCCGGACCTCCCGGTTAGCCACGCTAACGGGACGCCAACAGTCAGTCAACCCGGTCGAACCCGGCCGGGGGCAGGATCATCGACATGACCGCTACCCACTCCCCCATCACTGGCGCCACGCCGGTTCTGCCGCCGCCGCTCGCGCCCATCTGTCCCGACAGCGCCATTCCCGCCGGTTCTGACCCGTCCGTCGGAACCCCGGCGATGCAAACGCTGCCAAGCCTCTCGATCGTGCTGCCGTGCTTCAACGAGGAAGCCAACGTCGCCGACGCGATCCGCAACGCCGCATCTGCGGCTGCCCTGACCAGCGAGGACTACGAGATCATCGTGGTCGACGATGGCAGCACGGACGACACCGCGCGGATCGCCGGCCGCTTCGTCGAGACCGACGTTCGCGTCCGTCTCGTCGTTCACGCGCGTAATCGCGGCTACGGCGACGCGGTGCGCTCCGGCATCGAAGCGGCTCGCATGGATTGGGTGCTGCTGACGGATGCCGACCTCCAGTTCGACTTGCGCGAACTCGAGGACTTCGTACCGCTCACCCGCACGGCCGACGTGCTGTGGGGCTATCGGATCCTGCGCCGGGACAGCCTGGCCCGGCGCGCGGCGGCCGCGGCGTGGAACCGGCTGGTCCGGGGGTTGTTCCACCTTCCTGTCCGCGACGTCGACTGCGGCTTCAAGCTCATCCGCCGCGACATCCTCGATCGCGTCCACCTCAAGACCAGCGGCGCGATGATCAGCACCGAGCTGGCGGTCCGCTGCCGCGCCGAGGGTGCGCGCTTCGCCGAAGTCGGCGTGCATCACCGCTCCCGCGTCGCCGGTGAGGAGACGGGCGGCAACCCGCGAGTGGTGCTGCGCGCGTTCCGCGAGCTGGCGACCATGCACACCGCGCTGCACGGCCTCTCGCGCCCAGCGAGCTGAACGACCCAATGTCGGCGACCACCATCTCGGCGCGGCCCGCGCTCTCGCGAGCCGCCCTCACCCGGGCGATGGCGAGCGGCCTTGTCCTGGTCTGCCTGCTGGGCGCCGGCCTGCGCTTCTACGGGTTCGACCGGGTCGCCCCGACGCCGTATTACGACGCGGCGGTGCGGTCCATGGGCCTGTCGTGGCACAACTTCTTCTTCGGCGCGCTCGAGCCGGCCGGCCAGGTGTCGATCGACAAGCCGCCGGTCGATCTCTGGCTTCAAGTCGCCTCCACCAAGTTGTTCGGCTTTTCCTCGCCCAGCCTGAGGCTGCCCCAGGCGATCGCCGGCACGCTCGCCGTCCCGTTGCTCTACGACCTCGTCCGCCTGGGCTTCGGCCGCTGGGCCGGGCTCGCCGCGGCCCTCTCGCTCGCCGTCATGCCGGTCGCGGTGCTCACCAGCCGTTCGGACACCATGGACACGGTGATGGGCAGCCTGCTGCTGCTCGCTGCCTGGCTGATCGCGCGAACTCGCCCCGAGCGGCGGGCTCGCGCGGTGGTGGCGGCGGGCGCCGTCGCAGGCCTTGCGTTCGAAGTCAAGCTGTTTCAGGCCATGATCGCGTTCCCGACGCTCGCGGTGATGGCGTGGGTCGCGCTCGACGTCCCCCCGGTCGGGCGGGTTCGGACCCTGGCTCTCGCGGCTCTCGCGTTCGTGATCGTCGGCGCGAGCTGGGCGGGAGCGGCCAGCCTCGCGCCCGGCGCCCATCCCTACCCGATCGGATCGACGGACGGCAGCGTCTGGAACGTCATCCTCGTGTTCAACGGACTCGACCGCCTGGGCGCGCCGGCGAGCGGCGCCCGGTCACCCGGGTTGCTTCGCCTGCTCGACTCCGGGCCGCCCTTGCGCCTCGGAGCGCTGGTGGGCGTCCAGCTCATCGTTGCCCTGGCGGCCGGCGGGCTCGCGACCCTGGTCGGCCGCCGGCTCGGCCTGGCCGGCGCCACGGCGGACCAGCGACGGCGAAGGATGGCGGTCGGCGCGGGCCTCGGGACATGGCTTCTCACCGGCACGATCGTGTTCTCCGGCATGGGCCAGGTGCGGGCTCGTTATCTCGAAGCTTTCACTCCCGCCGTCGCTGGGGTGCTCGGAATCGGGCTCGTGACCCTCGCCATCGCCGCCGCCCACCGCCAAACCGCCGCGATCGGGCTGCTCACGGCTGGCGCGACGGCGGCTCTCGCCGGCCCTGCGATCGCCGGCGCGGATGGTTTGCCTGCGGTGGCCTCACTCGTCGCGGGACTCGGAGCCGCGGCGCTGGCGATCTGCGTCGCCGCTTCTCGGGGCACCGCCCGACGACCCCTTGCGCGAGCGGCCGTCGCACTGACGCTCGTGGCGGCGCTCGCCGTTCCGGTGGCGACGAGCGCACAGCTGGTCAAGGCAGGAAAAAGCGACTCGGGCGTCGCGGGGCGGATGCCGGCGGTCCGTCTGGAAGCCCTCAGCGCCTATCTACGAGCCAATCAGGGCGGCGCTCGTTACGAGCTGGCCAGTTCCAGTGTGGCGAAGACCGGTCCGCTGATCGTCCGCGACGCCCGGCCCGTGCTCATGCTCACCAGCCTGCACGGCCGGCCGCTTGTGACGCCGTCGCAACTGGCCGAGAAGGTCCGGGTAGGTCAGGTCCGCTACGCGCTGATCGGCCGAGCACGGTGCACTGTCCCCCGGCCGGCGAGCCCGGGCTGCGCGCCCGTGAGCCGGTGGGCCCGAGCGCACGGCACCGACGTGAGCCGCGACGCCGGACTGCCGTCTTCCGGCGCCCTCTACCGCCTGCACCCGGGTTCGTGATCTCCGTGCTGCCGGGTCTGCTGGCCGCCGCCGCGGCATCGCTCGCGCTGAATTCAAGCTACGTCATCCAGCACAGCGCGCTCGCGACAAGCCCGGCGGTCCGCCTCGGCCGGCCGATCGCCACGATTCGCGCTCTTCTGAAGTCGCGACGCTGGCTTTCAGGCGCGGCGCTGAGCTACGGCGGGCTGGCCCTCAACATCGTGGCGCTCGCACTCGCTCCCCTCGCGCTGGTCCAGACCGTCATCGCGGCCGGCCTGATCGTCGTCGCACTCGGAGCCGCTCGCCTTCATGGCGGCCGGCTGCGTCCGCGCGACCTCGCAGCGGTCGGCCTCATGACCGTTGCCGTGGCCGCCCTGTCGATCGGCCCGGCGCCCGGGCTCATCGCCGGCCCGCCCGGCGCTCTGCGCACTCTCGCGTTCGGCGCCGCCGCCATCGCCGTTTCGGCGTGTTGTGTGCTGACCGGCTCACCGGGCCCGAGCCGCCCCTCGCGGCTCGGACTCGCCGCCGGGATCCTCTACGGCGCGACCACCCTGGCGCTCGCGGTACTCACATCCGCACCCGGGATCGCGACGAGCGTCGCCGCGATCGCCGTCGCCGCGGTCACCACGTCCGGGGGCTTCTTCGCGTTTCAGCGTGCCCTCCAGTCTGGACAGCCCGTCCCGGTCGTGACGTTGATGACCGCTGGGTCCAACGTCGTAGCGCTCACGGGAGCGCTGATGGTCCTCGGAGAGCGCCTGGGAAATACAACCGGTCTGGCCATCGTGCACGGCGCCGGCTTCGCGCTCGTGCCGCTCGCTGCGGCCACGGCCGCCGCCGGACTGCTCGTCCAACCGAGCAAAGCCGCTCGGCGGTAGCGTTCAGACCGATGGCCGCCGAAACCCTCGACATCCTCGTCGTCGACGACGAATCCGAGCTGCGCGAACAGATCAAACGTCTGTTCGAGCGCGACGGGCACCGTGTCATGGCCGTGCCGGACGGGCGCGCCGCGATCGACCGGGCAAGCACGGGATCCTTCGACGTCGTGCTGCTCGACGTCGCGCTCGGCCCGGGACCGGACGGCTACGAGGTCTGCCGCACACTGCGCGAGCGACGCAATGTGGTCCCAATCATCATGCTCACGGCGCTCGACTCCGAAGCCGATGCGGTCATCGGCCTCGAGGCGGGCGCCGATGACTACGTCACCAAGCCGTTCGGTCCCGCCGAGCTCCGCAGCCGCATCCGGGCCGTCCTGCGACGCGCGGGCGGCCGCGCGCTCGGCGACGAGATGCTGCAAGTCGGCCCGCTTGTGCTCGACCGCAGCCGCCGGACCATCTCGGTGGACAACCGACCGGTCGAAGTCACGTTCTCGGAGTTCGAGCTGCTCCAGGAGATGATGAGCCGGCCCGGCGAGCTGTTCAACCGGCAAGAACTGCTCCGAGCGATCTGGGGCGACAGCGCCTACCGTGACCCTCGGGGCATCGACGTCCACGTCCGGCATCTGCGCGAGAAGCTCGAAGCGACCCCGGACAAGCCCGAGCTGCTCCTCACGGTCCGCGGGGTCGGATACCGGCTACACGCTCCGTGAGCCGGCTGCTCGGGCTGCGAGGTCGCATCACCGCGGCCCTCCTCGGCGTGAGCGCCCTGACGCTCGCGATCGCCGGTGTCTCGCTGCTCATCCCGCTCGATCGCCAGCTCCGCGACGACGCGCTCGGCTCGCTCGAGCAGACCGCGCAAACCGCCAAGCCGACGTTCGACGATCTGCCCGCCAGCGCAATCCAACCCCAGGCTCCAGAGCTGGCCGCTGCGGCACGCGACCTCAAGCGACGCACCGCCGCCGAGGTCGCCGTGGTCGACCAGGCCGGGCGGATCCTCGCCGCCACCGACCTCGACCGTGGAGAGCGCTTCCCCGACGTAGCGCGCGCGGTGCGCGACCAGCGCGTCGTGAGCGCGATCGCCGACGGCAGCGAAGGAAGCGAGGCGCAGGTGGCGGTCCCGCTCGAAGCCGATGGCCGGCGCTTCGGTCTTGCCCTGCGCAAGTCCCTCGAGGACTTGTCGGCCGCCCAGGCAGTCGTTCGCCGGGCGTTGCTCATCGCCGGGCTGATCGCGTTGGTCACGGCAGCCCTGGCCGGCATCGCCCTGGCGACACGGCTCGTGCGTCGACTCACCGCGCTGCGCGACACGACGCTACGAGTCGCCGAACTCGGACCGATCGCCGAAGTCCAGGCCGACGACACCCACGACGAGATCGGCGACCTCACCCGCTCGTTCGCGACGATGCAGAAGCGCCTGCGCGAACAGGAGCAGGCGCGGCGGACCTTCGTCTCCACGGCGTCCCACGAGCTCCGCACGCCGCTGGCCGCTCTCCACCTCATGCTGCACTCCGCGTCAGAGGAGCTCGACGAGCCGCACCCCGACCTGCACGACGCCCGTGACCAGCTCGCGCGGGCCCTCGGACAAACCGAGCGACTCAGCAAGCTCGCCGCCGAGCTGCTCGACCTCAGCCGCCTCGACGCTGGGCTCCCGTTGCGCTCCGAACTCGTCGAATGTGCGGAGCTCGCCCGGTCCGTGATCGCCGAGTTCGAGCCGCGGGCCCTTCGAATGGGCGCGCGCATCGAGCTGTCGACCCACGGCAATGCCTGGGCGGTCACCGATCCGGGCAGCGCCGCGCAGATCCTGCGAATCCTGCTCGACAACGCGATCCGCCACTCCCCGCCCGGCGTCCCGGTGGCAGTCGACGTCGCGATGGGCGAGGAAGACCTGCTCATATCCGTACGAGACCAAGGGCCAGGAGTCAGCGCCGACGACCGCGAGCGGATCTTCGAACGCTTCCAGCGCGGAACCGGCGCAGGACAAGACGGCGGGTTCGGGCTCGGGCTGGCCATCGGCCGCGAGCTCGCCCGTCGCGTGGGCAACGACCTGCGCCTGCAGTCCACCGAAGACCGCGGCGCGCACTTCGAGCTCGCACTGCCGGCCGCTCCGGGAGAGCCCTCCGAGACGCCCTAACCCGATGCCAATCGGGCGGTGCCCGAGGGCAACGCCGTCAAGTCCAGACTCGGCTCATGGTCGAATCGGAACTCAGCGCAATGCTCTCCAGCGACGACCGGCATTGGTGGTACCGGGGCCGACGCCGCGTCCTGCGAGCCCTACTCTCCCGGCTCACCGTTCCCGACGGGGCCGAGCTGCTCGACGCCGGGTGCGGCTCCGGCCGAACGCTCGACGAGCTCGAAGCCTTCGGACACGTCACGGGCGTCGACGTGAGCCACCAGGCCGTCGCGACGGCCCGCGCTCGCGGGCACCGAAACGTCCTCGTAGCGCCCTTGGAGCAACTGCCCTTCGCGACTGCACGCTTTGACCTCATCACCTGCCTCGACGTGCTCGAGCACACCCCGGACGACCGCCGCACCCTCTCTGCGCTCCGGCGGGTCACCCGACCAGGCGGGCGACTCATCGTCACCGTCCCGGCCTACCCGTCACTGTGGTCCGCACACGACGAGGCGAACCGCCACTACCGGCGCTACCGACGCCGGAGTCTCCTCGACGCGGCCCTCGCCACCGGCTGGACGGTTGAGTCGAGCACCCACTTCAACTCCTTGCTCCTCGCACCGGCCGCGATGATCCGCCGCGCCGGCCGACGACGCCCCCCGGGTTCAGAGCGATCCGACCTCGCCCTCACCGCCCCGTGGGCGGACGGCGCACTTGAACTCCCCTCCCGATTCGAAGCCGCACTTCTGCGCCGGGGCGGCCGGCTACCGGCCGGCCTCTCCCTCCTCGCCGTCCTCCGCAACGACCAACCGCTGCCCATAAATCGACTCGCCCCTCCCTCGCCCTCCATCGAACGGATCGTCGCATGACTAGACATGGAGCCTCTGGCAGTCCTTGCCAGCCGCGCTAGCTGATCGCCGATAAACTCGCTAGCATTGCAAGCGTTCTGTCCTTAACTCTTGAAATGGGACCTGCGTCGTGAAATCGCACAATCGCCCTACCGGCGCGAGCGCTAGCGCAGTAGTACCCGACCACGTGGTGGCAGGGTGGCTCGCCTCAGGCGACAGCCCATGGCGCGAGCCACGGGATGGCTGGTGTCGGGCCGCCGAAGTTGCGCGGTGCCGTTACGCCGAGTGGCAGAGCGCGCCGTCCTGGGAGCGCGGCGCGGCGTTCGCGAGTTACCGCGACGCGCTGGCTTGCGAGCAGCGTGAGGCGGAGCGCTACGCGGACGCCTGGTACGCCGCGATTGAAGCATGACGGCGCCGTAGCTGACACTTGAGGGGCACTTGGGTTTCCGGCTCACCGCTTGATCGCTCGTGGTTCGGCGCCGGCCGAAGTACTCGAAGCGACGGGCAGCGGTCGACGATCAACCGGATCTCCTCCCGATCGGCAAGGCGACTCGACGTGACGGCTTGACTTGAGGCTCGTGGTGGAGCGCGCCCTCTCGGCGACGGCTTGGGCCACGATCCACATGAGCGGAGGGACGACGGGCAAGAGCATGCGCGGCGAAGCCGAGGGCGGAAGGTGAACGGCGATAGCGATGGCAGCGAACAGTGCGATGGGCGCGGTCTCCGGCGGCACCAAGGGCGGCGGTGCCATAAGAGAACCGCGGACCACCCGACGGCCACGAGCAGCAGGGAGTTGAACAGTACGTTGGCGCCGATCCGGGTCAGCGAGCGCCGCGGCCGCATCGGGATGGAGAAGAACAGCCGCCCCGCGTTCGCCGCGACGTTGCGCGCGTAGTGCGCGGGTCGTGCCCGGATGTTCGCGATGGCCCGCCTTCGAAGCTCGCGATCGCTATGGACGGGATCGAGCGTCTCCAGGCGTCTGAACAGAGGTCGGAAGGCGGCGAGGGCCGGGTCACGGGCAACGGTGCTCGGCTCGTGCCACTGCCCCGTCTCGCCCGGCTGGGTTGGGGACATCCAGAACAGCGACAACCCGGAGGAGGAACCCCAGTACACGGGGTGGCCGGTCAGGCGATAGGGGTGGGCGAGCCACGGCACACACCCCACCACGGCGATCGTCGCCACCGCCGCCAAGCGGGGGGCATTGGTGCTGCGCGGTCGCACAGCCCACCCCAGCATTGCGGCCGCCAGGAGCGCGATTCCCAC
>JAABUN010005221.1_pt1 | contig 16411 bp, 12 predicted proteins | sample 5559311 | NCBI WGS metagenome assembly JAABUN01 (sample SAMN10711877, study PRJNA513370) | rock metagenome | isolation source: Antarctica rocks | place: Antarctica: Victoria Land, Siegfried Peak sud
GCTGCCGGCTTTTTGCCGGCTGTCCGCTCGTTGCTAGAACGAGCTGCGCGCCCGACGAGCGGACAGCCGGCGAAAAGCCGGCAGCCCGCCCCGACCAATCTATTCGCCGACTCTAAAACCGCGCTACCCCCCGCAATCGTCCGCTAGTCCCCCGCAAATCCTGCTCGGCTTCCCGCAAATCCTATTCAACCCTTCGCAAACCCCGCTCGGCTCCCCGCAATTTCTATTCAGGGCCGGTAAAATGCTATTCGGTAGTGCGCAAACGCGCGTCGGGTTGGCGCGAACGTCCGGCTGGGCGTAGTTTTAGCTCGTCAACTTCATTTTTACTACACTTATCAATTATGACGGACGAAGAAATCAACTACCGCACGATGGCCCGCCAGGCCGAGCGCCACCTCAGCACCACCCGCCCCACCTGGGAAGCCGCCGCCCCGCGCCTGCTGCCCGCCTACCAGCGCCTGACGGAGCTATTGGCCGACTTCGATGAAGTGGCTGCCCAGCGCAGCGGCCTCGGCAGCCAGGGCTACACCGACGCCAAGGACCAGGCCGAAGCTGCCGCCGTGGCCGCCGCCATGCGCGTGGTGAAGGGCCTGCGCGCCGTGCAGCTCGACGCGCCCAGCCCCGACCTGCTGCCCGTCACGGCCTACTCCGACTCGGGCCTCAGGCGCCTGCGCGACGAAGCCCTGGTGCAGGCCCTTGACGCCGTGCGCGCCGCCGCCCCGCCCCACGCCACCGCCCTGGCCGAGGTGCGGGTCACGGCCGCCCACCTCGCCGCCCTCGATGATGCCACCGCCGCCTACCGCGCCCTGGTGGGCACCCCGCGCGGCCAGGTGCTGCAAGGCAGCGCCCTGCGCACCACCGGCAAAAAGCTGGTAGCCCAGCTGCGCGACACCTTCGACACCCTCGACACCCGTCTCGACACGCTGGAAGAGGACTTCCCGGAGCTGGTAGCCGACTACCGCCAGGCCCGCCGCCTCGTGCAGGCCGGCCACGGGCCGGCCGCCGTTGCGGCCCCTACCCCCCAGGCATAGGGTAGCGGCAGGTACGAAAGAAGCCCCGGCTGCGCGAGCAGCCGGGGCTTCTTTCGTAGCTTACATCACCGCTTAACCGTACTTTTACTAGGAGTTGTGGGCGTAAGTAGTACCACACCGTAACAAAAGCGCTTGCCAAAACCCCTTCGCCGTTTATGTCGTCAATCGCTCCCAGCGCAGCTTTGACTGTAAACCTGGCCCTTGTAACCACCAGCAAGCAGGAGTTGCAAGAGAAAAAACAAAATGGGATTTATTATACGCCTGACCGAGCGGCACAAATTCTAACCCGTTGGGCCATCAGGCGCCCTAGCGACATTGTATTAGAACCTAGTTTTGGAGGGTGCGGTTTTCTGGTAGCTACAAGGGACCGTCTGCTTGAGTTGGGCACCAGTGTGCCCCAGAATAATCTGTACGGTTGCGATATAGATGAGCGGGCTTTTGAGTTTTTAAAGAACTTGCTTGGTCGAGTTCCTGCAGGTCATTTCAAGCAAATTGACTTCCTGACTATTAGCCCAACGGTTTTTCCCAAAGCCGATGCGGTGATAGGTAATCCACCCTACGTTTCCCTGCACAATATGCAGGAGAGCCAGCGAACCGCAACGCGGGCTATTATTGCGGGCGAACATGACGACATGAACGGACGCGCTAGCTTGTGGATGTACTTTGTGTTGCATAGCCTCGCCTTTCTCAAGCCCGGCGGCCGAGTGGCTTGGATACTACCGGGTAGTTTTGTTTACTCTGATTATTCTACAAAGCTGCGCACGAAGCTAGAGGCATGCTTTGGTCGTTGCTTAGCAATTATTCTGGAAGACCGGCTTTTCATTAGTGAAGGGACGGAAGAAAGTAGTGTTGTGCTGCTATGTGAAGGGTATCAGCAGGGTACAGACACGAAAATGCGCTTGACGTCCGCTAAAGGACTTTCTGAGTTAGAAGGAGCCATTGAGCGGTGGAGTATAGGGGATGTAGTAGGCGGCGAGTGGATTGGACGACCTCAACTGGCGCTTGCGTCCTCTGTGGCAAGGGAGTCTTACCAAAAACTCTTAACCAAAGCCGCCGCCCACAGACTATCAGAATTTGCTAATATTAAGATTGGCATTGTAACGGGGGCAAATAGGTTTTTCGTCCTTGCTGCTAAGCAGGCTGAGTCCCTTGGCTTGCCTTCCGAATCAGTAACACCTATTCTTGCTCGCTTCACGCAAGCCCGTGGCCTACAGTTGTGTGATGCAGATTTACAAGAGACACAGCGAGAAGGTAAGCGTTGTTTGCTAGTTAATACACGTCATCAGGAAGTATTGCCCACGACAGTGGAGTCTTACTTGGCTACTTTTCCGGTTGAGGAAAAGAAGAAAAATAATACGTTTACCCGGCGAACTATCTGGCACCAGCCGGACGATGGCAAGCATCCAGACGGTTTTTTCTCCAGTATGCAGACAGAAGGGCCGGTACTTGTGCTAAATCAAACAATGGCTACCTGTACTAACACTGTGTACCGTGTATTTTTCGGCACTAAGGTTAGTGATGAAAAAAAGCGGACAATAGCGGTAAGCTTGCAAAGCACGTTCAGCCAATTTTCGGCGGAAGTTGAAGGGCGCAGCTATGGGCACGGAGCACTGAAAATTGAACCGTCAGAAGCGAAAAGAATAGCCATTCTTCTTCCCAAAGGCAAAGCCCTAGAGGATTTGGACAAAGCTTTCGCTGAAATAGATGTGTTTCTTCGGGTCGGTAATCGAGAGGGAGCAAGAAATGCAGCTGATGCATTTCTCCTCACGCAGGGGCTAATCACCAAGGACCAAATTAGTGCCATCCAACAAGGATTACAGCGCCTGCGCCAAACGCGAAACGGCTACCGTAAAGAGACATCCACATGAATGCTCCTTCAAACTTGAGCGACCTTCGTATTGCTTTTGCGGAGGCTTTGACAGGTGATGCACCTGATGTGAATCGCATTCTGGAGCTTTCGGCTGAAGTAGCCAAGCAGGATTCGGATAATGTGCGATTCTCGACCGACGCAGGCATTATTAGCCGTTTAGGGAGAGAGTTGGTAGCGAAGGAAGAAACAGCCGTAGCGGAACTAATAAAGAACTCTTACGATGCAGATGCAACGTTTGTCAGATTAACTTTTGAGAATGCGCAGCAGGAAGGAGGTACGCTTATTATTGATGATAATGGCTTAGGGATGACACGCGAGCAGTTAGTTGCGGGGTTTATGCGCCTGTCCTCAAACGACAAAGTTCTTAACCCTAATTCTGCTCGTTACAGCCGCAAACGTGCCGGGCGTAAAGGCATTGGGCGTTTCGCGGTTCAACGTCTGGGTAGGGCTCTAACAATTATTACCCAAACTAAGGAAAGTGAAACTGCCCTACGAGTTGAAATTGATTGGGAATCATTCATACAAGGGCGTGAATTGACTGCCATTGCCAATAAAATTGAGGTGCTGAACCAAAAAGAAAAGCTGGAAGGCACGAAGCTGATAGTAACTAATTTGCGCGAGAGCTGGACAGAGAAGTCCATTCTGCGCGTATATCGATACGTTTCTGAGCTACAACAACCTTATCCACTCCGCAGTACTACACAATTTGAGAAAAGTGAGTTGCCAGTTGCATTAGGAAACAACGACCCTGGGTTTAAAACTCAAATTATTGAGCAAACAGCAACTCAATGTACTATAGTGGCAAGTGAAGAAACAGAAATATTTTCTCATGCACTAGCTACTATTAATGGTCACGTTGATGAGGCAGGTTATGGCTTCTGGTCGCTAAAATCCCCCCAGCTCGAAATAGATATTAAGAATGCGCCACTTGGGGCCGAAGAAAGTGAAGAGGCGGAAGAAGAGGAATATGATAAAGATGACGAGGCAGAAGAAGACTATGAGGAGGATTATGACCCAGATGCTGAGTTTATAGAAGAATATGACAAAGCTTTGCTCCGACATGAGCAACGACGAGCATATGAACAGCGAGTAAAGGCGCTCACTATAAAGCCTTTTACTCAGCTAAAGAGTATTAACCTACGGGTTTATTATTTTATTTGGGACGCAGACCTCATTCCTCGTTCTATGTTCTCTACTCTCCGTAATCTTGGCAGAGAGAAAGGCGGGATACGATTGTATCGAAATGGTTTTCGTGTTCTACCATATGGCCAGAAAGATGACGATTGGCTTGAGTTAGATGAATCTTATAGTAGACGAAAATTTTTGCCTCCTCATGGAAACAACACTCTCTTCGGTTTCGTCGAAATATTAGACGACGACGGCGAAATGTTTGAAGAAACTTCTAGTCGCGAAGGTCTTCTTGAAAATAAGGCATTTAAAGAATTGCAAAACTTTTGCTATCGAACAATAGTGTCCTGTATTTTGCCAATCGCAGAGGCACGCGGGCGTAAACAGACAACTAGTCAGCGCGACTGGAATAAAGAGTTACAAAGTGATAACTCAGCTGCGGCCATTAAAGATGCGGCTGAGCGCTTGGCTAAGCTAGCTGAAGAAGCAAGGCGACGGCAAGAAGATTCCCTGTATAATGGCGATAAGCATACTGACAACACAACACAACTCGCAAACGATATTATAGCAGCGGCTAACCGCCAAGAGGTTCTTCGCCAACAACTCATTCAGGAGTTGGGCCTGTTGCGCGTTTTAGCTAGTTTGGGGCTGGTTATAGGAGAGTTTACGCACGAGGTCAGACAAAATCTAGGCTCTGCCTATTTGAATGCACGCAACCTAGTTGGTATTCTGTTTGACCGGGAATCGGACAAAGAAGTAGCAGAAGACCTTTTTGCGAACATTCAGAGCTTCCGAACTTACGCATCCTACTTTGACCGTTCTATTTCAGATAATGTTTTGCGGGAACTGGCTCCGCAAGACCTGCGGCCTACAGTTCACAACTTCGCCAATACTATTCGGTCTTCCGCGAAAAGGCGAGGTATTGAGTTGGATGAGGTGATAGAAGGGTATGACCTGCTTACCCCACCCATGCACTCCTCCGAGTTGTCCTCGCTACTTTTCAATCTGTATACCAACGCGCAGAAAGCAATTCGGCGAAGTGGAAAGAGGGGGAAAATTCAGTTAAAAGCAGGTGCCGAAGGCGAAAATGTTTACATAACTTTTTCAGACAACGGCGACGGCATTCCTGAGCAGAACCGGGAGCGTATTTTTAACGCTTTCTTCACTACCTCAACCCCAGTTGGCCAAGACGCTACGCAAGAGGAAGAACTACAGGGTACCGGACTAGGGCTAAAAATCGTGAAGGATATTGTGGAAGGATATAATGGAGAAATCTGCCTTGCCACGCCGCCTGAAGGCTATACCACTTGTTTCCGGGTGGAACTACCTCGCCAAGAAGATTCAGGCATTGACTAACATTGTATGAGTACCTACCTCTACCTTGACGACGAGCCGAAAGCTGCCGTAAACGCTTATATAAGAGCCGTACAGACAGAAGTCACAGGCTTAACCATCCGTCATGCACATCCTAAGCCTTACCACGAGGAAATAGATGAAATAGTGTCTGCTAGCAAGGACGCCAGCGAGATAAATAAGTTGGATGGCCTTATCCTTGACTTGCGTTTGGATTTACTTTATCAGGATGACGACACAACGCAGGACAAGGCGAACTATCGGGCCGCTACTTTAGCTCAGGAAATAAGAACCCGCGCAACGGAAGGCGACATTCCCCCCTTCCCTATCGTTTTGTGGTCAACTAATGCTAAGCTTCGAAAGTCTTACGATGCAGATGATACAAGTCATAACCTATTCGATTTAAAGTCCGTTAAGGCAGATATTGAGGAGCCTGCGCAAGCTCGGCGAGTCGCAAAGCAACTCTTATCACTGGTAACGGGCTACGCGAGAATTTCTCGACTTCGGAAGTCGGCTTCTACGGCTCCCTTTGAATACTTAGGATTTAGCGCGGAGCCAGTTTTTCTAGACAGCCGGATTTACGCAAATCTTGTAAGTTCGCCTGAGCCGTTGCCCGCTCACGAATATGCGCGTTTTATAATCCGAGAACTGCTAGAAAGTGCCGGCCCACTAGTAAATGAGTGGATTCTAGCCGCTCGCCTGGGTATAGATTTAGAGAAGTCCCCTGGTTTCCAGGAAGTCGTGGAAAAGCTTTTTTCTAATGCAGCCTATAACGGTCCCTTCGGAGAGGGTTGGCCTAACTGGTGGTTTGCACTGGTTGAGGACGCTTGGCGAACATTACCAAATTGTCCAGGGCTTTTGCGAAGCACACCGGCAGAAGCTCGCGTCGACTTATTAAAACAAGTAACGGGTGTCACTACAATTGTCGCTGCCGCTCCTGCTTTGTTAAGCGAGCGGGCTACATTTTGGACAATATGCCACGCTACACTACGGCCATTGGACCCACGGGATGGCTATTTAATCGACAAACAGCCTAAATATCAATGGCAAGACCGGGAGTATGTATCGTTCTCAGCAATTCTGAACAAGGAAGCAGAAAGCAAGAAAATCAGGATTGACGCGCTGGAGCAAGAGCGGTATAAGCGGACTAAAAGCAAGCTTTCCGTCTAATGATTGCTCCTTATGCTTTCCGCCGTGAACGAGCAGACGACTTAAGACGACTTGCTCAAATTTTATACGACAATGGCTTGGTAAATGATATAGGGCCTTTGCTTGCAGCCGCAAGTTCGTGTCAGCAAGAGCCTGCACCAACAACATGGGAATATGAATTTGTAGGATTAGTTTTCAAATCAATTGATTTGAAAGGTAGTCAGGAAATACGGCACACTCATCCACAGTCAATAGAGTCGTTAGAGATTGAGCTTCATGTTTGTGCTGGAGGCCATTGCGTACAAGCTGATAATCTTAGTGACCCACTCATAGAACTAGTAGTTGAGCTTGAAATAATGGGTTACTCGGCAGATGCAACTGAACATTTCAGCGCTTGGCACCTCGACCGACAAATTGGTGTGCTTGGCCAAATTAATCATTCGGTTCACCCTATTTACCATTTTCAATATGGTGGAGAACGTGTTTGGAATAAGACTAATAATAGCTATGGGTTACATCTGCTTTTGGAAACACCCAGATTCCCTCATCCACCGCTTGACGCTGTGTTGGCGGTAGATTTCGTTCTTTCAAATTACTTCGGCGACACTTGGAATCAACTTCGGCAAGACGATTCTTATAGCCAATTAATTGCTTCTGCTCAGGATATCTATTGGCGGCCTTATGCTTTAGCAACAACCAGCTACTGGTATAATTTTCCAGGCTCGCGAACTCCTTACGATTGGGCCCCACAATTAATATGGCCTCATTTGCATTAGCAAAATTCGATTGATATTGGTACCCGAGAGGCTGTAAACTTAGACGTAGGACTGGTCACATGGCCGCCGTTATCTGGTATTAGCGGCTCGCCCTAGCCCAGTCGGTAGCTGGTCCAGCGGCCGGATTTTATTCCAGCAAGTCCGCCCGTACCTCCTACCCCAGCCGCGCCAGCAGCTCAAACAGCGGCTGGTTGACGTAGTAGTTGGCCGTGAGGCGGCGGTGCTTGGTGAGCAGGCCATCGGCGGCGAGCTTGTTGAGGTAGCCGGCCGCCGTGGGGCGGCTCACTTTTAGCTCCTGCTGCAAAAACTTGATGCGGGTATACGGGGGCCGGAACAAGTGATTGAGCAGGTCCTGGCTGTAAAAATGATAGACCCGCAGCTGCTGCTTGAGGCGGCGCATCTCTATAAAGAAAGCAGCGTTTCTTTAACAAAGGGGCCGGCTCTATGTAAAGAAAACAACTGCTTCCTTTACATAGGGCCGGCCACTAGCCGACTACTCACCGCTGGCAGGTCACGCCATAGCTTTGCGAAACGCTGATTTTTCAGCTACGCCGCCCCGCTACCCGGCCCTGCCAACGCCGCCAGCAGCTTGCTGCCCACCGGGCTGCCCCAGCCGGTGCAGGCATCCCAGCCGGGGCCGGCCGCGAAGGCGCCGTTGGTGCCGCTCGTGATGTCGCGGCACACGCCCTGGCCCGCCAGCGAGCCGTAGAGCAGCGGGTTGAGAAAACCCACCGGCTTGGCCAGCTTCTGGTTGAGCAGCGCCAGCAGGCCGGCCCAGAGCGGGGCTACGGCGCTGGTGCCGCCGATGACCAGGTTCTGGCCATCCACGCGCACCTGGTAGCCGGTGTTGGGGTCGGCGTCGCCGGCCACGTCGGGCAGGCCCCGGCCGGCTTTGGCCCCGGCCGGGGGGGTAGGGAGTTTGAGGCTGCGCTGGTAGTCGGGCACCGGGAAATGGGCGCTGAGGCCGCCGCCGGTGGCACTGTCGGGGCCTTCGTTCCAGACTACTTCGCTGCTGATGGCCGGGCCGTTGGCCGTGAGCCTGGTGCCGCCGCAGGCCAGCGCGTGCGGGCTGCTGGCCGGAAAGTCGGCGTGGGGCTGGCCGTCAGCCACGCCATCGGCCGAGCCGTTGTCGCCGGCCGCGCAGCACACCGTCACGCCCAGCATGGCCGCCTCCTGAAAAGCCTGGTCAAACTGGTCCATCGCCTGGCCCGTCCACGTCGATTCGGGCCCGCCCCAGCTGATGGAAATAACGCCGGGCTTGTTCACCTTATCATGCACGGCCGTGGTTATCGCATTCAGAAAACCCTGCGAGGTATTGGGCGCGAAATACACCACGAGGTGCGCCCGCGGGGCCACGGCGGCGGCTACTTCGATGTCGAGCAGCACTTCGCCATCGGCGCTGTTGGCGGTGGTGGGCTGGTTGCGGCCGCCGTTCACGCTCACCACTTTCACGGTGGGCACGGGCAGCCTGAGGGCGGTAAAATACGTTTTTAAATCGGCGGGCTTGAAGCCCCCGCCCAGCTCAATAATGGCGATGGTTTGCCCCGTGCCGTCGAGCCCGCCCGGAAAATCATACAGCTGCGCCAGCTGCGGCGGCGTAAACGACTGACTAGCGGCCCGCGCCACGATGGCGCCCGGCGCGGGACCCGGCCGCACCTGAAAGTGTGGCTCAGCCTGCGGCCGGTCATCGAGCCCAAACACGCCCTGCACGATGTCGCTCAGCGGCGCGGGCACTGTTACGGTCCCGGTGCGGCCCCGGTAGGTGCCCTCCGGGTAGCTGTACTGGTGCAGCTGCGTGCCAAACGCGGCCCCAAACCCGGCGGCGGTGCCGGCCAGCAGCACGCTGCGGCGGGCCAGGTCGGTGTGCACCACCACCAGCCCGTGGGCGTGGGCAAAGTCGGTCACTTGCCGGGCATCCTGCTCACTGGCGCCGCACTGGGCGGCCAGCTCCTCACGGCTGAGGTAGGTGCGCTGGGCGGGCGGCACGTCGGCCATCGCGTGGCTGGCGGTCGCATCAGCCAGCGGCGCTTTGGGGCGCAGGCGCACCGTCACTTCCAGCAGCTCGGTGGGGGGTAGGGCGTGCTGCGAATGAGCTTCGGGCAAGGGCTGGCGCTCGCTGCCGCGAACAACTACCCGGTTTTGGGACTGGGGCATGGAGGAGGATAAGGTATAAAGGAAGAAGTACTGCTAGCTTCGTACGTAAACCATCGCGCCGGGATAACGGCCCAGGGTTGGTTTTTAGCATCTGCCCGGCTGGGTAACAAGTTAATTATCCTCGTCACGCAAGGCATTGCAAAAAAGAACGTCATTCCGAGCTTGCCGAGGAATCTCGCTCGCGTCGTTAAAGGACACCCAAACGATTACGAGCGAGATTCCTCGGCAAGCTCGGAATGACGTTCTTTTTGACCCCTGCTCTACGAAAAACATATCCGCGTTTTCACTGCTTCTTTATGACCCTCGGCGAAACCGCTTTGCTCACGCTGCGCCTGCCCGGCACCCTTACGGCCGCCACTACCCGCGCGCTGCGAGCCGACCTGCGCCAGGCCCAGGCGGCCGGCCTCGACCACCGCCGCGCCCAGAAAGAATTTTTCGCCAAATTCGACGCGGCCCTCGACCACGCCAGCACCGGCCCGCGCCATTTCGAAAATGAGAAAATAGCCGAAGCCCTGGCCGGCGAAATCATGATGCTCGAAGAAACCGGCTTCGTGGTGCACGGCTTCGCTATTTTGCCCAACCACGCGCACCTGGTGCTGCACCTGCCCGCCCGCAGCGGCCTGGCCCTCGCCAAAGCCCTCGACCTGCTGCACCAGCGCACGGCCGCCGCCTGCCGCCGTTTCGTGCGCCCCAGGCTACCACCCGAAGCCCCGTTCTGGCAGCCCGGCTGGCACGACTACCCCGTGGCCGATGCCGCCGAGCTGACGCGCGTTCTGGCTTACGTGGGCGGCCAGGCCCGGCAGGCCGGCCTGCCCCAGCGCTACCAGGAGTGGCCGTATTCACTCAGCCGCTGAGCCGGCGTGCTGTTCCAAATCAGCAAAAAATCCGTAGGTTGTCCCAATGGCTCCGCTGCTGCTCCTGCTTGCCTGGCTACCGCTGGCCCCGGCCGATAGCCTGCGCCCCACCAGCCCGGTGCGGCACCTGGCCTTCACTTACGCCAATGACTTTTTTTTCGGTACCGACTACTACTTCACCCAGGGCATAACCTTCGACTGGGCGAGCCCGGCGCTGGCCCGCTCGCCGGTCAACCGCGTGCTGACGCGCGGCCCCGCCGGCAGCACGCGCACTCACGGCATGGCGCTGCGCTACGATGGCTTCACGCCGCTCAGCATCACCGATGCGCGTATTCGGGTGGGCGACCGGCCCTACGCGGCGTATTTCTACGCTTCGCTGTACCGGGTTAATAATCAGGAAAATAAAAAGTATCGCCTGACGACGGCCGTCGAAATCGGCTACCTCGGCCCGGCGGCCGGCGGCAAGTTCATCCAGACCAAGCTGCACGAGCTGACCCATTACCCTACCCCCCGTGGCTGGGACAACCAGGTGCGCTCCGACGCCGTGCTGGGCTACCGCGCCAGCCTCGACAAGCAGCTACTGGCCCTGGGCCGCGCCGCCGAGCTGATTGGCAGCGCCGAGGCCTCGCTGGGCACGCTCTATACCTACGCGGGGGTAGGCGGCCGGCTACGAGTGGGAAACTTCACACCCTTTTTTACCAACGCGAATGGAGCCCGCCGGCCCCGCTGGCAATGCTACGCCGAGGCCACGCTCAGCGGCCGGCTGGTGGGCTACGATGCCACGCTGCAAGGCGGCCTTTTAAATCGTAGTAGTCCGTATGTGTTGGCTTTCAGCAAAATAAACCATTCCGTGCTGCATAGCACCGGCGGCCTGGCACTGGCGCACGGCGGCCTCAGCTTCACGGCGACGGCCGTGTACGTGGGGCCGGAGTTCAGGGGCGGCCGCCCGCACCGCTGGGGAGTGCTGGGGGTAGGGCGGGATTTTTGAGCAACAAACAGACGTTTTTGCGTAAGTTCTGTAGCTGACAAGTGGCCGTCTGCTTCTGCGTCTTCTGCGCCAGCCTCCGCGTCTTCTGCGGGCTAAAAACCGTCTGGCCCGTTTGCCAATTTCACGCAGCAGCTCAATCCAGCATTCGCCATTTACCGCGCCCGGTGGATGATGAAGACGCCGGCCAGGATAACGACCATGCCCGCCGCGTGCCACAGGTTGAAGGCCTCGCCATCGAGCGCGCCCCAGGCCAGCGCCACGATGGGAATGAGGTAGGTACTCGACGAGGCAAAGAGCGTAGTGGAGCGCTGCAACAGCATGTTGAAGAGCAGCGTGGCTACGGCCGTGCTCAGCGTGGCCAGCAGCGCGATGTAGCCAAACGCCGCCCACGCGCCCGGCACCGTAGCCAGCTTGTGCGCGAAGCCCGTGCCCAGCAGCAGGTACGCCAGCGCCGGCCCGCCGATGATGAGCAGCAGCAGCGACGTCACGGCCACCGGCGTGAGGGCGTGCAGGCGGTGCTTTATCACGTTCACGCTGAGGCCGTAGCCCACGGTAGCGGCCACGATGTAGCCGCCGTACCAGGCGGTGCCCGCGCCGCCGGCCGGGGCATTGGTGCTGGCGCTGCCGCCCAGCAGCATCAGCACCACGGTACCCAGCAGGCCCAGCGCTATGCCCAGCACCCGCGCCCCGGTGAGGCGCTGCCCAAAAAACAGCGCGCCCATCAGCAGCGCAAACACCGCCGTGAGGGCATTGAGCACGCCCGCCAGCCCCGAGGCCAGTCGCGTTTCGGCGTAGGCAAATAAAAACGCCGGTAGTAGCGTGCCCACCGTGCCGCTGAGGGCCAGCCACTTGAGCCGGCTGCGCTCAACGCGCCCGATTTCGCGCAGCGCAAACGGCAGCAGCAGCAGCGCCGCCACGCTCACCCGCGTCGCGCCCAGCTCCAGCGCCGAAAACACCACCAGGCCCTTCTTCATCAGAATAAATGACGTGCCCCAGATGAGCGATAGCACCCCCAGCAGCCCCCAGGCCGCGGCCGAGGGGGTAGGGCTGGCCGGCACCACTTCGGGCGCGGCCGATACGGCGGGGGGCGTCAGCCCGGCAGGCGTGGTGGGTGCGAGGGGGGGTAGGGCGGAGGCAGGCATGGGGCAAAATTACGGCCGGTAGCCGCCCCCGGCTGGCCCGCTGCTGGCGGCGCTGCCGTAACATTGCCGCAGATTTTATACCCGTTGCGCAATGAGTTACTCAACAGAACGTCATTCCGAGCTTGCCGAGGAATCTCGCTCGTAATCGTTCGGGCCTCGTTCAACGACGTGAGCGAGATTCCTCGGCAAGCTCGGAATGACGTTCTTTTTCGCCCCCTACTCCGCGAGAAATATAACAGCTTACAACTTAGCCCCTACCCCCCCATGACTCCGCCCAACGCCCCCGCCCTCTCGCCCCAGGAACAGGAAAAAGCCCAGGCCGCCGCCGCCGCCGTGCGCTGGGTGCGCGACGGCATGGTGCTGGGCCTGGGCACCGGCACCACGTCGGCCCACTTCATCACCCAGCTCGGCGAGCGGGTGCGCCAGGGCCTGAAGGTGCGGGGCCTCGCTACTTCGCTGGCCAGCGAGGCGCTGGCGCGGCAGGTGGGCATTCCGCTGCTGGAGCCCCGGCGCGGCCTCACCTTCGACCTGGCCGTGGATGGCGCCGATGAGCTGGACCCCCAGCTGCGCCTCATCAAGGGTGGCGGCGGGGCGCTGCTGCGCGAAAAAGTGCTCGAAACCGCCGCGCGCTACCTGCTCGTCATTGCCGATTCGAGCAAGCTGGTGCCGCGCCTGGGCCAGTTTCCGCTGCCCTTGGAAGTAGTGCCCTTTGCCCTGCCCTGGGTGCTCGACGCGGTGGAAAAGCTCGGTGGCGCGCCCGCCGTGCGCATGGCCAAAGACGACCCCGGCTCCCCCGTATTCTCCGACCAAAAAAATCTGCTGGTTGACTGCCACTTCGGGCAGATTGCCGATGCCGAGCAGCTGGCCGCGCGGCTCAAAACCATTCCCGGCATTGTTGAGCACGGCCTGTTTCTGGGCCTGGCGCGGGCGGCCGTTATCATCCAGGGCGGGCAGGCGCAGGTGCTGCGGCCGGGCCAGGCCGCCCGGCCCGCTACCGAGTTTACCGAGCTGCCGTAGGGGGGTAGGGCCGCGCCCTACCCCCGGCTCAGAGCCGGAACTGCGCGCCCACCTTGATACCGAAGGTGCGCGGACTCAGCGCGTTGGGGTCGGGGTTGTGGTCTTCGCGGTAGGTAAGGCGATGGATAAAATCGACCCGGATGAACTTGAAGATATTTTCTACCCCGTAGCCTACCTCCACGTAAGGCATATTGCCTAAGGCCGGAAAGGGATAAAGAATGCGGCCGCTGGGCAGTATCCGCATCGACCGCTGGTTCTTGTCAAGCAGGCCGCCGTAGAGGGCGTTGGCCGTGGCCACCAGGCGCCAATTGAGACGGCGTACGCCCGGAATAGCATTCAGAATGACGCCCTCGAAGTGATGGTCGAGCCGCAACGATACGGAGCGGTCAGTCACAAATTCGAAGTAGTTCATCAAGTTGAACGCATTGGCGTTGTAAAACGGCGTTTGGTTGCCCAGTGGAATCTTCAGAAACGCGGCGGGCAGGCGGTCATTAGTGTAGTTGCCCTCCACGCGGTAGCTGAGGCGGCCGAAATAGCCCAACGATACGGTTTGGGTCACGCCCAGATTGAACTTCTGGTAAGCAACTCGGGACTCCGTAAAGAAGTCGCGCCCTCCGATGATGTAGCGGAAGCTAAACACCGGCCAGCGCTTGAGGCCAATGGCCCGGCGGCGGTTTTCGGCCTGCACTAAATTCTCATCGGGTGCGTAGCGGGACTCCAGCACTAGCTCGGTCAACGTTACATTGCTTGGCGTACCGATGCCATTATCAAGGGGAGTGAAATAATCGTTGAGATATTTCACGTTCTGCTCACGAAGTGTTAGTGATTGCGTGAAGCCGTGAAATAAATCGCGTTGCACGCCCAACGTCATCAGGTCGCGTAATACGGGCCGGCCCTCGGTGAAGCGCCCCCAGCGCGAAGCGGCCACGAAGAGGTTATTGTCGGGCAAGAAGTCATTATCAAGCAAGGCGGCCTGCTCCACGTCGTGGCGAAACTCGCCCGTTACTACCGTCCAGTGTTTGCGCTCGGCAACATAATTGGCTCTTAAGCCATACTTCACGCGCCCGTCTTTAGTACCGTAAGCCACGTAGGGCTGAAACACCCAGTTGCGGCTGAAAGCAGGGGTAGTGCGGAAGCCCACCCGAAAGCGGGCACCTTCGTAGTTGTTGCGAGCGAAGGTGTTGATAATGGGCCCCAGCTCAACCTTGCTGTTCTCACCGCCCACCCGCTTGTAGCCGTTAATAAACAGGTCAATCCAGTCCAGGGTACTGCGCACGGAAGGCAGCTCGCGGGCCGAGTCGAGTACGGCAAAGGTCTGGCGCTCGCTCAGGCTCAGCGTATCGGGCCGGTTTTTATCGAAGTAGCCCTCGGTTTCACCCTTCTGCCGCAGGCCGCTCACCAGGCCACTGGTTTCGTTATCGGTGCCCGGCTCCATTACCGTTGACACGATGGGTTGGTTGTAAAACGACCCCTCGTGCTCCACGTTGCGCCGAAAGTCTGAGTTCATCGTGGTGAAGCGCACGCGCAGGGCCGCCTGCTTCTCGCCCGGCTGAATGGCCACCACCAGGCGGGTGCGGGCGGCCAGGCCCGGCCCCTGGGCGGGCGGCGTCAGCTCCTGAAAAATGCGCAGGTCGGTAACAAAGTTGAGGTTGGCGTGCTCGCTGGCTATCACGTCGAGGCGGCGCAGGGCGTAGCCCTCCTTGGTAATCCAGATAGTGCCCCTAAACGCCAAATCGTGCGAGCGCCGGGGCGTCACCCTGATTTTGTAGCACATATCCTGGCCCACCAGCAGTGAGTCCTGCAGGTCGTAGTCGTAGGTGAGGCGCCCACCCGCCGAAATGGGGGAGATAAAATCCTTACCCAGAATATTTTGCCAGTTGGGATAGAAGTCGAAATTCTGAAAGTTGGAGCCCAGCATCTGGCTCAGCACCGAGCCCTCGCGGGGGCCGGCGCCGCGCATCTGCTTGTGCTGAATGTCTTCGCGGCGGTGCTGGGGCGGGCCATACTTCACGTACACCTGCGAGCCCACCTCCGAGGCAAAGAGGGGTAGGGGCGCGTCGGGGTCGGCGGCGGCGGCGGCCCCCTGGCGCACGGCCAGCGCCCGGATGTCCTTCACCACCTTGCGGTTGGCCATTACCTTGGGCAGGTCGGTCAGGCTCACCTCAATGCGGTTGTAGGAGCTAAACTCGGCCGAACGCAGGGCGGTGCGCTCATTCTCGGGCTTGTGCTTCTGCACTTCGCGCAAAATGCGAAACGCCGGGTTTTCGGGCTGGCGCGAGCTTACCACTACTTCGCCCAGCGCTACCCCCCCGCCTTTCCTGAGGCGAAACAAAATGGTTTGCTGCGGGGCATCCGTCAGCTTTTTGCGCAGCGTGAGAAACCCCAGCGACGAAGCCGCCAGTGAGTCGGGCGCGCCTGCCACGGTCAGCTTGAATTTACCTTCCACATCGGCCGTGATGCCGGTGCTGGTGCGGGGCACGAAAATGGACGCAAACGGCACGGGCTCGCCCGAAGCAGCCTCCACTACCTGCCCACTAAGTGTGAGGCGTTGGGCTACTGCCAGCCGGCCCGTTAATAGCAGGCCCAGCACCAGTAGCGAAACGGTAAATTTCATATAATTAGGACGATAGGCGCGGAGTAGGCAAGTAGAAGGTCACGTCCGCAATTTACGCAAAGCACCGCGGCATAACAACAAGTTCCACTACCAGCCAGCCGAAGAAAAGCATAATGCCTGCCCCCGGCGGCCGGGGTGCCCCCACGGCCGCCCTACCCCCCCGCGAGCCCGCCCTATACTTCCACTTTGAGCGTGGCCGGGCGCTCGGTCACTTCAAACAGCTCGCCGTGGGGCACGATGGTAATCTGCCCGTATTCCTGCAAGAGCATCTTGTAGGCATCGGCCACGGGGCGGGGCTTGCGGTCGAGGTCGTAGAGGCCACAGGCGTTCACGGT
>JAABUN010005223.1_pt1 | contig 16403 bp, 24 predicted proteins | sample 5559311 | NCBI WGS metagenome assembly JAABUN01 (sample SAMN10711877, study PRJNA513370) | rock metagenome | isolation source: Antarctica rocks | place: Antarctica: Victoria Land, Siegfried Peak sud
GACGACGACACTCACCCCCGGCGGTGCCTCCAGGACGATCTGGTTCGCGAAGCCGACCTGAAGCGCCACGGTGTTGGCCGCCTTCAGTTGCGCCTGGTAGCCGACCCCCACGATCTCCAGCTTCTTGGTGTAGCCGTTGGTGACCCCCTCGACCATGTTGGCGATCAGGCTGCGCGTCAGGCCGTGCAGGGCGCGGCTCTGCCGCTCGTCGTCGCCGCGGCTGACGAGCACCTGACGCCCGGCTTCATCGACCTTGACGCCGATCTCGCTGCGGTAGTTGAAGGTGAGCTTGCCCTTGGGGCCTTCCACCTGGATCGTCGAGTCGGCGACCGAGACCTTCACGTTGGCCGGCATGGGGACCGGCTGGCGTCCAATACGGGACATGAGACCGTCGTCCTCTCGCTCTCGCCACGAAGGGCGTCTTCGGGGAAGTCCGATCCGCCGCCCCCTCCCGTCGGCATCTGGCGGCCCGGGGAAGGAGCGTGGGACGTGTTGCCGGTTAAGTTAGTGAATCCTGGCGAGAACTTCGCCGCCGACCTTCTCGGTGCGCGCCTTGCGGTCGCTGACGACGCCCTTGGGCGTGCTGAGGATATGGATGCCCATGCCGTTGAGGACCGGCTTGAGGTCCTTGTAGCCGTTGTAGACGCGACAGCCCGGCTTGCTGACCCGGTCGATCCGGGTGATCAGACGCTCCCCGTTGGGGCCGTACTTCATGTGGAGCCTGAGCGTCCTCGCCGGGACCGTCTCCAGCTCCTCGAAATCCCAGATGTAGCCCTCATCCTTCAAGACCTGGGCGATCCCCCGGCGGAGTTTCGAGGTGGACATCTCCACCAGGGGATGCTCGACCCGGACGGCATTGCGGATCCGGGTGAGCATGTCGGCGATCGGGTCGGTCATCATGGCGGGGATTCACTCGACGACCGCCGCGGGTAACGCACCCCCCTCGCCGAGACGGTCGGCAGGGCGGGCCGCGTCGGCGCGGCGGGGGACACGGCGATTCGATCTCAGGGGGAGGACGGCCTACCAACTCGCTTTCTTGACCCCCGGGATCAGGCCCCGGGAGGCCAGTTGCCGGAAGCAGATCCGGCAGACGCCGAACTTGCGATAGACCGCGCGGGGGCGGCCGCAGAGCTTGCAACGGTTGCGGTGGCGGACCGCGAACCCCGACTTCGGGGGGTTCGACGACTTGATCATCTGGGCCTTGGTCGACATGTCGGGCTCACCGTCACATGGGTTTCAATCCGGGGCGGATTCCGGACTCTTCCGCCCGACGATTCAATGCTCAGCGCGGCTGCTGCGGGAGGCGGAAGGGCATGCCGAAGGAGTGGAGCAACTCGCGGGCCTGGTCATCGCTGGACGTCGTGGTGACGATCGTGATGTCCATCCCCTGGGTGTGATGCACGCGGTCGGCGTCGATCTCGGGGAAGACGACCTGCTCGGCCAGGCCCAGCGTGAAGTTGCCATGCCCGTCGAAACTGTTGGGGTTCACCCCCCGGAAGTCGCGGATACGCGGCAAGGCGATCGAGATCAAGCGGTCGAAGAACTCGTACATCCGACGGCCGCGGAGCGTGACCTTGCAGCCGATCTCGTTCCCTTCGCGGAGCCGGAACCCGGCGACCGAGTCCCGCGCCTTGGTCACCAGCGGCTTCTGGCCGCTGATCTTCGCCAGGCCGTCGACGGCCGCCTCCAGCAGCGCCTTGTCCTGGGTGGCCCGACCCACCCCCATGTTGATGACGATCTTATCCAGCTTGGGGATCGCCATCCTGTTGGTCAGGTTGAACTTCGTGGCGATCGCCGGGGCGATGGTCGTGTTGTACTGGTCGAGAAAGCGGGCCATGCGGGTCATCCTCTCGTCGCGTCTCGGCGAGGCTCAATTCCGAGGCGCATCAGGTTGCGCCAAGGGGTCGTGGCGGGGCGTCCGGCACTCCCGGGCTTGACGGGGCCGACATTGCCGAGGCTGGTCGCGCACTTCTTGCAATAACGCTGCTTCTGGCCGGCGTCGGTGAACCGATGGCCGATGCGGACCCCGCGGTTGCAGGTGGGGCAGAAGAGCATGACGTTGGAGGCGTCGATCGGCATCTCCTTCGAGAGCCGCCCCCCCTTCTGGTTCTTCGCGCTCGGCTTCAGGTGCTTGTAGACGCGGTTGATCCCCTCGACGACGATCTTGTTCTTCTCGGGGAGGACGCGGAGCACCTTGGCGATCCGGCGCTGCGTGGCGGTCCCCTTGTCGTCGCCGCTGATCACTTCGACCTGGTCGTCTTTGCGAATACGCATGATGGCTCGGCTCGTGCAAGGGCCAGTGGCGGGCCGGGTCTAGACGACCTCGGAGGCCAGGCTGATGATTTTCATGAACTGGTGTTCACGCAGCTCGCGGGCGATAGCCCCGAAGATGCGGGTGCCTCGCGGGTTCTTCTCGTTGTCGATGAGGACGACGGCGTTGCGGTCGAACTTGACGTACGAGCCGTCGACGCGGCGGGTCGAGTTGCGGACCCGGACGATGACGCAGCGGACGACGTCGCCCGCCTTGACGTCGCTCCCCGGGGCGGCCTTCTTGACGCTGGCGATGATCACGTCGCCCAGGCCGGCGGTGCGCCTCTTGTAGTGCGAGGCGCTGCCGCCGAGCACCTTGAAGCACATCACTTCCTTGGCCCCGGTATTGTCGGCCACGTCGAGTCGCGTCTGCATCTGGATCATGGGACACCCTGGAAAACCGTGGCTACTCTACTCTGTCGGTGGCCGATAACCGGCGTCGGGGCCTCGCACCCCCCTCGTCTCTTCGCGGACCTCGACACGGTCGGCTCAGCCCGTCGGCTGCGCCTGGTCGACCGCGGGGGCCAGGGCGGCCGCCTCACCTTCGCCGGCGAGTGCCTGCTGGGCACCCGGGCGGACGATCCGCACGATCCGCCACCGCTTAAGCTTCGAGAGCGGGCGGGTTTCCATGATCTCGACCGTGTCGCCGATGTGCGACTGGTTGGCCTCGTCGTGGGCGTGGCAGATGGTCCGGCGGCGGAGGAACTTGCCATACTTGGGGTGCGGGACGAGCCGCTCGAGCTCGACGCGTCGGGTCTTGTTCATCTTGTCGGACGTCACGACCCCGATCTCCGTCTTGCGGCGGCGGCGGGCGGGGGGAGTGGGGGGCGTCGGTTGGCTCATCGAGGTTCCCGGGAGACGAAGAGGTTACAGGGAAGGGGTCGCGGCGAGCGCCGACCGTTCTCGTTCGATTTCGCGGAGGCGGAGGATCGTCTTGATCCGGGCGATCTCCCGCTTGGCCTTGATGATCTCGCTCGGGGCCTCGAGTCGCTCGGTCTCGCTCTGGAGGCGGAGCCGGAACAGGCCCTGCTGGGTCTCCCTCAGCAGGAGGTCGAGCTGTTCATCGCTCTGGTCGCGGAGTTCGGCGGGCTTGCTCATGGACGATTCCGATCAGATCGTGGGGCGTCGGGTGACGAACCGGCAATGGACGGGGAGCTTGTACGAGACGCGGGCCAGGGTGGCGCGTGCCACCTCCTCGCTCACACCGCCGAGTTCGAACAGGACGGTCCCCGGCTTCACGACGGCCGCCCAGTACTCGACCTCACCCTTGCCCTTACCCATCCGGGTCTCGGCGGGGATCGAGGTGATGCTCTTGTGGGGGAAGATGCGGATGTAGACCTTCCCTCCCCCCTTGGTGGACTGGCTCGCGACGACCCGGCCCGCCTCGATGGTCGCGGCGCTGATCTTGCCGGGCTCGAGCGACTGCAGGCCGTACTCGCCGAACGCGACGTAATTGCCGCGCGTGGCGTTACCTTTTACGCGGCCTTTTTGGCTTTTTCGGTACTTGACCCGCTTGGGCATCATGGGCATCGGTGCCGCCCTCCGTCTTCAGATAATCGCCCTGGTTGACCCACACTTTGATCCCGATATGACCTTGCGCGGTCTTGGCCTCGGAGAAGCCGTAATCGATCTTGGCCCGGAGCGTGCTCAGGGGGATCGACCCGAGGTTGGCCATCTCGGTCCTCGACATCTCCGACCCGCCGAGCCGTCCCGAGAGCTGGATCTTGACGCCCAGGGCGCCGCCGTCCATGGTGTGCTCGAGGGCACGCTTCATGGTCCGTCGGAAGCTCGACCGTTTCTTGAGCTGTTCGGCGATGTCCTCGCTGACCAGCTGGGCGTCGATCTCGGGACGGGTGACCTCCTCGATCTTGATGTCGATCCGGCGGCCGGTCAGCGTCTGCAATTCCTCGGTGATCCTCTCGACCTGCTCCCCCTTGCGGCCGATGATCACGCCCGGCCTGGCGGTGAAGAGGCGGACGGTCACGGCGTCGCGCGTCCGCTCGATCTCGACCTTGGGGATGCCGGCGTAGCTGTACTTGGCCTTGATGAACTTGCGGATCTTGAAGTCCTCGACCAGGAGGTCGGGGAACTCATGCTTGGAGGCATACCAGCGGCTCCGCCAGTCCTCCATGATCCCGACGCGGAACCCGGTCGGATGCACCTTCTGGCCCATCTGTTAGCGTCCTCTCGGGTTGGTGGCCTGTCGGGGACCGGCGGTGGTCCGGGCCCTGGGCGTCGGGGAGGTCGGGGTCGCATCCAGGTCGGCCAGGCCGATCTGGATGTGGGAGCTGCGGCGTCGGATCATGTAGGCCATGCCCCGGGCGCGAGGCATGAGCCGCTTGACCATCGGGCCGCCGTCCCCGCGGGCGTCGGTGACGACCAGGTCGCCCACGTTGCGGACGCCGCGGTCCTCGGCGTTGGCCATCGCGCTCTTGAGCACCTGCTCGATCATCCGCGCCCCGCGGTGCGGCATGTACTTCAGGATGTCGACCGCGTCGTCGGCATACTTGCCGCGGATCAGGTTCAGCAGCGGCTGGACCTTGCGCGACGAGGTGCGGGCGAAGCGATGCGTGGCGGAGAAGGAGATCTCGGGAGTCATGGCCGGTTCCCTGCTAACTGGCACGGTCGGACGGAGATTTTATTTCCGGGCGCCCTTGGTCGACTTGCCGCCGTGGCCGCGGAAGGTCCGGGTGGGCGCGAACTCGCCGAGCTTGTGGCCCACCATGTCTTCGGTCACGTACAGCTTGATGAAGTTCCGCCCGTTGTGGATGGAGAAGTTTTTGCCCACGAACTCGGGCACGATGGTGCAGGCACGCGACCACGTCTTGATCGGATCGCGGTTGCCGGTGTTGTCGGCGCGGTACACCTTCTCGAGCAGCCGCTCGGTGACGTACGGGCCCTTCTTCAACGAGCGTCCCATGAGTCTCGGGTCCCAGGCCCCTCCGGGGGCGTTAGCGATAGGCGGGGGTCGATGTCCTTCGGGGAGGTCGGAGGCCCGGCCGGGCGGAGATCAGACCTTCAGCTGACCATAGCGAACGCTCTTGCGGCGGCGGATGATGGCCGAATTCGACGGCTTGCGACGCCGGCGCGTCTTGCCCCCCTTGGCGAGCTTGCCCGTGGGAGAGCACGGGTGGCGGCCGCCGGAGGTGCGTCCCTCGCCCCCTCCCATCGGGTGATCGACGGGGTTCATGGCCACGCCGCGGACGTGCGGGCGGCGTCCCAGCCAGCGGGAGCGTCCCGCCTTGCCGAGGCGGATGTTCATGTGGTCGGCGTTGCCCACCGTGCCGATGGTGGCGCGGCAGGCCGCGGAGATGCGGCGGACCTCGCCCGAAGGGAGGGTGATCTGCGCCCAGGTCCCTTCGCGGGCGGTGAGGGTGGCGCTGACACCCGCCGAGCGGCAGAGCTTGGCCCCGCCGCCGGGCTGCATCTCCAGGTTGTGGATGGCCATCCCGGTGGGGATCTTCGCCATCGGCAGGCAGTTGCCGACCTTGGGATCGGCCGCGGGGCCGCTGGTGACGGTCATGCCCGCCTTCAGGCCGTCGGGGGCGATGATGTAGCGCTTCACGCCGTCGGGGAAGACGATCAGGGCGATCCGCGCCGAGCGGTTGGGGTCGTACTCGATGTGGGTCACCTGCGCCGGCACGCCGTCGTGGTCGTTACGCCGGAAGTCGATGATCCGGTACATGCGCTTGTGGCCGCCGCCGCGGTGCCGGGCGGTGATGAAGCCCTGATTGTTCCGCCCGCCGGTCTTGCGCAGCGGCTCGGTCAGGCTCTTCTCGGGCTTCTTGTTCTTGTCGGTCAGCTCGGAGAAGTCGCTGACCGAGGCGTTACGCCGCCCGGGGCTGGTCGGTTTGTAGGTACGGATACCCATCAGGGTCGCATCCTTCGCATTCCCGCCCCGCCCGGTGCCGGGGTGGCGGACTCGAAATCAATAAAAGTCGATACGATAATCATCGTGCAGCGCGACGATCGCCTTCTTCCAGTTGCGCATCCGGCCGACCTTGAGCTTGTGGCGGCGCGCCTTGCCGCGGCGGTTCTGGGTCCGGACGTCGGCCACCTTGACGTTGAAGAGGGCCTCGACGGCCACCTTGATCTCCGTCTTGGTCGCCAGCGGGTTGACCTCGAAGGTGTAGGCGTTGTGCCGCTCCGAGAGGTGGGTGGCCTTCTCGGTGATCAGCGGGCGGAGGATCACCTGGTACGGCTCCAGGACCGGGCCGCTGCGCTGATATTGGGGGGGACGGCGGAGCGTAACCATGGGACGTCAGACCTCCGGGGCGGCCGGCGCGGCGACGGCGGTCGCGCGGCGGGCCGGTGCTTGCGCGGGTCAGCAGCAGGTAGCGCTGTTTCAGGATGTCATACGTGTTGAACTCCGCCACCGGGGCGACCTCGACCCCTTCGAGGTTGCGGGCGCTCCGGTAGAGGACCGGGTCGTTGGCGGGCAGGCCGATCAGGATGGTCCGACGTTCGAGCGTCCGCAGCAGGGACTGCGCCTTGGTCTCGCCGACGGCCTCGACCGCCTCGGCCTCGGTCAGGTCGGGCCGTCGGATGGATCTGAGGGCCTTCGCGACGACCTGCGTCTTGGGGCTGGTCAACCCCAGCCCGTCGATCACCAGCGCCTGCCCGTCCTGGAACTTCGACAGCAGGGCCATCCGGATTGCGGCGCGGACCGATTGCTTGGGCATCGCGTAGCGATAGTCGCGGTTGCGGCGGGCGAAGGCGACGCCTCCCCCCTTCCGCTTGTTCGTCCGCTTGCTGCCGACGCGGGCATTGCCGGTCCCCTTCTGGCGGAAGAGCTTTTTGCCCGAACCGGCCACATCGGCACGGCCGCGCGTGTTGACCGTGCCGACCCGACGTGCAGCCAGGTGCATCAGCACGACTTCGTGCAGCAGTTGCTTGTTCACCGCGCCGCCGAAATCGGCCGGGTCGATCGATTCCTCGCCCACCCGTTCGCCGGCGACGTTATATATGGGGACGCTGAGCATGGCGATGACATCCCGGATGGACCACCTGAGCTTCGCGAGTCTGGACGGGAGTAATCAACGTAGGTTGATCTCTCCCGGCTCTCGCTTCGGTGGTGAATGCTCGACTCTATAACTTGTTGGTCTGGCGGACCATGAGGTAGCCGCCGTTGGGCCCGGGGACCGCCCCTCGGATCAACAGCAGGTTGTTGTCCTTGTCAACCCGGACGACCTTGAGATTCTTGACGGTGATCCGCGCATTGCCGTGCTGTCCTGGCTTGCGGATCCCCTTGCGGGTATGGGCCGGGTCGGCACTCGGGCCCGACGAGCCCGGGTGGCGGTGCATCCGCTTGACGCCGTGCGTCGCCCGCAACCCCTTGAAACCATGCCGCTTCATGACGCCCGTGAAGCCCCGGCCCTTGCTGGTGCCGATGACGTCGACCCGGGGGATGGCGTCGAACACATCGACCGTCAGGGTCTGGCCCTCGGCCACGTCGGTCGGCCCGGGCTGGCGGATCTCGCGGACGTAGCGTTTCGGCTCGGCGTTGGCCTTCTTGGCGTGCCCACGCTCGGCCTGAGAAGCGCTCTTGCGCTTCTTATCGGCGAACCCGAGCTGGACGGCGTGGTAGCCGTCGCGGTCGGCGGTCCGGACCTGCAGGACCGTGCACGGGCCGCATTCCAGGACGGTGATCGGGACGGCCGTGCCGTCGGTCTCATAAATCTGAGTCATGCCGACTTTACGGCCGAGCATTCCGACGCGCATCGCGAAACTCCGTCGTCAATCATCCCTTCCGGGGTCGGCGGCGCCGCCCGGTGAGTCTTCAAGAGACTCGAGTGGACCAGTTCCGAACATCGAAGGCCCGCCACCGCGGACCGTCCGGCCCACGGCAAAACCCCATGCCCGGCGGGCCTGGGGTTCGTCAAGCCGGAGGCGCCCCGCCGGGGAGGTCCGGGATCGATCCCGCCCTACCCCGAGGCGCGCCCATGGTGGCAGCCGGTCAGGCCCCCGTGGGGCCGGCCTTGATCTTGATGTCCACGCCCGCCGGGAGGCTGAGCTTGTTCAGGGCGTCGATCGTCTTGTTCGTCGGCTGGACGATGTCGATCAGGCGCTTGTGCGTCCGGATCTCGAACTGCTCGCGCGACTTCTTGTCGATGTGCGGGCTTCTGAGAACCGTGTACCGCTCGATCCGCGTGGGCAGGGGGATAGGCCCGTGGACGATCGCGTCGGTCCGCTTGGCCGTGTCGACGATATCCTTGGCCGACTGGTCAAGGATCGTGTGATCATACGCCTCCATGCGGATGCGGATCCGTTCGTTGCTGATGCCCGCCACGAGTGAATTCCCTTCGGAACAGCCGCCGACTCGAGAGTGTTTCCTGACAAGCCCGCTCATCTCGCGGGAAAGTAAGAATGTAACGGGACGGCACAACGGCGTCAAGCCGGCTCTCTCGACTTTCTCGCAAATCGGCGTAGATATCGAAGTACCGGCTCTTGCTCCGTGGCGTCGTTTTCTCTTACAAAGGTAAGAGGGTTACGTTGCACCTTCCGTGAGGAGACTCATTATGACTGACGCTCGACGAAGACGCTTTGACCTGTGCTTGGGGGTCACCTTCCTTATTTTTTGCTGCCTCATGGCTGGTGGCATCCTATTCAGAGTCGTGAATAGGCTCCCGGCCCTTGTCACCACGCCTCAGGAGCGGCTGTACGGCACCCTTCTCGTGTCGGGCGTGTGTTTGCTCATCGTGGTGATCGGGATATTAGTCAACCTCTTCATTGTGGCCTATTGGATCGAGCCTCGCCAATCAGCAAGTCGTCAAATCTCATAGACGAGGGAAAGGGGATGTCCATGAACTTAAGGCGTTTTGAGGAGGATGGGCAAGATAGCTCTGGCGGTCGCGGGTGCCCCGGTCATCTCGGTTATCCGCATGGATGAGCCGCGAGGGGAGCGGGGTGGAGATTGATGAGCAAGACGGGTCGGAAAATCCTGGGGGTCCTCCGCGAGTTCGGCGACATACTGGAGTCGGGCGAGCCGCGGGTGGCCCGGATAACTTGGTTGTCCGGACGGTGCAGCCGCAAGAGGTCGTGGGCAAGCTCGGGATTTTCCCGGCGGACGTGCGTCACGCTCGGGCCTCTTGTCGCTTCGCGACCTGGACAACCAAGTTGTCCAGGCCACCCAGAACTCTCATGTCACCCACCAGGTCGATACCAACCCGTCACTTGTGAGGGCTGAAAATCGTCCTGGATCCCCACCTCTGAGCCACCTGTCCTCCGACGTGTCCCAGTGATCAGTCTCCGGCCAGGCTTTCCAGCAGGCTATCGGGGGCGGCGGCGTATTCCAGCGGCTCCATCGAGTAGCTGGCGCGGCCCTGGCTGAGGCTGCGGACGGCGGTCGAGTAGCCGAACATCTTCTCCAGGGGGGCGCGGGCCTCAATGACCCGGAGCTTCCCTCGGGTGAACATCTCGTTGATCTCGGCGCGTCGGCTCATCAGGTCGGCGGTGACGTCGCCGAGGTAGTCGTCGGGGGTAACGACCTCGAGCTTCATGATCGGCTCGAGCAGGACGGCCCCCGCCTCCTGGACGGCCCGGCGCAGGGCATCGGACGCGGCGAAGCGGAAGGCCAGCTCATTGGAGTCGACGTCGTGCGTGTCGCCGTCGACGACCGTCACCTTGAGGTCGACCAGCGGGTAGCCCGTCCGACCGCCGCTCTTGGCCTCCTCGCGAAAGCCCGCCTCGATCGCCGACAGGAACTCGGAGGGGATGACCCCCCCCTTCAGCGCATTCACGAACCGGAGGACCGGGGCACCCTTGGGCTGTGTCTCGGGCTCCAGGTCGATGGTGACCTTGGCATAGAGCCCCGAGCCGCCGGTCTGGCGGATGCAGGTCCCCTGCACCCTCTTGACGGCCCGCTTGATCGTCTCGCGATAGCTGACGCGGGGCCGACCGACGTGGACTTTCAGGTTGTAGTCGCGGATCATCCGGTTCTTGAGGATCTCCAGGTGGAGCTCTCCCATCCCCGATATCAAGGTCTGGCCGGTCTCTTCGTTGACCTTGTAGGAGAAGGTCGGGTCTTCACGCGCCAGGGCCGCCAAGGTGTCGGAGAGCTTCCCCTTGTCGGATGAGCTGACCGGCTCGATCGACATGCTGATGACGGTCTCGGGGAACTCGATCTTTTCCAGCAGGAGCGGGTACGCGGCGTCGCAGAGCGTGTCGCCGGTGACCGACTCCTTCAGGCCGACAACGCCGACGATGTCGCCGGCCGATGCCTGCTCGACCTTCTCGCGGTCGTCGGCGCGGATGTGGTAGAGCCGCGAGCAGTTCTCCTTCTTGTCGCGGCCGGGGTTGTAGACGCGGCTCCCCGCCTTCATTTGACCCGAATAGATGCGGACGAATGACAGGTCGCCGTGGGCGTCGTTGGTGATCTTGAAGACCAGGCCGCAGAAATGCTCCTCGGGGCTTGGTCGGCGCGTGACCTCGGTCCCCTTCTTGGGGTGATGCCCCACGACCGGCGGCTTGTCGAGCGGGCTGGGCAGGTAGGCGGCGACGGCGTCCAGGAGGCGCTGGACCCCGACGTATTTGAAGCTCGAGCCGCAGAGGACGGGTTGCGCGCGGCCGGTCAACGCGGCACGCCGCAGCGCGGCGACGATCTCTTCCTCGGCCAGCTCGGCCCCCTCCAGGTGCGCCATGAAGGCCTCGGTGAAGGCCTCGTCGAAGTCGCTCAAGGAGTTGAGCATCCGCTCGCGCCAGAGCTGGGCGTCGGGGAGCAGGTCCTCGGGGATGTCGGCCTCGGTGATGCTCGAGCCGAGGTCTTCGGTCTTGTAGTACAGGGCCTTCATCGCGATCAGGTCGATCAGGCCCTGGAATTCGCCCATCGTCCCCTCCGGCCCGGCGCCGATGGGGATCTGGACGGGGATGGGATGCCCCTCTAGGCGCTCCTGGATCTCGCCGAAGACCCGTTCGAACTCGGCGCCGATGCGGTCCATCTTGTTGATGAAGCAGAGCCGGGGGACATGGTACTTGCTCGCCTGCCTCCAGACGGTCTCGCTCTGCGCCTCGACCCCCTCGACGGCCGAGAAGACGACGACGGCGCCGTCGAGGACGCGGAGCGAGCGCTCGACTTCGGCCGTGAAGTCGACGTGGCCGGGGGTGTCGATGATGTTGATCGTCACGTCGTTCCACCGGCAGGTGATCGCCGCCGCGACGATCGTGATCCCGCGCTCGCGCTCCTCGGGGAGGTAGTCGGTGACGGTGTTCCCCTTGTCGACGTCCCCCATCCGGTGGGTCTCGCCCGTGTAGTAGAGGATCCGCTCGGTCGTCGTCGTCTTGCCCGCGTCGATGTGCGCGATGATCCCGATGTTGCGGATCGACTGTAAATGGGCGGGGTCGCTGTCCATGGTGCTCATCCCTGCGATCGCGGGGTGGAAACGGGCGTCGGGCGAGGTCGAATCGATATCCTCCTAGCTTAACGCCGCGCGAGCCGAAGCACAGCGCGAGTCCCCCGCGTGTCGGGTCGCGTCGCCCCTCCGTTCAAGGATAGGCGTTCGGATCCTCGACGAGGAGGCCCGATGCGGTGGCCGCGGCGTTGAGCTCCCGATCGGCCGAGACGAGCGTGATGGGACTCAATCCCGACGTGACGCGTTGAAGGTTTAGATCGAGGGCCGCGGAGAGCTGCACGGCGTCGTAGGCGCGGAGGGCGTGGACCTCGGCGAGGGGTATCGCCTGCGCCAGTAGGGTGGGACTGATCTCCCGGACTCAATAATCGACGGCCCAATCCTGGCGGAATTGGACGAGAATGGCCGTCGCGACCGGGTGAGAAAGCCCCCCTCCTCGCTGCCGACGGACGACGGCGGAGGTCATCTCCACCGCCGTGATACGAGCGAGGTAGATTCGATGGGATGCCGAGGGATCGGACAGGCTCTGGACCCAAACCGTACCGATCTCGGCGATGTAGCGCTTGACGATGGCGCTGGTATCGAAGAAAAGATCGCCACTTCAACGTCGCTCGCGGATGATGGTTTCCGAGAGCGGCTCTCCTTTGATCATGACGGGCTCGAAGTCGCGTGCAGGACGGTCGGGATCGGAGGGGAGGGGGACGCGGCTCATCGTGCCGATGGCCACGAGATGGCGTTCGAATTCGTCTTCGGTCATCGGCTTTTTGGCCGCCGGCAATAACGCCTGCTCTCGCCGCTGGAGCAGGCGCAATGCCTCTTCGAGGAGTTCCCCTTCGGATGCGTATCGACCGCTCTGCACCAGGGAGCGGACGAAGCACTCGGACTCTTCCGAAAGATGGGCATTCATCGCTGATGTCCCGTCCGGAAATGGCGGTCGTTACCAGGCGAAGTGAGCGAAGGCCTTGTTGGCGTCGGCCATGCGGTGGACGTTCTCGCGTCGGCTGATGGCGGCGCCGTCGCGGTTGTAGGCGGCGATCAGCTCGTCGGCGAGCTTGATGGCCATCGGCCGCCCCTTCTTCTCGCGCGCGGCCATCAAGAGCCAGCGGATGGAGAGCGTCTGCTGGCGGACCTTGTTGACCTGCATCGGGACCTGGTATGTGGCCCCTCCGACGCGCTTGGAGCGGACTTCGATGATCGGCTTGACGTTCTCGACGGCCCGGTTGAATACTTCGATCGGGTTGTCGTTGGGGAGCCGGCGCTCGACCAATTCCAAAGCGTCGTAGAAGACCTTCATCGCGACACTCTTCTTGCCGTCGTGCATCAAGCAGTTGATGAACTTGCTGGCCAGCTTCGATCCGAAGCGGGGGTCGGGGCGGAGTTGGCTCTTGCTGGCGGTGAACTTGCGGGCCATGCGCGTCTATCCTTCGGAGCAGATGAGTTCGTGATCGAGAGACCCCGTCGCGAGGAGGCGGAGAGGGGGACCGGGACCCCTTCGCGTCGTCCCTCGGCGCCCTCGGGGTCGTGAGCTGGGGGTGGGCGGTTACTTCTTCTTGGCCGGCGCGGCGGCCTTGGACGAAGCCCCGTACTTGGAGCGCGCCTGCTTGCGGTCGGCGACACCCAGGCTATCGAGGACGCCTCGGACAATGTGGTAGCGGACACCCGGCAGGTCGCGGACCCGGCCGCCCCGGACAAGGACGATCGAGTGCTCCTGGAGGTTGTGGCCCTCGCCGGGGATGTAGGCGGTGATTTCCTTCCCGTTGGAGAGCCGGACCCTCGCCACCTTGCGAAGCGCCGAGTTCGGCTTCTTGGGGGTCATTGTCTTGACTTGCAGGCAGACCCCGCGCTTGAAGGGGCAGCCCTGGAGCACCGGCGACTTGGTATTGTAGGTCACCGGCCGACGCGGCTTGCGGACGAGCTGGTTGATCGTGGGCATAAATTCCTGAGTCCCATGCGCCCCGGTCGGTCCCGGCCGGAGAGATTCCTGTCGCGGGATCGCGTGCTCACGCTTCCCCATGAGTTGAGCCTTGGGCCGAGAACGCGGCGCACCGTGGCACACCACCGGCCGCGCGAGCCCGAAGAGAGTAGTGTAACGCACCTCGAATCCCTGTCAAGCCGGGCATCCGAATGAGGGCGATGGAACGATGGAATTGACAGGCGGAGGCTTCCTCCTCTACCATTCCGCCAGCCCTCCCGCGGAAGGACCGGGAGGAGGACGGCCCCTCGGACTGCGACTCTCCTGCCGAGGGTTTGGGGGAACGGATGCGGTATCGCGACGAGGATGACGCGGATCTCGACGAGCGCGAGTTCCCCGACGAGCCCGGCGAAGACGATGACGAAGACGACGAGACGGTCCCCTGCCCTCATTGTCTCGGGCCGGTGTACGAGGATGCCGTCCGCTGTCCCCATTGCGGCCAGTACCGGTCGAGCGAGGACGCCCCGAGGAGGTATCCCTGGTGGCTCGTGATCGGGGTCCTGATCTGTCTGGCGCTGGTGTCGCGATGGATCATCCCGTGGTGAGCGAGATGGCCGAGGCGGGCGTCTCGGCGGCAGGGTCGGCCCCGAAGGGGCCACGGATCCGGGTGGCCCTGGTCTACGACATGGACGCGTGCCGGGGGCCGACGGGCGTGACCCGCCACGCGCTGGCGCAGTTGGAGCGGCTCGCGCGCCGGCCCGAAGTCGGCCTGAGCGTGGTCTCGGGGCGGGTGACCGGGCCGGAGGGGAGAGCCTACTGGACGTCGTTGGGCGCCTTGCCGCGGTTCGAGTTGCCGGTCCGGACGCGCGACGCCTTGCGGTGGTGGCGGATGGCGCCCTGGCCTCCGCTGGAAATCTGGTCGGGGGAGGTCGACTGGGTTTATGCTCCGGCGGAATATCACATCTCGACCCGCCGGGCGCGGCGCGCGGTGACGAGCCACGACGTGCTCCAGGACGTGCGCCAGGGAGGCCAGAGGCGGCTCCATCGGCTGGCTCGGACGTTCGGGCGCGCCGACCTGATCGCGTCGGTCTCGCGGTTCAATACCGAGCGGCTCCTGGAGACCTTCCCCGACTGCCGAGGGAGGGTGGCGTACGTCCCCAACGGCGCGGAGGACCTGTTCTTCGAGCCGGCGACGGAGGGCGAACGGCAGGGAGTCAGGGCCGACCTCGGGCTCCCCGACGGCGTCCCGTATCTGCTCTCGGTGGCCAACTTCCAGCCGAGGAAGAACCTGATCCGCCTGGTCCGGGCGGCGTCAAGGCTCCCCGAAGTGGCCTCAGGCGCACTCGGCCTGGTCCTCCTCGGTACGGGGGACGAGTCCGAGGTCCGCGCCTTGCGCCCGGCGATCGACGCGGTCGGTTCCCGGGCATTGATCCGGATGCCGGGCTATCGCCAGGGCGAGGCCCTCCGCGCCACGTATGCCGAGGCGAAGGCGCTGGTCTTCCCGTCGCTCTGCGAGAGCTTCGGCATCCCCGCAGTCGAAGCGATGGCGCAGGGGACCCCGGTGGCGCTCGCCGATTCGACCGCCTTGCCCGAGGTCGGCGGCGGGGCGGGCTGGTACTTCGACCCGGAGAGCGACGATGCGCTGACGGGAAGCCTGCGCGCGCTGCTCGACCGCCCCGATGAGCGAGCCCGACGCGCGGAGCTGGGCCGCACGATCGCCGAGGGATACCGCTGGCAGGCCGCCAACGACCTCCTCACCGCCGCCCTGTTAGGCTCCTCCTGACGGGCGCGATCGATCAGTCGTGCGCCTCCAGGGAGTCGTCTCCGGGTTCCTCCTCGGCCCAGAGCTCGGCCAAGGGGAGGTTGAATCCCGGGAGGACGAGCCCCCGGGCGGCCTGTTCCCCCTGGAAGACGCGCTCGATCCAGGCGTCGCCGTCGCGGATCAAGACCGTCACGCGACGGGCCAGGGGGTCGACAATCCAGTATTCGCGGAGGCCGAAGGCGAGATACTCCTCTCGCTTGACCTGGTAGTCGCGTGATTCGCCTCTTTTGGGGACGACCTCGAAGGCCAGGACGGGGGGGCGATGGCCGCGGTGGTCTCTGGGGGTGTTGCGCAGGACCACGGCGGCGTCGGGGTTGCGTCCCGAGACCATGCCGGGGAGCCAGAGGCGGAACTCCGCCGCCCCGCCCGAGCGATGGATCCGGCCGGGGTGTTCCTGATCGTGACGCGCGATCGCGCTGAGAATTGTCCAGACGATTTGGCCATGTGGGTCGCTGGGGACATGGGTCACTTCGAGCACCCCTCGGGCCAGTTCGTAGCGGTATCCCTCTTCGAGCTCGGCGTCCCGGAACTCGTCCAAGGTCATGGTGCGGCCGTGATCGGCGGGGCTGATGCGCGTAGCGAGTGTGGACATGAGTGGGGCACTCCCATCCAGAGGGCGACCGGGTGAAAAGGCCGACGGCCCACCACGTCCGCGTGGGAGGTGGGGGCCGTCGGTTGCGAACAGCGGGGGCGGCGATGCGGGCTACTCGCCCGCCTTGCCTGCGGGGGCGACCGCCTCGTCCCGGGGGTATCGGCTGTAGCCGGGTCCCTTCTCGGCGAGGGCCTCGAGCGCCTCGGGGTGGATGCGGACTTCGGCTTCCTGGTGCGACTTGAAGCCGGTGCCGGCGGGGACGAGGTGGCCGAGGATCACGTTCTCCTTCAGGCCGACCAGGTAGTCGGACTTGCCGGCCAGGGCCGCCTCGGTCAAGACCTTGGTCGTCTCCTGGAAGCTGGCCGCCGAGATGAAGCTGTCGGACTGCACGGCCGCCTTGGTGATCCCCAGCAACTGGGTGCT
>JAABUN010005224.1_pt1 | contig 16396 bp, 10 predicted proteins | sample 5559311 | NCBI WGS metagenome assembly JAABUN01 (sample SAMN10711877, study PRJNA513370) | rock metagenome | isolation source: Antarctica rocks | place: Antarctica: Victoria Land, Siegfried Peak sud
CGTACCGCCAAGCTGTGCTTGGCCTCGCCCAAGGGCTTTGGGGCAGCCTACGCGAGGCCAAGCACAGCTTGGCGGTACCGACTATGTACACTGACCCGGAAACCGCCGTAATTTTTACTTAAATCAATCCGTGGTTCAGACTATTGAGCAGTACGCCGAGGCCCACACCGCGCCCGAGCCGCCGCTGCTGGCGCGGCTCACCCGCGAAACGCACCTGCAAACGATGATGCCGCGCATGAGCAGCGGCCACGTACAAGGCCGGTTTCTAAGTATGCTGAGCCACTTGCTGGGGCCCCAGCGCATCCTCGAAATCGGCACGTTTTGCGGCTACGCCGCGCTGTGCCTGGCCGAGGGCCTGGGCCCCGAGGGCCACCTGCACACCATCGAAATCAACCCCGAGCGGGAGGCGCGCATCCGGCGCTACGTGGCGGCGGCGGGCCTGGCCGACCGGGTGACGCTGCACATCGGCGACGCGCACGATGTTTTGGCGGGGTTGGCCGACGAAGTGTGGGACTTGGTCTTTATTGACGCCGACAAGCGGCAGAACGGCGCGTACTTCGAGGCCGTTATCGGCCGGGTGCGGCCGGGCGGGTTGCTCATCGTCGACAACGTGCTGTGGAGCGGCAAGGTGCTGTCGGGCCACGTCCTGAAGCCCGGCGACAAGGACACGCCCGCCGTGCGCGCCTTCAACGACCAAATGGCCCGCGACCCGCGCGTGGAGCCCGTGTTTTTGCCCGTGCGCGACGGCCTGCTGCTGCTGCGCAAAAAAGGACCACAGATTTAACGGATTTTTAACGGATTTAACGGATTTTTGGGGTTCCGCATTTTTATACGATTTGATTTTGCATGATGAAAACCATACAGAACCCAAGGGAGCGGAACCCCAGAAAATCCGTTAAATCCGTTAAAAATCCGTTAAATCTGTGGTCCTTGCTGCTGTTGCTGGGCCCCGCCGGGGCCCGCGCCCAAACCGCCGTGCCGGTGAGCGGGCGCGTGGCCGACGGCCAGGACCAAAGCCCGCTCATCGGGGCCAACGTGCTGCTGATTCACTTGCCCGACTCGGTGCGTAGCGGCGTGGCCGCCGATGCCCAGGGCGCGTTTCAGTTTGATAACGTGATGCCGGGGCGCTACTTGCTCGACGCCTCGTTTGTGGGCTACCAGCGCCTGCGCCGGGCCCTGACGGTGGGCAGTGAGCCGCTGCGCCTGGGCACGCTGGGCCTGGCGGCGGGCGGCGTGCAGCTCAAGAACGTGGTGGTGACGGCCGAGGCCAAGCTGGCCCAGCAGAAGGGCGACACCACGCAGTTCAACGCCCGCGCCTTCAAAACCAACCCCGACGCCACGGCCGGCGACCTGCTCCAGAAAATGCCCGGCGTGACGGTGGGCACCGACGGCAAGGTGCAGGCCCAGGGCGAAACCGTGCAGCAGGTGCTGGTGGACGGCAAGCCGTTTTTCGGCACCGACCCCGACGCGGTGCTCAAGAACCTGCCCGCCGACGCCATCGACAAGATTGAGGTGTTCGACCAGCGCAGCGAGCAGAGCCGGTTTTCGGGCTTCGACGACGGCAACACCACCAAAACCATCAACGTGGTGACCAAGGCCGCGTACCGCAACGGCAGCTTTGGGCGCGTGGTAGGCGGCGTGGGGCCCCAGGGCGCGCACGACGCGGCCCTGACCGACGCGGCGCGCTACCGGCTCAACGGCAACCTCAACAACTTCCACGGCGACCAGCGCATCTCGGTGCTGGCGCAGAGCAACAACGTGAACGAGCAGAACTTCGGCACCGACGACCTGCTGGGCGTGGTGGGCAACTCGAACCGGGGCGGCAACGGCCGCGGCGGTGGGGGCCCCGGCGGTGGGGGCAGCAGCGCCGGCAATTTCCTGGTGAACCAGAGCGGCGGCATCACCAAAACCAACGCGCTGGGCCTGAACTACTCCAATACCTGGAACAAGAAAACGGAGCTGACGGGCAGCTACTTCTTCAACCGCGCCGACAACCGGGTGCTCAGCAACACGCAGCGCGCCTACGTGACGGCGGCGGGCAGCACCTACAACCAGGACGCCAACACGGGCAGCCTCAACACCAACCACCGCTTCAACCTGCGCCTGGAGCACCAGCTTGACTCGGCCAACTCGCTGCTGTTCACGCCGCGCCTGAGCTACCAGCTCAACGACGGCACCAGCACCTTGCGGGGCCTGACGGCGCGCGGCGGGGTGGCCCAAAGCCAGATTAATACCGATTACGCCGCCAAATACCAGGGCGTGAACACAGGCGGCAACCTGCTGCTGCGCCACCGATTCCGCCGGGCGGGCCGCACGGCGTCGCTGAACGTGAGCGGCGGCTACAACAACAAGAACGGTAATTCGGACCTGCTGACGACCAACACCGGCTCGTCGGCCGCCAACCTCAACCAGCACAGCGACTTGAAACAGTACGGCGGCAACGTCGGCGCCAACCTGGCCTACACCGAGCCGCTGAGCAAAACCGACCAGCTGCAAGGCAACGTCAACCTGAACTACGCGCCCAACAACTCCGAGAAGTATACGCTGGACTACGCCGACGCCGACCGGCGGACTTCGCGCCTCGACACGGCCCTGAGCAACGTGTTCCAGAACTACTACCTCACGCAGGCCGGGGGCCTGAGCTGGCGCCACGTCACGCCCAAGTACCAGGCCAGCGTGGGCGTGGCGGGGCAATACTCGGAGCTGATGAGCACGGCGCAGTTTCCCAGGGTGGGCACGGGCAATTACACCTTCGTGAACCTGCTGCCCCAGGCCATGCTGAACTACCGGTTTTCGCGCCAGAGAAATCTGCGTATCTTTTACCGCACCAATACCAACCCACCCAGCATCAGCCAATTGCAGGCCGTGGTGAACAACTCGAATCCGTTGCAGCTCACCATCGGCAACCCCAACCTGCGGCAGGAATACGGGCACTCGGCCGTGCTGCGCTACTCGGCCTCGAACCTGGCCGCGTCGAGCAACTTCTTCGCCCTGCTCGCGGGCTCCTACACCCAGAACCCCATTGCCAACCGCACCCTCGTGGCGGCCCGCGACACCACCGTGACGCCCGAAGGCGCGGGCCCAGTGACGCTGCCCGCCGGCGGCCAAATCACGCAGCCCGTGAACCTGAGCCAGGCGTACAACCTGCGCACCCAGGCGAGCTACGGCCGGCCCATCACGGCCCTCAAAACCAACGTGAACCTGAACCTGAACGCGAGCTACACGCAAAACCCCGGCATCGTGAACGGGGGCCTGAACTACGCCCGCACGCCGGCCGTGGGCGCGGGCGTCGTGCTCAGCTCCAACATCAGCCCGCGGCTCGACTTCACGCTCTCGACCACCGCCACCCAGAGCTACGTGCGCAACACGCTGCAAACCCGGCTCAACTCGAGCTACTACGCGCAGGTGTCGCGCCTGCGCCTGGGCTGGATTGTGGGCCCCGGCATCAACATCCAGACCGACCTCACCCACCAGGCCTACTCGGGGCTGTCGGCGGGCTACAACCAACAATACATTCTGTGGAACGCCAGCCTGGGCAAGAAGGTGTTTCCGGGGCAGCGGGGCGAGATTAAGCTGTATGCGTTCGACATCCTGGGCCAGAACCGCAGCATCCAGCGCAACGTGACGGAGGCGTACTACGAGGACGTGCGGACCACGATTTTGCAGCGCTACTTCATGCTGATGTTCACCTACAACATCCGCAGCGGCAACGTGCAGGTGCCCACGGCACCCGCCGAGGGCCACGGCGGGCGCGGAGAAGGCCGGGGCCGGCGCGGCGGTTTCGGGCCCGATGGGCCGGGTGGCGGCGGGGCCCCTGGCGGGGGCGGCCCGCCACCCGGCGGGGCATAAGCCACCCGCCAGGGCCCCCGCCGCCACCCGGCTGCACAAGCCAAGGGTTTCTGTCAGAGCCGCGGCCTGCTACTTCGGCTCCGCGAAGCGCGGGTCCTGGATGAACGTCGAATCGGTGAGGGTGCGCAAAAAGGCGATGATCTGCGCTTTTTCCGGCGCGGTCAGCTCCAGGTTACGGCTTTGCTGGCGCGGGTCGTTGGTGGTGTTGAGCAGCAGCGGGTCAATCGTCGGGCTGGCGAACTGCACGTGTTCGTTGTAGTGGTCGAGCACGTCTTGCAGCGTGGCCAGGCGGCCGTCGTGCATGTAGGGCGCGGTGAGCGCCACGTTGCGCAGCGAAGGCACCCGAAACCTGCCGTTGTCGGCGGGCAGGCCGGTTTGGCTGCCCAGGCCGAGGTCGGTGAAGGCGGCGTCGAGGCCATTGTTGCGAAAATTGTGGTCGGTTTGCAGCTCCCCGGTGTGGCAGTCGCTGCAATTGCCGCCGCGCAGCGTGCCGTTGGGGTGAACGGTGAAGAGCTGCAAGCCGCGCACCTCGTCGGCGGAGAACAGGCTGCGCTCGCCGCGCCGGTAGCGGTCGTAGCGCGAGTTGCTCGATATCAGCGTCCGCTCGAATTGGGCCAGGGCCTTGAGGGTGTTTTCCTCGGTGATGGCGCTCGTGCCAAACGCCTGGCCGAACAGCGGCGGGTACTGGGGCAGCTGTTGCAGCCGGGCCACGCCGGCGCGCAGGGGCTGGTGCAGCTCCACCGCGTTTTCGATGGGCGTGCGGGCCTGCTGCTCCAGGCTGGTGGCGGCGCCGTCCCACGTCAGCCGGGGCTCCCACAGCAGGTTTTGCAGCGGCATGGCGCTGCGGGCGTGCCGGGCGCCGCCCACACCCGCAGCGCGGGCCAGCCCGTCGGTGAACGCCTTGCCTTGCTGGTGGCACGAGCCGCACGACTTGCTGTTGTCGAGCGACAGGGCTTTTTCGTAGAACAAGCGCCGGCCCAGCGCCACGCCCTCCACGGTCAGCGGGTTGTCGGCGGGCTGCGCCGGGGGCCCCGGAAACAGGGCCGGCAGCGCCAGCGCGTAGGGCGCCGGGGCCGGGAAGGCCACCGGGGCGGGCGCATCGGCGGCGTGCTGGCAGGCCTCCGCGCCCACGAGCAGGCCGGCCAGGCCAATTCCGGCCAGCCCGCGCCGAAAAACAGAACACCGGGTCGGATTCATCGGTCGGGTGGGAAATAGCGCTGCAAGGCCGCGCCGGGCGGAACCGGGGCCGCTCACGACTTGCCGTGCAGCAGGTACTTGGTCTGCTTGAAGCTGTAGCCCACCGACACCACGAGCCGGCCGGCACTGGCCGGGTGGTCGGTGGCGGCGGTGTACACGGGCAGCTGAATGCTGGTGTTCAGCGACACGTTTTTGTAGTACACGTCGAGGCCGGGGCCCAACAGGGCGTTGTTCATGGCGTGCTCGCCGGTGAGCTGGCCGTCGAGCATTTCGCCGTTTGTTTTCTCGTAGAAGAACTGCGCCGAGGGGTACACCTGCCAATCGGTGCCGAGCGGGATGCGGTAAAACAGGCTGGCAAACGTGGCCGTGCTCGGGGCCAGGCTGTTGCTGAACCGGTTTTGCGACGCTACCCGGTAGCTGCTGTTCACGCTCAGCCCGAAGCTGTGGAAGCTGCCGATGTAGTTGGCGTAAATAAACCCGTCGGTGGTGCCGGTGCCCACCTGGTTGAGCAGCGGGTAGCGCACCCCGGCCACGTTGGTGCGCCGGAAATCGCCGGTGGGCAGCTTCACCCCGCCGCCCACGATGAGCCGGCTTTGCACCCCCGCCGTGGCGATGGCCTGAATGAGGTGGTAGCCGGCAAACACCGTCACGTCGCCCATGCCCGAGGCGTTGAGCTGCTTGCCGTTTATCTGCGAGGTGTTCATCACGTAGGGCACGAAAGCGTTTAGCTCGACGCGGCGGGAGAGGAAGTATTTGCCGCGCAGCTCCATCACCCGAAAGGCCTCGAAATCAGTGGGGTCGCCGCGGTGGGCGTGGACGTAGCCGTTGTCCGAGTTCAGCGACGTGGGAAAGGCGATGCGGGCCCCGTCGGGCCGGAACAGTGGGCTTTGGCCGTCTTCCTGGTAGCCGTTGAAAATGCGGTAGCGGTGCATGAGCGAAAAGCCGCTCTGGTTGTCGTAGGGCGTGATGCCCATGAAGCACCCGCAGATGTCGCAGGCGCGGGCCGCCGGGGCCCCCAGCAGCAAAAAGCCGCCGAGCAGGAGCCAGAAGAAGGTTTTCATCGGCTTAATTGGCGTGAATGTGCTCAACGGAAAACATGCCGGCGGCGAGGTTGTCGGCCACTTTCACCGATTGGGCCCCGCCCATCGTGTTGTACACCGTGGCGAAGCGCACCGGGTTGGGGCCCCCGAACAGGCCGAGCACGTCCACGTGCAGGTGAATCTGGGGCGTGTGGTCGGGGCGAATCAGCAGCTTGGTGCCGTTGGGAAAAGGCAGCGCCACCGTGCGGATGGTGTTGTTGGCCCCATTCGCGCCCTTAAAGCCGGCAATGTGGAACACCAGCCCCCGCGAGGGCGACTGCGGCGAGGTGCCTTCCAGCTTGACGTTGATGAACTCCTGGCTCCAGTCCCACCACATGGCGTTGTTGGCGTCGAGGGCCCCGGTGAAGGCCCCGGCTTTGGTGCGGGCGCTGTCCACGCCCACCGTGAAGCTGAGGCCGGTGTAGTCGCCGGCCGGCATATCTTTCATGCTCAGCAAGTTGCTGTCGACCTTGGCCTGGTCCACCAGGAAGTACGTGTCGGGCACGGCGTAGGCGCTGCCGTCGGCCTTGGTGAGCTTGACGTTGGAGATGTAATACTTAAACGTGCTAACCGTGAACTGGTCGCCCGCGGCCGTGGTGATAGGTATCCGTATTGAGGTTGAGGGCTTTGTCGCCTACGGCGTTTTCCATTTCAACGGAAAAAACGCCCGTTTGCGGCGCGGCGGGGTCAGAATCTTTTTTGCAGCCGGCGACCAGTATCGTGGTCAGGGCGAGCGTGGCGGCAACGGCCGCGAAGCGAGCGGAAATCATGCGGAGAAAATTGGGGTACAAGCCGTAATAGGCCCGGTGCGCGACGGCACGGGCCAGGGCTGGCCGCAGGCTACGGCCAGTCCGCACGCCGCGCACTGCCCGGCAAAGCGGGCAGCGGCGGGCGCTGCATCAGGCTTGGTACAGGGGCGGGCGGAACACGCCGGCCGCCAGCGCATCAGCGTAGCGGGCGGCCGGCAGGGCCGCGTAGCGGCGGGCCACCGGGGGCCAGCACCGCGGGGCGCCGAAGGCCAGGCGCGCCGATGCCGGCAACACCTCAAACTTCACCTTGGCGGCCGGGGCCTTTTTGTCGGGGCCTTCCGCTTTGCGCAACTGCCGGGCCAGGTGGCACTGGCCGTTGCAGTGCAGCGCGGGGCGGGCCTTGTTCACGCAGTATTGCGCCGTGATTTGGGCTTTGTTCAGCTCGTAGTTCACCACCAGCAGCTCCGGCCCCAGGGTTTGGAGCAGCAGCAAGGCGGTGAGAAAGTAAGCCAGAAAACGGTTCACGGGGAAGCGGCGGACCAAGTGCCTGATGACAACAAAAGTAGGCAATTCTGCCCAAGATTGTCCAAGCCGCCCCAGGCCAGGCCGGTTGCTTCCGGTTGCCGTGGCGGCCGGGGCCACCGGGCAAGCCCCCGTGCGAACGCCTCCGCGCCGGTGCCGGCAAAATCGACCAACAACGTCCTAACCCGCGCAAAGAGCCGTTCTTTGCACTTTGCTGGCCCGGCCCGCTGCTTCCTTCCCGTTTTCCTTCTGATGACTACCCGCTTTTTGCTACTGGGGCTGCTGGCGCTGGCCGGCGGGCCGGCGGCGGCCCAGCTTGCCGCCCACGCCCACCCCGACGTGCCCGCCGAAATGGACGTGGCCGGCCTGCACCTGGTGCTCACCGAAGAGGCCCAGCGCCTGGTGCAGCTCAAGGCCGATGCGCTGTGCCGGCACCAGCCCTCGTTTCAGGCGCGGGTCGATTTGGCGGATGCCGCGTTTCCCCTCATCGACCAGAATTTGCAGCAGGCGGGCGTGCCGCGCGATTTCCGCTACTTGGCCTTGCAGGAAAGCGCCCTGCTGCCCGACGCCGAAAGCCCGCACGGGGCCGTGGGCTACTGGCAATTCAAGCGCGAAACCGCCACCGGCCTGGGCCTGCGCGTGGACGAAGACGTGGACGAGCGCAAGCACCTGGCGGCCAGCACCCGCGGAGCCGCCCGCTACCTGGCCCAGAACAACGCCGCGCTGCGCAACTGGCTCGACACGCTGCTGAGCTACTACACCGGCCTGGGCGGCGTGAAGCCCTACACCCTGCCCACCGACGCCGGGGCCACCGAGATGGCCATCACCGCCGACACCTCCCCCTACGTGCTGATGTTCCTGGCCCAGAAGGTGGCCTTTGAGCCCGCCTGTGGGCTGAACCCCAGGGCCCCGCGGCTGCGCGAGTTTCCGGCCGTGCCGGGCCAGGCCCTGGCCCCGCAGGCGCAGGCCCTGGGCGTCGAGCCCGCCGCCCTGGCCGCCCAGAACCGCTGGCTGCTGGCCCCCGCCGTGCCCGCCGACGGCCACGCCTACACCCTCATCGTGCCCGTGGCCACCGAGGCCCAGGCCGGCGCCCTGCTGGCCCGCCAGGGCACCGGGGCCGACGCCGCCCTGCCCGCGCCGCCCGTGCCCGACGCCCGCCACGCCGACCAGGTGCGCGTGAACGGCCTGCGCGCCCTCATCGCCCTGCCCGGCGAAACCACCGCCGACCTGGCCCGGCGCGGGGGCCAGCACCTGCCACGCTTCCTGCGCGACAACGACCTGGGGCCCTTCGACGCCGCCGTGCCCGGCCGGCCTTACTACCTCGAAGGCAAGCGCGACGAGGCCGACGTGGAATACTACGTGGCGCAGCCCGACGAAACCGTGGCCGACGTTGCCCAGAAGTTTGGCCTGCGCCGGCGCGCCATTCTCAACAAAAACCGCCTCGCCGGCCGTGAGGCCCTGCGCCCCGGCCGGGTGCTGTGGCTCCGCCACACCCGCCCCCGCGACGTGGCCATCGAGTACCGCACCCCGCCCGATCTGGTGGCGCTGAGCCGCCCCCCCGCGCCTGCCCCGCGCCCGGCTGGCCCCGCCCTGCCCCACCGCGACACCACCGGCGACGACGACTCCGTGGATTCGCTGAACGGCTGGCCAGCGCCGCTGCCGCCGCGCCCCCGCCCATCCGCGCCGACGCCCGCCCCGGCGCCCATTCCAACCCCGGCGCCCACTCCAACCCCGGCCGTCGTGTACCAGCCGGCGCCGCCGAAGCCAGCACCGGCCCCGGCCGCCGCTCCCGAAGTTGAGGACGAGCCCGCGCCGGCTTCCGCGCCGCCGGTGCCCGAGGTACCGCCAGTGCTTCTGCCGCCAGCGGCCGCGCCTCCCGCTCGCCCGGTGGCGGCACCTACCCGTCCGGCCGCCGCGCCCGCCACGTCAGCCGGCCGCTACCAGGTGCAGTCCCACGAAGGCGTTTACGCCATTGCCCGCCGCTTCAACCTGCGCCCCGCCGACCTGCTGGCCTGGAACCAGCTGCCGCCCAACGCCGGCCTCACCGTGGGCCAGCTGCTGCGGCTGGGTCCGCCGCCCGCGCCGGGGGCCCCGAGCACCGGCCCCATTACCTACCAGCCGCGGGCCGCCGCGCCAGCCTCCGGCGCGGCGGTGTGGCACGCGGTGCTGGCCGGCGAAACCCTGTACAGCCTGGCCCACCGCTACGGCGTGAGCGTGACCGATTTACAAACCTGGAACCGCAAGCCCGACGCCAGCGTGCGCCTGGGCGAGGTGCTGCGCATGAACGCCCCGCCGGCCCGCTGATTCTTTCCCTTTTCACCCGAGCAGTATGCGCTTTTTCTTGCGGTTTTTGGGATTGGGGTTGCTGGGATTGGTAATCGTATTGGTGGTGAACACACTGCGGGTGCCCCGGCACCAACTGGCCCACGTGCCGCCGCCCGCGCCCGTGGCCGTGCCCGATTCGGCGGCCTTGCGGCTGGCGGCGGCCGTGCGCATCCCCACGGTTTCCACCACCGATTTCGCGCAAACCGACACCGCGCAGTTTGGGCGATTCGTGGCGTTTCTGCGGCGGGCGTACCCGCGGGTACACCGGCAGCTCACCCGGCAGGCGTTTAACACTTACGGCTTGCTTTACGAGTGGAAGGGCCGCAACCCCGCCCTCCAGCCCCTGCTGCTGCTGGCCCACTACGACGTGGTGCCCGTGCTGCCCGGCAGCGACAAGCACTGGCAAGAGCCGCCCTTTGCCGGCCGCAGCGCCGCCGGCTACCTCTACGGCCGGGGCACGCTGGACGACAAGATGAGCGTACTGGGCACCCTCGAAGCGGTGGAATACCTGCTCGGCACCGGCTTCCGGCCCGCGCGCACCGTGCTGCTGGCCTTCGGGCAGGACGAAGAAACCCTGGGCCAGCGCGGGGCCGCCGCCATCGCCGCCGCGCTCAAGCAGCGCGGCGTACACCCGGAGCTTATTCTGGACGAGGGCGGCCTCATCAAAACCGATGGCGTAGCGGGCCTGGCCCGGCCGGTGGCCCTAGTAGGCATCAGCGAAAAAGGCTACGTGAGCCTGGAAATCAGCGCCGTGGGCGCGGGCGGGCATTCGTCGATGCCGCCGGCGCACACCAGCATCGGCCTGGTGGCCGGGGCCGTGGCCAGGCTGGAGGCGCACCCATTTCCGGCGCGGCTCGACGGCGGCGTAGGCCGCTTGCTGGATTATTTAGCTTCGGAAGTGCCGCTGGGCAAGCGGCTGGTGTTTGCCAACCGCTGGCTGTTCGGGGCCCTCATCAAGCACACGCTGGCCGGCACGGCCTCGGGCAACGCGGCGCTGCGCACCACCACGGCCCCCACCATCTTCCGGGCGGGCAGCAAGGACAACGTGCTGCCCATCGACGCCACGGCCACCGTTAACTTCCGCATCCTGCCCGGCGATTCGGTGGCCGGCGTGGTGCGCGAGGTCCGGCGCATCATCGACGACGACCGCATTCAGGTGCGCTTCCTCAAAAAAGGCAACGAGCCCGCGCCGGTTTCCGACCCCGAATCGGCCGCGTTCCAGACCTTGCACCGCACCATCAGCAGCGTGTTTCCGCAGGCGCTGGTGGCCCCCTACGTGCTGGTGGGCGCCACCGACGCCCGCACCTACGCCGGCCTCAGCCCCAACACCTACCGCTTCTCGCCCATGCCCATGAGCGAGGCCGATATCCAGCGCCTGCACGGCACCAACGAGCGGATTCGGGTGGCCGACTACCAAACCATGATTCGGTTCTACGTGGCCCTGATTCGCAACTGCGAGTCCGCCCCGTAGCGCGGACTTTGCAGTCCGCGTCGCGGCCCGGAACCGTTGAACGACGACGGTTCAACAACGCGGACTACAAAGTCCGCGCTACCAGCGCAGCCGGCGCACCATTCCAAAAAACAGCCAGCCGCTACCGGTTTTTGATGGCCCGCAGCAGGCCGGCCAGCGCCGGGGCCGGGTACACGACGCCCCGCGCAACGACGGCGTCGATTTTCCCGACGTTCGTGATGTCGGCCAGCGGGTTGCCGGCCAGCAGCACCAAATCCGCGTCTTTGCCGGGGGCGACGGTGCCGGTGCGGTCGGCCACGCCCATGAACCGGGCCCCGTTGACGGTGGCCGCCCGCAGCGCCTGGGCCGGCGTGAGGCCCGCCTGCACCAGCAGCCGCAGCTCGTCGTGCAGCGAGGCGCCGGGGTACACGAAGGAGTTGAAGGCCCCGCTGTCGGAGCCCGCCAGCAGGGTCACGCCCGCCGCCTGCATCAGCGGCACGAGCGTTACGAACCTGGCTTCCAGCTTCTGGCCAAAGGCTTGGGCCGCGGGCGACTGCTGCCGGGCGCTGGCCAGCCGCCGGGCGTAGGTGGCCTGAATTTTAGGGTCGATGTACGCCCGGATGGAATCGTGGGCGTGGTCGTTTTCGGGCAGCTCGGCCAGGGCTTTGCCGATGGAGAGCGTGGGCACGGCGGCCGTGTGGTGGGCGGCCATCAGCCGGAAAATGCGCGCCGCGGCGGCCGGGCTGTAGGTGTCGTACACGGCCGGCAGCAGGGCAAACAGGCCCAGCGGCTTGGGCGTTTTCAGGCTGTTGCGCACCAGCGCCGTGAGGCTGTCTTCCTTGCCGGAACAAGCCTTGAACACGTAGTAGAGGTGCTCGGTGGCGTCGAGGCCGCGGTTCACCGCCTCGCCCAGCGTCACGGAGTAGGGCATGTGGCCGGTGGTTTTCATGCCCCGCTGCTCGGCCTGCGAGATGGTGTTGAGGTACGCCTCGCCGGAGATTTTGCTGTCGTAAATCTTCACGAAGTCCACCCGCAGCTGTTGCAGCGAATCCAGCGCTTTGCTGATTTGGGCGGGCGTTTCCACTTCCAGCGAGCCCGGCCAGTAGGCCCCCGGCCCGTCGATTTTGGGCCCCGACGTGAAGATGCGGGGGCCGGCCAGCCGGCCGGCGTCCTCGTCGCGGCGCCACTGCATAACGCTCGGCGTGAGGTCGCCGCCGCAGTCGCGCACCGTGGTGATGCCGTGGGCCAGGTACAGCGACAAGCTTTTTTTGTTGGCCGCCGCCAGGCCGTCGCCGCCCCGGAAATGCACGTGCATGTCCCACAGGCCCGGCGCGAGGTAGCGGCCGCTGCCGTCGATGGTCTGCCGGGCGGTGTAGCGGTGCTTGCCGGCGGGCTCGACGCGCACAATCTTACCGTGCGAAACCACTACCACTTGGTCGGGCCGGAGCCGTCCCGCCTCCACGTCTACCACATTCACGTGGTTGATTACCACGTCGTAAGTCTCTGCCCCAGCGGAAGGACGGGCGCAATTGGACAGTAGCGCGGCCACAACCGGGCCAAGGAGCAAACGGTGGAATTTCATGCGGAGACGGGGAATTGCTGCCGGGGATGGCAAAAGTAGACGGCCCCCGGTGAACTGCAATCGGTTCACCACCGCACTACTCCCGTCGCACGGCTCGCCCCTTACGCCAGCGCCAGCACCGTTTCCGGGCGGGCAATGCGCCGGGTGCGGGCGCGCAGCAGGGCCACCACCTCGGCATCGGAGCCGTAGCGGCCGCCGAGGTTCACGAAGTTTCTGGCCAGCAAGTCGTAGCGCTTCGTCATGAGGTACACGAAGATGTGCAGAAAGTGGATGCCGTCGAACACGATGGCGTCGTTGGCCGCGTACTGGTCCACGTGCTGGCGGAAGTGGGCCGGGTGGTCGCTCCAGTGCAGGGCGGGCTTGAGGTGGTGGCTGATGTGGTAGCCGTCGTTCCAGCACTTGTGGTTGTACCTGGTGTTGATGCAGGTCACGCTGTTGGTGTAGCAGTTGTCGGGCGTGTCGTGGTCGATGAAAGCGTGCTGGCTCCAGTTGCCGAGCATCATCACCACCCGCGTCACCAGCAGGGGCCCCAGGAACACGGCCAGCGCGGCGGGCAGGTTCACGAAGGCCAGCGCCACCACTACCGCTGCGTAGGTCAGCTCGCCGCGCAGGAGCCGGAAGCGCAGGGTGTGCTTGCGGTTGCGGCCCAGGTAGCCCACCAGGCGCACCACGCCCAGGGCCATAAAATCGCCCAAATAGTGCAGAAAGCTCCGCAGCGAATCGCGCTGGTAGAACATGGTCGAGCTTTCGTCGTCGGGCAGGTTGTTTTCCGGGTGGTGCATCCCCATGTGGTGGGTGAAGTACGTTTCCGGCGTTTGGCCAAACAGCGGGCCCACCACCCACGGCGTGAATTTATTCAGCCAGCCGTGCTGCTTTTTGAACAGCACCCGGTGCGTGATGCAGTGCAGCATCAGCCCGAAGGGCCCCTTAAAATAGAACGTACCCAGAAAGAAATACAGCCCCGCCGCGGCCCACCACGCCCAGCCCGTAACGGCCGGCACGAACAGCAAAACCGCCAGCGGCAGCATCGTGGCCGTGATTTGCAGCAGCAAATAAGCAAACGGCAGGTCGCGCTCGTCCTGCACGTAGCGCCGCAAAAACTGGTGAAAACGGGAGGGGGAAACCACCGGAGAATAACCGGGATCAGTGCAAGCAGCGAGGTCTTTCATAAAGTGAAATCGGCCTTTTTCGCTGCCCGGCGCGCTTGGCGGCCAGTGGGCAAAGAACCCAGGGGCGGTCAGACCCAAAGGAGGCAATGAGGAAATGAGCGCCGGGCCCCCGGCCTGCAGCGCGGGTAAGTATTTGTTGGCGTCGGCAAGTGTTTACTTCGAACGCCACAATGCAAAACTAGTTCAAACTGCTGAGCCAGGCGGTGGCCGCGCAACGCCCAAAATATCAAATACCTGGCCCTGGGTTCGGCTTTCGGGGCCCTAAAAACCTGCTGCGGCCGGCGAACGAACCTGGGCCCGGCGGCCTTATCTTTACTACGCTACCCCTGTTTGCCGCCTGTTTCCTATGCAGTTATCACCTGTTCACTGATAACTGTTAACTGCTCACCGAAAAAGATGCCCGTTTTCTCGCACCTCCACAGCCACACCCAGTACTCGCTGCTCGACGGCCAGGCCAGCATCGGGGCCCTGATGAAGAAGGCCCAGGCCGACGGCATGCCCGCCGTGGCCCTCACCGACCACGGCAACATGTTCGGGGCCTTCAACTTCGTGGCCGAGGCCAACAAGTACAACGTGAAGCCCATCGTGGGCTGCGAGTTTTACTTAGTGGAAGACCGCCACAAAAAAGCCTTTAGCCGCGAGAAGGGCGAGAAAGACACCCGCTACCACCAGCTGCTGCTGGCCAAGGACCAGGCCGGCTACCACAACCTGAGCAAGCTCTGCTCGCTGAGCTTCATCGAGGGCGTGTACTCGAAATTCCCGCGCATCGACCGTGAGCTGCTGCTGCAATACCACGAAGGCCTGATTGCCACCAGCTGCTGCATCGGGGCCGAGATTCCGCAGACCATCCTGTTCCGCACCGAAACCGAGGCCGAGGAAAAGCTGAAGTGGTGGCTGGACTTGTTCGGCGACGACTTCTACATCGAAATCCAGCGGCACGGGCTGATGAACTTCGACGGCACCGGCAAAAGCCAGGAAGACGTGAACCAGGTGCTGCTGGGCTTTGCGGTGAAGCACAACGTGAAGGTCATCTGCACCAACGACTCGCACTACGTCAACCAGGAAGACTACGCGGCCCACGACCTGCTGCTGTGCGTGAACACCGGCGAGGAGCACAGCATCCCGGTCGGCGACGTCCGCACCAACTACTACACCCTGATGACGGGCGCGGGCGAGGTGAAGTACGACCTGCTTGACAACCTGCGCCGCGACCACTCGCGCGACGAGCGGGCCCAGAAGCAGCTGCGCCGCATTGATGAGGAATTGCAGAAGCCCAAGCCGCACACCCGCTTCGGTTTCGCCAACGACCAGTTCTACTTTAAGAAGCAGGCCGAGATGGCGGCCTTGTTCCGGGACGTGCCCGAGAGCCTGGACAACACGAACGAGATTGTCGATAAAATCACGCCGCCCAAGCTGGCGCGCGACATCCTGCTGCCCAACTTCCCGCTGCCCCCGCAGTTTGCCAACGCCGACGAGTTCCTGCGCGACCTCACCTTCAAGGGCGCGTTTGAGGGCCCCAAGCCGCGCTACGCCGAGCGCACGCCCGAGGTGGAGGAGCGCCTGAACTACGAGCTGCGCATCATCCAGACGATGGGGTTCGCGGGCTATTTTCTGATTACCCAGGACTTCATCAACCACGGCCGCTCGGTGGGCGTGGCGGTGGGCCCCGGCCGGGGCTCGGCGGCGGGCTCGGCGGTGGCGTACTGCGTGGGCATCACCAACATCGACCCGATAAAGTATTCGCTGCTGTTCGAGCGGTTTCTGAACCCCGAGCGCGTGAGTATGCCCGACATCGACATCGACTTCGACGACGTGAACCGCCAGAAGGTCATCGACTACGTGGTGCAGAAGTACGGCAAGACGCAGGTGGCCCAGATTATCACCTTCGGCACGATGGCGGCCAAAAGCTCCATCAAGGACGTGGCCAGGGCCCTGGAGCTGCCCCTGCCCCAGACCAACGACCTCACCAAGATGGTGCCCGAGCAGGTGGGCACCACCCTGGCCAAGGCCTTCGCCGAGAACATGGAGCTGGACATGATCCGGCGCGACGAAAGCCCCGACAACCTCAAGGGCCAGATTCTGCGGCTGGCCACGCAGCTCGAAGGCTCGGTGCGCAACACCGGCATCCACGCGGCGGGTATCATCATCGCGCCCGACGACATCACGAAGTACATTCCGGTTTCCACGTCCAAGGAATCGGAGCTGCTCATCACGCAGTTCGACGGCAAGGTGATTGAGAGCGCCGGGATGCTGAAGATGGACTTCCTGGGCCTCAAAACCCTGACCATCATCGTGGACGCGCTGCGCCTGATTGAGAAAAACCACGGCGTCAAAATCGACATCGACGACATTCCGCTCGACGATGAAAAGACTTATCAGCTTTACCAGCGCGGCGACACGATTGGCACGTTCCAGTTCGAGTCGGAAGGGATGCGCCAGTACCTCAAGGACTTGAAGCCGACCAACATCGAGGA
>JAABUN010005225.1_pt1 | contig 16393 bp, 12 predicted proteins | sample 5559311 | NCBI WGS metagenome assembly JAABUN01 (sample SAMN10711877, study PRJNA513370) | rock metagenome | isolation source: Antarctica rocks | place: Antarctica: Victoria Land, Siegfried Peak sud
CATTTCGGGCATGATCCGCCGAAGCGTGCGAAGGGAAAGCCGGCCGCGCTGAACCGCTTGTCGACGTTGCCGGCCGGGTCGACCCGCAGGAAGAAGAACGGCACGCCGCGGGCTGCAGCGCCCTCCCCTGGGCGCTGCAGGGTCGCCAGCCGGTGGCAAGCCTGCTCGAAGCTGACGCCGAAGCGCGCCGCCAGTGCCTCGACGTCGTGGCGGACCTCGCGCGCGGCGGCCAGGAAGGGCGCGTAGAGCATCAGCAGCGCGCCGGCGGCGTAGTTCAGCAGGCCGATGCGGACCAGCGCCGCGGCCTCGGGCGAGGATGGCTCGAACCCCGCCATCGCCGCCGCCACTGCGTCGCCGGCCTCCAGCAGCAGCAGTTGAAAGGCCAGGTGGAAGCCGCGGCTTTCGCGCGGCAGGCTTTCCGACAGGTCGAGCCGCCGGCCGGCCGGGTCGTAGCGGCGCAATGCCCCCGGCAGTGCCGTCACCGTCACCACCAGGTCGTGGCGCTGCCGCAGCCGTTGTGCGACCGCGTGGTTCATCTCGGCCGGCGCCACGCCGAGTTCCTGAGCGATGGTCTCCGCCGCCGTTTCCAATGCGGGGAAGTGGTTGGAGCGGTCGTGGAAGAAGTCGCGCGCCTCCTCGGTCGGCAGCAGCAGGCGGCGGCCTGAAGGCAAAGCGATGCCGCCGCTGTCCTCGCGCGCGACGCGCCAGGCGCGGTACAGCGCCAGCATAGCGCGGCCGGCGTTGGGCGCGCTGCCGGCGAGCAGCGCGACTTCCTCCTCGGGCACCTGGTCGAGGCCCAGCAGCGGGTCCGAGAGCACCTCGCGCAGGCCGGTTTCCAGGGCGCGTTCCCGCACGCCCGACAGCGCCGCGAGATCGACCTGCAAGGCTTCGGTCAGCTTGATGAGCAGGGTCGCCGTCACCGCCCGCTGGTCGTGCTCGATGAGGTTGAGGTAGCTGGCCGAAATGCCGAGCCGGACGGCCAGCGCCTGCTGCGCCAGGCCCTGTTCCTGGCGCAGCCGGCGCACCGTCCGGCCGATCAGCGCCCGTGCCATGTCTTTACTTCCTTTACGCATTCCAGGGCCGGCACGTGAAGTCCACCACTAGATTACCGGGTCCCGGCCCAGAATGCGCGTGCAGCCGGGCAACGCAATGTCAAATATTCACTTGGACACGGACTGCCCAGGAGATTTCCATGCCCCCCTCGCCCGCCCCCGCCTTCGCCCTTGATGACATGACGCCGGCGCCCGGCCGTTTCGACGGCATCGTCCGCGACTACGCGCCGGCCGATGTCGAGCGCCTGTCGGGCAGCTTCCGCATCCGCCACACGCTGGCCGAGCGGGGCGCCGCGCGGCTGTGGCACCTGCTGCAAACCGCACCCTTCGTGCCGACGCTTGGCGCGCTGACCGGCAACCAAGCGTTGCAGCAGGTCAAGGCCGGCTTGAAGGCGATCTATCTGTCCGGCTGGCAGGTGGCAGCGGACGCCAACTAGGCGGGCGAGATGTATCCCGATCAGTCGCTGTATCCGGTGGACTCCGTGCCGAAAGTGGTCGGCCGCATCAACGCGGCGCTGCGCCGGGCCGACCAGATCGCCCGGCTGGAAGACCAGGGCGACACGACGCAGTGGATGGCGCCGGTGATCGCCGATACCGAGGCCGGCTTCGGCGGCGCGCTCAACGCCTATGAACTCATGCGGGCGATGATCGAGGCTGGCGCGGCGGGGGTCCACTTCGAGGACCAGCTCGCGGCCGAGAAGAAGTGCGGCCACCTCGGCGGCAAGGTGCTGGTGCCGATCAGCCAGCACATCCGCACGCTCAACGCGGCCCGGCTGGCGGCCGACGTGGAGGGCGTGCCGACCGTGCTGCTCTGCCGCACCGACGCCGAAAGCGCGCAGCTGCTGACCGCCGACGTCGACGAGCGCGACCGGCCGTTCATCGGCAACGAGCGCACCGCGGAGGGCTTCTTCCGCCTCCGGCCAGGGGTCGGCAAGGCCTACGCCATCGCCCGCGGCCTGGCCTACGCGCCGTATTCCGACCTGCTGTGGTGGGAGACGTCCGAACCCGACCTGGCCGATGCGCGGGCCTTCGCCGAAGCCATCCACCGCGACTTCCCCGGCAAGATGCTGGCCTATAATTGCAGCCCGAGCTTCAACTGGAAGCGCAAGATGGGCGAGGCCGAGGCGGCGCGGTTCCAGATCGAGCTGGGCGCCATGGGCTACAAGTTCCAGTTCATCACCCTGGCCGGCTTCCACAGCCTGAACCACTCGATGTTCCGGCTGGCCCGCGGCTACGCCGAACGCGGCATGGCCGCCTACAGCGAGTTGCAGCAGGCGGAGTTTGCCTCGGAGGCCGAGGGCTACACCGCCACGCGCCACCAGCGCGAGGTCGGCGTCGGCTACTTCGATGCCGTCGCCAACGCGGCCAGCGGCGGCCATTCCAGCACCACCGCGCTGGCCCACAGCACCGAGGCCGCGCAGTTCCACGACCACGATCAGGCCGACGCGCAGCCCGCGCTGGCGGCCGAGTAGGCAAGCCCCGAAGGCAAGGATACGCCACGATGACCGACGACCTCTACGATGACGGCCTGGTGCATTCCCACGGCTGGGCCGCCGAGCCGCAACCGCCGCACGCACCCGCCGCGCCGATCCACCAGCCGGCCGAGCCGGACCATGACGAGGGCCTGGTGCACAGCCATGGCTGGGCCTGCGGCGAGCGGGGGCAGCCGGCGGCCAACGGCTGAACGGCGCGCGGCGGGGGGCGGGAGTTCCGCCGGCCGCTACCCCGCCATCTGCGCCGCGAGGTTCACCGCGGCGGCCAGGATCACCGTATTGAACAGGAACGCCACGACGGCGTGCAGCAGCACCAGGCGGCGCATCGCCGGTTCGTTCGGCGTCACGTCGGCGACCTGGAAGGTCATGCCGACGGTGTAGGCGAAGTACAGGAACTCCGGGAATTCGGGAGCCCCGTCGCCGCCCGGGAATTCGATGCCCTTGCCGTCGATCCAGTACTCGTGCGCGTAGTGCGTGGCGAACAGCACGTGCACGAAGTTCCACGACAGCACGAGCGTGAACAGACTCAGCGTCACCGCGAAGACCGGCGCCGGCCGCGCCTCCGCCAGCAGGTTCCAGGCGACCCCGAACAGCGAGGCGACCGCCGCCGCCACCGAGCCGCCCAGCACCGCCCACTTGCCCTCGTCCAGTTGCTCCGCCCGGCGCCGCAGCGTCTCCGGCGAGGCGTGCAGCATGTCCCGCACCGCCAGCGCCAGCCACAGCCCGGCGCCCGCGCACCAGCCGAGCAGCAGCGCCGCCGGCACCGTCGCGCCCAACGCCGCCGCCGCGCCGCCGGCCGCCGGGGCGGCCAGCGCCGACCAGCGCAGCCGCGGCCGATGCTTGAGGCCAAGCGGGATCATCCGGCGAAGCGCCGCGGGTCGCACAGCGGCACCGCCGGATGGATGTCCATCGGCGCATGGTCGGCTGCGGGCCGGCCGGGGGCAAGCGGTCCCGGCCCGCTTCCGACAGGTGACATTGCTCTGACCGGGAGCATTGAATGACGGCAACGGCGCGATGGCGCCGCCGCCTTCCACCGCAACCAAAAAAAGGCGGCACCGCGAGGTGCCGCCGAGTTTAGGGAGGAAACGTCCAAAAAACAAACAGCCTGGACAAGCCAGACTGCTGCATCGCGCCATTTGGTCTCGTGCCGGTCTCCCCGCAAGGGGCGGATTGTCTGGCACGATCACGGCTGGTTGTGTTCCGCGTTGTCAGATACCCGTCAGCGACTTGCCGTGATCAGGACCTTCCGGATCACGTTCCAGGCGACCAATCTTGCCGCCTGGGGCCACGGGTCCGCAACGTCTCGGCTTGGGAAGACGTTGGCTTGGTGCTTGCCAGGTCTAGCGCTCCGGGTTTCGGGTCGGCGGCACGGTTCCGGCCGTGCGGTTCTCGGTGCGGGTGCGTTGGTCGTCGATCTCCACCTCGGTGCGCCGCACCGTGTCGGATACCGTCTGGGTCCGCTCGCCCGCCTCCTTGCGGACCACGATCTCCTCGCGCACCCGGGCCTCCTTGCCGATCACCGCCTCCTCCGAGGTTTCGGTCGCCTCGATCACCCGGTCCTGGAAGCCCGCCTGGTCGGCGTCGGTCAACGGCCGGTCCACCGTCCGGCGCTCGATGCCCACATGCTCCTCGCGCAGCGTCACCTGCTCCTGCACCGGGGTTTCCACGGTGTAGCTGCGGATGCGCACGCGGCCGCCGGCGACTTCCCGCTTGCCGACGCGCAGACGCTCCTCCATCAGCGGGATGACCTCCTCGCCGGCGGCCATGCCGGCCTGGCCGGTGGCAACGGCGCCGGTCGCTGCCGTGCGGGTCGCCGCCACGGGGGTGCCGTCGGCCGCCGGCATCGCCGCCACGCCGGTCCGGGTGCCGTCCGAGGAAGCGCCGACCACCGCGTCGCCGCCATACGTTTCGAGGCCCGCGGTGCCGGCGGCCGCGCCGGCCATGCTACCGCCGGTCCACCCGGTCTGGCGCCATTCCGCCTCGCGGGCATCGAGGTCGACCGCGCCGTGCTGCTCGAACACGTCCATGACGCCGTCGAGCTGCTCGTCCGAAACCTGCACGGCGACCATGATGCCACCGCGCCGCAGGCCTTCCTCGTAGGTCGCCCGGTCGTCGTCCGGCACGAACATGCTGCGGAGCGAGGCGAGAAAGCCGTGATTGTTCTCGCTGCGCTGGCCGGTGGTGCCGGCCGTGACGTTCTCGGCGCCGGCCGCGTGGACCTGCACGCGGCCGCGGTCGATGCCATGTTGCTGCACCAGCGCCTCGACCGTGCGTTCGGCCTCGGGGCGGGAGTCGAAAAGTCCGGTGATCGTTCGCATCGTGAGTACCTTTTGTTGATGGTTTAGAGGGAGATGGTCCAAGGGGGCGGGCGTAGGCGGCAACCGCTCGACCGCAGCATCCTGCCGCCGGAGCAGGACGGGTTCCGCGTGGCGCCGTTCGTCGACGCGCAGCCGCACCCGCACCTCCTCCCGCAGCACCAGCCGCCGTTCGACGACCAGAACCTCCTCCAGCACCGGGATGACGAGGGTGTCGCCCTCCTCCCGGACCGGCGGGGCATCCGTCACCGTGCGGCCGATCGGCAAGCGCTCGATCTCCACTAGGCGGTCACGCAGGATCTCATCGACCAGGTGCGTGTTCGACTGGGTGCCGACCGAGACGCGAACGCGACCGGTTTCGCGGAGCCGCCGGCTGATCCGCAGGTGTTCCTCGAGCAATGGGATGACGGTTTCGGTCGGGTCCGTCGTCATGCCCGCAAGCCCCCTGCCGGCGAGGGATTCGCCGGACCGTGGCGGAAACGGCGCCAGGGCGTGGCCGTTCCAGCCGGCAGCGCATCTTCTTGGGGCCGCGCGCAAAGCGGGCTGGACCATGACGATGGTCGATCCTGCGCTTGCCGCCCGCCTCGCGCCGCCCCTAGCCTACACCGCATGACGCTCCCGCCGCTCGCCGACTAGGGCCGTCCGGGTTTCGGCAACGTTGCCGGCAATGGTGGCGTCGACATGAGGCGCAACCCGTTGCTTCGGGTGCGGTCCGGCGAGGTCGGCATCCTGCGCAGACTCCAGGAGGCATGGCCATGACGATCACCGGACTCGGCTACATGGTCGTCGGCTCCGACCGTCCCGACGATTGGGACGGCTTCGCCACGCGGCTGCTGGGGATGCAGCGGGTGGACCGCGGCGGCGGGATGCGGGCCTTCCGCATGGACGATCGGCGGCAACGGCTGCTGATCTCCGGCGGCGCGGACGCCGCGGTGATCGGCTGGGAGGTCGCGGACGCCGCCGCCCCGGAGGCGCTGGCCGCCCGGCTGGAAGCGGCCGGCACCGCCGTCACGCGCGGGACGCACCGCCTGGCCGACGAACGCCAGGTCGCGGAGCTGATCGCCTTCCGCGACCCGCAGGGTACGGCGCTGGAGGTCTTCCATGGCGCCGCGGTGGCGGAGACGCCCTTCCGGCCGGGGCGGGCCATCACCGGCTTTCGCACCGGGCCGTTGGGCATGGGCCATGCGGTGCTGCACGTGGCGGATGCCGAGGCTCTGCTGCCTTTCTACCGTGACCTGCTCGGCTTTGGCGTGACCGACTGGTCGCGGCATCCCTACCCGCTGTACTTTTTCCACGTAAACGGCCGGCATCACAGCTTCGCCATGGTGGGGTCGGGACGTTCGGGGCTGCATCATTTCATGGTCGAACTCGGCAGCCTGGACGACGTAGGTCAGGGCCACGACCTGGCGTGCACGGAGGAAGGCCGGCTCGCCTTCGGCCTGGGCCGCCACACCAACGATCACATGACGTCCTTCTACGTCAACACGCCCTCGGGCTGCTTCGTCGAATACGGCTGGGGCGCGCGCACGGTGGACCCCGCCCCCTGGCAGCCGCACGAGACGCATGACGGCCCGAGCCTGTGGGGCCACGAGCGCTTCCACTTGGCGGATGATGCGCGGTCCCGGATGCGGGCGCTGGCGATGGATGCCGCGGCGCGTGGGGTGCGGGCGCCCGACCCGGCGCCCGGTGCGTGGCCGAGATCTTCGGGGCCAGGCTCCGGGTGCGCGTGGGCAGATGCGGTCGTCGGCCGGGAATGACCGCGTCCGGGTGCGGCGGCCCGAGCCAGGCAGGGCGACGGGAATGATCCGACGCTGGGCCGCCGCCATGGCCGCGCTCGGCCTGGCCGTGACAGGACCGGCGATGGCACAGGAGGCCTATCCCTCCGGCCCCATCCAACTCGTCAACCCCTACCCGCCTGACGGCGCCACCGATCTGCTGGCGCGGGCCCTGGCGGCCGGCATGGCGCAGCGGCTGGGCCAGCCCATGATCGTCGTGAACCGCGACGGCGCGGCGGGGGCGATCGGGACCGTGGCCGTCGCACGCGCCGCGGCCGATGGGTACACACTGGCCTTCGTGCCGGCCCTGGTGCTGTCGGTGCTGCCGGTGACGCAGCCGAACTCCGGCCTGCAGGCGGCCTCGCTGCGCCCGGTCTGCCAGATGTTCGCCAATGCGCAGGCGATCGCGGTGCGTCGGGACTCCCGCTTCCGCTCGCTGGCCGACGTGGTCGCCGAGGCCCGCGCCGCGCCGGGCACCCTCGCCTATGGCACGCTCGGCATCGCCTCCATCCCGCATCTGGCCATGCTGCAATGGCTGCGCGCGGCGGCGGTGGGGCTGGCGCACGTGCCCTATGGTGGCGACGGGGCAGTGCTGACGGATGTGCTCGGCGGCCGGCTGGACCTGGCGGCCATCGTGCTCGCCTCGGCCGCTGGCCGCGGCGACATGCGGCTGCTGGCGGTCTTCGACGCGGCGCGCAACCCGGCCTTCCCGGAGGTGCCGACGGCGATCGAGCAGGGCTTCGACGTCGCGCCCACCAGCTTCGGCGGGCTGATGGCGCCGGCCGCCACGGCGCCGGCGCGCATCGCGGTGCTGGAGGAAGCCTGCGCGACGGTCGCGCAGGACGCAGGGTATCGCGCCGCCGCCCGCCGTGCCCTGCAACCCGAGGCCTACCATTCCGGTGCCGTGGCCTTCGGGCGCCGCCTCACCGCCGATGTCGCCCGGAAGGCCGAGCTGCTGCGGGGCATCGACCTGAACCAATGAGTGTGATGGGACGGAACCTGCCAGTGAGGCGGGTCCACCGCAGCTCCAGGCGATTGCCCTGGGGACGCCTCCAGGCCAGCTTGCAATGCGTGATGGTGCGTGGCACATGGCGTGTCCTGACGGGAGCGCGGGCGTAGCTCAGGGGTAGAGCACAACCTTGCCAAGGTTGGGGTCGAGGGTTCGAATCCCTTCGCCCGCTCCAGTCGGTTTCACAACTCCACATTCCCATTCCCTCAATGGCGCCGTGAACCGCAGGTTTCCTGGGGTTCTGCCGTGGCAGCTTGAGGGTTGGAGAACGCAACGACCCCGAGAAATGCTCTCCGGAGGCTCCAAAGTCTCCGAAGCTTGGGGGTGGGGCGATTTAACCCTCAAGCGTTAGGGCGCTGATATCAAAGCAATTTCTGCACCCCAAGCTTGGGGTGATTCAGCAAGCCGACAGCCTGCCGAAGGCTACCGGAGGGCGAAGAACCGACCCTGAGCCCCAAGCCGATCAATCGCCACGACACTGGCCAAACAATTCTCGATTCGATCAATCGTTGGTCCAGGGGCACGACCTCGCCCTCGACAATGGCCTCACCCGGGATCTCTGCCGGCGACCTGCGCCACCACGGTTCGCATGCGGTCAATGAAGGGAATGGTCGGCACCCTTCCCCGCCATCATCGTGGCTTCCCAGGAGGCATCCAGCGCGCCGGCGACACCGAGGATCCATCCCTCTACCTGGGCGACACTCCGCTCCGGGGCGCCCAGGCGTGGCTGCAGGAAGGTGGCGAGGCTTCCATCCCTGTCCGCTAGCGCCAGCCAGGCGGCGATGCTGAAGGCGTCGTGCTGGTCGCCCGTCCTGCTGCCGTCCCGGGCGAAACCGCGGCTCCATAGGGCGGGATAGACCTCAGCGATCGCGGACCTGCCGGGCGGCACCTGCCATCCGTCGAAGGGCCAGAAGTGCACGCGCGAGCCCAGCCGCTGGCGCAGGAAGCGCAGCCAGGGGATGCCAGCATGGGTGGACTTTGCCACCGAGCCCTGCACGTCGAAATGGAACACCGATTTCGCGCCGCGCGCCCGCTCCTCGGTCAACCGGCGCCAACGGGGATGGCCCTGGCGCGCTGCGCCATTGCCGGCTGCCCCTTCGCGGACGAAATCGACGTAGATGTGGTCCCCGTCGGTCGGCCAGTGGCGCTGGAAATCGTCGAGGAAGGCGGGCCAGTCGGGCGGCAGGCCATGCACCTCGAAATAGCGCAGCGGGAAGGAGAAGGCGTGGTCGATGCCGACCAGCGTCGGCACATCCTCGGCCAGGCGCTCGACGAGCCATTCCGCGATGCCGCGCCGGGTCCAGTATTTTCGGGGCGAGGGCGGGGGCGGAATCTCCGTGGGCGGGGCGTCGCCCTCGGCCAGGTAGACGCGCAGCCCCTTCAGGCTGGCGATCGGCGTCTCCGCGCCGGAGTAGTCGACGCCGATACTACGCTTGAAGGAGCGCATGGTCAGGCGGGTTCCAGCGCGCGCGGCTCGGCGGGGGCGGGGGCTTCGGCGAGGGTGGCTTCCAGCAGGCGGGTGCGTGCGGTGGTGGCGGCGGTGAGGCTGGTTTCGAGGGCGTCGCAGATGGCCATGAGCTTGTTGACCTTGGCGACGATGCGGTGTTGTTCGGCCGCAGGCGGAAGCGGGAAAGGGAGACGGCGGAAGTTACCAAGCCCAATTCGCGTCAGGGTCATTCCATGGTGATGGACCTCAGCAAAGTCCTGGCACAGCGGAGAATTCAAGTATAGCAGCGCGAAGCGTGAAAGGATTGTCGGGTGCACTGCAAATCGATAGCAGTCGGCTTTAACCAGAGCGGGACCTATGTCATCCGGCACTTCACAGCATCGCACCCGCGGGTCAACAAGGCCCGCTACAACGAGGTCACCGGGCATGACATGGTGCTTCTTTAGCCGCTCGAAGCGAGGTTGGTCCACGTATGACCTATGCTCCGCCTTAAAGTTTCGTTCCCCGATGTTTTGAAGGCGAATGACCCGAAAGCCCGCGGCTGGAATATAATGTTCAGTCTTGAGCTGGGATCCGAATGGTCCATCACTGATGGCATTGTCTTCGTCCGCCGAGATCTTGTCGATCGACGTCCATATCCAGTTCCCAGGCAACTCGGGCATCTCTCGTTCAGACGTCTCGACGTCAGCGAACTCCCTCCTATTCCTCCGCTTTTGAGTAAGCCGCTCCAGACCGGCAGATGCCGTCTCATCCCGCTCATCCTGTGGCACCAGCTTTCCACGCACCGCGAGGTTCAGGATGGTCCTGCGGAGGTGCTTGATCTGGTCGGGGCGGGTGGTGAGTGTGGACAGGGAGTCGAGGGCGAAGCGGGCGTCGGCGGGGAAGGTCTCGGGATCGGGGGTGTTGAGGCGGGCGAGGCTCGCCGCCGCCAGCCTGTCGCGCGTCGCCTCCCGCTCCGTCCGCGCCGCCTCCAGCCGGTCGCACAGCGCCATCAACTCATCCACCTTGGCGACGATGCGGTGCTGTTCGGCGAGGGGTGGGAGTGGAAAAGGCAACTCCTCAAGCTGCTTTCGGCTCACGCTCGGAAAGGCGATGCCGCGACCCATCTGAATTATTGTTTCTCGCGAGCTCCAAACAAAAAGCCGGAGGAAAGCTCCGTCAATCCGCGGCTGTATGGCGGCAACGCCGCGCCCCAGGCAGGCGCGAAAGGCAGCAATGTTCGTGCGACCTGTCGTCGAACCCCTGACGCATATCAGAAGGTCGCCTTCATTGCAGAAGTTAGTCGGCGCAGTCGTGTACTGGTTGAGGGTCGTCTTTCCGAACGGCCCAGCGGTGAACTCGACTGGCCCATTGATGAGAGGCGCTCCGGAACCTTCCTTGTTGTATGTCTCCCCTGGCGGGCTCTGGCCCATTACAATGTTCGCAACGATGCCGAGCGTTGTCCTTTCCCAGCCAGCGGCTAGCTCAAGCCCATGCTCAACATCGCTTGGCGCAGTCCGCCGTGAAGAAATTCGTTTGAGCAACTCCGATGCCGGCTCATCCCGCGCATCCTGCGGCACCAACTTCCCCCGCACCGCGAGGTCCAGCACGAAGCGCCGCAGCCGCGCCACCGCATCCGGCGCACCGGCCATCCGCTCATACAGCGCCAGTAGGCGCGCCGCCTTCATCGCGCCAGCGCCTCCGCAAGGATCGCCTTCAACTGGTCCCGCAACCGTGCAGTCTCGGCCTCGGCTGCGTCGAGTTCGGTCAGCAGCGTCTCCGGGTCGCCATGCGCCTCGGCCACCGTGTTCGGGTTCTTGATGTCGAGGTTGTATCCGCGCGCCTTCACCGCCTCGGCCGTCACGCGCCAGGCCTGCGGCCCCTCCACGCGCCCCGCGCGTGCCGCACCACCCCACCAAGCAGAACACTCGGCGAAATGGTCCAGCCGGATGGGCTTGGTCATGGAATAGCCTTTTTGGGCCTCCGGCACGCGATGCTCCCAGAACCAGGTCTCGGTGGTGGGGGAGCCTTTCTCGAAGAACAGCAAATTGGTGCCGATGGAGGCATAGGGCTTGAAGACCGAATTCGGCAGCCGGACGATGGTGTGCAGGTTGCACTCCTCCATCAGGTGCTCCTTCAGGCGGGTCTTCACCCCCTCCCCGAACAGCGTGCCATCCGGTAGCACCACCGCGGCGCGGCCGCCCGGCTTCAGCAGGCGGATGATCAGGGCCAGGAACAGATCCGCCGTCTCTCGCGTGCGGAAGTGCTGCGGGAAATTGCTCTCGATGCCGTCCTCCTCCCGCCCGCCGAAGGGCGGGTTGGTCAGCACGATGTCCACCCGGTCGGCCTGGGTGTAGCTGATGTAGGGGCGGGCCAGGGTGTTGTCGTGGCGCACGAAGCCCGGATCCTCGATGCCGTGCAGCAGCATGTTAGTGACGCAGAGCATGTGCGGCAGCTGCTTCTTCTCCACCGCCCGCAGCGCGCCCTGCATCATCCATTCATCGGTGGGCTTCTTCACGTAGCGGTCGCGCATGTGGCTCAGCGCGCAGGTGAGGAAGCCGCCGGTGCCGCAGAATGGGTCGAGCAGTACCTCGCCCGGCCGTGGGTCGATGCGGTCCACCATGAAGGCGGTGACGGCGCGGGGCGTGTAGTATTCCCCGGCGTTGCCGGCCGATTGCAGGTCGTTCAGCAGCTGCTCGTAGATGTCGCCAAAATGCTGGCGCTCGGTCAGGTTGTTGAAGTCGATGCCGATGATGCGGTTGACGACCTGGCGCATCAGCTGGCCGGACTTCATGTAGTTGTAGGCGTCCTCGAACACGTCGCGCACGACGCGGCGGCGGTCGCCAGGCGTGGCAACGGGCAGGTTCTTAAGCGCCGGGAACAGCTCGCCATTGACGAAGTCGAGCAGCGCATCGCCGGTGATGCCCTCCGGGTCCGCGGCCCAGCTGCGCCACTGGAAGCGCTCGGGCACCGGGGAGCGGTAGTCGGGCTTCAGCAGTTCCAGCTCCTGGTCCTGGTCGTCGATGATCTTGAGGAAGAACATCCAGCAGAGCTGGCTGAGGCGCTGCGCATCCCCATCCACGCCGCTGTCCTGGCGCATGATGTCCTGGATGGATTTGACGATGGTGCGGGCTGACATGATTCAGGCGATATCCTGGTAGAGTGCGGCCTGCAATTCCTGCGCGGCCTGTTCGAAGCCTTGCTTGCCGCCGAAGGCGCGGACGAGTTCGACGACGCTGCCCATGCCGGTGAAGGGCGTCACGCGCAGCACGTTGGCATCGTCGAGGGTCAGCACACCCTCATCGGCGTATTTCGCCAGCAGGGCATCCAGCACGGCGCGGGCCTGCGGGCCGTATTTCGAGAAGACGCCGCGCTTGCGCACACTCTCCGCCCGCTCCCGGCGCGTCAGCGGCTTGCGGTCGAAGGCGATGTGGCAGATCAGGTCGAAGGGGTCGAGGTCCTTGCCCAGCTCGTCCGCGATCGGGTCAAGCGGCAGGCCCTCTGCCTCCAGCTCCTCCACGATCGCCTGCTTGCGAGCGGTGGCTTTCCATCGTCTGAGGAACTCGTCCAGGCTGGCGAAGCGCTTGCGCAGTGCGGCCTTGGTGAAGTCGCGGAGCGATTCCGTCACCAGCTTCCCGTGCTCGTCCAGATACTCGACGCGTTCGGCGATGATGCGGGTCCCCACACCATCCACATAGACCTTGCGCTGGCCGCCACCCCTGAGGGGCAGGTGAACGCCCTCGGGGTCGTCCACCACCGTCTCCTCCGGGCTTGGCGTCGTGCCGTCGGCGGTATCCGGCGGGGCGTCATCGGGCGGGGTCATGGGATCATCGACCCCGGGCTCGTAAATCTGCACCGGCTCGCCGTCGAAGTCGGGATCGACGAAGTGACTGGTGGCACCGCGGAAGTCGAGCACGGTGAAATAGAACTTGCGCGTATCCTCGTGCACGCGGGTGCCGCGGCCAACGATCTGCTTGAACTCGGTCATGGACCCGACCTCCCGGTCCAGCACGATCAGCCGGCAGGTCTGCGCGTCCACGCCGGTGGAGAGCAGGCGGGAGGTCGTGACGATGACGGTATGGCTGGATTCCGGGTCGATGAAGTTGCCGAGCTGGTCCTGCCCTTCCTTGTCGTTGCCGGTGATGCGCATGACGTAGCGATGGTTGGCGGCGACGAGGTCGGCATTCTCGTTCACTAGCGCCTGGCGCATGCGCGCGGCATGCTCCTGGTCCACGCAGAAGACGATGGTCTTCTGGAAGCGGTCGCCGCTTTCGCGCAGGAACTCGGTGACCTTCTTCGCGACCAGCCTGGTGCGGTCGTCCAGGACCAGCGTCCGGTCGAAATCCTTGGTGTTGTAGATGCGGTCCTCGACCTCCTCGCCATCACGGTCGAGCTGGCCCTTCTGCGGCCGGTAGCCCTCCACGTCGCGGTCGATATGGACCTTCACCACCATGTAGGGGGCGAGAAAGCCGTCGCGGATGCCCTGCTTCAGCGAGTAGGAGAAGACCGGATCGCCGAAATAGGCGATGTTGGAGACGTAGCGTGTTTCCTTCGGCGTCGCAGTCAGGCCGATCTGCGTGGCGGCGGAGAAATATTCCAGGATCTCGCGCCAGGCAGAGTCCTCGGCCGCGCTGCCGCGATGGCATTCGTCGATGACGATTAGGTCAAAGAAGCCGGGAGAGAATTCGCGGTAGAGCTTCTGCCGCTCCTCTGGCCCCGTGATGGACTGGTAGAGGCCGAGATAGATCTCGTAGGCGCTATCGATCCGCCGCTGGCGGTCCAGCGCCAGGGGCAGATCCACCTGCGTGCCGTCGGCGCGCTCGATGGTCTTGGCCTGGGTGGAAAGCTTCGCCATGGCGCCGCCGAAGGGGCGGAAGTCGTTCACCATGGTCTGGTCGACCAGCACGTTGCGGTCGGCCAGGAACAGGATCCGTTTCTTCCGGCCCGCCTTCCACAGCCGCCAAATGATCTGGAAGGCCGTGTAGGTCTTGCCGGTGCCAGTGGCCATGACGAGCAGGATGCGGTCCTGCCCCTTGGCGATGGCCTCAATCGCGGCGTTGACAGCATTGACCTGGTAGTAGCGCGGCGCCTTGCCGCTGCCGTCATCGTAGTAGTCCTGCAGCACGATCTTTTCAGCCGCAGGGTCCAGGCCCTTCCACGCCCGGTAGCGTGCCCAGAGTGCATCGGGTGATGGGAATTGATCGAGCGCGAGGGTGGTCTCGGCGGCCCCACCGGCTGCCGTGCGGTCATGGAAGACGAAGCCGTCTCCGTTGGAGGAAAAGACAAAGGGGATCTGGAGCGTCTCGGCGTATTCCAGTGCCTGCTGCATCCCGTCGCCGATGCTATGGGTGTTGTCCTTCGCCTCGATCAATGCGATCGGGATGTTCGGCTTGACCGAGAGGATGTAGTCGGCACGCTTTGCCTGCCCCCGGCTGACGAGCTTGCCGCGGACGATGATGCGGCCCTTGGTGAAGGGGTACTCCTCGCGGATCTGCAGCATCTCATCCCAGCCCGTGCTCCGCAGCGCCGGTGTGATGAACTTGGTGCAGATGTCGCGCTCGCTGAGGGCCTTTTTATTCATCGTTTCAGATTAAATCCGAATCATGCGAAGCGGTCATTTCGCCGGAAGACCGCGCGGGAAGCGAGGACAATCTGCACCCAAGGTGCACCGTACGCCGCTGCGAGCCAGAATGGGCGACCTGTCGCCTCGTCACCGCGGCAATGGCTCCGTCCCGCGGCTGAGGATGTCGATATACCGGCCATAGGCGAAGAGCCGCCCGCGCTGGCGGCCCGTCGTCTCGCGCAGGATGCCGAGTTCCACTAGCCGCGCGATCGTGCTCCCGATCGTGGGATGCGAGAGGTTCAGCCGCGCCGTCGCCGTCCCCACCGACAGCAGGGGCTGCGCCTTCAGCAGATCGTGCAGGCGAAGCGCGGAGCCAGCGCTGCGCCCCAGCGCCTCGATCTTCGCGCGGTCCTCGGCGAAGAGGGCGAGGATTTGCCGCGCCGCCTCGGTCGCCCCTTCCGCCGTTTCGGCCACGCCGTCCAGGAAGAAGCGCAGCCAGGCCTCCCATTCCCCCTGGTCGCGCACGCGCTGCAGCAGGTCGTAGTAGGTCTGCCGATACGTCTTCAGATAGAGGCTGAGGTAAAGGATCGGCTCGCGAAGCATCCCCTCGGCACAGAGCAGGAAGGTGACCAGCAGGCGGCCGAGGCGGCCATTGCCGTCCAGGAAGGGATGGATCGTCTCGAACTGGACATGCACCAGGCCGGCCTTGAGCAGCGTAGGCAGGTCCGGCGTCTCGGCATGGATGAAGCGCTCCATATCGCTGAGGCAGGGCATGACGTGCTGCGGTGGCGGGGGGACGAAGGCCGCGAGGCTGGGGCGCGGGCCGCCGATCCAATTCTGCGATGACCGGAATTCGCCGGGCTGCTTGCCGGCGCCGCGGCCGGATGAGAGCAGCACGGCATGGATCTCGCGGATGAGGCGCAGTGAGAGCGGCAGCCCGCCGCGGAGCAACTCGAGGCCGCGGTTCAGGGCCGCTACGTAGCAGGAGACCTCCGCGACGTCGTCCAGGGGCACGCCGGGCACTTCGTCACTCTCGAAAAGCAGAAGGTCCGAGAGGGAGGATTGCGTGCCCTCGATCTGCGACGAGAGCAGCGCCTCCTTGCGGACATACATGTAGAGGAACAGCCCGGTGTCGGGCAGGATCGATGCCATGCCGTCGAGCCGGCCAAGGGCCATCTGCGCCCGCTGCAACGGCACCAGGAGGCTGGAGACGTCGATCGGCGGGACGGGCGGCAAAGGGGGCGGCACGAAGGCACGCGCCGCCTCACCGCCGAACGTCGTGGTTTCGTATCGCCCGAGGCGGCTTTGGGGGCTGGACTGGGGCATCCTTATGAAAGGGAACTTTCGCTAGGGGCGGAGCAAGGAAAACTTCTACCCCATTTCTTTCATAACGGACGTCGATGCGCCAGCCCTGTTTGAGCGCCGTCAACGCTGCAGGTGGGTCCTGCTCGGGGGCTACTCCCGCCGAATGTGTTGCGCTGTGCGTCCCAGCCAACCGGCACCCCTCCGGCCAGCACGGCGAAGGTCAGGCCGTCCGGCTGCCGCCCGTCCAGGATGGCCTCCACGATGTCTGGCGCCAGGTAGGGTCAGGCGGAGGAGGCTGCCCAGGTAACCCCTCTCGATTCGCTCCGCCGCCGCCATCTCGCTGATCGAGGCGTAGCGTCCCTGATCGAGCATGCGCTGATACCGAAACGCCCGAGCCAGCGCCTTCACCAGCGCGGGGTCGGCCCTCGTGGTGACCGCGGCCGGTCCTGCCGCCG
>JAABUN010005227.1_pt1 | contig 16391 bp, 13 predicted proteins | sample 5559311 | NCBI WGS metagenome assembly JAABUN01 (sample SAMN10711877, study PRJNA513370) | rock metagenome | isolation source: Antarctica rocks | place: Antarctica: Victoria Land, Siegfried Peak sud
ACTGACAATGCGCAATACGAAGAGCTACGCGACGCGATGGACAAGCTGCGCCTCAACGATGCGTCGTTTTTCTACGAGCCGGAATCTTCGACCGCACTCGGTTTCGGTTTTCGCTGCGGCTTTTTAGGTCTTCTGCATATGGAAATCGTGCAGGAGCGGCTTGAAAGAGAATTTGATTTAGATTTAATCACAACCGCGCCCGGCGTGCGTTACAGAGTTACGACAACCGACGGCGTTGTCGCCGAAATCGATTCGCCATCGAAAATGCCGGACACCGGACGCATCGTTAAAATCGAAGAACCGTTTATCGAAGCGACGATTTTAACGAACGACACTTTTCTCGGCGGAATTCTTCCGCTCCTTGAAGAAAAACGCGGCGTCCAGAAAAAGTTTGAATTCGTTTCGTCAAACCGCGTGATGCTCGTCTATGAAGTTCCGCTCAACGAAATCGTCCTTGATTTTTATGACCGTTTGAAATCGGTTTCCAAAGGCTACGCTTCGCTCGATTATCATCTTTCCGGTTATCAGGAAAGCGACCTCGTAAAACTCGACATTCTCGTTTCGGGCGAACAGGTCGACGCGCTCGCGCTGATTCTTCACCGCGAAACTTCCGCCGCCAAAGGCAGAGTCATCGCCGCCAAAATGAAGGAACTGATTCCGCGCCAGATGTTTGAAGTCGCCATCCAAGCCGCCATCGGCAACAAGGTCATCGCCCGCGAAACCGTCAAAGCGATGGGCAAAAACGTCATCGCCAAATGCTACGGCGGCGACATTTCCCGAAAGCGCAAACTGCTCGAAAAACAAAAGGAAGGCAAAAAGCGTATGAAAAAAGTCGGTCGCGTCGAGATTCCGCAGGAAGCGTTTCTGGCTGTTTTGAAGGTCAATGAAAGTTAAAATTAAAAGCGATGCCGAAAGTTATACAACTGCGGCTTCGCTTTTATTTGCTTTTAGTTTATCGATTATCCGGCGGCTTGGTTTCCCGAATTAAGGCGCACGGTTGCGAGAGCGTGAATTTTTTCCTGCGCGTCTTCGTCGATTTCTGCGCCGCCGAGCCACGCCTCGATTTCTTCGACGGGGCGACCGAGCGCGAGTGCTAGTTTATCGTTGTCGTTGCCGAAAGCCTGTGCCTTTAATTTTTGCAAAAGTTCGATGTTGCCTGTGTCGTTATCGACTTCCGAAGCTGTATTTTCGTTCATTATTTTCCCTCGTGATTAAATTTTTTAAGAGCAGTTTAGATAATGCCGCGCTTTTTGCGACTTTTCAAGTTTCGATTTAATCGAAAAGATTTTTGAATTCAACTTTTTTCTGTGATATGTTTTTACGCATTATGAAAATAATAATCCGCTAAAACCCCGCTGTATTTAACGTTCGTTTCCGCGCCCGCCGATTTTTTCGGCAAGCGAAACCAATTCCGCCCTGTGTTCTTTTTTCTTCAAATAAACAAAGGTTTTTGTATGTTAGATAATTCGATGAACGATTCCGTGAAAGCGGAAAACGATTCTTTCTGGCGGATTTTGCGCGAAGCCGTCGGCGGCTCGCAGCGAGATTTTACGAAAGGTTCAATCGGTTTGGCGATATTTCTCTTGGCAGTTCCGATGATTTTGGAAATGCTGATGGAAAGCGTTTTCGCTATCGTCGATATTTTTTTCGTCGGGCATTTGGGCGCGGACTCGGTGGCGATTGTCGGTTTGACCGAATCGATGCTGGCGATTGTTTATGCCGTCGCCATCGGTTTGTCAATCGGCGCGACGGCGACCGTTGCGCGGCGAACGGGCGAGCAGGACGCAAACGGCGCGGCAATCGGCGCAGCGCACGCGATTTATTTAGGTCTTATTGTTTCGGCTTTGATGAGCATTGTCGGCATCGTTTTCGCGCCGACATTTCTCTCTCTGCTCGGCGCAGAGCCGCAAGTGGTCGAACAAGGCGCGCCGTTTGCGCGCATAATGCTCGGCGGAAACGTCGTCATCGTCTTTTTGTTTCTCTTAAACGCGATTTTTCGCGGCGCCGGGGATGCCGCCGTTGCGATGCGCGTGCTTTTTCTCGCAAATCTTTTAAATATCTTTCTCGCGCCGTGTTTTATTTACGGCAAAGATATTTTCGCTTTTCTCGGAATTAACGCGCCGCAAATCGTTCTTGATAATTGGATTTTTCCGCGTCTTGGCGTAACGGGCGCGGCTGTTGGCACGACAATCGGGCGCGGCTGCGGCGTTTTGTTTGCCGTCTGGTATTTGTTTCGCAAAAACGGGCGCATCACGATTCGAGGCGAGCATTGGCGGTTTAACCCTGACGCGATGTCGAATCTTTTGCGAATTACTGCGCCCGCCGTTTTGCAGTGGACAATCGGGACGGCGAGCTGGAGCGCGCTCGTGCGCGTCGTCGCCGGTTTCGGCAGCAGCGCGATTGCCGGTTATGTTATCGGCTTGCGCGTGATTTTGTTCGCGCTTCTTCCCGCCGCCGGTTTGAGCAACGCGGCGGCGACGCTCGTCGGACAAAACTTGGGCGCGGGCAAACCCGAACGCGCCGAAAAATCGGTTTGGCGCGCAGCGTTTATCAACGCGGCGGTTCTCGGGGCGGTCGGTTTGATTTTTCTGTTTTATTCGCACTCTATTATCCGAATTTTCACAGACGAAGCCGACGTTTTAAATTACGGCACGGATTGTCTGCACATTGTCGCTTACGGCTTTGTTTTCTACGCTTTCGGAATGGTCTTGGAAGCGTCTTTTAACGGCGCGGGCGACACTTGGACGCCGACGGTTCTAAATCTTTTTATTTTCTGGCTGTTTGAAATTCCGCTCGCATACGTTCTCGCATACCATTTCGGAATGGGAACGCGCGGCGTTTTCTGGGCGATAACTATTGCGTTTTCGCTCCTTGCGATTGCTTCGGCAATTCTTTTTAAGCGCGGGAAGTGGAAGACCAAGAAAGTTTAAAAGTGAAAAAGTGAAAAAGCTAACCTTTTTAAAGTTATTGAATAAAAATTAAATTTGACATAGCATCATTTTATCTTACTTTTTCACCCTTTCACTTTTTCACTTTTTCACTTTTTGACGACTTCAAATTCAAACTGCAATTCTTTGCCGCGAAAAATATAGCTTAGATAAAATTCCCAGAATTTTCTGGTAAAACGAAAATTCGGAAAACGATTGTCTAAGTTGACGACAAATTCAAAACCTAAAGCACGCCATAAATTTGCCAGCGAAACATAAGTTCGCAAGGGTTTTAAGCGAACGTCGGTGTAAAAATCGAAAACCTGACGGTCGGCAATAAACGTGTTGAACGAGTAGGAGTTAAAATGGTTTCGGTGCGTCGGGTCAGTCGCCCAATCAGGGTTTGTATAATGCGGCGTCAGTAGCTTTATGCGCCCGCCGTTTTTCGTGATGCGGTAAAGCTCGGAGACGAAAGCCATCACGTCCGGCACGTGTTCGACGACGTGATTCGAGACGATTTCGTCAAACTCATTGTCTTGGAAAGGATACGGCACGACGCCGAGGTCGTGAATCACGTCAGCCGCCGTGCGCGGATTATTGTCGATTCCAATCGCGCCCGCGTGTTTGTTGTTGCCGCAGCCGACATCGAGAATTTTCATAAATTATTTTTATCATAAAAGGAAGATTAGCCGCGAACAAACACGAAAGAACACGAAAAAAGAAGAAAAATATGAAACCACAGATTTACACAGATACACACAGATAAAAAGAAGAATTGAAATTGTTTTTTATACAAAAAAATCTGTGTTTATCTGTGAAATCTGTGGTTGAATTTTCTTTCGTTTCGTGTCCTTTCGTGTTTGTTCGCGGCTAATCTTCCTTTCAAAAATAACTAAGATTTATTGACAAGCTCCGTTATTCCGCAGCGCGGACACATCAAAGTTCGCTGCGAAACGTCCGCCCATTTTGCCATCGCTTGAATTGAAAATGTCGGATTTTTGCTTTCGGCTTCTCCTTCGCGGAGCAGGCGCGACGGTTTTTCGCGCTTCTCTGTTTCCTGTTTTAATTCGCGCTCGCAATGCCGGCAAATCCAGCCGAAGCCGTCGTTGTAAAAATCGTTTAACTCGATAGTTTCCATAAAGCCGCAAAAACGAATTATAAAAGAAAAAAGGACAAGCCGGAAATTGATTTCTCCGCTTCTTGTCCTTATTTTTGAGAGCGCGCCGAGCAGATTTATAAACTTAAAATCTCTGCGTCGGACGATTTCGCGTTTGCTGCTGCGGCGCGGTCAGCTTGACCGGAACGGTTAAATTTCTGCCGTTGCGGTAAAGTGCGACTTGCACCGTGTCGCCGATTTGTTTTTTGTCGAGATAACGATAAAGGTCATCGCGGCTGTTCATTTTTACGCCGTCGACCGAAATGATAATGTCGCCTAAGACGACTTCGCCGCTTCCGTCTTGCGAAAGCCCGCGAATGCCGGCGTTTGACGCCGCGCTGCCGCCGATAACGCCGCGCACGAGCAAGCCGCTGTCAACGGGAAGATTAACTTGCTCGCCTAATTGTTCGATGCTGACGAGGTCTGCGCCGAGCTTCGGGCGGCGCACTTCGCCGAATTGGATTAGCTGCGGTATGACTCTTTTTGCGATGCTGACCGGAATGGCGAAACCGACGCCGACCGAGCCGCCCGAACGAGACAAAATCTGCGAGTTGATGCCAATCATTCTGCCGTATTTATCAAGAAGAGGTCCGCCGGAATTGCCCGGATTGATTGATGCGTCGGTTTGAATCGCGCCTTCAATCGGGCGGTCGTTGACAGCGCGAATCGGACGCTGCAAACCGGAGATGACGCCGGTCGTTAAAGTTCTGTCCAAGCCGAACGGATTGCCGATGGCGAGAACTTTCTGCCCGACCGAAAGTTTGTCCGAATCGCCGATTGGAATAATCGTTAAGCCTTCCTTCGGCACTTCGATTTGAATGACGGCTAAATCAGTGTCCGGGTCGCCGCCGACGACGCGCGCCGGATAAACTTTATCGCCGCCGAGACTGACTTTTAAATTCTGCGCGCCTTCGATAACGTGATAATTCGTCAAAATGCGTCCCTGCGCGTCAATCACCGAACCCGAACCCGAACCGCTCTGCGTTTCCCGCAAATCGCCGAAGTAGTTCTGTCGAAATTCCGATGTCGTAATAAATGCCACGCCCGGCGAAAGCGTCCGGTAGACTTCAATGCTGTTTTGCTCGTCGCTCACCGCCGACGGCTCGGTAATGCCTTGCGGCTCGTTTTCCGCCGACGCGATGTTCGCCGTTTCGCGCGCCTGCCACATCGAAACGCCGCCGTTGCCGAAGCTGCCAACGCACGCCATTAAACCGACGGCGATAAACGCCGATGCCAGCGCGAGAAATAAAACCTGTCTGGCTGATAATTGATAAACTGCTTTGCTTGCCATAATTCCTTGTTTTCCCTCGATAGAATTTCGTATTATTTTGTAAATTTTAAGATGCCGAACCTTTGAAATTTCGTTGCCGAAATCAAATACGAAAAAAAGAAATCCTTGTTTCAGACAATTTTTGAAACAAGGAAAACGGGCGGTGTATGTGATTTGAAAATGAGAAAATTTATTAAATAAAAAATGCAAACAATTCGTCCGACCAATCTGCAAAAGCGGCGAGCGAAGCGTCCGACAAAAAACCGAACGCCGAAAGACCTGTTAAAACGTGAATGCCCATTATGCCGACGTAAATCGCCAGCGCAAACCGCAAACCATAGCGCGCGGCGGGGAAACTCGCCCATTGAGAAACGACGGCGGCGGCAATCGCGCCAATGCCGATTTTGACCGTCAGAAACGGCGCGTAACCGATGTCAAGCAAGCCAGCCATCAATTGATTACCCTCGGCGGCGTAATTGTTGTGAACCCAAAAGAGCGTGAAAAGAGCGTCAAATAAATTGAGCGCAAACAACAGAAATGCCGGACGAGAAAGTCGCATAACAATGAAACTCCGTGCAAAATTTTGTTAAACCTCCGTCCTAAACAACACAACCTCCGGTTTTTACACCGAAGGCTGTCGCCGGACGAAAAAAATTATTAGAACAATGTCTTAATTGTTTTAGAGTATATATTTAATGCGCGGAATGTTCCAAGAAAATTTCAAAATAATTTCAAATTTATCTCGCGCGCCGAAAAATGCCGTCTTAAACCGAAGCGAAACGGACGTTTTCAGCTTTTCGGACAACGTATAAAATTTGCGCGGCGTCATAACGGCGACTTTACGCCAAGCGAGTTTTCAGGCTTGGTTTCAAAAAAACTTTTTTCTAAAGAGGAGAACAAAAATGAAACACTCATTTAACATAAGATTTTTAACGGCGATTTTCGCCGCGCTGTTCGTTTTCGGCGCGACTGATTCGTTTGCTCAAACCAGACGCAGACCTACTATTCGCCGCAAAACAACCGTCGTCCGGCGAACAACGACCGTTGCCGCGCGTCCGGTCGTAAAATTATACAGCGTCCAGACGGGCGAAAAATTTCGCGTGCGGATGAACGAAACCATCAATTCAAAAACGGCGCGAATCGGCGACCGCTTCACGACGACCGTTACCGAGCCGGTTTATTCGGACACGGGCGTCATCGTCATTCCGACGGGAAGCATCGTTACCGGACGAGTTAATTCGGTCAGAGCGGCGAGAAAAGGCGGCGACCCCGGCTCGATTGACGTTTCGTTTGTCGAAGTAAGATTGCCGAACGGCACGCGCCGCGCAATCAATGGTTCGTTGACCGATTTGGACACGAAAAAAGCGAAAAGCGACGCCGAAGGCACGGCTTCGGGCGACGAGCGCAAAAACGATAAAATCATCTTCATCGGCGGCGGCGCGGCTGGCGGCGCGGTTCTCGGCGGCGTCATCGGCGGCGGCAAGGGCGCGCTCATCGGCGGCATTCTCGGCGGTTTGGGCGGTCTTGCCGGCGAAAGAATGACGAAAGGCGAAGACGCGGAAGTAAAAACCGGAACGGAATTCGGCGTTTATTTGAACCAATCGATTTCGCTTCCGAAATTCCAAGAAATCAATCAGTAATCGAAGATGCGAAACTGAATTGTTCAATCTTTAGCGCGGCAGCAAAAGCGCAGCATTTTGTAACAATTCGATTTGAATTTCAAAAACAAAAAAGCCGGGCGGCAAATTAACCGCTCGGCTTTTTCTTTAAATAAAAATAATTCCTAGCTCAAAGGCGTTTCACGCTCCATACGTCGCGCCGATTTCTTCGAGTTGTTTGACGATTTCTTCAATCAACCAGTTCGGGGTTGAAGCGCCCGCCGTTACGCCGACGCGCTCGACGCCGCGCAAATCTTCCGGGTTTATTTCATCACCCGTTTCGATTAAAAAACTTTTCTCGCACTGTTCTTTGCAGACGGCGAGAAGTTTGCGGCTATTGGACGAATGACGCCCGCCGATAACGTAAAACGCGCCGACTTCGCCCGCGAGCGCGCGAGCGGCATCTTGTCTGTCGCGCGTCGCCGAGCAAATCGTGTTGACGATTTGAACTTCGTCGTCGGTTTTTCCTTTGACGGCTTCGGCTACGTCAAGAAAATTTTTCAACTTTATCGTCGTCTGCGAAACGACGAGCGGATTATTGAGGCGCGGCAAGTTGGCGACTTCGGCGGCGTTCTGCACGACAAAAGAATGTTCGGGCGCGTAGCCGAAAACGCCAATCATCTCGGGATGTTCAGGATTTCCGACGACGACGACGTGTCGATTTTGCGCCGCCGCCCGCGAAGCCAGTTTTTGAACTTTCGTTACAAACGGGCAAGTCGCATCGACGACTTTCGACGCTTTTTCCCGTAATTCCGCTTCGACTTGCGGCGTTACGCCGTGCGCGCGGATGACGGCGGTTTGCCCGCGCTCGATTTGCACCGGCTCGCTGATTGTCGCCACGCCTTGTTTTGCCAGCCGCGACATTTCCTGTTCATTGTGAATGAGCGGACCGAGCGCGCGCACCGTGTCGCCGTCTTGTATCGCTTCTTCAACCATTTCGACGGCACGCTCGACGCCGAAACAAAATCCGAATTCATCCGCTAATAAAACTTGCATAATAATTTTCGCCCCGAAAAAATGATAACAAAATTAGTTGTCGGCTGTCAGATTTTAGTTGTTAAAAACAAATTAGCTATTTGTTGTCGAAAACAAATCAGCGAATCGGCTCGCGCAAGATTTTTTCCGCCGCGTCGCGCGCGATATGCGCCGCTTTCGGGTTTGATTCTTTCAAAAAAGCAATCTGCATCAACGCTTCGCCCGTGCGCGATAAAAGCCGAATCAAATCGCCTTCTTCGGCTTTTGTTTTAAAAACCAAATCGTCCCAATCCATACCATTTGCCCACGCTTCGCACGTCGCTGCCGCCGAGAAATTCATATCCGGCGCGGGTTCGACGCCGTTTTTCCATTCGACATTGGAAACGTCGAAAACGATATTTTCAAATTCGCCCAAAATATCTAAAAGTTGGTCGGACAAATAAAGCTCGCCGAAATTTCTGTCCGAATCCGCCGCCAGCGCCGCCATCAAACCGGCGACTTGCCCTGTTTCGAGCCGTTCAAAAATTCCGTGTCGCAGCGCTTCGCCGACAAGCAGCGGACGGTCGACGCGCAAATCGGCAAGCCATTTTCCGCGCTCCGTAACTTTTTCGTTCGCAAAATCAAGGTAGCCGAAATGATTTAGAACTTGCGCGCGATGTTGAAACGGAAGCCATATTTCGCTTCGCAAAAAATCAACGTCGCGCGCGGTTTTTTCCATAAATTCGGCGTCGTTCCAAGCGTCCCACAAAAAACTCGTCGCGCTTCGCTTCTTGTCTTCGCTTGCGTTTTCGGGAAAGAATTTTTCAAGCGTCGCATTGATAATTTCAATCGTTTCGTCTTCATCCGTCTGACGATTTGAACGGCGCGGCTCAACAAGCGGCGGATTTTTGTCTTCGTGAATTTCGTAAAAACCGTCTTCCCAAGCCTGTTCGGTTATTTTGTAGATTTTTTCATAAACGCGGTTGACGTGCGAGAGTGCGAACGAAGTTCCTTGCCCGTCTTCGCCCATCGCCGTAACTTTTTCGCCCCTGACTTCGACGACCAGAAAAAATCGCCTGCCGCTTTTGCCGCGCGAAACGATTCTGCCCGCGACGACGTTTTCTTTGAGCCAGTCGGCGCGAATCTCGCCGCGCGAAGTCGGCGCTTTTTCCTGAAGACGAAGGCGCGCGTTCGTCAATCTTTCAAAGCCGCACACGTCTTCAACCGTAAAATCAAAATTGCTTTTTTCAATTTTGTTTCGCAAAATCTGCGTCCGATTTTCGATTTGTTTTTGCAGTTTTGCGGCGTCGTGCGCCGTTTCTCGAAACGCGAAACTTTTTTCGGCAATCTCGCGCACCGGCGCAAAACCGCCGAAAGCGTCGAGCAAATTTAAAAGACTGGTATAAGTTGCGCGAAATTTACTCTGCAAAGCGTCGGGCGGCGATTTTAATAATTGAGCAATCTTCGGCGGATTTTGAAAATTGCTCGGCGCTAAAATCACGAAACCGACATTATCTTTACCGCGCCTGCCCGCGCGTCCCGTCATTTGCTGCAATTCGGACGCTTGCAGCGGTCGCCAGCCGTCGTTGCCGCGCGTGTCGGCGTTTGAAATTACAACCGTGCGCGCCGGAAAATCAACCCCTGCCGCAACCGTCGAAGTCGCAAAAATCGCGTTCAATAAACCTTTCGACATCATTTTTTCGACAAGCAGCTTCCAAGCCGGAATATGTCCGGCGTGGTGCGCGGCGATGCCCGAACGAAGCAAAATCCGGCGATGTTTGTGCGTTTTTATTTCAGGATAAAGCGCGGCGAAATCCTGATAAATCTTGTTTCGCGCCGTCTGTTTTTCCGCATCAATCGGTTGCGATTTGTCGGCGGCAACTTCCGATGCGGCTTCGTCGCAACGTCGGCGCGTCGGCAGAAAAACAATCGCGGGCAAAAGATTATATGAACGCAAGGAACGAACGAGTTTCGGCGGCGGAATTTCGGGAAGTTTGAATTTCATATTAAGTGATAAGTGAGAACTGAGAACTGAGAAGTAAAAGCAGGAATTCTTACTTCTCAGTTCTCAGTTCTCACTTAATAACGTCGTCTGCGCTCGAAGCGGTTTTCTTCCTGCGCGAATTGTTCGATTTCGCGGTTCATTTTGCCGTCGTCGCCGAAAAGCGGAAATAATTGCAGATTCGGCGCGAGAAAGGCGGCGCGCAGTTCGACCGGGCGCGTTCCGGCGCGGTTGATGACGCGGACATTTGTCCCGCGCACTTCGCCAATCCAATCGGCAAATTCTTCGGCGTTTCCGACCGTTGCCGAAAGCAGAAGCAGACGTATGCGCGGCGGCGATAAGATAATCGCTTCTTCCCAGACGTGTCCGCGTTCTTCGTCCGCCAAATAATGCGCTTCGTCAAGAATTACGAAATCGGTTTGCACTTGTTCGCCTTGCCGCAGCGCGTCGAAAAGCTGGTTGCGGTAGATTTCCGTCGTGCCGACAATTAAAGGCGCATCGTGATTTATTTTGCGGTCGCCGGTAAGAATGCCGACGTTTTCAAAACCGAATTCCGCGCCGAATTCCTGATATTTTGAATTGGTTAAAGCCTTTAGCGGCGTCGTATACCAAGCACGTTTTCCCTGTTCGAGAAGTCTGCGAATTTCTTCGCGGGCAATCCAAGTTTTCCCGCTTCCCGTCGGCGCGGTTACAAGAACGTCCTGCGTTTCAATCGCTTCGAGCGCTTCGATTTGAAACGCATCCGGCACAATCGGCGCAGGTTCGGGCGTGCCGATGCCGTGCAGTAATTTTTCGAGCGATTTTGCCGACGGCGCAGGCGAAAATCCGCTGGCGTTTTCGCGCTCGGAACTTTGCGGCGCAAGAGTGCGTTTATATTTTCGTTCTCCGAGACGATTGTCGCTCAACGAACGCGGTTTGTTTCGTCGATTCTCTTTCGAGCGTTTGTCTTTGCTGCGCGCGCGTGCCATAAGTGGTTTATGTTAAAGGTTTTGAACGGCAAAGTCTAACTCTTTCAATCGGCGCTCGAAAGTGTTAAAATCGCAAATTGACTCGCAACGGCGCAAAGCCGGAGCGCATCTATACTGGACGATAATTTTTACGCGGATTTATTTTACATATTTATAAAAGGGCATTATGCAACAGCAAGAAAAAGAACTTTTCGGCGGTTACGAGATAAAAAACTGGAATCTGACGCCGCGCATTTATAAAATCATTGCGGCTTCGGCGGCGCTGAATTTGTTCGCCGTTTTCGTGATGGCGCAAGGAAGTCTACTGACTAGAAAAGGCTGCGACAGCCCGTTTGTCAGCAGCGTTTGTCGTGTTTTGGATACGGTCGTTATGGGCAGTTCTCTGCTCGGCACGGACAGCGAGCTTGTCAGCAAGGATTATCAAAAAACCGAACTCGAAGACGCCGAAATAACATATATCGACGTGAGCAACGACTCGCCGCCTTTGAAATATCCCGAAGGCTATTTCGCGGTCGCCAACCCTGAACAATTCGTGGCGCAACCGCAGGACACAACCGTAGAAACTATTCCCGGTTTCGACAATCAGCCGTCGTTCGGCGGGTTTCCGGCAGCGCCGCCGATTGATTCTTCTTCGTCGGATTTGCTCGGCAGCAAAGCGACGCCGCCGCCCGTTAATAATAATCCGGTTATCGGCGATTTGCCGTCTTCGGTTCACAGCACGACTCCGATTCCGGCTTACAAACCGCCGCGTCCTTATAAATTTCCGAAGTCCGTCGCGCCGAAACGCGCGAAGCTTCCGAACGAGTCGCCGGCAGATTTGCCGAATTTAGGCGGCGCGTCCGAGACGGCAAAAAATAAACCTGAAAAACCGAAAACGGAAAAAACGCCCGAAGCGCAGAAGCCGCTTGAAAGTGAAAAAGTCGCGGACGTTGAAATCAACAAAAAGCCGTTTGAAGATTTGGGCGACACGTTGATTGATAAGCAGGCGAAAAAGGAAATTGATTTGACCAAGCCGTTTTCGGTCGTTCTTGACGCCACGATAAACACCGACGGGAAATTCGACCCGAAAAAATCGAGATTCGGCAAAACGGCGGGCGACGAAGAAATGGTCAAAATGGCAAAGCTCGCGCTCGAATCGGTCGGTAACAGCGGCATCTTGGCTTATCTGAAAATGAACGGCGTCGAGAAAATAAACTTCACGCTCGTTCAGGACGACAAACAAATTTACGCCATCATCGTCTCCGACCAAAAGACGCCTGAAAAAGCGCAAACGACCGTCAGCCTTCTGAACACGGCGCTGCAAGGCTTGCTTTTCGCCGACAGCGCGGGTTTGAAAAAACTCGACGAAAACAGCAAAACTTTAGTCGGCAATTCAAAAGTGTCGAGCGAAGGCAAAAACTTCGTCTTCAAATTCAACGTTCCGAAACCGGTCGGACAGGATTTAATAAAACGCAGTCTGGAAGAACGCGCGCAAAAAAAAGCCGCTCAGCCGACAAATAGCAATCAGGTCGGACAGAACGCAAACGCGAACACTAGCAAATGACACCGCGCAAAAACTACAATTCGATAGTTTTCTTAACGACGCTCTCGGTCTATCTCGGCTTGGTGCTGGTCGGCGCGACGCCGCAGATTTCGGCTCAGACTTCGAGAAAGGACGCCGACGCCAACAAAATCAACATTTTAGTGCCGGGCGAAGGTTTGGTTTTTACGTTCGACCTCAACCCGTCAGTTAAGCTAAGTAAACTATCCCAAAGTGAATCGCTGCCGATTAAAGTTTCGGGCAAAATAATTGATTCGCAACAAAAATTTACAGACTGGGAAATTACCGAAGCCGTCGGAAGTCAACAAATTGTCGGTTTTGTGCGGAGAGAATTTTTTCAGCCTGCAACCAGCAACATTCCACCCGACACACTTCTTACGAGATTGTTTCCAAAAGAAACTTCTCAGTCGGTCGAAGTTAGTAAAGCAACTGTTACAATCACTCGCAATCTAACATTTAACGGCGTCGAAAAAGTTGCGAAGATGGCGGAAATTTACCGCAGAATGATTGAATACGCCAAATCGCCGACGGCTAAAAAGCAAGTCGCCGGAAACTTGTATTTAACAAACACTGAAGTTCGTTTCGAAAATAATCAGGTTTTCATCGTTACACGCCTTCCGCGCGGCTCGCTTGATGCGCTTCTCACACAGAGCGCAAAATAAGCGGCGACACGCAGGGAAATTGAAGTTTTTCACGTTTATAAAACTTTAACTTTCCAAATCAAACTCGCCAAATCATTAACCGTTTTATCGTTCACAAGTTGCGTCTTCTAAAACGAACGTGCAATCTATTTAATCGCCCCTTCGAGATGCGCGCAGTTTCTGAACACAAAAAGAGGATTTTATGGCAGTCAATAGTTTTGTAGATAAATTATTTAAACGAGTTTTGGGCAGCAACAGCGACGTTTTTTTGAAAAAAATCAACCCGATTGTCGGGCAAATCGCGGCGTTTGAGCCGACGCTTGAAAAACTTTCAGACGAAGATTTGCAAGCTCAAACCCAGAAATTAAAAGACCGCATTGCGAGTGCGCTCGACGGGATTTCCGACAAGGAAGAACGGCGCAAAAAAGAACAGAACATCTTAAACGAAATTCTGCCCGAAGCGTTTGCGACCGTGCGCGAAGCATCCGTGCGCGTAACCGGAATGCGTCATTTCGACGTCCAGATGATTGGCGGCATCGCGCTGCATCAAGGCAGAATCGCCGAAATGCGAACGGGCGAAGGTAAAACGCTCGTCTCGACTTTGCCCGCATATTTAAATGCGTTGACAGGTCGCGGCGTTAATGTAGTAACCGTCAACGATTACTTGGCGCTGCGCGACGCCGAATGGATGGGCAAAATTCATAGATTCTTAGGTTTAAGCGTCGGCTGTATTCAAAACGATATGGACGATTACGAGCGCAAAGAGCAGTATTCGTCCGATATTACATACGGCACGAACAACGAATTCGGCTTCGATTACCTGCGCGACAATATGAAGTTCGACCCGGAAACGCTCGTTCAGCGCGACCATTATTACGCGATTATCGACGAAGTTGACTCGATTTTGATTGACGAAGCCAGAACGCCGCTGATTATATCGGGCGCGTCCGACGAAGCGACCGATAAATATTACACGGCGAATCTAATTATTCCGAAATTCGAGCGCGGGGAAAAGAACGAAGAAACGAAAATAACGACGGGCGATTATCTTTTGGACGAGAAAAATCACTCCGCCGTTTTGACCGAAAAAGGCGTCGAAAAAGCGGAAAAGCTTCTCGGCGTCGCCAACCTTTACGACCCGGCGAATATGGAACTTCTGCACTGCGTCGAGCAAGCTTTGAAGGCGCACACGCTCTATAAACGCGACCATCAATACGTCGTGCAGGAAGGCGAAGTTATCATCGTTGACGATTTTACGGGGCGTTTAATGAGCGGACGGCGCTGGTCTGATGGTCTGCACCAAGCCGTCGAAGCAAAAGAAGGCGTGAAAATCGAGCGCGAAAATCAGACGCTCGCCACAATCACGCTGCAAAATTATTTCCGAATGTATGAAAAACTTTCGGGTATGACCGGCACGGCGGAAACCGAAGCCGAAGAATTCGGCGAAACTTACGGGCTTGACGTTATCGTTATCCCGACAAATCGCCCGATGATTCGCAAAGATAATCCCGATGTTATTTACCGCACTTTGCCGGAAAAATGGAACGCCGTCGTCGATGAAATCAAGGAACGATACGAAACGGGTCAGCCGGTTCTTGTCGGAACGGTTTCGGTTGAAACGAGCGAATTGATTTCCGAAAAGCTGAAGAAAATCAACATTCCGCACAATGTTTTAAACGCCAAATATCACGAGCGCGAAGCGGAAATCGTCGCGCAAGCCGGACGCAAAGGCGCGGTTACGATTGCCACGAATATGGCTGGACGCGGAACGGATATTATTTTGGGCGGCAACCCGGAATTTCTCGCAAACGATTTTCTGAAAAAACAGGAAATTAACCCGGACGAAGCCGCGCCCGAACAATTTGAAGCAGAATTGGCAAAGGCGAAACGCATCGTTGCCGAAGAACAAAAAGCGGTGGTCGCGGCAGGCGGCTTGCAGATTCTCGCAACCGAGCGCCACGAATCGCGCCGCATCGACAACCAGCTTCGCGGACGCGCCGGACGACAGGGCGACCCGGGCGCGACGAGATTTGCGCTGTCTCTGGAAGACGATTTGATGCGAATTTTCGCGGGCGATAAAGTGCGCTCGATGATGGAATGGCTCGGAATGGAAGAAGGCGTCGCCATCGAATCGAAAACCGTCTCGAAACAAATCGAACGCGCTCAAAAAGCCGTCGAAGCCAGAAACTTTGAAACCCGAAAGCACGTCTTAAAATACGACGACGTAATGAACAAACAGCGCGCGACGATTTACGGTCTGCGCCGCCAACTAATGATGTCGCCCGAACACCGCGAATACCTTCTCGGCGAAAACGGCGTCGCGCGTGATTTGCTCGGCGATTTGACGCATCAATATTTAAACCCGCAGGTTGCGACAAAAGATTGGGACGTTGACACATACGCCGCTGAAATCCAGAGCGTCTATGCGATTGACCCGGCGGTTGACGCCAATGTCGATTTCAATAAAATGACGCCCGACGAAATCCAAGAAGCAATCTGGGAAAAAGCGACCGCGAGCTACGACGAAAAGGAAAAACTCATCGGCGGCGAACAACTTCGCGCTTACGAGCGTTACATAATGCTCAACATCATCGACTCGCAGTGGAAAGACCATTTGCTTTCGATTGACCACTTAAAACAGGGCATCGGGCTGGTCGGCTACGGGCAGAAAGACCCGCTCGTCGAATACAAAAAACAGAGCTTCGATATGTTTCAGGATATGCTCGACCGCATCGACACGAACACGGCGCGCGCCCTGTTCAACCTCGAAGTCGTCGTCAAAGACGAACAGGAAGAAATCGAACGCATCGAACGTCTCGAACGCCAGAGAGCGAGACGACAAGCGGCGGGAATGGCTTTCACCGGCGCAATGTCAACGGCAAACGTCGCCGGCGAAGACGCCCGCAAATCAACGCCGTTCGTCCGCGACCAGCCGAAAGTCAAACCGAACGATGCGTGTCCGTGCGGCTCAAACAAGAAGTATAAAAAATGCCACGGCGCGGGCATTTAGTATTTACATAATTTTCATCTTGCAAAAACGGACAAAATGAGCTTAACATTTTGTCCGTTTTTGTTTTTAGAGATTTAGAGTTTTTAAGGTTTAAGTATGGAAAGAATAGTTTATTTACTTGGCGCTGGCTTTTCAGCTCCACTATAGCGGTTTTCAGAATTATGCGACTTGATAGCCACAATGTTTGAACCAACCTTGACAATCCGACTCGGTTATCAATTTCAGTCCTTCAGCGATCGCGCGGTCAAGTTCTTCGCTCGTCCGC
>JAABUN010005228.1_pt1 | contig 16390 bp, 13 predicted proteins | sample 5559311 | NCBI WGS metagenome assembly JAABUN01 (sample SAMN10711877, study PRJNA513370) | rock metagenome | isolation source: Antarctica rocks | place: Antarctica: Victoria Land, Siegfried Peak sud
CAGTCTTGGCTATCAAACGCCTGATGAGTTCAAACAGGATTGGGAAAAGCGGCAAAGATTATTGAAATGTGAATCGAGGGAGAAACTCGCCAGCCTAATGGCTCAAGGTTTGGGGTCTTGACAAATTTCCGTTTAACAAAAAACAACCGACCTGCTGAAAAACCGTCACACCTGAAAACCGTCAGGCGAAAAACCAGCCGGACAAAGAAGAAGAAAATTCTAGTCAGAAAAAAAATACTTTAGAAAAAAAGAAAAAAGAGGTAAATACATTGCCCGAAACGGGCGTTATTGTTGAAACTTCCTCGCTTATTAAAAAGGGTTCAAAGCCGAAAAGAGAAGAATTGCCAGAGTTTGTTGAATTTCGCAAAAAGTTGACAGACTTCCAAAACTCTTACGCTGAACCGACTAAAACCGGGCACATCATCGAAAACTTGAAATCAATTCGGCAGCTGTTTGACCTGGCGAGAGGCGATGGCGACATTTGCATTGAGATGCACTATTCACAACAAACAGAAGCGTGGCGCAAAGGGCGCGTCGACTGGATTGCGGTTCTAAGAAATTTTAATTTTTATTTGGCTAACAGAAAAGGAGAGCAAAATGGAATCATTCAAAACAATTCTGGCTATCGAGAAACAGACAGGCAACAGCGCGACAGGGAGGCAAAACAGCGAAACGAAACTTTCGGCGAACTCGACCGGATTCTTGCCGAGCGAGATAGAATTTTACAGGGCGAGAGTGGCTCGAATCATCAATAAGGTTTTGTCGTTGTCGATTTTGAATAAATCCAACGCCGAAATCCAGGAAATGATTTCCGTCTGGAGCGACGCGCTACTCGGAATTGTGCCGGAAAGCGAGCTTGACGCTTCGCTTTCAAAGGCTTTAAGAAATCACACGACAACATTTCCCGTACTCGCATTCGTGAGCCGAGAAAATTATGAACGCTTTCTCGGCTGACGGAATCGTGAGCGTTTCGGTAGCGGAGGACACTCCCCACTGAAAAACGCTTTGCTTATTTAATATCACGATTTCAAATCCCGACGCAAAAAAATATTTGATGACGGGTTGATGACGGGAAGATTTCGGCAGCGCTTCCCGGCGGGTGAACAGGCTGACTCCTAGTCCTTGCTCATCGCATAAGATTCACAGTTTGGTTTTCAAAATTTCCCCGCTTAAAAAAATTTTCCGCCGCGCGAAAACTATTCCCGGTCGCACGCTGGTCTCATAAATTAATTTTCCGCCTCCGCCTTGGAATTTTTATCTTAGCAGTCACGCGTTTCCCGTCCGGCACATCACCGAAGACCATCATTGCCGAACGCGGCATTGGAGCCTCCCACTCCGCGCAACTGCGCGAGAGAAATCTCGACCAGGCGCGGCTGTCCGCCGGGAACTTTGAGTGGCGCTCGCCTTCCTTATGGTCAGAGCTGCCCTTCCTCTCAAGCTCATAGAAATCTTTCTGCAATTGTTGCGGACAACATGCCTGTACCTCGCGCCTTATCTTCTCTTTGATACTCTTTTCCGCCGACCGGATTTCCCGACAAGCGCGTCAAAATCTGCTCTCTCAAATTCGTGCAAATCCCCTCTTAAAAACGCCTCAAAAAAAACGGCTCGAGCGACCCCTTAAAAATCTGCCATCCTGACCCCCGCCGGACCCCCGATATACTGTAACTATCCCAATACTGTGTGGAAGAAATAAACTCTCTATTCGCAAATGCTTAAGGCAAATCTATTTTCTATGTTGAATTATTGTGCACACAAATGCGCCGACCTGTATCGTTTGTCCTCACGAACACCTGGTTTTTGACCCTCAAAAGGCGCTCAGAAATCAACCTTTTTGAGACCGAAATTAGTCCGGTTTTTCATCCCGTAGATTGGTTGCAGAAGTCGTTTTTTTGTCCGTCAGGCGGGTCCGAAATCATAATTTAACCTCTAAATTTGAGCTTGAACCTGCCGACTTTTCTATCCTGATTCGCCGCGCCCAGCTCTAAAATTCGCCGCTCGATTTAAGATTTTCGCGGGTCGAAATCATCAATCCGGGCGGCAGAGGTGCTCATTTTTTAGAGCCGTCGCCGTGAATTTAGACGCTTTTACGAGCGGATATTAACCGGTTTCGTGGCGTCGAAAATTGGTTTTTCCGGCGGCGGCAGGTCCTTTTCGGAGGGAAATCCGAGGCAAAATTGTTCGCCCCCCAGAGCTATTCCGGGTGATTTCGCGACGATTTTTCGGCGCTTAGAGAGACTTCTCAGCTCCTCATGTGACCGCTTTTTTGCAATCCTAAAAGCGTTTTAGAGCTGTCTCGGCGAGTAAAAGGAAAGCTGCCGGCTACCTTTTTTGACAGCATCCCGGTGCTGAAAAGAGCACAGCCCAGGCAAACTTAAGACGACTTTCGCGGATAAAATCAGCCGCGTAGAAGGCAAATTGCATTTTCAGCGTTGCCGATTTGAGCGTTTTTGTCTAACTTTGAGGCTGAAGCGCGTCCGCAAAACGGTTTTGCGGACGGGAAAATTGGCTTCTAAAATCGGTTGACTGCCGCTCAAATGGGTCAAAGAAGTCAGCCGAGTCACTATTTTTTCGCTGCCCATTTTCACTTTTTGTTCGTCGATTTGAGCAAAAGCATCGCACCTTTTTCGCTAATAGCGACTCCTTTTCGAGATCGAGGAGGGGTAGATTTGTCGCCTTGGACGGGCGGAAGTATCAATCTTCAACGACGTTTTAACGGAAAACGGAGTCAGATTTTTCACCTGTCCGGCGCTTTTACCCATCCAAAATTTCCATTCCTGGGAGTAAAAGCGGGGTTCTTTCATGCTGATTTGGAGCGAATCCCGTTGTCGTTTTTACCCCCGGGAACGCATTGACTCCTCTAAAACTTGGCTGATCCGTCCTCTCGAATGCAGTATTCGCTGTCGAATTTGCGCTGGAGAAGGCATCATTCCGGCTGAGATCGAGCCGTTTCTGAGGCGCACGGATGCCTGTTTGATCCGTTATTTAGTTTCAATTTCCAGTAAAAAGAGCGTGAAAACTGCGGGCGGGCAGCCGTCAAATCACACGCTGCGCGGGCGGATTGCAGCCGAGTTTTTACCCATTTCCGTGGCTCCGTAACCCGTATTTTGATGCTCAGCTCAGCTTTTTATGAAGGAATTCACCGGATCAATCCGGTCTTAAGCGGCGCGGTTTGCGGAAGAAACATCCGAATTTATTACGCCGATATGCGGTCCGCTTTCCCTCTAAAAATCGATTTCCGTCAGTTAAACTTACAGCGGATTTCAATCCAGACCGGTAATTTTTTTTGTCTTTTTAACACTGATCCGGTTGTTCTAAGTGGCTCGAATTCTCATTCTCGGCGTTGGCTGAGGGGGTAATTTGAGAGGGCTTTTTGCTTCCCGCACGCTAGAATCCGGCTCTCTTTTCGAGTATAAAAACCTTCATTTTTTACAAACGAACTGTTTATTCAGCTCAAAAGCCGGCGCCGTTTCAGCCGTCTGAATCCGGTTTGCCTGCTCAGATTCAAAAGATTTTGAGCGTCCCCGCAGCTGTTTTTAGTCCCCTGACACTAAACCGGGGAGTGATTTTCGTTGTATTTGATTGCAGGAAAGCGAAAAATCCCTGGACATCGGAGAGCGGAGAAACAGGTTTACGGAAAATCTTAAAGGCTAAAATTCGTCGCGCGGCAGAACAAATCCATCCGCGTTATTTACTTCTTCCAACTGCGTAAGTCCTAAAATTTAAAAAACAGTTTATTAGAAAAATCGTCCAAGCGAAAAATAAAATCTGCCGCGCCCGCGTTCGTTGACGCTGCCGCCTAAGAAAATCGGACCGACGCGCGTTTGCAGAACCGCGCCGCCGGTGACACTCTGCCGGAAATTTGCGGTGTTGAATGTTTCAAACGCGCTTCCGGCTTCATACCAGCCGCCGAGATAAAGTTTTCCGCCGATATAGGGCGGGAGCGAAAAAGTTTCGCGCAGCGCGCCGATGCCGCCGCTGAGGTAATTGCTGCTGCGAAATTCCTGACTGCCGTAACCGCCGATATTGAACAAGCCGCCGAGCGTGAATTGCTGAAACAGCGGCGCGTGTTTGCCGAATGTCGTTCCCGCGCCGCCGAAGCCGAAAATTACCGTTTTGTTGTTGACTGAATGAAAAGCGTTGAATTTTGATTCGGCTTGTGCGAAGTTTTCGGTCGCGCCGGGGCTGGCGAAATAGTAATTTAAGGAGTTTTTAAGTTCGATGCCGCCGGTCGGAATCTGCGCGTTGTCGCGCGTGTCATAATTGAAACGGGCGGAAGCGAAACTGACTTTGCCGCTCAAATCGGAAAACGAGGCGACGCTTCCGATTCGTCGAGCGGCATTCAAATATCCGATTGAGTAACCGGCGCGCAGTTCGCTGTCGCGGTTCGGACTGTAACCAAAATCTATTCCCGTTTGCAGCGTGCGAAAATTATATTCGGATAGGCGATTGCCCTCCGCGTAAAAACTGACTTTGCGGTCTTCGTAAAAAGCGTTTGGCGAGGCGAAAAAGCGCGTGTTTTTGAACGGACGATAAAACTCCGTGCCGAGAAATGTGCGCGAGCCGACACTGAAATCGTTGCGCCATTCGCTGCCATCGCCGCCGACATCGTAAAAGGTCAGGCGGGCGCGGGCGTTAAAACTCGTGTCGTCGGACTCAAAGTTGTTGACATCCGCACCGACTTCGAGAACCGTCGTTCGGTTCGTGCGCTCTTTAGGGTCATAAACGCGCACGAGCAAGCCGGTTTGATCGCCGCGCCGCGTCGTTCCGTAACCGAGATTGTCGAATCTTTCCGTTCCGGTCAACTCGGTCAAATCTTTGGCGAGCGCGTTTTCGTCAAGCGGTTTATTTTCGTATCGGTCGTCTAATTTACGCTCGATTTTTCTTTTCGCTTTCGGATTATCAGTTCCTTCAATCGCCGTAAATTCGGGAATCGGTTCAAACGAAGGACGCGCTTTCGTCTGGCGCGAAGCTAGATATTTTTGCCAATCTTCATCGTCGAGCGCGAGACTTTTGAGCAGTGCGACTTTAGCTTGTGCGCCTTCGTAACCAAGTTCGACAATTTCCTTGCCTGCCGTAAAATCGAACGTGCCGTAATTTTTCAAATCCGGCGCGACGATAAAATCGGCTTGCCGCAGACTGCGCCGCGAATTTTCAACCGTCGCCACATAAAAAGTTTGTCCCAGAATGCCGACCAAATCCTGCAATGAACTGCGGTCGCCAAGCTGCGTTTCAATGTTGACAACGATAATGATGTCCGCGCCCATTTCTTTGGCGATATCGGTTGGAATGTTATTTAAAATCCCGCCGTCGGCTAAGATTTTTCCGTTCAATTCGACTGGCGCGAAAACGCCGGGAATCGCCATCGTCGCCCGCAGAGCCTGCGCGAGCGAGCCTTTTTTCAATACGACTGTTTCGGCGTTGACCAAATCGGTCGCCACGCAGCGAAACGGAATCGGCAGATTGTCGAAATTCGTCTCCGCGCCGTAAGGCAGCATCAGACGGTCAAGCGCCAAGCCGATTTCCTGTCCCGGATTGAGGCTGCTTGGCAGATTTAATTTTCTACCTTTGCCGCCCAGCGTTATCGCGCCCGGCAGATTGCGGCGGTCTTCCTTGCGCCGAAATGTTAAATTGTCGAACGTCGGTTTCCCGCGCAAAAGCTCGTCTCAATCAAGCGTTTCGATTAAATTCTCCATCTCGGCGGGCGTTCTGCCCGTCGCATACAACGCCCCGACAAGCGCGCCCATACTCGCGCCCGAAATATAATCAACGGGAATGTGATTTTCTTCCAGAACTTTTATAACCCCGACGTGCGCGAAACCTCGCGCGCCGCCGCCGCTCAAAACCAATCCGATGCGCGGACGTTTTTTCGGCGCGATTTTTTCCGCGCTCGAATCAGCTTGCTGTGCCGAAACAGTGCCGGGCGAAATTAATGCGAAACTTAAAACGCCGATTAAAAGCGCTGCACATTTCGGCGCGTTATGGCTCAATCGGGGGAAAAAGATTTTCATAATCATTCGATGCCGTTTCTGTTGATTCGTTTCAACTTTCAACGGTTACAAAGAATCGTAATCGTCAGAAGTTTTTACCTTTCTTCATTAAATCATGCAAAAAGCGGGCGCAATTGACGCGCCCGCTTCTCTCATTTTGACGGTTGATTTTTATTTCGCGTATTGCTTGACCGTTTCTGAAAAGTTTCGCAAATCAGCCGAAACATTGGTCAGCTTCACACTTTCCGGTTTTTCCAAAACTTCGTGCGCTTTCATTTTATAAAATGCGTCGTTGATGCTGTTGTCGGCGGTCAAAACCGCGCCGCCGATTGACGCGCCGATGAACGCGCCTTTGCTGCGCGAATAAATCAAAATTCCCGCGTCAGCCGTTAAATTAGTTCCCGCGCCAACGGTTCTCCCGATTGGTCCGGCGGCAAAGCTCAAATCGCCTTCAAATTCGAGTTTGTCGTCAAGCAAATCGCGCAGCGCGCCTTCGTTCATAAACAGCATAATGTAATCGGTTTTCTTCGCGCCGATCTGCGCTCCGACGCTCGCGCCGCCGATGTTGTAAAAAACCGGCGCAGACCAGCCGTTCGCCGTCCGACGCGCAACCACGCCGTCGCCACCGCGCCCGCCGATAATGAATCCGGCTTTCACGACGTTCGGAAAAACGCCGACAGCTTCGGCTTTTTCAAGCAGTTCGCGCGGAATTCCTTTGTCCGGCACGCTCATAATTTCGCGGAAAGTTTTAGTCGCTTCCCGAACTTCGTCGCGTCCTTCTTTCTGCTGTTTTCGCATTTCTTTGGCGTTCATCGTCGTCTGCGCCGGAATCGAAACGATGCCGAACGATAATGCAGCGATTATCGCCAAACCGCTTAAAGTCCATTGTTTTATTGTCTTTTTCATAATAATTTCTCCCTTTTTTGTAAAATGTTTAAAGTTTTTCGCGTTTATTTTTTCTCCGGCGCGGGCGAATTTTTCATCTGCATAAAGGCAAAATATAAATCCGTCAGACGGTCAACCGCCGCCGCGTCGTTTCGCGCCAGTTGCGTAATCGTTTCGTCGCGCTGCACCAGAATCGACTGCGCGGTTTTGATTTGCTCGGCGTTGAACGCGCTCTGTTCGCTTTCGATTTCAGCGCGGAAATCCGTGTAAAAATCGCTCGTCTGCTGCCGCGCCTGTTCAAATTCGCCGCGCCGGGCGTTGATTGCCGCCGTCGCCAGCGTGTTCTGCAAAACGCTCGGACGCAGAGTTTTAATCGCCGCGTCGCGCTCGTTTTCGTGAGTGCGAGCCGAAAGCCACATCGGTAGAAAGCCGAGCAGAAACGCGACGAGCGCGATTGTGCCGACGATTCCGGCTTTCTTTAGCATTTCGTTTTTCCCGTCCGCCGCGCGAATTTCGCCGTTTGTATTTCGCGCTTCCCGCGCGTCATTTGTTTCCTTCATTTCGATTTCTCCATTAGCTTTCAATTTTTAACTTCCGCGTTTCGATTCCATTTAATCTCGATTTCGATTTCACCCGCGCCGTCGCCGTCCGCCTGCATCTCGATTTCGATTCGGGCGTCAGTCGGAACGCGCAGGCGATTTCCCGCCACTTGCAGGCGAAAAGATTTGCCCGCTTCAATCGCGTCGGCGATGCGCCGCAATTTGTCGGCGGTCTGCGCGGGCGTGTAACTGCGCTCGGCATCAATTTCCATTTCCTTCATTTCATTTTCGCTTTCATTTTCGCTCATTTGTTTGTGTCCTATTTTTATTTGCTTTTATTGAATTGTAGATTTTCCCGACGCGAACGACATCGGCGTATTTACTCAAACCGGCTAAGTATTTTTACTCAGCTTTAGAAGAAGAACCGCGCAATCGAACGGTTTGCGAACGATTGCGCGGTTTGGTTGGCGGGAAGGCTTTTCAAATTTTGTTATTTTGAAAAGCGGAGATTGTATTTTTACGATTTTTTATCGCTCTTTTTGGCTTGCTGCGGCGTGAGCGGCTCGACTTTGCCGTTTTTAACCGCGTTTCCGGCTTTGATGTCGGCGAGCGCGACCGTGAATTTATGGTCGCCGTCAACTTTGCCCAAAATTTCCTTGAGCGTCGCGTCGTCGAGTTTCGTCTGGTCAACACCGTAGCTTTCAAGTTCGACGCGAAGATTTTCGGGCGTGTTCGTCTTGCGCTCGTAAACGTCCGGGTAAAGCGAAAAAATCCCTTTTTCGACGACCATCGAATCGTAATTAATGTCAACCGGAACGTCGCCGTTCAGATCAATCACGCGGCGTTCGGTGTTTTTCCGCGCCGCCGCGATTTCGTCTTTTGTAATGGAGAGATTACGCGCCCGCGAAATCATTTCGGTTATCTCGAACATATCGTCGCGCATAACGCGGACGCAGCCGTGCGAGACGAGATTGCCGATGTCCGACGGCGAATCGGCTTCGTGCAGCAAATACGCTTGTCCGAGCGGGATTTTGATTTTACCGAGCGGGTTGAGCGGGTCGTCCGCCGTGATTTTTTGATAAGGCTCGACGCTATCGGAACTGCGCACCCATTCGCTGTCGGGCGGAATCCAGTTCGGGTTCAAAATAATTTTGTCAGCCGAACGCATTCCAATCGGAATCGGATATTGCTTGCGCCCGACGCCGACGTAATACGATTTTATTTCTTTGTCGCCCTGCCAGAGCGTCATCGTGAACGCCGGAACATTGACGGTAATTCTGACATTGCCGTCGCCCGCTTTGAGCGCGGCGCGTTCGACACGCCCGTTCGTCATTTTGTCCGACCGCGCGGATTCGTCCGTGCCGGCAGCTTGATTGTTTGCGTTTGAGTTTGAATTGTTTGCGTTTGAGTTTGCCGCCGCTTTCGCATCGGTTTGCGCCGGTTCTTTAGCGGCGATATTTTCCGCATCGCTGCGTTTTGCCAGCAATAAATGTTCGGTTTCCTTCGTCTCGCCGTTCGCGTATTTGACCCGCGCCCAGACTTCGCCGTTAAAATCTTCGGGAATCTTCAAATCCGCGACGAAACTGTCTTTCGTTCCTTCGGCGGGCGCGGTCAGCGTTTTGAGTTTTAAAGCGCGGTCTGCGGCGGTTACGGGCTGATAATACAACTCGATTTCTTTAGCGTCGGCGGCACGAACGGTGAGTTTGAAATCGTCGCCGGTGATAAATTTATAATCGCCTTCGCCCGCCGCGATTGGCGCGGCTTCAATCAAAGGTTTTCCGGCGACCGTCGTCGAATCGTTGGCGTTGCTGTTGGCAACATTGGTCGTAACCGTCGTCGAATTCGGCGGCTCACAACCGACTAAGGCGAGCGCGAGCGGCAGCAAGCCCAGTATTAAATAATTTTTTATTTTCATTTGACCTTCCTTATTTTTATAACTTCCTGTTTCAAAAGTAAGTCAAACGAAAATTTAAAACATCGGTAGCAACACTCAAAGTTTTGAGTGAAATTACTTATAATTTTTCAAAGAACAACTTGATTTCTAGTTTTCAGATTCGTTTTCGGCATCGCTCGAATCGTTTCCATTTTCGGCAATCGGCGTTAGAAGTCGCAGAGTGAGAAAGGTTATCAAACTCAAAATCACGCCGATTTCGATGCGCTGAAATGCGACCGCCGCGCCGATTGCGCCGGTACACCAGATGCTCGCCGCCGTCGCCAAACCGCGCACGTTCGCGCCTTCTTTTAAAATCGCGCCGCCGCCGATAAAACCGATGCCACCGATTAAGCCTTGAATCAAACGCGCCTGCGTTTCGGCGTTCGCGCCCGGCACATTTTTGGCGAGCAGCATAAAACCGCACGCCGCCATCGCTACAATCGGAAAAGTCCGCAAGCCCAAATTACGTTTCGATTCGTGCCGTTCCCAACCGATTGGAACGGCGAGCGCGAACGCGATGCCGACGCGCAGCAAGTCAATTACCGCAAGCTTCCAATCAAACGAAAATGCGTTGTAGAGAAAATCCATAATTCAAATTATTTTATCCGGCGATTGGCAGCGAAACGGTAAATTTCGCGCCGCGCCGCGTTTTATTCGCCGGACTTTCAGCAGTAATCTCGCCGCCGATTTGCCCGACTAAATTGTGAACCAGATAAAGCCCCAAACCGATTCCGGCAGTTTCGTTGACGTTGACGCATTCATCTTCATCGGCAAATGATTCGTCGGTTGTTTCGTTCGCCGTTTGAAGCGGTCGCCCGCGATAGAATTTTTCAAAAATATGCGGCAAATCCTGCAGTTGAATGCCGCAGCCGCTGTCGGTGATTTCAATAATAATTCGTTCGTCTTTCTCGCTCGCCGCAACGCTGATTGCGCCGTCTTCAGGCGTGTATTTCATCGCGTTTTCAATCAGGCTCGAAACGATTCGGCGCAACGCTCCGGCATCGGTCAAAGCGGGCGGCAAATCGTTTTCCGGTAAATTCAAGTTTAGTTTCAGCCGCCGCGCATTCGCGGTTTTCGCGTGCGCTTCGACCGCTTCGCGCAGAATTTTGACGACATCGGTTGATGCGCGCGAAATTTTATACGCGCCTGATTCGATGCGCGATAAATCCAGCAAATTCTGGACGAAATCAATTTGCCGGTCGCATTCTTCGGCGATGGTTGCGAGAAATTCCTCGCGTTCGGCGGCGGAAATTTTGTTGCGCTGCAAAACTCTCGTCAAAGTTTTTATCGTCGTTAAAGGCGTGCGAAGTTCGTGCGAAACGCTTGAAACGAATTCCGATTTCAAGCGGTCGAGCGTTTTTAATTCTTCCTCGCGCTGAACAATTTCCCGTGCCATTTGATTGAAAGTCGTTCCCAGTTCGCCGATTGAGCCGCCGCCCGCAATGTCCGCCCGCGCCTCTCTATCGCCCGCGCCGAAACGCCGCGCCGCGCCGGTCAAATGCCGCATCGGTCGGACGATGCCGAGCGCAATCGCGTAAGCCGCCGCCATCGCTAAAATCGTAACGAGCAAACTGAAAAAAAGCTGCCTGTAAAATCTGCGCCGAGCCGGTTCGTAAAGCGTCCGGCTCGGCACGCCGACGACGATTGCCGCGTGTGCGGATTCGATTCGCGCCAGACCGTAGACGCGCCGGATGCGGTCATATGGACTTTCGACTTCAATCGTCAGTTCGCGCCGTTCATTTAACCAAGCGAACAGCGGCGTGTCGCTCGTATCGAGCGAAATCTGTTCGGGCGACGCGCGGCTGCGATAAATCAGACGATTGTTTGAGTCGAAAACCGCGATAATATTTTCTTCGGGCAAATCCAAATTTTCAAACATACCGCTCCCGCTCGCGCCGTCAATCCGCGCGACGACGAAACCGCCGTTTGCGGTCGGTAGCGCGAGCGAAAGCAGGCGCAATTTTTTGTCTTCGGTTTGTTCGGTAGCAATGACGAGCGAATTTTTGCGGGCGATTTCCGACGTAAGATTTTCAATGGAAATCGCCTGCAAATCAATTTTTTTATATGACTGCGCCAAAACGATTTCGCCGCCCGCGCCGACGATTTGAACGTCGAGCCAGTGCGGGCGCGTTTTGACGATTGAGTTTAAATATTCGGTCAGCGCGACGCGGCTTTCGTTGTTTGCCGCTAAAATCGCAATCGTCTGCAAAGTCTGCCGCTGCGCTTCGACGCGCTGCTCGAACGCCGTCGCCGCCAGTTGCGCCTGCCGCTCGACCGATTCGTTAAGCTGCGCGAGACTCGCCTGTCGAAACTCCCAGAGATTGAAAAATCCAATCAGCGCGAGCGGCGCGGCGAGTCCGAAAGTCAGCCACAAAAGCCGGGCGCGAATCGTTAAATTTTGAAAGCTCATCAAGCATCAGCATCAGCCAAAATTCGTTTTACTTCAAGCCGGAAAACCGAAATTATTTATCGGCAAATCTCAAACGAAATCGTGCATCTATTTCACCGTCCGCATTTTCTGCATCGTAACCGTCACCGTCGGTTTGTCGCCCGCCGTTCGTGAATACGCGACCCAGTAACCGGCTTCCGGGTAACGAATGAGCTTGTAAATCTTTCCATCCGCGCCCGGTTCGGCTTTGACGCTCGTTCCGAAAACGTCTTCAAATTTCGGCGTGTTTTTGTTGTCGCTCGTATAGGTTATTGAAATGAGCCGCACTTTTTTATCTTTGTCGAGCCGAATTTGCGCCATTTCATCGTCAAACTGATAAAAGAAGCCGTCTTTGTCGTCAATCGTCGCCTTTTTGCCGAGCCGGTCGCGCACTTCGTCGTCGGTCGTGCCGATTTTTACTTCTTTATAATTTTGCAGAACGGGCATCATCACCGCTTTCGACGTTTCGATTTTTTGCGTTTCGGTTGTGGTTATCGTTGCAGTCTGTTTCGTATCTGTGGTTTGTCCAAACGCCGCCGTTGCCAGCCAAAACAGCAAAACCAAAATCAAACCCGCCTGCAAAAACGTCGCCATTCTCGAATTTTCCCAATTAATTTTTTCTAACATTTTTTGATAAACCTCTATTTGAAATCTATTTCAATTTTAAGGGAAATTTACGGCGGGCAAATCAACGAAAACACTTAATTTTAATGAGTGTTTATACTCAATCGAGATGGATAATTAGGGCTGAAGATTTTTAGCCACAGATATACACAGATGGACACGGATAAAAGCAAAATAAAATCAATTTGTATTTATCTTAAAAAATCTGAGTTTATCCGTGTCCATCTGTGGCTAAAAAGTTCTTTATTTTACTCGGCTTGATTGGAAATAATATGACGGGCGATTTCGACGCGGTTGGTGAAATTTTTTTTGGCTAAAATCCGGCTGACGTGATTTTCGACAGTGCGAACGCTCAAATTTAATTCTTCGGCGATTTCCTTGTTGCTCAAGCCGCGCGCGACCGTTTCGGCGACGCGCCATTCGGCATCGGTCAACTGTTCGTCGCGGACAAAAACGGTTTCTTTTTCTTCGCTGCCTACGAGCCGCGCAATCGTCGAGCGCGTTCGTTCGACGCGGACGAGAATATTTTTGATGACGGCGACGAGTTCGTCCGGCTCGAACGGTTTCGTCAGATAAACGTCCACGCCCGACTCGAAGCCTTCGATGCGGTCTTCGGTTTCGTCTTTCGCGGTCAGAAAAATGATTGGAATCAGCGCGGAATGGCTGGACGCGCGCAGTTTTCGCGCCAGTTGAAAACCGTCCATTCCCGGCATCCGCACGTCGGAGACAATTAAATCCGGCAAACTTTGAGCGACGGCGACGAGAGCCTCGCGCCCGCTTCGCGCCGTTGTGATTTCAAAACCTTCGCCTCGCAAAACCGCTTCGACCGCCCGCAGCAAGTTCGGTTCGTCGTCAATAACTAAAAGTCGTTTGAGCATAAATTTATCCGCCAGTTTAAATTAAAATTATATTTTGAACCAACCGTGTCAAAACAGCAATCTTTCAATTTAACCGTTTGGCGTTCGCCGTTTTTTGTGTTGATATTGACAAATCTTTTAATAAAATTATGGCGCACGTTTCACATAAATTATCGAATTCCTTTGAAGGCGCGCTCGCGGGCGGCGGCGATCCGGCGACTTCGCCGCTGTATGTTTTCGGACCTTTTTTAAAGCTAATCGTCCTCGCGGGCGTGGCGCAAGTTACTTTCGGCGCGACGGTCTGGCTGGCGGTTTTCACGGTCATTATGGTTTCGGCGATGTATCGCCAGGTGATGATTTGGGTGACGGACGGCAGCGGCGGCAGCGGTTTGTGCGAGGAAGAATTCGGCGGCTGGGCGGTCAAAATCAACGCCGCAATTACGTTTGTCGAATACACTCTGACATTTTTGGTCAGTATGGCGGCGCTCGTGACATTTATCGCCGACCGATTTCCCGCGCTCGGCGGGACGATTTTCGGTTTTCAGTATCGCGTTTTAATCGCCATCGTTTTGAGCGTTTTGACCGGCTGGATTGTCAATCGCGGTCCGAAAGTGGCGGCGCGGGCGTTCGGTCCGGCGACGGCGGCGATTTTATTATTGCTGTGGATAATGATTGTGGCGAGCATTTGGCGATTCGGTTTTCAATTTCCATCAATCAATTTTCAAGCTTTTTCCCCGCAGTATTTGAGCTTGACGCTCGGCGGTTACGCGCGAATTCTGGCGTTGATGACCGGCATTGAGATTTTCGCCAATCTCGTCGCGGCTTACGGCGGAACGCGGGCTGAGAAAAGCCGTAAATCGTTTAACAGTTTGCTGATTATTATGGGAACGACAAGCCTTACGATGCTGATTGTCGGACCCGCGATTTTTCAGCTTTCCGATGTTAATAACGCGGAAGTTTCCGTTTTCACGCAGACGATGGACGCGCTGCTTCCGGCTTGGGCTTCCTATTTGGGAACGCTGACGGGCATCGCGGTTTTGCTGTCGGCGTGCGCGGCGAGCGCGCAGGGTTTGCAGAATCTCGCGCTCGGTCTGCGCCATCGCCATTACATTTCGGCGAGTTTCGGACAGCAGAATAAATTTGATGTTGCTGATAAACCCGTCTGGCTCGAAGTCGCAATCGTCGTCATTTGTTTCGTTTTGTTCGGAACGCACGAAGAAACTTATCTCGCCCTTTACGCGGCGGGCGTGTTCGTTTTATTGAGTTTGACCGGCTGGGCGGCGAGCAAACGCATATTGCGCCAATTGCAGGTTAAATTCACGCCTGTGCGAATGTTTTCGCTTGTCGGCACAATCGTCGCCGCGCTGCTGACGACGGGCGCGACGTTTATTATTTTCGGCGAGCGATTTTACGAAGGCGCGTGGACGTATTTGATTTTTATTCCGGTTCTTTACGCCGCGTTTTCGTTTTACCGCAATCGTCTCGGCGCGCCGAATTCGGTTGAAGACCGTCTGGGAATTATCGTCGCGCGGCAGAGACAACTACTCGATTACACCGACGACCAAACGAATCAAACGGAAAATTTGCCGGAAAATCTTTCTGCAAACGGGAGCGGAGCGCGGCTCGGAAAATTCCTGATTCCGCTCGACGGCTCGATGCTGGCGGAACAATCTCTGCCGATTTCTCGCAAACTCGCCGTCGATTTCGGGGCGCATCTGATTTTGGCGACAATCAAAAATTCAAAAAAGAAAAACGCCGCCGACGCGCCGTCAATTGATTTTAACTGCGACGATTATTTGCAAAAAACCGTCGCGCAAATCAAAGCCGATACCGTTCCGGCAAACTGCATCACGGCGCAAGGCGCAGACGAAGCGACAGAAATCAATCGTCTGGCAATCGAAAACGAAGCGGATTTAATCGTCATCTCGACGAGCGGTAAATTTGATGTCGGGCAAATATTTTCGGCGAGCGTCGCGCAGAGTTTAATCGAACTGATGAGCGTTCCCGTTTTGCTTCTGCGACCGACCGACGATTGGAAAAGCCGTTATTCGGAATTCAAACGAATTATCGTCGCGCTCGACGGCTCGGCGGAATCGGAAAATGTTTTGCCGATGGTAAAAACTTTAGCCGATAAATTCGACGGCGAAGTTCTTTTCGTGTCAGTCCCGGAAGGCGCGGAATCGGAAACCTACGCCGCGACGATGCAGCAGTATCTCGACAACATCGCCGCCAAATTAGAATCGCCGATTACGCGCACAAAGGTTTTATTGGGAGGTTCAGGTCCGGCGCGGACAATTTTGGCGGTCGCCGAAGAAGAACTTGCCGATTTAATCGTAATGGCGACGCACGGACGCGGCGGCGCGAAACGCATCGAAAATCTGCCTTTGGGCAGCGTGGCGACGCGCGTCGTCGAAAAAACAATCTGTCCGGTTTTATTGATTCCGGTGCGACAGTCCGCCGTAGACGCTTAACTTTTGATGTAGAAGTTTGTTTTAGAGCAGGCGGAACAAATCCAAGAAAACTTAGCCGCCGGAACTTCAACCTTCGCCTTAAAAACTCATCAATCAATAAAGTCCGTGAATAATTTTTTCCATCTGCTTTAATCAACCAAACCACACTTAAAGATTTAGAAAATGCTCAATTGTCGATTACAATACATATCTTAGTTTTTCCATAAAATGACAAATTTCACATCTCCGGACATTATGACTGAAAATTCGCAAGCAAATGAAAAATCCGAACTCGATTTGGAGTTAGTTAAACAAGCTAAACTTTTATCTTATGATGAACGAAAACAAATTCTACTTGGTTTTCGTGAATTGGATTTGCAATCTTATTTGAAAGAACTATTTTCTTCAATGGAGCCGTCATATTTGATTCAGGTTACGCAAGGAACTGATGAATTAGGTAAAGATTTAGTTTTGATAAAAAAAGATAAATTTACAACTGATGTAATTGGCGTTGTAGTTAAGCTAGGCGATGTTAAAGGTAAATTACTTGGGGAAGTTGATGAAGTAATTGAACGGGTGAATGAGTTTAGTGAGATGGTCTAATAAAACGACACAGAAAACTCTCGTATAATGAGAGGATGAGAAAATACGATCAGGAATTTAAAAAGCAAGCTGTGAAGAAATATT
>JAABUN010005229.1_pt1 | contig 16385 bp, 16 predicted proteins | sample 5559311 | NCBI WGS metagenome assembly JAABUN01 (sample SAMN10711877, study PRJNA513370) | rock metagenome | isolation source: Antarctica rocks | place: Antarctica: Victoria Land, Siegfried Peak sud
ACGAGGCCGCCGAGCAGCCGCAGCCGGGCCACTCGCACCGCGGGCTGCGCAGGCTGACGAGCCGCCGGAGCCGGGTGGGGATGCGGTAGGGACCGGGGGGTGTCGGCGGGGTGGGGGCGGTCGAGCACAGCGGGACGTCTCGTCGGCACGCCGTCCGGTGGTGGGTGCCCGTCGGGAGGTCGGTGGTCGTCGGGGTGCCGGGGTTGTGGCGGGCCGGGTGGTTCGGCGGCGATCCGCAGCAGCGCCCGACGCACCGCCTTCGGGACCGTCCCGGCCCGGCCGCTGCACCCGGCGGCTGACCGACACCGGCACGCCCTGGTCGTCGACCCAGGCGGCCCGCAAGGATGGTGCCGCCTGCAGCAGCGCGGCGAGCAGGTCGGGCTCGAGCGGTCCGTGTCCGACGAGCTCAGCGACCTCATCGGTCGTGCCGAGCGCGGCGCCGATCGAGACGAGCACGGTCAGCTGGGCGCCGCACGGCGCCGGCGAGCCCGGCCGGCAACCGCACGCCGCCCCCGACCCCGGCCGGCAACCGCACGTCGCCCCCGACCCGGCCGCGGCGCACCGGACCGGGTCGGCGGCGTCGCCGGGCGGGTTCTCGTCATCGGCCTGCGGCGGCAGCGGGTTGCGACCCAGGAGCAGGTCGACCAGCGCGTCGAGGCGGCGTTTGCCGGCCGGCCGGTCATCCCCGAGCCCGACCGGAGCGGCGCACGCCCGGATCCGGGCCAGGCAGGCGTGGGCGTCCGGACCGGTCAGCCCGTAGGCGGCCAGGTCGACCAGCCCGTCATCACGCCGGCGGTAGTCGACATCGCCGTCGGCAGCGGCCGCCCGGCGGCGCTCGACCGCGGCCGCCGGGTCAGCCTCGATCACCCAGCCTGACAGCCGCTCCCGCAACCGCGCCGGGGTCCGCTGCACACCGGTCCTGTCGTCGGCGAGCAACCGCTCCTACAACCGCCACCACACCGCCAGGCGCGAAGACTCCTCCAGCGGCTGGATCTGGCGGGCGACGACCGCGGACTGCTCGACGCCGAGCAGCCCGCACTCCAGCGCCTCCAGCCCGCCCGGCAGGTCGGAGAGCACGGCCGCGGTCCCGAGCAGCTCACCAGCCCGGAACTCCGAGCAGTGCAGCACCAGCGCCACCTGCGGCACCGTCGAGACCACGAAGCCCTCCCGGGCGTAGAGGTCGTGGAGCGCGAGCACGTCACGCAGCAACGGCCCGTGCGCCGCCCGCCGCTCGATCTCCCGCACCCCGATCCGGTCCTCCAGCGCAGCGATCCGGCCCACGTCGGGAACGCGACCCAGAGCTTGCTGACCGACTGCCATGACCGAACCCTACGACCGACCTCCGACAAGTTCGCAGGTGAATGAGGTTTCTGGGCAGTGACTCTCGTTGTCCTGACGTTCAGGGAAAGCCAGCCGATCCAGATCTGCGTCCGACCGGATCACGGAGCCCCGCCAGCCCGGCCGTGCGCGTCCCGTCGGAACGGAGGCAGCTCCGCGAGCAGGTCCGGCTCGAGCGTTCCGTGGCCGACGAGCTCAGCGTTCACATCGGTCGTGCCGAGGGCGGCGCCGATCGGCACGAGGGCGGTCAGCGGCGCGCCGCAGGGACCGGCGTCCCCGCCCGTAGCCGCCGAGGTGGGGGGTCAAGAAGGGCGGATGCGACGCGTGGACTCCCGCCGGCCCTCGCGCCGCAGGTACGACGTCGGGCGAAGGATCAGGTGTCCCACTCGGGCGGCGGACGACCCGACGGCTCCCCTCCGCCGCACCTCGGCCGGGCGCGAGGTGGCCGCACCGGTGCTCGACACGTCCGGCCCTGGTAATCCCCACAACGTGACAAAACGGACATGATCTGGAACCTTGGACGCTCCTCGACGCGAAGGAGCCCCACCCGATGCGCCTCCCCCGCACTGCCCTGACCGTGGCCACTGCCGCCGCACTCGTCGGCGTCGTCGTCCTGCCGAACGCCGCGTCTGCCGCCAAGAAGGACCGATCCGGGCCGGCGTCCACCGCGACCGGCGATCCGCTGCGTCCGGCGCAGTACGGCCTGGACCAGGTCCGCGCCGAGCAGGCGTGGCGGACGAGCACCGGGGCCGGGGCCGTCATCGCCGTCGTCGACACCGGGATCGACCTGGACCACCCGGACCTCGTCGGCAAGCTGCTGCCGGGCGCGACGTTCAGCTGCGAGGGGGGGCCAGCTCCGTGCGGGAACGGCGACTACCGCGGCACCAACGGCATCAACGACGGTGACGAGCACGGCACGCACGTCGCCGGGATCGCCGCGGCGGCCACGGGCAACGGCGCCGGGATCGCCGGCGTCGCCCCCGACGCCAAGATCCTGCCCGTCAAGGTCCTTGAAGCGGGGTCCGGTTCCTTCGAGGACATCGCCGCCGGCATCCGGTGGTCCGCCGACCAGGGCGCCGACGTCATCAACCTGTCGCTCGGCGCCGTGCCCGGCGCCCAGGTCCTCACCTACACCGGTCTGATCGCCGACACGACCGACGCCGTGGCGTACGCGCGCAGCCAGGGCAGCGTGGTGGTGGCCGCCGCGGGCAACGACGTCCAGTTCCCGCTCTGCGGCACGCCGGCGTTCGAAGACGGCGCGCTGTGCGTCACGTCGACCGACAAGCGAGAGCTGCCCTCGGCGTTCTCGAACAACGGCATCAAGCCGGACCTGATGGCCGTCGCCGCCCCCGGAGGGTCCTTGCTGCCGGCCTGCGGCGAGGACATCGTCTCGACCGTGCCGGTCGGCACCGGCGCCTCGGCCTCCTGCGGCTACGGGACCGCCTACGACGAGTACGCCGGCACGTCCATGGCCGCACCCCACGTCGCCGGCGTCGCCGCTCTGCTCGCCGCCCAGGGGCGGACAGACGACCAGGTGCTCGACGCCCTGATCGCCACGTCGCGCCAGGGCGTGCTGGGGCTGACCGGCCTGTTCACCCCCCAGTACGGCTGGGGCATCGTCGACGCCGAGGCCGCCGTCGCGGCCCCTCGGTAGGTCACGGCGCACGAGTCGCCGGTCTGAGCACATCGTGGAGGAGTCGTCGGTCGTGAGCCGGTCAGCTGTGCTGCGGGACTACCCGTTGCGACTGTGGACCGAGCAGAACGAGTACCTCGAGAGCCTGCTCCGCGAGCTGCACCTGCTGCTGCTCAGTTCTCGGCACGACGAGCTCCAGCGGGGCGCAGCAGGGCGGTTGGTGGAGCTGGCACAGGTCCTGCAGGACCGCTTCGGCGGCCTGCTCCAGACGGTCAACGACGACCGGCAGGCCGCGCTCGACCAGGGGCGCGACCGGATGGACTCGGTGCTCCCGCTGAGCGACGAGCTGCCGCGGGTGCTCGACCAGGTGCGCCAGGTGCTGGCGGAGACAGACGAGTTCTGCCGTCACGGCGATCTGCTGTCGCTGCCGCGAACGCCGATGCTGATCGCCTTCGCCACCTGGGCGGGGACGGAGCTGATCGCGCAGGCCGACGGCGCCGAGCCGACGCCGTGGCCGGGGCCGTTCTGACGGTTCCGCGTACGCGGTCGCCTCGAGGTCGCTGCTCTCCGGCGACCTCGAACCAGGAGCCCCCGTGACAGAGCAGGCACGCCCGCAGCAGCCGAAGCCCGAGGACGTCATGCGGGGCACGGCGTTCTCCCTCGCCGCCGTACCGGCCAGGGTGCTGATCTGGGCCGTCCTCTGGAGGGCCGGCGCTTCATCGCGTCCATCGTGGCCTTCGGCGTGGCGCTCCTGGCCATGTACCTCTACCGCTCGGGCTCCGGAGGTGCGATCGGCCGCTCCGGCGCCGTCCGGGTCACCGCCGTCACGATCGTCACGCTGCTGCTGGCCTTCTTCGCCGGCGTGGTGAGTGATGTGCTCGAGGTGTGGACGCTCGACACGGGAGAGGGAGCGACCACGGCTCTGCTGTCCTCGGACTTCTGGCCCGGGTTCGGCTACGTCATGGGGCTGGACGGCGCGGTGTCCAGCTACGGCAAGGACGCCGGCCTCGCGTTGCTGTTAGGAGCGCTCGGCTGCTTCAGCACGCTGCGGGGGCGTTCAGCGCCGAGGACCTGCCGAGCACGCCGACCGGCAGCGCACCGGACGCCAACGGCGCGGACACGCCCGCGGGCGCTCCGGCTCCTTTCGGCGGCAACCCGTTCGACGTCGGCAGCGGCGGTGGCGCTGCCCCCACTGGCACCGAGCCCACCGGCACCGCCCCCGCCGGTCCGACCGACGACCGGCTTCCGGCGCAGCGGCCGGCGAGCCCCTTCCCCGACGACTCGTACCTCGGACCGCCGTCACCGGTGAGCCGCAGGACGTCAGCGCTCAGCCGGTGAACAGCGCAGCCGCCTTTCGGGCAGTCTCGAAGACGCCGTAGGCGAGCGGGATCCCGACGAAAGACCAGGCTGCGGCGAGCTTGACCGCCGTCCCCTTCGCCGGCTTGGGCGCGGTGCCTGCGTCCTGGTGCGGAGTCGTGGTGCTCATCGCCGTGCCTCCGTCGTGGTCGTGGTCGGGGTCGCCGTCGTCGTGCCGGCCGGCTGTCGTGAGCCGCCCACAGCGGTGTCTTCAGAGGCCGGGTAGACCGCGTCGTCCGAGGGCTCGTGGTGCTTGTCCGACACCGGCCGCACCAGCAAGTTGGCGACGAAGCCGACCGCCAGGAGGCCGACCATGACCAGCAGCGACGGGCGGTAGGCCGCCGCGCCCTGCACACCGGCCTCCCGCTGACTCTCGGTGATCACGTTGACGATCAGCGGCCCCGCCACGCCGGCCGCGGACCAGGCCGTGAGCAGGCGCCCGTGGATCGCACCCACCTGGAAGGTGCCGAACATGTCCTTGAGGTAGGCCGGGATCGTGGCGAAACCGCCTCCGTAGAAGGAGATGATGACGCAGGCCAGCAGCACGAAGATCGGCACCGCGGTGTTGCCCGCGGTGGCCAGGAAGAAGAACAGCACCGCACCGACGCCGAGGTAGATCATGTAGGTCGGCTTGCGGCCAATGTAGTCGGATGTCGAGGACCAGATGAAGCGGCCCGCCATGTTGAACAGCGAGAGCAGGCCGACGAAACCGGCTGCCGTCGCCGCGGTCACCTCACCCGGGAAGAAGTCCCTGATCATGGGTGCCGCCTGCTCGAGGATGCCGATGCCGGCGGTGACGTTGCAGAACAGGACGATCCACAGGAACCAGAACTGCCGGGTCTTCAGCGCGTTGTCCGCCGAGACGTTGGCCGTGGTCATCATCTTGTTGCCGTGGTCCTCCTTGGGCGTCCAGCCCTGTGGCGCCCAGCCGGCAGGTGGCACACGGACGGTGAACACGCCGAACATCATGAAGACCAGGTAGCCGAGCCCGAGGGTCACGAACGCCGGCACGATGGCGTCGGTCGGGACCGAATCGGCAGGCAGGCTGCTGTAGCCGGACAGCAGCCGCGCGGACAGGGCAGATGCGATGAAGGCACCGCCGCCGAAGCCCATGATGGCCATGCCGGTCGCGAGGCCCGGCCGGTCGGGGAACCACTTGATCAGAGTCGAGACGGGCGAGATGTAGCCGATGCCGAGTCCGATGCCGCCCACGACGCCGTAGCCGAAGTAGAGCAGCCAGAGCTGGTCGGTCGCGACGCCGAGCGCGCCGATCAGCAACCCGGAGGAGAAGCAGACGGCCGACAGGAACATCGCCTTGCGCGGGCCGTTGCGCTCCATCCACTTCCCGCCGAAGGCGGCGGCCAGGCCGAGCATGACGATGGCGATGCTGAACACGATGGCGATCGCCGTCTCGCTGGTGTCGAAGCGCTCGACCAGCGGGGTCTTGAACACGCTCAGGGCATAGACCTGACCGATGCACAGGTGGATCGCGAGAGCAGCTGGAGGCACCAGCCAGCGGCTGTAGCCGGGACCGGCTACCGAGTGCTCCTTGTCCAGGAAGGTCAGCGCGGACATGGCTGGTACCTGCTTTCCGGGTCAGTGTTCCCGAGATGGTGAGGGCGGTGGTGCAGATCGTGTCGCAATGCGTTCGCGCTGCGGCACGACGGTGTACCGGGGATCGCGCGCGGACGCCTGACCGGCCTCGAAGACTCCGAAGCGCAGGCAGGCCGATCCCGCCAGGAGCGCCGCGCCGGAGGCCATCGCCGCCGGCCGGCTGCGCCCCCCGAGCAGGACCGTCCCGGCCACGCCGGCCAGGGTGAGGGCCTGACTGGCCCGGACCAGCGTGCCGGCCCGCCCCTGGTGCAGCGGCTCCGCCGTGAGTCCCATGGAGCGCTCCATGCGGCGCTCGACCGCGAGCTCCAGAAGGGCGCCGCCGACGGCGAAGCGCCGGGCGGGGCCGGCCTCCGACACCGGGGAGCCGAGCATCCCCAACCCGCCCGAGGCGGCCGCCGCAGAGCCGACGAAGACGACCGGCAGGTGCCGGTGGGCGTCGTGCCAGGTCGGTGTGGCGGTGTCCGTCAGCAGCACGGCCGTGTACGAGGCGATGGGCGGTGCCATCAGCGCCGCCACGAGGCCGGCAGGGCGCGCGGCCGAGCCCAGGAGGCGTCCGACGAGACCACCCCGCAGGCGCGGTGGCAGCAACGAGTGCAGCTCGGCGGCCCCGGCGAGTCCGGCGAACGGGCCGTACGCCGTAAGGAGCCAGGTGCCGACCGACATCGGGGAGGTCACCTTCACGACCCGGAGCATGTTGAGGAAGCGGGAAGGGCGACCGAGGTCGTGCACCAGCGCCGCGAGAGAGAGTGTCAGCCCGACGAGCGCGCCGAGCCGACCGGTGCGCCGCAGTGCCGGACGGTCCGTGAGGTCGGCTCCCGCCGAGAGCAGCGACGAGCCGGCGGCCACGCCGCCGAGGAACAGGTAGGCGGGGATCTCCACCCGCCACGGTGATGCCTTGACGATGGGACGTCCGTAGTAGGAGGTGAACTCGGCGTCCGGAACCATCGACCGCTCGGCACCGCCCCCACCTCGTCGACCAGTGCCGGCACGGCCGCCACGCTTGCGACCGCCGGTCCCCCGTGGCAGGTCCGCAACCCGCACCTCACCGTGCCCCGGCACGACGGAGGCCGCGCCCGTCACGAGCCGCCCCCCGCGAAGACCGCGATCGCGCCGGCGAGCATCCCGGCTGCGGCGAGGGCGGCCTTGCGCCACATGTGGGGCAGGTCGCGTGTGGTGACCACCGGGTCCGGCGGCAGCCCGTAGACCTCGGGCTCGTCCAGCAGCAGGAAGAACGCCCCCAGTCCCCCGATGCCGTCGTGGGTGCTCTCGCCGTAGAGCCGGGCGTCGTGCACGCCCTGCTCGTGGAGGGTGTCCACCCGCGCCTGGGCGCGCACCCGCAGCTCGTCCACGTCGCCGTACTGGATCGACTGCGTCGGGCAGGCCTGCGCGCACGCCGGCGTGAGCCCGTCGCCCATCCGGTCGTAGCAGAGCGTGCACTTCTGGGCGACGCCCTCGTTCTTCGTGACACCCTTCTCCCCGATCCGTCGGTCGATCACGCCGAACGGGCAGGCGGGCACGCAGTAGCCGCAGCCGTTGCAGATGTCGTCCTGCACGACGACGGTGCCGAACTCGGTCCGGAACAGCGACCCTGTCGGGCAGACGTCGAGGCACGCCGCGTGGGTGCAGTGCTTGCAGACGTCGGACTCCATCAACCAGCGGAACTCCGTGCGCTGACCCCCGTCGGCGACGCCGGGCAGCACGGTCGTCGGCATCCCGAGGTCGACCGGCGCGGCAGCGGCCACGGCGGCGACCGGCGCCAGGACCGGCTGCTCGATGAACTTCACGTGGCGCCAGGTGCTGGCGCCCAGCGAGCCGCTGTTGTCGTAGGAGCTGCCGAGCATGGTGAGACCGTCCTCCGGGACGGCGTTCCACTCCTTGCAGGCCACCTCGCACGCCTTGCAACCGATGCAGATCGAGGTGTCGGTGAAGAAGCCCTTGCGCGGCTGCTCGTCCCGCCACCCGGCGTCGGGTGCGGGGTCGAGCGGGCCGAAGAAGCTGTTCGTCACGGGCGCAGGGCCTCTCCTCGGTCCGGCGGGGTCAGCTGGGTGTTGCCGGTCTCGACGGTGATGCCCGCCCGGGAGCGGTACTCCTCGACGAAGCGCAGCAGGGCAGGTCCGTTCGGTCGACGGCCCGGCTGGATGTCACAGCTGCCGACCTTGCTCTCCTGGATGTGGACGTTGGGGTCGAGCGCCAGCCCGAGCAGGTCGTTGGCCGAGTCCCCGCTGACGTGGGCTTCCTTGCCGACCCCCCAGTGGTAGGGCAGCCCGATCTGGTGCACGACCCTGCCGTCAACCTTGAGCGGCCTGACGCGCTCGGTGACCAGCACCCTCGCCTCGATGGCGGTGCGGGCCGTGACGATCGTGGCGTAGGCGAGGTTCTCGAGACCCCGCTCCCGCGCCAGCTCGGGCGAGACCTCGCAGAACATCTCGGGCTGGAGCTCCGCGAGGTAGGGCACCCACCGGCTCATGCCGCCGGCGGTGTGGTGCTCGGTGAGCCGGTAGGTCGTGAAGACGTACGGGAACACCTCACTGCCGCGCTCGCCCGCGGACGGGTTGGACAGGTTGTCCTTGCGCCGGATCACCTGACGGGTCGGATTGGCCTGCTGGTGGTAGAGCGGGTTGCGTACCGGCGACTCGTGCGGCTCGTAGTGGGCGGGCATCGGTCCGTCGAGCAGACCGGAAGGCGCGTACAGCCAGCCCTTCCCGTCGGCCTGCATGATGAAAGGGTCGTCCCCGGACAGCCCCGCCGGACCGGCGGCCCCCTCCTTGGGGCGATACGACGGCGGCTTGGTGAGCTCGAAGTCCGGCTCGTCGTGACCGGTCCACTCGCCGGCCTCGCCGAGCGTCTCGTCCCACCACACGTAGGCCTTGCGCTCGCTCCAGGGCCGCCCCTCCGGGTCCGCCGACGCCCGGTTGTACAGGGTGCGCCGGTTCATCGGCCATGCCCAGCCCCACTCGGCCGCCACGTAGTCCTGCTCCTGGCCTGGCTTGCGCCGGGCGGCCTGGTTGACCCCGTCCTTGAAGATCCCGCTGTAGATCCAGCAGCCGCCGGCGGTCGAGCCGTCGGCCTTCATCGAGGTGAACCCGGGCAGGGGGTCGCCGGCCCGCTCTCCGGTGAGGAAGGACCCGTTGATCTCGGCCAGCACCGCCTCCGGATCGGGCTCGCCGTGCTCGTCGACCGGGTAGTCCCAGGTCAAGTCGAGCAGCATGCGGTCCTTGGGGTCGGTGGAACCGGCCAGCCGCTCTCGGAGCCGGCGCCCGAGGTGGAAGTAGAAGTCGAGCTCGGGCTGGGCGTCGCCGGGCGGACTCACGGCCTTGTGCCGCCACTGCACCATGCGCTGGGTCTGCGTGAACGACCCCGACTTCTCGGTGTGCGTCGCGGCCGGCAGGAAGAAGACCTCGGTCGCGATGTCCTCCGTGCGCAGCTCGCCGGTGGCGATCTCGGGACCGTCCTGCCAGAAGGTCGCGGACTCGATGAGGTTGACGTCGCGCACGACAAGCCACTTCAGGCTGGCTAGCCCCTGGCGCTGCAGCTTGGCCTGGGCCGAGCCGACGGCCGGGTTCTGCCCGACGAGGAAGTAGCCCTCGACCTTCCCGTCGATCTGGTCCATCACCGTCTGGTAGGTGCCGTGGTCCCCCGTCAGCTTGGGGAGGTGGCGGAAGCAGAAGTCGTTCTCCGGCTGCGCGGCGTCGCCGTACCACGCCTTGAGCAGGCTGACGGCGTAGGCGTCGGCCGAGGCCCAGAAGCCCTTCATCCCCTTGCTGCTCATCGCGCCGATCCAGTCCGCCAGGGAGTCGTGCTGCCCCGCGACCGGCATCGGCAGGTAGCCGGGCAGCAGGTTGAACAGCGTGGGGATGTCGGTCGAGCCCTGGATGCTGGCGTGTCCGCGCAGCGCCAGGATGCCCCCGCCCGGGCGTCCCATGTTGCCGAGCAGCAGCTGGATGATCGCCGAGCCGCGGATGTACTGCACTCCGGTGGAGTGGTGCGTCCAGCCGACCGAGTAGACCCAGCACGTCGTACGGTCGCGACCGCTGTTGGCCGTCACCGCCTCGCACACCGCGAGGAAGTCCTCCGGCGACACGCCGCAGACCTGCTCGACGACCTCGGGCGTGTAGCGGGCGTAGTGGCGCTTGAGCACCTGGTAGACGCACATCGGGTGCTGCAGCGTCTCGTCGCGCTCGACCCTCGAGTGCTCCAGGGTCGCCCCGCGTCCGCCGAGCTCGTGGCCGCTGTTGCTCTCCGACGCGTCGTCCTCGTCCTGCCCCTGCGGCCCGGCTTCCTGTCGGTGACCGGCGTACTGCCAGGACTCGCCGTCGTACGAGGCGGTCTCGGGGTCGTAGCCGGAGAACAGCCCGTCGAGGTCCTCGGTGTCGACGAAGTCGTCCCCGATGATCGTCGCCGCGTTGGTGTACGCGACGACGTACTCCCGGAAGTCCTTCTCGTTGTCGAGGATGTAGCGGATCACGCCCCCGAGGAAGGCGATGTCGGAGCCGACCCGGATCGGGACGTGCTGGTCAGCGACCGCCGACGTGCGGGTGAAGCGGGGGTCGATGTGGATGACCTTCGCGCCCCGCTTCTTGGCCTCCATCACCCACTGGAAGCCGACCGGGTGGCACTCGGCCATGTTGGAGCCCTGGATGACGATGCAGTCGCTGTTCGCCAGGTCCTGCAGGAAGGACGTGGCACCGCCGCGTCCGAACGAGGCCCCCAGACTGGGGACGGTGGCGCTGTGTCATATGCGCGCCTGGTTCTCGACCTGGATCGCACCCAGGGCCGTGAACAGCTTCTTGATGAGGTAGTTCTCCTCGTTGTCGAGTGTCGCGCCGCCGAGCGACGCGAACCCGAGGGTGCGGCTGACCCGACGGCCCTTCTCGTCGTGCTCCTGCCAGGTGCGCTCGCGGGTGTCGACGATGCGGTCGACGATCATGTCCATCGCCCGCTCGAGCGGCAGGTCCTCCCACTCGGTGCCGTGCGCCCGGCGGTAGCGGACCGTCGTGACGCGACGGGGCCCGTTGACGAACTGCTCGCTCGCCGAGCCCTTCGGGCACAGCCGGCCCCGGCTCACCGGCGAGTCGGGGTCGCCCTCGATCTGGACGACCTTGTCGTCCTTGACGAACACGCGCTGCCCGCAGCCCACAGCGCAGTACGGGCAGATGCTCTGCACCACGCGGTCGGCCGTCGCGGTGCGCGGGCGTAGCGCGGCACTGCGGTCGGACTGCGCCGCGAGCCCGCGACCGAGCGGGTCCGTCCCCGTCAGCTGCTTGACCACCGGCCAGCCCAGGAACGTGTCCTTGAGACCCACTGCTGCTCCCGTCCGTGCGCCCTGTGACCTGCAGCACTACCCAACATCAGGGAGTCAACTCCAGCGATGCGGGGGGTTAGTTGCCGTCCTTCTCCGGCAGGTAGCCGCGCACCCCGAAGCGCTCGGCGTTCTCGTTCAGGCAGGCGATGAGGGCCGCCTCCTGCCGTGCGTCGGTGTCCGCGATGTCGAAGCGCACCGGGAAGCGGCCCTGGATCTGGGGGTCGGGGTTGCCGCGGTCCTGGATCGGCGTGATGCCGGGGAGGCTGCCGCACGCCGCTTGCAGCCCCTCGCGCTTGGCCTGACCGGCGTTCTGCTCCATGGTCACGACCATGACCCGCTGGTCACCGGCGAACAGGTAGTTGGTGAAGGCCACGAACAGCATGCTGAGCAGCGCCATGGCGGCGAAGAACACGAGCGCCGCGCGGTTGCGGGACGACGCATCGTGCCACCACGGCAGCTGCTGCTCGACGTCGGCCACGCCCCCAGTATCGCGTCCGCGGTGCCGGACCGCCTCGCGCCGCGCCCCCGGCCGTGCGGACCTACAGTGGCGCCGTGCCTGATGCGGTGACCGACGTGGTGACCGGTCACCCGGGCGCCGGGTGGCGCCGACCCGACCGCGGGCTGCTGGTCCTGCGGCGCCGCACCGTCTGGGGCCTCGTCGCCCTACCGGGCATCGTCGTCGCCGCGGCGCTCGCCGTCCTCGCCGGCCCCGCCGAGGCAGTGGCGGCGCTGCTGCTCGCCGGCAGTCTGACCGGCCTGCTGCTGGTGGGCGTGCAGCAGCGCTGGGCGGCATGGGGCTACCTCGAGCGCGAGGACGACTTGGTGGTGAGACGGGGCGTGCTGGTGCGGCGCACGACCGTCGTCCCCTACGGGCGCATGCAGTTCGTCGACGTGACCGCCGGCCCGCTCGACCGGCGGCTCGGCATCGCCACGGTCACGCTGCACACCGCCGCGGCCGCTACCGACGCCTTCGTCCCCGGCCTGCTGGCTGACGAGGCTGCCCGCCTCCGGGACAAGCTGGCGGCGCTCGGCGAGGCGCGGCAGGCGGGCGTGTGACGGCACCACCCGCCGAGGAACGAGCGCCGACAACCGCGACGGACCCGCCGTGGGAACGGCTCCACCCGCTGACGCCGCTCCTGCGCGGCGGTCGCCTCGTCGTGCTCGGCCTGGTGGTCGTCGGGCAGCAGGGCCTACGCGAACCGTCGGCCCTCGGCACGCCGATGCTCGTCCTGCTGGCCGTCGGGGTGCCGCTCGCTGCGCTCGCCGGCTACGTGTCCTGGCGGCGCATGCGCTACCGGGTAACCGCCACGGAGCTGCAGGTCGAGAGCGGCGTACTGACCCGACGCAGCAGGAGAGTCCCGCTCGCCCGGGTCCAGGCGGTGGACGTGGTGCGTCCCTTCTACGCACGCGTGCTCGGCGCCGCTGAGCTCAGGCTCGAGGTCGTGGGCGGCGGCGATGCCGAGGCGCCGCTGGCCTTCCTCGGCGACGAGGAGGCGCTGCTGCTGCGCACCCGGCTGCTCGACCTGTCGTCCGGTCGGGTCGCCGGCGGCGAGGGCGAGGCGGGCCAGGCGCCCCCGACCCCCGAGCCGGAGCGCGTGCTCGTCGTCGTCCCGACCGGTCCGCTGGTGTGGTCGGTGCTGCTCGGGTCCCCGCTCGTCACCCTGGTGGTCACGGTCGCAGCCCTGGTCGTGGCGGCGCTCATCAGCCTCCAGGCCGTCCTCCCGGTGCTCGCCGGCGCGCTGCCCATCCTGCTGGGTGTGGCCTCGATGGCGGTGCGACGCCTGCTGTCGGAGTACGGCTTCACCGTCGCGGAGTCGCCGGACGGGCTCCGGCTGCGCCACGGCCTGCTCGACACCCGCAGCCAGACGATCCCCGCCGGCCGGATACAGACCGTCCGCGTCCTCGAGCCGCTCCTGTGGCGACGGTTCGGCTGGGTCCGTGTGGAGGTGGACGTCGCCGGATACGGCGGGGGCAGCCAGGAGCAGGCGGCGACCGGGGCCCTGCTGCCGGTCGCGCCGAGGGCGCTCGCCGACCAGCTCGTCGCCCGGGTCCTCGACGGCCCGCTGCCGACCGGGCGGTCGGCTCCACCGCATCGGGCGCGTTGGCGCGCTCCCCTGTCCGTGCGCCGGCTGGGGGTGGTCCTCGACGACCGGCACCTCGTCACGACGTCGGGGGTGCTCACCACGACGACGGACGTGGTCCCGCTGTCCAAGGTGCAGAGCCTGCGCGTCACGCAGGGGCCGTGGCAGCGCCGGTGGCGCCTCGCCAGCCTGCACGCCGACACCGCAGGGCGCCGGCTGGTCGGCGGCGTCGCCGCTCACCGTGATCCGGAGGACGCCGCGGCGCTGCTCGCCGAGGTGACCCGGCGAGCGCGGGCGGCCCGGCGGCGCTGATTCCCCGTCAGGCGACCGGAACCGCGACGCCCTGGAAGAACTCGGCCCACGGCCAGGGGTCGAGGGGTCGGAACGGGACGTCCTCCGCGAGCATCGGCCGGGCCAGCAGGAACCCCTTGTAGACACTGGGCAGGGCGAAGCCCAGAGCCACGAGGTCGTCGGCGAGCCCGTTGCTCACCTCGTCCACAGAGCGCCCGAGAGCGCACTGGGGGAACTCAGAACCGGACACGCCACCACACTCCCGTACCTGGGCGCCCAGCGTGGCGGAACGCAGCCGCGGCTGCAGACACGAACGGGTGATGTCGGCGCGGGGTCCGCGCACGTCGCGCCCGGGTCAGCGGGCGAGCAGCGCCTTGAGGTCGGCGCAGAGCTCGGCGACGGCTGCGGCGCAGGCCGGCGAGACAGGGCCGAGGCCGAAGAAGCCGTGGATCAGCCCGTCGTAGCGGTGCCGGACCACGCGCACGCCCGCCTTCTCGAGGGCGTCCGCGTAGGCCTCCCCCTCGTCACGGAGCGGGTCGTACTCGGCGGTGCCGACGACCGCAGACGCGACGCCGCCCAGGTCGGGCGCGCGCAGGACGGACGCACGAGGATCCATGGTGGACGTCCCCTGGAGGTAGTGCTGGCCGAACCACTGCATGTCCTCGGCGGTGAGGAAGTACCCCTCGCCGTTCTGGACGCGGGACGGGTGGTCGGCGTCCTCCGCGAAGTCGACCCCCGGGTAGATGAGCAGCTGCGCGGCGAGGGGCGACCCGGCGTCACGTGCCGCGAGCGCCACGGCCGCCGACAGGTTGCCGCCGGCGCTGTCACCGGCCACGGCGAGCCGGTCCGGGTCGCCGCCGAGCTCAGCCGCGGACTCCACCACCCAGCGGTACGCCGCGAGGCAGTCCTCGAGCCCGGCGGGGAAGGGCGACTCGGGTGCCAGCCGGTAGTCGACGCTGACCACGACGGCATCGACGTCCCGGCAGACGAGGCGGGCGTGGTCGTCGTGGGTGTCGAGGTCACCGATGACGAAGCCGCCGCCGTGGATGAACAGCACCGTCGGGTGCGGGCCGTCGGTCCCCGGTCGGTAGATGCGCACCGGCAGCAACCCGGCCGGGCCGTCGAGGGTGCGGTCGACGACCTCCCCGACCTGGGCGAGGGTGGCCGGGTCGCGCAGGCCGACGGTCATCGTGCGGAAGCCCTCGCGGGCCTCTTCCGGCGTGCCGGCCGACATCTTCGCCGCCCCGTTGGAGGACATCAGGTCCAGCACGTAGGCGATCACCGGGTCGAGCGGCACGGGTCCTCCACGAAGGGTCAGGGCGCGGCTCCGGGCAGGACCGCGGCGGGCGGGCGTGGCCGACCGACGCACGGGGTCAACCGCCCCTAGGCTGGCACCCGTGCCGAGTCCCCGCAGGCCCGCCCCCCGCCTGGTGCCCGCGCGGGCATCCCGACCAGCCGTCGTGCTCGCCGTCGCAGCACTGCTCGGCGGGTGCGCGAGCGGCGCCGCCCAGCCCCGCGAGACGGCGATCAGCACCACGTCGCCCTCGCCCACCCCCACCTGCACGCCGGCTGACCTGGAGCAGCGGGCGGCCGCTGTCCTGGTCGTCGGCATCCCGGAGGTCACGACCGCCGACGACCCGCTCGCCCAGACCGTCGCGGACCTCGGCGTCGGCGGCATCTTCGTCTCCAAGGCGAGCGTCGAGTCCGCCGAGCAGCTGGCCGCGCTCATCAGCGGCATCCGGCAGCGGGCGGGTCGGCCGCTCCTCGTCTCGACGGACGAGGAGTCCGGGCGCGTGGCCATGACGAGCGAGATCGTGGGCGCCGGTCCGTCGCCGCGACGCCTGGCCGGCGAGCGCAGCCCCGAGCAGGTGCGCGCCTTCGCCGGCGAGCTCGGCAGCCGCTTGACCGACGTCGGCATCGACCTCGACCTCGCTCCGCTGCTCGACCTCGACGCCGGCCCCTCGCGCGGGATCATCGGCGACCGGTCGTTCAGCGCCGACCCCGAGACGGCCACGGAGTACGGCCTCGCCTTCTCGGCGGGACTGCTCGACGCGGGGGTCACGCCGGTCGTGAAGCACTTCCCCGGGCACGGCCGGTCCACGGTGGACACCCACGCCGAGAGCGAGGTCGTGGAGGCCACCCTCGAGGAGCTCGAGACGACCGACCTGCTGCCGTTCCAGCGCGCGATCGACGCCGGCGCCCCGGTGGTGATGCTCAACCACCTGGGCTACCGCGCGCTCGACCCCGACCTGCCCGCGACGATGAGCCCCAAGGCGTACGCCCAGCTGCGCGACATGGGCTTCGAGGGCGTTGCGATGACCGACAGCATCGGGATGGGACCGGTCAACCTGCGCTGGGACTTCCCGGAGGCCGCCGTCCGCGCCGTCGAGGCCGGCGCCGACGCGGTGCTGGCGACCGACGGCAACCAGACGCAGCGCATGGTCGACGCGCTGGTCGAGGCGGTCCGCAGCGGTCGCCTGCCCGAGGAGCGGCTCGACGAGGCTGCTGCCCGCGTCACCGCGCTCGCCGGCGGCGACCCGGTCGCGATGTCGTGCCTGCCGGTCGAGCTGCCGGTGCTGCGACCCACGGCGGGAGCCACGGCGACAGCCGCCCCCGACGCGACGCCGACCCGCTGACCCGGGTCTCTAATCCGAAAATCAACGCAAGCGGGCAGGCGACAGCTCCTGGCGGAGCCGGGAAGGTCTGTGACAGGGCGGTAGTGGTCAGGCGGCGGTGGGTTCGAGGGTGACCTTGTAGCCGAGGGCTTCGA
>JAABUN010005230.1_pt1 | contig 16378 bp, 13 predicted proteins | sample 5559311 | NCBI WGS metagenome assembly JAABUN01 (sample SAMN10711877, study PRJNA513370) | rock metagenome | isolation source: Antarctica rocks | place: Antarctica: Victoria Land, Siegfried Peak sud
ATCGAGCGCACGGCCGCCGCCTTATTCGTGCCGAGGGCCACCAGAACCGCTCGTTTCGCCTCGCGGATGGTTCCGAGGCCCTGGGTGAGGCACAGCCGCGGAACATCCCCTTCAGCGAAGAACCGCGAGTTGTCTACGCGTGTCTCCCCGGCCAAGGTCTTGACCCTCGTCCGGGAGTCCAGGGATGACGTCGGTTCGTTGAAGCCGATATGCCCATTGGCGCCGATCCCGAGGATCTGCACGTCCACACCACCGGCCGACACGATGGCCGCATCGTAGCGAGCCGCTTCGGCCCGAAGGTCCTGGACGTCGCCTTGTGGTGTGAGCAGCTGTCCAAGGGGTAGGTCTACACGGTCCACGAATTCCCGCCGGATGGTCGAGTGGTAGGACTGTTCGTGGTGCGCCGGCAGCCCCGCGTACTCGTCCAGCGTGAACGCACTGACGTCGCTGAAGCTCAGCGACTCCTCGCGGTGACGCCGGATCAGCTCCGCATAGGTGGAGGCCGGGGAACCACCGGTCGCCAGCCCCAACACGGTAGGCCCCTGCCGGATGCGAGCCTCCACAATGTCCGCTGCCCTGATTCCGACCTGTTCAGCCGAGTCACACAAGATAATCTGCACGGTCAGTCCTTTCGGTATTTACCGGTTCACCGGCACGGTAAGCCTGCACTACCGCGAGGTCTTCGGCAGCTACCAGCAGGTCCGCACGGTAGCCTTCGGCGATGGTGCCGCGTTCGTTGAGGCCCATGAGCCGGGCCGGGGTTGAGGATGCCGCGACGACGGCGTCGGTTAGGGGTATGCCCCATTCCACGCACCGACGCACATTCTCCAGCAGGCGGCTTGTCCCGCCGGCGATCGCTCCGGCTGGCATGCCACGGCCAACCGGCGCCAAGCGGGCAACACCGTCTTGGACCACCACATCCAAGCTGCCGAGCGTGTAGTGGCCATCCGTCATTCCCGCTGCCGCCATCGAATCGCTGATCAAGGCGATGGAGCGCGGGCCGACCAATGCGAAAACCATGCGGATAATTTCAGGGTCAAGATGCACGCCGTCGGCGATCAGCTCCAGGACCATTTGTTCCGGATCCTGCTGGGCGGCTTGCAGAAGGACCGCGGCCGGCCCTGGCTCGCGATGTCCCAGCGGAGGCATCCGGTTGAACAGGTGGGTGGCGGACCAGGGGCCCGGATCCGCTGGCGGGATGCCCGTCACGGCTGCCCGTGTCCGGGTAGCCGTGGCTGCGGTGTGTCCAATGGACGGAACAACGCCGTAGTCCCGGCACAGGCCCACGAGCTCCGCGAAATATAGAGTCTCCGGGGCGAGCGTCACGGACCGCACCGCACCCCGGCCCGCGTCGAGCCACTGCTTCAGCAGGGCCGGGTCGCCGTCGATGATCGCTGAAGGGTCCTGCGCGCCGCACATGCTCTCCGCAAGGAACGGCCCCTCAAGGTGCAACCCGGCCAGTGCCCCTTCCTGCACCAACTCCCGCAGGGCAGTGATCTGCTCCAGCAGGATACCCGACGGCGCCGAGACCAGGGAGGCGACCACCGAGGTGCTTCCCTGAGCGGCATGGTGACCGGCGGCGACGCGCGCGCCGTCAGGGTCGGAGGAGAAGGTGTGGCCCATGCCCCCGTGGCAGTGCACGTCCACCAGGCCCGGCAGGATCAGGGGCACCCGTTCGATCCCGACGCCGGCACTGACACGCAGCTCCGACGTCGGGCCACACCACCGGATCCGCCCCTCAGCCACCCACACGGTGCCGTCCTCGATTTCGTCATCCCCGAAGCGACCTGAAACCACGCGGCCCCGGAGTGCCCAGCCGTCGTCACCGGTGAAGATCGGCGGATCAGCTAGCATCGGGCCTGGCCATTGATGGGGTCTCGTCGGTCTCGTCCTCGCGGCCAAGGGTGCGAAGGTTCCAGCGTCGGATGACAAACCGGAACAGCACGTAGTAGATGGCCGCGTAGATCAACCCGATCGGAATCAGCCACAGCGGCTTCTCGGCGATCCCAAAGTTCAGCAGGTAATCGATCGCTCCCGCCGAGAAACCGAAGCCATGATGGATGTCGAGGGAGTTCACCACCAGGAACGACGTGCCGGTCAAAAGAGCGTGGATGACGTATAGGGGCCAGGCGACGAACATGAAGGAGAACTCAAGGGGCTCGGTGATGCCGGTGAGGAAGGCCGTCAGGCCGGTAGAGAGCATGACGCCGCCCACGATCTTTCGCTGCGAGGGCCTTGCTTCCTGCCAGATCGCCAGAGCGGCTGCGGGCAGAGCGAACATCATGATGGGGAAGAAACCGGTCATGAAGACACCCGCGGTCGGATCTCCCACGAAGAACCGGTTCAGATCGCCGTTGGTACCCTCGTAATCGCCAATAACGAACCAGACGATCGAGTTCAGGATGTGGTGCAGCCCGAGGGGAATGAGCAACCGGTTGAGGGTCCCGTAGATACCGCTGCCAATCACAGTGTTCTCAGCGACGGCGTTGCCCACACCGGTCAGGCCGCGGTCGAAGATCGGGTAGATCAAAGCCATGACGACGCCGATGACGATGCCGGCGACAGCAGTCATGATTGGCACCAGGCGCCGTCCAGCGAAGAACCCCAGCCAGTCGGGAAGCTTGGTGCGATGAAAGCGTTGCCACAATAACGCTGTGGTGAGGCCCATGATGATGCCCGCCAGGACACCGTAATTGATGGCCGGTGCTTCGCTACCTTCCGGTGTAGCTCCGAGGACAAGCGGTGCCATGACCTCGAACACATTAATCATGACCAGGTAGCCAACAACTGCAGCCAAAGCGGTCGAGCCGTCACCCTTGCGGGCGAACCCGAAGGCGATACCGACGGCGAAGAGCAGCGGCAGGTTGTCGAACAGGGCTCCACCGGCCGCACCAATAATTTGTGCCGCCGTGGTGAGGGATTCGAATCGTCCAAGGAGATCGTCCTGCCCCAAGCGCAGCAACAGCGCCGCGGCGGGAAGGGCGGCGATGGGAAGCATGAGACTGCGCCCGAAACGCTGCAGGTTCTGCAGCGACTTGCCGTTACCCTTGGCCTTGCCCGGGGCCGGTTCGGCTGCTGCGCCGCCGCCCTCAGGGTTGGCGGTACTTTCCGTTGCCATGTGGTTCCTCATTTCGAAAGGTGCGGTCCTTGTGCCGACCGGTAAGACTCTGTAATGTCAGGATAGCTGGTTATAACCAGTGATGACAATCACGTTGAAGTGTTATCGGCGTAGTCGTTAACCGGTGGATCCGCCCCGGCGGGTACAGCACCGGCGCGGCACGAAGATAATGGCGATGAGGAAACGGAGCGGAACATGTCCAAGGCAGAAATCATTCTGGCAGCGCTGGGTGGAGCGGGGAACGTTGAGGAAATTGAGGGCTGCATCACGCGGCTGCGCACTGAGGTCGTGGACGCCACATTGGTGGATCAAGCGGCGCTGAAGAAGGCCGGAGCCCACGGAGTGATGATTGTCGGCACTGTGGTCCAGGTAGTTGTCGGACCAGAGGCCGAAAGTCTGGCCGAGGACATCCAGGACTTGATGTGAGCGCTGCGGGCTTGGATACCGCCGTTCGGGTGGCCTCTCCCCTGCCCGGGCGACTCATCGCGCTGGACGAAGTACCGGATCCGGTGTTCGCCAAGGGACTCGTCGGAGACGGGGCCGCCGTCGTGCCCGATGACGACGCCGGCGTGCTGACCGCCGTTGCTCCCCTCGACGGCCAGGTGGTAAAGGTGATGCCGCACGCCTATATCGTCCAGCATGCCTCCGGTCCTGCCGTCCTCGTCCATGTCGGAATCGATACGGTCCACCTCAAGGGTGAGGGTTTTACTGTTCATGCCAGCAAGGGCGATCAGGTAAAAACCGGAGACCTCATCATCAGCGTCGATATTGCGCTTGTACGCTCGAAAAGCTTGAGCCCGTGCTGCCCGGTCGTGGTCCTGGACACAAAGCCCGGTGCCGTGGCGCCGTTGAACCATGGAGCGCGGGTTCAAGCTGGTGACCTCCTGTTCGAACTCGTGGGGGCCTGACCCAAGTGGATACAGAACTCAAGCACGTACGGGTGCGTCGCCAGCTTCAGGAACTGGTGGCAACCGGGCTCCGCCCCGGAGACGCCTTGCTCGGCGAACGCCAACTGGAGGAACAGTTCGGGGTTTCCCGCATCACTGTGCGTCGCGCAATTTCCGACCTCGTCCAGGACGGAGCCCTGGTTAGGGTCAAAGGAAAGGGAACCTTCGTCTCGCACGGAATGGTTCGCTCCACGTTGCACCTGGCATCCTTCAACGAAGACATGAGGGCCGCCGGCTTCGAACCCAGCACCCGTGTCATCACAGCCTCGGCGCTGCCTCCTTGCGCCCCTGCAGCCGACCATCTGGGGCTGGATCCGAGAAGGAATGCTTACTTCGTAAGCAGGCTCCGGCTTGCGAACGGAGCCCCTGTCAGCGTCGATGAATCATGGCTGTCCCCTCGTTACTTGCCAGACCTGCTTACGGAGGACCTCACCGGATCTCTGTACCGCATCCTTTCGGCCGCCGGTTATCCGGTGCAGCAAGTGGATCAGACCGTCGAAGCCGCTGCCGCACCGGAAGTAACCGCCGCACTGCTGGATATTGAACCCGGCGCCCCCGTCCTGTTATTCCGACGCCGCTCCTACACCGGAGATGATGAGCCCGGCACCCCTATCGAATACTCAACTTCCACCTACCGGGCAGACCGGTACCAGATCTCGATGCGTCTGGGGCGCGGCTAGCACCGGGCCCGCCCAATGAGCTGCTCCACGAGCCGCCCATCCACCACCTCATCCTGCTTCACCGTCGCCACGGCTTCATCCTCCACATCGATCTTCACGTCAGTCATTCGGTTCCTCCTTGATAGGAGTTACACCGAAAATCGTACAGACCCTTACTTGGCGTTAGATGCCAAGGACGGTAAAGCCGGCCTAGACAACGATCCAATCGCTCGAAAGTATCTGCGGAGGTTTGTGGGTGCGAAAGAAACACTGCACGACATAGAGCGCTGGTGCCTTTGGCTTACAGACTTGACCCCGGCTGACCGCCGAGAATCAGCTGCACTGAGTAGCCGAATCGAGGGCGTGCGGCAGATGCGACTAGCAAGTCGTAAGCGTCAAACCCAGGAGTCAGCAAACACTCCTCACCTCTTCCAAGAGATCCGGCAGCCGAATGAACCCCAGGGCTAATGCAAAGTCGCTGGTGATGGCCTGATTCGTGCGAGCGCGGTGACCCATGCCCCGATGGCGGTATCGAACGCATCCCCGTCGATCCTGGCTAGAACACGTTGGATCGTGCTCACGTGCGGGACACCGATTCCCGCTTTGGCCAAGGGGTTGCGGCCCGTGTCGGCCGCCCATTCGGCGATCTCGGCGAAGGATTTCGCCCCGGAGAGGACGGCGCAGATTGCCAGCGCCAGGATTCCCGTCAGCCCGTACCAGATACCCCGGCGTTTCCTGGGATCCGGGACGGAATCCAGCACGTCCCGCATCGTGCCGGGCATCACGGCCGACTTCGCCTGTGCCGGCATGTCCTCCAGATGGCGTGCGAGGGCTTGGATGGGGGAAGATGGCATGAAGGAACTCCTGCTAAGCGGCGATCTAGACAATCACCTGTCTAACAGGAGTTCCCCCTCATTTCTTTAAAAGCACCCGTCCAGCGCGTGTCAGCGCCTACTCGCCGGGAATGCTCGACGACTTTGCATCAGCCCTGCTCCGACCCGCCCTTGGTGGCCGGGTCCGCAGGCTGGCAGGTCAACACGGTGATGCCGTAGTGGCGGGCGAAGTCCACGGTCTGCTGGTTGCGCACCGGGACCCCGGCGATATGGGACACGGTGACCGTTTTCTCATTGTCCGTGAGGACATAAGTCGGGGCCCCGCCGAGGATGCGGAAGGATCGGTCCAACGCCGCAAACACGGTCGGGGCCGTCCGATCCCATCGCGCCCGCAGTGGTGGTGTTTTGCACATTGGCGCTGCCCGCTCTCGCTTCTGCGACTATCGCTCCATCGCGCCAGATCACTCCGTGAGTCTTGGTTCCGCCGATATCCAATCCAACCGTGAGGTCCGACGCAACGCCCGCTTGTCGCTCGGCAGATGCCTCGGCCTGTGGTGTGGTGTCCGGCGTCATATGGATGACGTCGAGTGGGGACACGTGCAGGTCACGTGTTCTCGTTGAATCAGGTGACAGAAGCATGCTGAGGTGCCTTTCCCTCAGTCAGAACGATGACTGCTGTGGGTTCTACTGAGCTCACCAGATGTGGGAACTCGTCGTCGGTGTGAACTCGCCGCCCCCGAAGGTGAAAGCTATTTCGGGAGATGCGATCTCGGGCTGGACCGTAAGGAAGTCGTAGAGGCGCGAGTCAACGGACTCATCGACCACTTCGGGCCGATCGATCCGGGTGTCGTTGGAGATTCGAAATCCGGGCCCGGTCAGCATCCCTGTCCAGCACTCGCCCAGGGGCCCAGGGGGTCTGCCGAAGCGAGTATGCAGGTAGACCATCGAAATAGATTCTGAGGCGTTCTGTGATTGCGGTCGACAACGCTGTGATCCGGGAATCTGTGTCGAGGACGGCAGCATGCCCGTCGATGACCAGCCATCCCATACGGTGTTCTCCGCTCATCTTTCCGTGTCAGCCATCGCCCAGGAGGTCGTCGTCAGGAGGCCCTGTCCTCGTGTCGGGTGACACGAGGACAAGGTACTACTTCTTGCGGGTGGGGCTTACCGTCGGTGCAGGTCCAGGCGCGGAGGGCTTTTTGGTCCCCTTACCTTTGTCCTTCTCCGGCGCCGTCGGACCGGAGTTGTGGCCCTTGCCCTTCTTCGGCTTCTTCGGTTCCTGCACCTTGAACTTGACCTCCGTCGGACTGGCGGACACGTCCCCGACCACCGTGATCGAGTACTTACCCGACCTGATCGCCGCTGGTACGACGAATTCGAAGTTGATCGAACCATCGTTGTTGACAACCGGGTTTCCGACACTGACGGATCCCGGGTTCATGGTCACATCCAGCTGCTCGCCTGGCGCGAACCCGGCTCCCGTGACCGTGACTGTGTCGCCCGGCCGGCCTTGGTGTGAGTTCACCCTGAACTGCGGGTCGTAGACCGGGTTCACGATCGGTGGCACGACCACGAGCGTCGCGGTCGCCGGCACCTTGGACTGAGCGCCGGTAGCAACGATCGGGTAGCGACCCGAGGGTAGGTCGGACGGGACAGTGAGAGCGGTGGAGATCGCCCCATTTCCGTCCGCCTGAACCTCGAGCGTGACCGGTGTCGGAGCCTGCAACTCCAGCGCGACGGTCTCATTGGCCCCGAATCCGGTACCGATGAGGTCGACCGAGCCGCCGGCCTGGACGCCGTCCTCCGGAGTGAGTGCAAGCGTCGGCGTGTAGACCTCTGCTGGCACAACGGTGGCCGTCAGTGAAAGATGCTGCGTTCCGCTGCCATTGGCGACGGTGACATGGACGGAGTAGGTTCCGGGATCGGTGTAAACGTGTGATCCGTCCACCGTTCCGGCGCCCGTACCGTCGAAGGCCACTGCCGCGTCCTCGACCATTCCGTCGCCCCAGTTGACCCGCGCAATCGGGTCCGCTGATGCAGGCGCTGCCTTCTGAATCGTCGCCAGTACGGTGTCGAGTCGCTGTCCTGCCGTGGCAGTCACGTCGGTCCCGGCGGCCGCCTCGAAGGCGTTGTCGGTCACTGCCCCGTTGGAGGCCATGGCGAAGACGTGGACACGCCCGGTAACACCGGGCTCGCCCGGCTGCGTGGGCATCGTGATGCTTTGCACCGTCTTCCCGGCGGGAATCGTGAAAGGAACCGTCGAGAACAGGAACGCAGGGACGTTCTGCCGTCCGCCTCCCACCAGCCGGTACTCGGACCTGATCGCCTGGATGTTGCCATAGGGGGCGGTCGCATTGGCGTTGCCGCCCTTGGTCCAGTCCGAGAATTGCAGCGGCGTCTGTGCAGTACTCCCGTCCGTGAAGGTCACCGTGGCTGCCGTGTCCTGGTTACGCTCGGTCGCCGCACCGATGAAGGAGAGGCTGGTGGCTCCAGCCCCAAGATCGACGGCGATCGTCTGACCAGCGCCCGTTGCATTATCCGGCTTCCCCGGATCCACAGTAGGAACGGTGAACGTGAGGTCCGTTCCCGGCACTGGTACGACAGCGCCTGGCACGAATCCGCCAGCAGCGAGGCCGGCCCTCGGGTAGGAAACTCCCTTGGCGTCACAGTTCGCGCCGACACCGTCGTCACCGATACAAACACTGTCAAAGGCGGCGGTCAGGCTGCCCGGTTCGATGTAGTCGACGGTGATGTTCACCGGCGTGGAGGTGGTCTCGTCACCGCCGGAGACGGTAACGACAGCTGTGTACACTCCGGGCTTCTCAAACGTGTGTCCGGACGTGAGGGCGAAGTTTCCTGCCCGAGGAGATCCCACCGTGACGGGCTCCTCTTCGGAGCCGTCTCCCCACTTGATCGTCGCGCTGTAGTACGCAGGATCAGGTGACGGCCCGGACAGGATGCCCAGCGCAAAGTCGGTATCGATACCGGACGACGTGGCCAGGCCCTCTTGAGGGGTGACGGTCAGGGTGTTGCTGTCGGAGCCCTCACCATTGGTCAGCAGTTCGATCTCGGAGAGAGCGATCGTGGCGTCACCGGCGGTGACCGATAACCGGAACTGCTGGAACGCGCCAGGATTCGCAACCTTGAACGGCGCCGTTTCGCTACGGTTCGCGAAGGTGAAACCGGACCGTTCGTCCACCGTGGTCCAGGTCTGGCCGTCGTTGCTGCCCTCAAGCACCCAGCCGGAGGGGTCGGTGTCGACACCTGCCCCAGCTGTCAGGGTATAGAAAGCGGGCCGTTGCTTGGCTCCCCGGTACACCATGGTGACCGATGGATTGGGCGAGGCGAAGGTGACCTGGGTGTCGAGGGTGTTGTCGACGAGGGCGTTCGCATTCTCGCCGCCTGAGCTGGTCGTGCTCGACAGCCCTGCGTCGGTTGTGTCGATGTGCGGGTTGGCGACCTGGTCTCCCGTTGTCAGAGACGGAAGCGCGTCCTCTGGTTGCGTGCCCCAGGCTGACGGTTCCGCCCCGAGCGTGAAGTCCAGGGTCGCTCCGTCGGTCAGTGTGCGGGAGCTGATGGACGTCTTCGAGTAGTCCTCGCCGTCGACCTTCAGGCCCTGGACGTAGACATTGGACGAGTCGGCTTCCGGTGCGTTGATGACCAGTTCCTTGCCGCCGGCCAGCTGCACGGTGGCTTTGGTGAACAGCGGGGAACCGATGACGAGTTCTTCGGTGCCGGCTTGCATCGGGTAGAGACCGAGGGCACTGAAAATATACCAGGCGGACATCTCGCCGTTGTCCTCGTCGCCGGGGTAGCCCTGCCCGATCTTCGTGCCGGAGAAGGACCTCTGAAGTGCCTCGCGGACGATCTTCTGGGCCTTGGCAGGCGCACCGACCGCGTTGTACATGAAGGGGATGTGATGGCTGACCTGGTTGCTGACGCCCCACTGGCCGAACCTGCCGTCGCGGGCCTCGACTTCCTCGTGAATGGGACCGAGGGAGGTCTCAGGCGTCGCGAAGAAGGTATCCAGCTTTTCTTCCATCCCTGCCCGTCCACCGTAGAGATTGACGAGTCCCTGCGGGTCCTGCGGAGCGTGGAAGGCGAAGTTCCATCCGTTGGTCTCGGTGTAAGGGCCGAACCACGCCGTGGGATTATACTGCTCGGCCGGAACCGCGAAGGATCCGTCGGCGTTACGGGCCTGGAAGAAGCCGATCGACGGGTCAAAGAGGTTCACGTAGTTACGGGCGCGGTCGAGATAGTACTCGCTTTCCTCGAGCAGGCGGGCGCGGCGTTCCTCCGCCGTCCTGGGGTCGGCGGCGAGGGCTGCGGCCATCCGTCCGATGCCCGCGTCGTTGATGTAACCCTCAGTCGCCCACGAGACGCTCTCGCCCTGCGATGCCGGCGTGTATCCGAGGAAGGTGGAGGTGTTCAGGCTCTTCCTACCGACGCTCTGGTCAGCCGATGGGGTCGAGGCGTTCTTGACCGCTGCGTCGTAGGTGGCAAGGGCGTCGGGCAGCTCCACACCGCGGAGGTAGGCGTCAGCGAAGGACACGTCGGAACTGGTTCCGGTCATGATGTTCGCGTAGCCGGGCGAGGACCAACGGGCAATCCATCCGCCATCGCGGTACTGGTCGGTGAATCCGTCGACCAGTTCGGCTGCGACCTCGGGGTAAAGCATGGAATAGGCAGGCCACGTCGTGCGGTAGGTGTCCCAAAATCCGTTGTTGACGTACATCTTGCCGCTGACGACCTTCGCCCCCGTCGTCGTCCCCGTGCTGGTGCCGACAGGCTTCGAAACCGGGCTGGCGTACTTGAATTCGGGTGCCTCGACAGTCCCAACGTTCTCGAACTGGGCATTGGGGTAGACGTTGAGCCGGTACAGATTGCTGTAGAGGGTGGTCATCTCCGTTTCGGAGGCACCCTCGACCGCGATGACATCCAGGCGGTCATTCCACACATTCCGAGCATCCGACCGGACGTCGTCGAAGGAACGCTGGCCGACCTCCATCTCAAGGTTTCGGGTGGCCTGGTCCAGGCTGATCAGCGACGTCGCCGCGCGCAGCGTCACGGTACGTGCTTCGCCGAGGCTGAAGGACGCGTAGGTCGTCAGGGGACGCCCGCCGGTAGCGACACCTGTGGCTGTCGGCTTCTGATCGAGGTATCCGGAGATGAACATGCGTGTCTGGCCGGCCCGGAATCCTGATCCGTGATCGATCCACCCGGTCACTTTCCCGGTGACCGGATCAATCGTGAAGCTGCCGTCGCCGGTGGGCGAATCGAAGACGATGCTGCCGTCACTGCCCGGGAACGTGAACTGCATGATCATGCCGCGGTTCGTCGGGGTCATTTCGGCCTTCACGCCGTTATCGAGATCCACCCCGTAGTACTCGGGCTGCGCCACTTCTTTGTCATGGTTGAAGCTCTGCGCCCGCAGGTCCGGGTTGCCGGAGGGCTTGGTGGCCCCGGCGACAGGCATCACTGAGAACTGGTTGCGGTCCCCCATCCACGGGCTCGGCTGGTGCGAGATGCCGAGTCCTTCGAACTGGGGGCGATTCAGGTCGTCGTTGTCCTGCTGGTAGGAGTAATTGCGCGAGGTGGCCAGCGCGTTGGTGACGGGTGCCAGGAAGTTGAACCCGTTCGGCACCGCGGTGATCACCTCATTGGACCCTCGCGAGAACGCACTCGAGGAGTTCGTCCCACGGCGCGTGTCGACAAAATTAGTCAGGCTGGAACCGTCGATCGTGGACGGTGCAGGATCCAACGTCACGTCATCGAGCCAACCCTGGAACTTCGTGGCTGCGGAGCCGTCCGGATTGTCATAGGACAGCAGAACGCGGTCGATGGTCTTACCTGCCGCGATGGAGCCGAGTTCGACCTCGACGTGGTTCCACTGGTTCGGGTACAGGACCTTTCCTGTTCCTTGTCCCTCGGCCGTGGCGGCGATGTCGTACTCATCGACCGGTGCGAGCTGATCCAGCGTCGTGCCGTCCGTGAAGTGCAGGTTGATCGCCGTGTGCGTGGAGGGGTACTGCAGGTCATTGCCCGTCAACTCGGGGAAGATCCTGTAGCTCAGGCGCGAGGAGTCTCCAACAGGAATCGACACGTCGAACAGCCGATTCGTCGCCGCGGCTTCTCCGTCAGCGACGTGCTCGCCGGCATACCGGAGGGACTGGACGCCCGTGAATCCTACGCGGGCCTTCATGTTGTAGCCGCTCGACGGACCGTTCCCGACGGACGTCACCATTGGAGGGGTCCCCTGCTCGTCGTCTGAGGCAATGAGATCCCAGTCCGCGAGCTGGATGATGTTGCCCGCGTGGTTCGCCGTGATGTCGAGGCGGTACGTCGAGTAGGCTCCCGGGCTGGCGATCGTGTAGGTCTTCTTGGTCCCACGCTCGCCGGCCGCCCAGTTCTGGTTAACCTGCGTATCCACCGTCGTCCACGTCACACCATCATTGGACCCTTCGATCTTCCAGTCCTTGGGGTCCCTCTCGGGGGCGTCATTCGCGGAGGTGAGTGAGTACTGGGTGGCGGTTGCGGACTGGGTGAAGCCGTAGTTCAGCCAGGCGGTGTTCGTGAAGACGAGCCATTTACTTCCGGGATTGCCGTCAGCGGCGAAGTCGGCGGCTTCGCCTGGAACATTCTCGCCGCTGGCCGCGACGTCGTTGAGACTCGTCAACAGGCTTCCGCCGACCGCTCCTCGAACGTTCTGCTGCACCGGAAAGCCATCAGGTCCGGCTTCGACCTGATTGAGGAGGGGCTTTTGTGGTTCCTCTGCCTCGAATGAGGACCGGAACGCGGTAGCTTCTGCTTCTTGAGCGGTCGCGGGAGAAGGGACGACGCCGCCCAGAAGGAGTGAGCCGGCAATCGCGAGGGTTGAGAGCTTCAGGGTGGTCCCTGAAGTGGGTGGTGCTGAACGGGAGGGGTTGGGCACGGCCATGAGGGGCCTTTCATCGTTGAAATGGCAGCAGAGCACAGGGTTCACCTTGCATGTGCGGGTGAAGCGGTGACCTGAAAGTACCCCTGTTTCAGGCCGTATGTCAACGATGTCATACAACTCATTCCTGCTTCCGGACGCCGCTGCCGCTGGATGCGCATCCTCCCGAAAAAATCGTCCGAGTAGTGTTTTCGCTATGGAGTCAACAAATCGCAGCCGTAAGTCGCATCCCACGATGGCTGATGTCGCTAAAGTTGCAGGGGTGAGTCTGAAGACGGTTTCGCGGGTCGTGAATGGGGCAGACTACGTCAGCGCCGATAAGGCCGAGCGCGTCCGGGCCGTCATCGAAGAGATCGGTTTCCGGCCCAACGAGTATGCTCGCCATTTGCGCTCCGGTACGTCGGCGACCATCGGTCTCATCATTGAGGACATTGCGGACCCCTTCTATGCGGCTGTAGCACGGGCAATCGAAGAGGTGGCGTTCAGCAAAAAGCACCTGCTCGTCACGGCTTCTTCCGCCGAGGACCCAATCAGGGCACGAGACGCTATCGATTCGCTCAGCAGCCGCGGTGTTCAAGCCATGATCGTCGCGCCGGCAGAGGGGATGGAACCGGCTTGGTTCCGCGAAAAGCTGGAGACGGGAATGACATTCGTCTTCATCGACCGTCCCGTTCCAGGGGTGGAAGCAGACACCCTACTGGTGGACAACGAAGTCGGCGCACGGCGGGGAACCGAGCATCTGATTGCTCAAGGTCATCGCAGAATCGCCTTCGTTGGCGATCGGCAGGGTGTCTACACCGCCTCCAAACGCTTCGCGGGCTACTGCAACGCTCTTCTAGCAGCGGGACTACCGCTCGATGACGACCTGGTCGTCATGGAGTCCCCTGAAGGACCTGGAGTTGACCAACGCCTCACGCAGATGCTGACGTCCGACTGGCGTCCAACTGCCATTTTCGCAGGTAACAACCGCTGGACCGTGCGACTGCTTCGTGCCCTACGCCTCGACAGAGAACAGCACAAAATAGCCCTCGTCGGCTTCGATGACTTTGAACTGAGCGACGTCCTGTCCCCCGCAGTATCAGTCGTCGCGCAGGATCCCTCGACGCTCGGCCGCAAGGCGGCAGAACTACTTTTCGAACGCATCTCCGGAGCGCTGGGGCCCAGCCGTTTCATGGAACTGTCAACCAAACTCACTATCCGCGAACCTGCAAAGACACTTGAAGCGGAGCACTGACTCCTTTGATTCTGCAGACGTAGGGTTTGCTATTGGCAGCTTAGACAGGGAATCCCCTTTGGACGCGGTACGTACTGTGTCACTGCGAACATCCTATGAGGCCGGGCTGGCCTCTTGGCATGACAAGGCCGCCGCGTTTGAACAATTTGACCCGTCGAGAGCGCCTTGCGTATCTGTACTGCTCATTGGAGCCGATCAGGTGGTGACCGCGAATAATTGCATTGCAACCTCTGGCTCGAACAGGCGCGGTCAACCTCAGGGTACTCATCTGGCTACTGGTTGAGTAGCAGTCCCTACCACTCGATACTGCCATTCATAACGACTGGATACCGATAGACTATTAATTATCGACAATCGACCTTGGCGCTCAGAAGCGGGTAGATAGACTTCCCTTATTTTGGCGGCACAGTTCCGCCGTTGACGACACATTCATCCCGACCGCGGAAGCAATGGGCTTCGGCGTCGTCGCTTGGTCCCCGCTAGGCGGCGGGTACCTCGCACGCTCCAACAGCGCCCGACGCGCCAGCACAGCCTCACTTCCCGCACTGGTTCCGGGAAGGCCGCCCCACAGCTTCCGACGCAACCGTGCACGAGGCGGTACACGCCGTAGCCGCCGAAATCGGCGCCTCCCCTGCCGTCGTCCTCGGCCATACCTGGCTCCACGAGCGCGCACGGACGTCCATGACCACAATCATCCCGGTGATCGGCGCGCGGACCGTCGAGCGGCTCACCGCCAACCTCGCGGCGCGGGAGATCGCGCTCCCACCCGCGCAGTTCGAGCGAATCGAGATAGCCGGACGCCCCGACCTCGGCGAATGTCACGATCACAATCGTGACAGCGTGGAGTACTTCCATTCACCTGAGCCCTCAGGCGCGACGATCCCCGTCGCCTAGCAATTCGGACCTGCCGTAGGACCGGGCGACGGAACGCACAGCCCCGCTGCCCGGTCTTCCCAACCATGTCCGTATACTCGACGCGACACTCCAGGCCATCAGCGTCGTGGAACCAGTGCACGTACGATAGGAGTGTCGGTGTGCTTGTAATCGTGTCGGATGCAAGGTCGAGACACCGCCGTTCGGATGATGCCCAGTCGAGCCCCCGTGGCTGCATGCGGTAGTGCAGTGTCGTGCGATCGGATGCGAGGACTCGGTCGCTGCACATCCGGTCGTCCGCGAACGGATCGGTCAACCGGTTCAGACCGCGGACAGTATCCCAGGGCCTGGGCCTGCGCCGCACCCAAGAGCACCCACGGCGCCGTGCCGGCCGGTTGCCCGCAAAGGATGCGCCTCATTCGGTTGGGTCGCTCCGTGGTACGACCGGCATCGCATGAGGCTCATCATTCACTCAGCAAGGTCGGACATAGTAACCCTCGCCGCGCTATTACCCCCTTGGGGGGTGCTGGAGGGGTCCTTCATAGATGATTCAACAAGGGAGTCTTAAAGTGGTCGAAGTTGGCGGTTTGCCCGCACATATCCTGCTCATCCACGGGGTCGTGGTCCTGGCTCCTCTTGCAGGAGTGCTGGCGATACTCTTCGCCTTGGTCCCGCGTTTCCGTCGGAATCTCGCCTGGCCGCTGGGTGCTCTCGCCCTCGTTTTGGTTCCGCTGTCGCTGCTGACCGCCGACGCCGGAGAGCAACTCGAGCACAGTATGCCCGAGTCGGCGGCCATCGCAGAGCATGCTGAACAGGGGGACGTGTTCAAGGGCCTCGCGGTCGTTTTCTTCGTGATCGTCGCGGTGCAGCTTGCCGCAGAATTCCCGGGTCCACTCATTCGGCCACGCATACTTAATGGGCTGCGTCGATTGCTGACTGCAAGGTGGGTGCGGATCCTCGCCGTCGTCCTTGGTGTTGTCGGCGGTGTCCTTATCGTGTACCAAAGCATCGTTACAGGCCACTCCGGTTCAGCATCCGTCTGGGGTAGTTGACACCCATGTCGTCGGGTACGACATCACTCAGGGGTGGCCCTCTAGGCCACCGGTGACGACGGCGATGCGCCCGTCGAAGGGGACTGTGCTTTTATACGGTGTAGCTCTGATTCAGGAGGTATCCGAATGGGTATGCAGATCGAGTCGGCGGAGTCGCCGGTCGTGACGGTGGACCCGGTGGACACCAAATACCCTTGACGAACACCGGTTCGGCTTGTGGGTTTGTGCGCGGCCGGCTTGTCTGGGGGGCGGTGGTGGCGGTTGTGGGTGTGGTTGGGGGTTTATGGGGGAAGGCCCCGCACCTGGTGGTGTGGGGCCTTTCCTGTGAGTGGTTGTCCGGCGGTGTCCTACTCTCCCACACTCTCTCGGGTGCAGTACCATCGGCGCTGTGGGTCTTAGCTTCCGGGTTCGGAATGGGACCGGGCGTTTCCCCCACGCTGTGACCGCCGTAACCCGTGCTACCAGCCTGACCGGTATCCCGACCGCGTGGTGCGGGGGTGTCGGTGGTGGTAAACCTGTGGGGGGTTACAACTGTGGTCGTTGGATGCGACTGTGTTCGTCGTATTCAGTTCGTCGTATTCAACCGTATTCAGTTATGTGTCGTGGTTCTGTGTTGTTGGTTGGGAACCGCATAGTGGACGCGTAGCATATGATCTTCACCTTCCCCGTGGTTCACCGTTGGTGGGGTGTGTGGGGGTTCCTGGTTCCGTTGCCGGTCAGTGGTCCCC
>JAABUN010005231.1_pt1 | contig 16371 bp, 14 predicted proteins | sample 5559311 | NCBI WGS metagenome assembly JAABUN01 (sample SAMN10711877, study PRJNA513370) | rock metagenome | isolation source: Antarctica rocks | place: Antarctica: Victoria Land, Siegfried Peak sud
TGTTCAGCGGGGCGTTCACCGGTGGGAAGCGCGGCGGGAAGCACTACGAGGTCGAGGTCAACCGCGAGGACCTCAACGCCGGTGCGTTCGAGAAGGCCGCCAACGAGCGGTACGAGAACGGCTACCGGATCGCCGACGTGTTCCAGCAGGGTGGCAACACCGTCTGCGTCTGGGAGCGCTACGAGTAGACGTGCGGCCGCAGCACCTCGAGCGCCAGGTCGACGTCGTCCTCGCTGGTCGACACGTGGAACGCGAGGCGCAGCCGGCCGGCCCGCACCGACGCGACGACACCGGCCTTGCGTAGCGCCTCCGCCGCAGCGTCGTGCACGGGCAGGCTGACGATCGCGGAGTCGCTGGCCGGCAGCTCCAGACCGGTGAGCAGTCGGTTCGCCAGCCCGACGCCGTGACGGTGGAGGGCGGGAGAACCGAGCTGCTCGAGCAGCTCGACCGCGGGGGCCGCGCCGACCCAGGCGTGCCAGACCGGCGACACGTCGAACCGTCGGGCGTCCGACGCGAGCCGGAGCGGGCTGCCGTAGATGCTCGTCCACGGGTGCTCCCCGGCGTACCACCCGGCGGTGTGCGGTAGGACGTCGTCCATCACGTCGGGCTGCACGGTGAGGTAGGCGGTGCCTCGCGGCGCCAGCAGCCACTTGTAGCCGCCGCAGACGGTGAACGCGACCCGGCTGGCGTCGACCGGCAGCCACCCGGCGGCCTGCGTCGTGTCGAGCAGCACGCGCGCCCCGGTGCTGTCGCAGGCGGCGATCAGCGCGTCGAGGTCGGCGACGCGGCCGTCCGAGGACTGCACCGCCGACACGGCGACGAGGGCGGTCTCGGGCGTGACCGACTCGGCCAGCTGGTGGAGGGGGACCTCGCGGACGCGCACGCCCCGGGCCTGCTGGGCGAGGAAGGGGAACAGCACGCTCGTGAAGTCCCCCTCGGCGGTGAGGACCTCGCACCCCGACGGCACGGAGGCGGCGACCAGGCCGGCGAAGACGGACACCTGGCTGCCGACGGCGACCTGCGTCACCGGGACCCCGACGAGCCGGGCGTACGCCGCTCGCGCCGCCTCCACCGGCAGGTCGTACGCGACGGCGTCCTGCGTCCCGGCGCGCCAGTCGTCCATCGCCGCCTCGACCGCACGCAGCGTGCGTCGCAGGGGCAGGCCGGCGGTGGCCGTCGCGAGGTAGACGACGTCGGCGTCGAACTCGTCGCGCACGGACTCGATGCTCGGCAGTGTCGTCATGGCGCCATCCTGCTACGTCACCCCGCTAGGGGATGCGCCTCGCCGGCGAGCCCTCGGGAAGGGCGCGCAGCTGGGCCCCGGCGGCGCTCTCGAACAGCGCATCGAGCCGGTAGAGGTAGGCGGCGATGGCCTGCCGCGTCACCTCGGCGGTCGGCCGGAACGTCCCGTCGCTGTAGCCCTCGGCGATCCCGCCGTCCGACAGGAAGGTGATGGAGGTGCAGAAGGGCCCCGCCCCGACGTCCGGGAAGCGGGTCGGCTCGCTGTAGCGGTCCGGGTAGAACGTGTAGCGCTCGAGGAACGCGGCTGCCGCCTGACGGCTGACGGATGCGTTGGGCCGGAACGTGCCGTCCGGGTAGCCCTGCGCGAGCCCGTAGTAGGCCATCCACGCGATCTGACCGCAGAACGGCGAGTCCACAGGGACATCGGGGAACGGCGCCTCGGTGCACCTGGGCGCCTCGAGGCCGTAGTAGTTGTAGCGGAAGATGTAGGCGGCCAGGGCCTGCCGCGTCACGGCTCCGGTCGGGCGGAACGTCCCGTCCTGGTAACCGGTCGTGATGCCCTCGGCCACCATCCAGCCGATCTCCGTGGCGAACGGGGCGTCAGCGGGGACGTCGCTGAAGGGCTCCGGCTCGGGCTCCGGCTCTGGCTCTGGCTCTGGCTCGCCGGGGGCTACCGGCCGGGCCGGATCGGCCGCCTGGTAGGCGATCGAGCCCCGCAGCTCCGGTGCCGTCTCCCGCTCGCAGTGCTGCGTGAAGGTGGCCGAGAAGCGGGTCAGCCGGTCCGCGTCGTGGTCGATCTCTGCACCGTGAACTCGCCGGTGAGGGCGTTGCAGCCCCGTCCGCTCCCGCCGACGTCGAGTCCGGGCTTGGGGCCCTGGAAGGGGTAGCGCAGGGCACCGGTGTACGTGACGCCGGGAAGGAGCACGTCGTTGGCGCCCGGGACGAACGTGGCGGTGAAGCGCTCCGTGCCGGCGTCGACCGAGACGGTGACGTGGGTCTCGTCGCCGACGGCGGTGATCGTCGCCGTGCTCGGGGTCCAGCGGTAGGTGCGGCCCCCTCCGATGTAGTCGCCCGGCTCACTGACCATGTCCCACGACGTGTAGCCGGCCGTCCCCTCGGACCGAAGAGGGACCACGAGGTCCCCGGCAGCGCCGCTCGTGGGCAGGATGAGCTCGGCGCTCAGCGACCCCGCCACCGCCGGGGTCGTGCGCACGTTCACGGCGCAGGTCGACTCGGGTGCCAGCGAGGTGGGGCAGGTGCTGCTCACGACGCTGAAGCTCGTGGCGTGCGTGCCGCCGACGGTGGGCGTGCCGAGGGTCACGTCAGCGGCGCTGGTGTTGCGGACCATCAGAGGCACCGGTCGGCTCGGGACGCCCGGGTAGCCCTTGGGCCACTGGACCGTGCCCGGGCTGACGAGGAGGGGATGCGCCCCGGGCGGCGCCTGGTAGCGGACCTCGCCGAACAACGCAGGCGTGCGGCCCTCGCAGTGCTGCTCGTAGCGCAGGTGCAGCCGGGTGAGGACATCGCCGGTCCTGGCGATGTCGAGGACCTCGAAGTCGCCGGTGGTGGCGTTGCAGCCCCGGCCCCCGCTCGAGACGTCGATGCCGGGCCAGGAGACGGAGGCGAACCGCTGGGCGCTCGGGTAGGAGCCGACGGCGATCTGCTCGCCGGTCGGAGCGGCCAGCGCCAGGCGGAGGTTCGTGTCGAAGGTGGCGCCCGGCGCGCTGATCGACACCGAGGAGCCTTCCGCCACGACGGAGATGCCGCGCTCGTAAAGCACCGCCCGGCCCTGCCCGATGTAGTCGCCGGTCTCGCTCACTGCCGTGACCGAGCTCACCGTCCCGGAAGGCGGCAGCTCCGCGGCGGTCGCCGCGAGCGGCGCAGCTGAGCCGAGCGCGGCTGCGGCGAGCACGGCGGCGGCGAGGACCGCCCGGACGACCGGACGGCGACGAGAGCGGCTGATCACGGATTCCCCCTGCGAGACGCAGGCGCGCACCGTACCGGGCGGACCGCAGGCGTGGGGACGAAGGGGTGTCAGGTCACCCGAGTGCTCGCCGTCCTCGACCGGGCGGCCATCGCGAGCAGCAGCGCCGCGACTGCTGCGGTGAGCAGCCCGAGCGCGGTGAAGCCGCTGAGGGCGAGGACCAGCCCGGAGCCGAGCCCGCCGGATGCGCCGGCGAGTCCGACGAGCACGTCGGCGTTGCCCTGTGCGGCGACCCGTCGGTCGGCCGGGACGCTGGCCGTCAGCAGCGTGGTGCCTCCGACCAGCGACAGGCTCCAGCCGAGGCCGAGCAGGAACAGCGCGAGGGCGAGCACGACTGCGGAGGACGGACTGGCGACGACGCCGAAGATCCCGGCGCCGAGCAGCGCCCCGCCGCCGAGCGTGATGGTCGTGGGGCTGCCGTAGCGGTCGCTGAGGTAGCCGCCGACGGGTGCGAACAGGAACATGCCGCCGATGTGGACGCTGATGACGACGCCGATCATGGCGAGGCCGTGCCCGTGGGCCCGCATGTGCACCGGCGTCATCGCCATCATCGCGACCATCGCGAACTGCGCCCCGACCATCGCGATGAGCCCGGCGAGGGCGGGACCGTGGAGGACCGTCTGCCAGGCCGAGCCCCGGGCCACCGGCACCGCCGGCTGGTCGCCCGGTCCGCGTGAGGCGAGCAGCGGATCGGGTCGCAGCGCCGTCATGACCACGACGGCAGCGCAGACGTAGGCAGCGACCGAGAGCAGGAACGGCCCGGCTAGCACCGGCAGCGACCACACCCGGGCGAGCGCCCCGGCCGGCTTGACCAGGTTGGGCCCGGCCATGGCGCCGAAGGCCGTGGCGAACAGCACGGTGCTGACCGCCCGGCCGCGCCGGTCCGGGGCGGCGAGATCCGCAGCGGCGTAGCGGGACAGCAGGCTGGAGGTGTTGCCGACGCCGAACAGCACCATGCCGAGCACCAGCAGCGGGAAGCTGCGCAGCTGCGCGGCCGCCAGCACGATGCCCGCGCCGGTCGCTCCGGTCAGGTAGCCGGCGGCCAGGCCCGGTCGGCGGCCGCGCCGGACCATGAGCCGCGAGATGGGCAGGGCGGCGACCGCGCCGCCGGTGGTCGACACGGCGGCAGGCACGCCGGAGAGCGCGTCGCCGTCGAGCAGGTCGCGCGCCAGCAGCGCGCCCACCGCGACCCCCGCGGCCAGACCCACCCCTCCCAGGAGCTGGGCGACGACGAGGACGCGCAGCGTCCGTCGCTGCAGCTCGGGCTGCTCGACCAGCTGGTCCTCGACCCGAGTCACGCCGCCCCCTCGTCCCGAGCCCGGAACGTACTCCCGAGGCCGGACAGGTCATCGCGAGGCCTCTCGCGGCTCGCGGCGACGCCTCAGTCCCTGACGTCCAGCTCGGCCCAGACCCGCTTGCCGAGCCCCTCGGACTGCACGCCCCACCGGTCGGCGAGCTCCGCCACCAGCAGGAGCCCTCGCCCGCTGGTGGCGTCGACGTCCACCTCGACGTCGTCCGAGGGCAGCACGGGCATGCGGTGGCTGGTGTCAGCCACCTCGATGCGGACCACGCCTGCTACGTAGGACACGACGATGTCGACCGGGTCCTCGCTCTGCCGTGCGGCATTGGTCATGAGCTCGCTGACGACCAGCTCCGCCGCCTCCACCGTCCGCGGGCCAGCGCCCCAGGCGAGCAGGAGCTGGCGGGTGGAGCGCCGGGAGAGGAAGACCGATGCGGACATCGGCGGCATCCGGCGGGTGAAGCGACGGTCGTCACCGGGAGGAGCGGTGAGGCGGGCGACCAGCAGGGCGACGTCGTCACCGCTCGTCCGGCTCCGCTGCTCCAGCAGGGCGTCGGCCACCTGCTCGACCGGCTCGGTGCAGTGCGCGACGAGGGTGTCGCGGACCCGGCCCAGCCCGACGCCGATGTCGTCCTCTCGCGTCTCGACCAGGCCGTCGGTGAAGGCGGCCATCACGCCACCGGCGGGGAGCGGGCTCGTCGTCTCCCGCCAGCGGGCTCCGGAGGGGAAGACCCCGAGCGGCGGTCCGATGTCGGCCGGCACCTCGGAGTGCTCGCAGCTCGGGGACAGCACCTGCAGCGGCAGGTGACCGGCGCTCACCGCGGTGATGAGTCCCTCGAAGGGGTGCACCGAGAAGTAGGTGAGGGTGACCAGCCGGCCGAGCGCGACGTCGTGCACGAAGCGGTTCGCCAGCTCCAGCACGATGGCCGGGGGGTGACCCTCGGCGGCGTACGCCCGCACCGCGCTGCGCACCAGTCCCATGCAGGCAGCTGCTTCGACGTCGTGGCCCTCGACGTCGCCCATGACCAGCCCGACCGTCCCCTGGGTCAGGGGCACCACGTCGTACCAGTCGCCGCCCACCTCCACGGCGGCGTCGCCGGCGGTGTAGCGCACCGGGATGTCGAGACCGGGTACGGACTCGAGGTTGCGCGGCAGCAGGCTGCGCTGGAGCTGGGCCATCGCGCGGCGCTCGACGTCGAGCAACCGGGCGCGCAGCAGGGCCTGCGACACCATCGCGGCGACCGTGCCGAGGAACCGCCGGTCGCCGTCGCTGAGGTCCCGTCCCACCGGGAAGAGCAGCACCCAGGCGCCGAGCCGCACACCCGCGCTGACCAGCGGGAGAGCGCAGACGGGTCCGCAGTCGAGCCGTTCGAGCTCGCTGACGATGGGCGGGAAGCGCTCGCGAGCGTCGTCGAGGTCGCGGACGAAGACCGCCGTTCCGGTCCGGTGGGCGACCGCACTGGGGGTGAGGGCGTCCGCGGGGAACTCCGACCACCCGCGCACGCCCGTCCAGCCGAGCGCCCGCATGGTGCTCCGGTCGTCCTCCGCGAGGACGACCGACCCACCTCGGGCGCCGATCAGGTGATGGACGTGGTCGCGCAGCGCCTCGTTGACGTCCTCCAGCGTCACCGCCCCCGCCAGCGCCTCGCCCGCGTCGGCGAGGTGCTCGGCGCGGATCACCTCCGTCATGCGGTCGGTGATGTCGAGGACGTAGACGACCAGCCCGTCAGCGACCGGCAGGGCGTGCTGCTCGTACCACCGGTCGACGGTGCTGACGTGCCAGTGGAAGCGCTCGCGCGTGCGCTGGTCCATGGCGCGCTCCATGGCGGCGTGCTGCGGTGTGCCGACGACCTCGGGGAGCAGGTCCCAGACGTGGGCGCCCTCGCACTCGCCGGGCGTCCGCCCGATGATCACGGCCGCGGGCTCGGACACGAAGCGGTAGCGCCAGTCGGGGCCGATGACCGTCACGGCGTCGCCGAGCAGCGCCAGCAGCTCGGGGCCGAGGTAGTCGGCGACGCCCCTCGGTCGTCACGGACGACCGAGGGGCGGGGCGTCCGGTAGCGGCGGGTCGAGGTCGCGGCACCTCTGCTGAGTCGGCGTGGTCACGGGGCAACCGTAGGCCCCGGAACGGCAGGACCACCGCGGTCCACGTAGCGTCGCCCTCGGTGCGCCGGCGCACGGCGCTCGACCGCGCGGAGGCGCCATGGGTCAGCTCGAGGGCCGGACGGCGATCGTGACCGGCGGCGGGACGGGGATCGGCGCAGCCACCGCCTCGGCCTTCGTCCGTGAGGGGTGCCGCGTCGCGCTCCTCGGTCGGCGGTCGGAACCGCTCGAGCAGGTGCGCGCCGACCTCGGACCGGCGGTCCTCGCGGTGCCGGCCGACGTCGGCGACCCGGTCGCCGTGCGGACCGCGGTCGACCGGATCGTGCAGGAGTGGGGGCGGGTCGACGTCCTCGTCAACAACGCCGGCCTCAACGTGCGCCGGCGCGCGCTCGAGGAGCTGTCCACCGAGGACTGGGACACGGTCCTGCGCGTCAACCTCACCGGCACGTTCCTCGTGACGCAGGCAGCCCTGCCTCACCTGCGGGCACAGGGCGCCGGCACCGTCATCAACGTGTCCTCGATGGCGGGCCACCGCGCGAGCGCGCTCACCGGCCCGGCCTACAGCGCCGCGAAGGCGGGCGTCATCTCCTTCACCGAGTCGCTCAACCTGACCGAGCGACGGCACGGCGTACGCGCCTGCGCCGTCGTCCCGGGGGAGGTCGCCACGCCGATCCTCGACGCGCGGCCGGTGCCTCCGTCGGCCGAGGCGCGCGCCGCGATGCTCCAGCCGGAGGACCTGGCCGAGACGTTCCTCCACGTCGCCGCGCTGCCGCAGCGCGCGACGATCGAGCTGCTCACCATCTACCCCACCGTGCAGCGGGACCTGAGTGCGGAGAGCGCCTCGCGCAGCTGACGGGGTGCAGGACGGGCCGCCGGCATGTCGCCGACGGCCCGTTCGAGAACGGATCAGCCTACGGGAACGTGATCTTGCCTCGGAGCACCTTGTGCCCGTCACCGAGACCGTTCGCGACGAGGGACAGGCTCGTCGCCTGCCCACCGAGCGGCTTGTCACCGAAGATGTAGTCGATCTTGCGGCCGTCGACGGTGTCGGTTCCGCACCGGCAGTCGCCCGGGGTGGCCTCCTGGTACTTGCCGTACACCGGGTCGAGCGTGCTGGAGCCCGGGCCGGTGTTGAGGCCGCCGGTGAAGATCACGCGGCGGGCCCACGAGCTCCACGGCCCGAGCCAGTCCATCGCCTTGTTGATCTGCGCCCTGCGAACGGCGTCGTTCTCACCGGCGCCGGTCATGCGGTCGTCGCCGGCCCACAGGTGCGTGGTGCACACGTACAGGTCGTCGGTGATGATCCCGGCGATGTCCAGGCAGAGGAGGTTGAACTCCTTGCCGGACACCCACCCGGGACCGGAGCCGGTGGGGAGGGACAGCCGGTGCACGGTCGAGCTGAGGGCAGGGTGGTGGAGCACCGCACTGCCCTTCTCCTGGCCTGCACAGCGGTTGCGGTCGTTCTCGTGCGCCTCGGTCATGCGGCTGAACTGGCCCTCCCAGCCGTACTCGTTGCGCCAGCGGAAGAACTCCGAGGCACAGATCTCCTGGAAGGTCGCCACCTGGGCGCCCATGTTGTTGACCTGCGTGCGGGCCACGTCCGAGGGACCGGACCCGAGGTTGGCAGACACGATCTTGACCGTGCCACCAGCGGCGTTCGCCGGGGTGGCGGTGCCGGCCACGAGGGCGGGCACGAGCAGCGCCAGCAGCGCCGGCAGCAGCCTGAAGGGGTGTCGCATCGGCGTACTCCTCCTTGGGTGGGGTGTGGTGGTGCGACAGGGTGGCAGCAGGCGATGACCTGAGCGCGGGCGGTGTCCGGGTCGGCAGTCCTCGGCGAAGAGGGCTCGAGGAGGGGGCGCCTCAGCCAGGGTGAGGTGCGCCGCTCCTCTCTCCCCTCAAGCCACCAGCGCGCGCAGCGCCATCGCGCTCAGCTGCCGCCGCGCCTCCGCCCGACCCCGCGCGCTGTGCGGTGTGGAGTTGAGCAGCCCGAACACCGCGTGCGCCCGCAGCCGGGCGACCTCCACGGGTAGCGACGGGTCGAGCCGGCAGAGCACCCCCGTCCACAGCTCCACGTAGGTCCGCTGCAGCCGGCGCACCACCGTCCGGTCCGCGTCGGGCAGCGAGGACAGGTCCCGGTCCTGCACCCGGATGACATCGGGCTCGCCGAGCGCGAAGTCGGTGTGGAACGCGACCAGCCGCTCCAGCGCAGTGGCGTCGTCCGGCGCCTCGGCGACGACCTCCCGGCCGCCCTGGACGAGCTGCTCGCTGATGTCCTCGAGCAGCCGGACGAGCAGCGCCTCCTTGTTGGGGAAGTGCTTGTAGACCGCGGGCCCGCTGATGCCGCAGGCGGTGCCGATGTCGTTCACGGACGTGCCGCGGAACCCCTGCGCGGCGAACAGCCGGGCGGCCTCGCGCAGCATGACGTCGCGGGTGCGCGGTGCAGCGGTCACAGCGGCTCCCTGGACAGAAGTGGTGAACGGACTCTAACCTGCGATCAGGTTACCGATCGCTAACCACGGGAGCGAGATGGACGAGGTGCAGCTGCGGTCGCGGCTCGACCCCGGCAGCGAGGCCTTCGCTCGCAACGCCGAGGCTCAGCGCGGCCTCGCCGCCGAGCTGCGCGAGCGGCTCGACGTCGTTCGGCTCGGTGGCCCGGAGAGCTCGCGCGAGCGCCACGTCGCCCGCGGCAAGCTGCTCCCGCGCGACCGGGTCGACGCGCTGCTCGACCCGGGCAGCCCCTTCCTCGAGCTGTCACCGCTCGCCGCCGGCGGGATGTACGACGACGCCGCCCCCGGCGCCGGGATCATCACCGGTGTCGGGCGCGTCTCCGGCCGCGAGTGCGTCGTCGTCGCCAACGACGCGACCGTCAAGGGCGGCACCTACTACCCGATGACCGTGAAGAAGCACCTGCGCGCGCAGGAGATCGCGCTGCACAACCGGTTGCCCTGCGTCTACCTCGTCGACTCGGGCGGGGCGTTCCTCCCGCGCCAGGACGAGGTCTTCCCCGATCGCGAGCACTTCGGCCGGATCTTCTTCAACCAGGCGCAGCTGAGCGCCCGGGGCATCGCCCAGATCGCCGCGGTGCTCGGCAGCTGCACGGCCGGCGGGGCCTACGTCCCCGCGATGGCCGACGAGGCCGTCATCGTCAAGGACCAGGGCACGATCTTCCTCGGCGGGCCGCCGCTGGTGAAGGCCGCGACCGGTGAGGTCGTCACCGCCGAGGACCTCGGCGGCGGCGCGCTGCACACCCGCGTCTCCGGGGTCGCCGACCACCTCGCCGACGACGACCTGCACGCGCTCCGGATCGTGCGCCGCATCGTCGGCACCCTCGGCCCGCGCGAGCCGTCGCCCTGGGACCGCGCCCCCGTCGAGCAGCCGGCGCTGGACCCCGGCGAGCTCTACGGCGTCGTGCCCGCCGACGCGCGCACCCCCTACGACGTGCGGGAGGTCATCGCCCGGCTCGTCGACGGCAGCCGGTTCGCCGAGTTCAAGGCGGAGTACGGCACGACGCTCGTCACCGGGTTCGCCCACGTGCACGGCCACCCGGTCGGCATCGTCGCCAACAACGGCGTGCTGTTCGGCGAGTCCGCCATGAAGGGCGCGCACTTCATCGAGCTGTGCGACAAGCGCTCGATCCCGCTGCTGTTCCTGCAGAACATCACCGGCTTCATGGTCGGTCGCGAGTACGAAGCGGGCGGCATCGCCAAGCACGGCGCCAAGATGGTCACCGCCGTCGCCTGCGCCCGGGTGCCGAAGCTCACCGTCGTGATCGGCGGTTCCTTCGGCGCGGGCAACTACTCGATGTGCGGCCGGGCGTACTCCCCGCGCTTCCTGTGGATGTGGCCCGGCGCGCGCATCTCGGTGATGGGTGGCGACCAGGCGGCGTCCGTGCTCGCAGCGGTCGCCAAAGAGGGCACCGACGTCGACGCCCTGCAGGCACAGGTCCGCCAGCAGTACGAGGAGCAGGGCAACCCCTACTACTCGACCGCCCGGCTCTGGGACGACGGTGTGATCGATCCGCTGGACACCCGTACCGCCGTCGGCCTTGCTCTCTCTGCCTGCGCGAACGCCCCGCTCGCGCCGGTCTCCTACGGCGTCTTCCGGATGTGAGGGCCGTGTTCGAGACCGTCCTCATCGCCAACCGCGGCGAGATCGCCGTCCGCGTGATACGCACGCTGCGCACCATGGGCATCCGCTCGGTCGCCGTCTACAGCGATGCCGACGCCGGTGCCCGTCACGTGCGCGAGGCCGACGTCGCGGTGCGCCTCGGGCCGGCGAACGCCCGCGAGTCGTACCTGTCGATCGAGCGCTTGCTCGCGGCTGCCGCGCAGACCGGCGCGCAGGCCGTCCACCCCGGCTACGGCTTCCTCGCCGAGAGCACCGCCTTCGCGCAGGCGTGCGCCGACGCCGGGCTGGTCTTCGTCGGCCCGCCGGTGCGAGCCGTCGAGGTCATGGGCGACAAGATCCGCGCCAAGCAGACGGTCAGCGCGGCGGGCGTCCCCGTCGTGCCCGGGCGCACCGACCTCGGCATGACCGACGCCGACCTGCTCGAGGCCGCCGACGAGGTGGGCTTCCCGGTGCTGGTGAAGCCGTCCGCGGGCGGTGGCGGCAAGGGGATGCGGCTGGTCACCGAGCGCGGCGAGCTGGCCGAGGCCCTGGTGTCCGCCCGGCGAGAGGCCGCGTCCAGCTTCGGCGACGACACGCTGTTCCTCGAGCGGTTCGTGACCCGGCCCCGCCACATCGAGGTGCAGGTGCTCGCCGACACACACGGCGCGACGGTCCACCTCGGCGAGCGGGAGTGCAGCCTGCAACGCCGCCACCAGAAGGTCGTCGAGGAGGCGCCGTCGGTGCTGCTGACCGCCGAGCAGCGCGCCCGCTACGGCGCGCTCGCCGTCGCGACCGCCGAGGCCGTCGGCTACACCGGCGCCGGCACGGTGGAGTTCATCGTGCCGGGCGACTCCGCCGACGAGCCGTTCTTCATGGAGATGAACACTCGGCTGCAGGTCGAGCACCCGGTGACGGAGCAGGTCGTTCGTGTGGCCAGCACCGGCTTGGACCTCGTCGAGCAGCAGCTCCGCGTCGCGGCGGGCGAGCCGCTGTCGTTCACCCAGGACGACGTCACGATGACCGGCCACGCCGTCGAGGTGCGCGTCTACGCCGAGGACCCGGCCCGCGGCTTCCTGCCCACCGGTGGGCCGGCGCTGCTCGTGCGCGAGCCGGCCGAGGACGGGGTGCGGATCGACAGCGCGCTGCTGCAGGGGACGCGGGTCGGCACGACGTACGACCCGATGCTCAGCAAGGTCGTCGCCTGGGGGACGGACCGCGCCACCGCGCTCGCCAAGCTCGACCGCGCCCTCGCCGCCAACGTCGTGCTGGGGGTCGGGACCAACACGGCCTTCCTGCGCGCCCTGCTGAAGCACCCCGACGTCCGGGCGGGGGACCTCGACACCGGGCTCGTCGAGCGGGAGCTCGAGGCGCTGGTCCACCACGAGGTGCCGGTCCAGGTGCACGTCGCCTACGCCCTCGCGCGGCTGCTCGCGCTCGACACCGGGAGCGACGACCCGTGGGACGCGACCCACGGCTGGCGGGCGAGCGGGACGTCCGAGACGTCATGGCTGGTCGGTGGACCGGACGGCGACCCGCTGCGCATCGGGATCTCGGGCTCCACGCGAGCAGCGCGCGTCAGGGTCGGCGACGCCGAGCCGGTGACCGCCTCGGCGACCCCCACGGCCGACGGCCTGCTGCTGACCGTCGGCGACCAGACCTCGACCGTCCTGGCGGCCACGGACGGCGCGACGACCTGGCTCCACGTCGACGGCACGACCCATCCCGTGACCGAGCTGCCGCCGGTCCGGCTCCACGAGGGACCGGGCGCGCACGACGGCGAGGTCCGCAGCCCGATGCCCGGCGCGGTCATCGCCGTCAGGGTGGCGCAGGGCGAGCAGGTGGAGGAGGGTCAGGTCCTGCTGGTGGTGGAGGCGATGAAGATGGAGCACGCACTGACCGCGCCGGTCTCGGGCACGGTCTCCGACCTGCCGGTGCGCCTGGGCGACCAGGTGGTCGTCGATCAGCTGCTGGCGGCCGTGACCGCCGTCGCTGAGACTCCGGCATGAGCACCGCGCTCCCCGGGCTCCCGGACCGCGTCGAGGTCTACGAGGTCGGCCCCCGAGACGGCCTGCAGAACGAGAAGGTCGTCGTCCCGGTCGAGGTGAAGGCCGAGTTCGTCCAGCGGCTGGTCGCCGCCGGGCTGAGCACCATCGAGCTGACCAGCTTCGTCCCCGCGGCGTGGGTCCCGCAGCTCGCCGACGCCGAGGAGCTGCTCGCGCTGCTGGGCGACCTGCCCGGCCGGCACCCGTCGCTCGTCCCGACCGACAAGGGCCTCAGCCGTGCGCTCGAGGCCGGCGTGAAGGAGGTCGCCGTCTTCGCCTCCGCCACCGAGACCTTCGCGCAGAAGAACCTCAACCGCACCGTCGCCGAGTCGCTCGACATGTTCGCCCCCGTCGTCGCCCGCGCCCGCCGCGAGGGGCTGGCCGTCCGGGGCTACGTCTCGATGTGCTTCGGCGACCCGTGGGAGGGCGAGGTGCCGCTGACCCAGGTCGCGGACGTCGCCGTGCGCCTCCACGAGATGGGCTGCGGCGAGGTCAGTCTCGGCGACACCATCGGTGTCGGCACTCCCGGCCAGGTGCGCGCGCTGCTCGAGCTGCTGGTCGAGCGGGGCCTGCCCGTCGGCGACCTTGCCGTGCACTTCCACGACACCTACGGCCAGGCGCTCGCCAACACCCTCGTCGCCCTGCAGTCCGGCGTCACCACCGTCGACGCGAGCGCCGGCGGCCTCGGTGGCTGCCCCTACGCCGGCAGCGCCACCGGCAACCTCGCCACCGAGGACCTCGTCTGGCAGCTGCACGGCCTCGGCATCGAGACCGGCGTCGACCTGCCCGCCCTCGTCGCCACCAGCACCTGGCTGGCCGAGCAGCTCGGCCGGCCCAGCGCCTCGCGCACCGTCACCGCGCTCGCGCCGTCCGCCCCCGCGAGCGTCCCGCCCACCTCGACCCCGGAGACCTGACCATGTCCCTCGACACCCGCCTCACCGACGAGCAGCAGTCCCTGCGCAAGACCGTCGAGGAGTTCGCCCGCGAGGTCGTCGCGCCCGTCTCCTACCACCACGACAAGACCAAGACCTTCCCGTACGACGTGGTGCGCCAGATGGGGGAGATGGGTCTGTTCGGCCTGCCCTTCCCCGAGGAGCTCGGCGGCATGGGCGGCGACTACTTCGCCCTGTGCCTCGTCCTCGAGGAGCTCGCGAAGGTCGATCAGAGCGTCGCCATCACCCTCGAGGCGGGGGTGTCCCTGGGGGCCATGCCGATCTACCGGTTCGGCAGCGAGGCGCAGCAGCAGGAGTGGCTGCCGCTGCTCGCCTCCGGGCAGGCGCTCGGCGCCTTCGGCCTGACCGAGCCGGGCGCGGGCAGCGACGCCGGCGGCACCCGTACGACCGCCGTGCTCGAGGACGGCGCCTGGCGGATCGACGGCAGCAAGGCCTTCATCACCAACTCCGGCACCGAGCTCACCCGGCTCGTCACGGTCACCGCCGTGACCGGCACGACGAGCACGGGCAAGAAGGAGATCAGCTCGATCCTCGTGCCGGTGCCGACGGCCGGCTTCACGGCCGAGCCGGCGTACGACAAGGTCGGCTGGAATGCCTCGGACACCCACCCCCTGAGCTTCGACGGGGTGCGCGTGCCGGAGGAGAACCTGCTGGGCCAGCGCGGTCGTGGCTACGCCAACTTCCTGCACATCCTCGACGAGGGGCGCATCGCGATCAGCGCGCTGTCGGTCGGGGCCGCGCAGGGCTGCGTCGACGCGAGCGTGCAGTACGCCAAGGAGCGGGAGGCGTTCGGCCGCCCGATCGGGCAGAACCAGGCCATCGCGTTCAAGATCGCCCGGATGGAGGCGCGGGTGCACGTGGCCCGGACGGCCTACTACGACGCCGCGGCGAAGATGCTCGCCGGGCTGCCGTTCAAGAAGGAGGCGGCGATCGCCAAGCTCGTCGCCGGCGAGGCGGCGATGGACAACGCCCGCGACGCGACCCAGGTGCACGGCGGCTACGGCTTCATGAACGAGTACGTCGTCTCGCGCCACTACCGCGACTCGAAGATCCTCGAGGTCGGCGAGGGGACCACCGAGGTGCAGCTCATGCTGGTCGCGAGGGAGCTCGGGCTCTGACCCTGGCGGTCAGCGCGGCGCGAGCCCCACCTCGGTGCCACGGGCGACCGGTCCGAGCAGGAGAAGGGCCGCGTCCGGGACGTCGTCCGGCGCGAGCCCCATCACCGGTCCGGCGACGGTGCCGAGCAGCTTGCGGTCCGAACCGCGCTGGCTGAGTGCAGCGAGCGGCCCCAGCGGCCCCGGGTCGTCGTCGGCCCGGCCGGCGCAGCCGTTCTGCACGCCGGGCGCCCGCTCGGCCTCGTCGCAGTAGCCGTCGGTCACCTCCACGTCACCCGGGAAGGGCCGCAGCGGGGGGTTCGGCGGCAGACCCCGGCAGCTGGGCGGCCCGTCCTCGCCGTAGACCGGCCGCACGCACGGGACCTCCCTCGCGGCGTGCACCGTACGTCCTGTTACCGCAACGAGCCACGACCCGTGGGGACACGGATCAGCCTGCCGACCCGTCAGGAGCGGGGCCGGTCGATCAGCCGCGACAGCACGATGATGCTCTCGGTGTGGTCGACGTTGGGCTCGTCGCGGACCCGCTCGATGGCTCGTTCGAGCTGCTGCACGTCCGAGGCCAGCATGTGCACCAGGGCGTCGGCGCCGCCCGACACGGTGCACGCTCCGACGACCTCCGGCACGGCCTGGAGGCTGCGGCGCAGCGCGGCCGGCGCCACGGTGCCCTTGCAGTAGATCTCCAGGTAGGCCTCGGTGGACCACCCCAGAGCGGCCGGGTCCACCACGGCCGTGAACCCCCTGATGGCGCCGCTCGCCAGGAGCCGGTCCACCCGCCGCTTGACCGCCGGAGCGGACAGCCCGACGACCTCGCCGATCTGCGCGTACGTCGCGCGGCCGTCCTGCAGCAGGCAGCTGATCACGGCCTGGTCGATGCGATCCATGAGCTCTCCCGGGGCCAGACGCAACGGATCGCCGTCCGGCGCCCGTACGTGCAACACAAGCATGGCGGGCGAGTGCATCACAGCGATTGCTTGCACACGCCCGGGTCCTTAGCGTGGTGGGAGAGCGCAGCACCGGCCGCTGCCGGCGCCGCTCCGTGCTGTGAGGAGCCCCGTGACCGCCCTGCTCGACACCCCCGTCCGCACCGACCGGGTGGCCCGTCCCCGTCGCTACCTGATGTGCCGGCCGGACCACTTCGAGGTGACGTACGGGATCAACCCGTGGATGGACGTCACGGTGCCGACCGACCGGGACCTCGCGATCCGCCAGTGGGAGGCGCTGCGCGAGACGTACCTGGCGCTGGGAGCGCAGGTGGACGTGATCGACGCGGTCCCCGGGCTGCCCGACATGGTCTTCGCGGCCAACGGCGGCCTGGTGGTCGACGGACGGGCGTACGGGGCCCGCTTCCTGTACGCCGAGCGCCAGGCGGAGGCGCCGGCGTACCTCGACTGGCTCGCCGAGCACCTCGGCCGGGGAGCCGGGTCCGTCGTCGCGGCCGAGCAGGTCAACGAGGGGGAGGGCGACTTCCTCGTGGTCGGTGACCTGCTGCTCGCCGGCACCGGCTTCCGCACCTCCCGCGCTGCCC
>JAABUN010005232.1_pt1 | contig 16367 bp, 15 predicted proteins | sample 5559311 | NCBI WGS metagenome assembly JAABUN01 (sample SAMN10711877, study PRJNA513370) | rock metagenome | isolation source: Antarctica rocks | place: Antarctica: Victoria Land, Siegfried Peak sud
GGGGTCGTCGGGATCGCCAAGAAGCTCAGCAAGAACGTGCGCGCCGCCGGCTACGAGGTCGGCGAGGTCGAGACGGCGGGCTCCTTCCCGGACAGCGTGGTCATGTTCGAGAACGGCGCGCGCTCCGATGCCGAGCAGCTCGCCACCGACCTCGGGGACGTCCTCGGCGAGACGGCGACCGAGCCCCTCACCCCCGAGATCGAGGATCTCTCCGGCGGGGCGCCCCTGGCTCTGGTGATCGGCCAGGACGACGGCGGCCTCTAGTGGGCGCCGGTGATCTGATGGAGCCCCCGGCGCTCCCGCTCGCCGGCGTCGACTCGCTGCTCGGCCCCGACCTCGTCGAGCCGCTCGGGGGAGCCGCCGCGCTGCTGGCGCTGCTCGGCCTGCTCCTGCTCCTGCCCCTCTTCGTCACCCAGCGGCGCGAGATCGGGCGCCTGCGCGCCTGGCAGGAGCTCGAGCCGCAGGCGGGGGATCCCGGGGACGCAGCCGCCCCTCTCGCCGCCCCGGCCGCGGGGGGCTCGGCGGCCACGGCCACGAGCGGCGGAAGGCTGCGGCCGATGACCGCGGCCGAGCGGGTCACCTCCGAGCGGCCGGCGCTGACCCGCATCGGCACGGCCGAGCGGGCGGCGCTCGAGCCCCAGCCGCTCTGGCGCCGGGTGCTCGAGCGCGGCCCCCGCCACCCGCTCGTCCTCTCGCTGCTGGCGCTGCTCACCGCGGGCGCGATCTTCGCCGCCGCCGCGCTCTTCCTGCGCGCCGGCTCCGACGAGGGAAGCGGAGAGGGCACCGCCGGCCGCGCGGCGACGGAGGTCGTCGTCGTCAACGCGTCCGCCTCGCCCGGCCTCGCCGGGAAGACTGCCGACGAAGCCGAGCGCCTCGGCTACACCGTCGCCGGGACGACCGCCGCCGGAGGGACCTCCACGCAGAGCGTCGTTCAGTACGCCGAGGGCGCCAAGTCCGAGGCGACCTCGGTGGCGCGCCGGCTCGAGATCGGAGTCCTGCAGCCCTTCGACACCGAGGCCGAGGCGGCCGCGAACGGCGCCGACGTCGTGGTGATCGCGGGCGAGGACCGCGCCAAGGCCCCGGACGGCCGGGGCTGATCTCGATGAGCGCCCGCAGGGGCGGCGAGGGCGGGCAGCTCGGCGCCGCGCTGCTGATCGCGCTCGCCCTCCTCGCCGTCGGCGGGTTCGTCGTCACGCGGATCGCCCGTGGCGGCGACGACATCGTCAACACGGTGGCGCTCACCCCGGCGCTCGAGCGGGGTGAGGAGGCCGAGGTGGCCTTCACGCTCACCCGCGCCGACGCCGACGCCGACGTGCTGATGATCGATGGCCTCGGGCGCCGGGTGCGGGCGCTGGAGCAGGCGGCGGATCTTGCGGCCGGCCGGCAGGAGCTCAGCTGGGACGGGCGCGACGACGACGGCAGGCCGGTGCCCCCGGGCCCATACGCGCTGCGGATCGTGCTCGGCGAGCAGGGACGCGACATCCGCCCGCCGGGAAGGATCCGCGTCCTGCCGGCTGAGGGCGGCTGATGGAGGACCCGCTGCTCTGGCTCGGCGCGGTCCTCTGCGCGCTCGCCGCCGGCGTCGGGCTGCTGCCGCTCCCTCGGCGATTCCGCCTCCTCGGCGCGAGCCTCGCCCTCGCTCTCGCCCCGGCGATCCTCGCCGCCGACAACTGGGAGAGCGACCGGCTCCTCGAGCTCCGCGATCAGCCGCTGCTGATCGCCGCCGCCGCGAGCCTGGCGATCGCCGCCGTCGCGATCGGAGCGCTCCTGCTCCGCCGCCGCTCCGGCCTGCTGGCGCCGCTGCTCGTCGCCGCTCTGCCCTTCCGGGTCCCGGTGGACCTGGGCGGCGGCGGGGAGCCGGCGAATCTCCTGCTGCCGCTGTACGGGCTGATCGCGGCCGGCCTGCTGGCTGCCTGGCTGACGCCGGCCACCGCCGACGCGCGCGGGAACGAGGGGCCTGCGGGCCGGCTGCGCTGGAGCGGGCCGGCCCTGGCCGCTTTCATCGCCGTCTACGCCCTCTGCGCCGGTTATGCGGACGATCTCTCCCCGGCGATCGGGGACGTCGCGTTCTTCTTCGCCCCCTTCGCCGCGCTGTACCTCCTCCTGGGCGAGGTTCGCTGGGACCCTGAAGCTCTGCGCGCGATCGTCTGGGTCCTCGCCGCGGAAGGGGCCCTCTTCGCGGTCGTCGCGGCGTACCAGCTCCTCAGCGGCGAGCTCCTCTGGAACGACAAGGTGATCGCCGGCAACGAGGCGCACGCCTACTTCCGCGTCAACTCGCTCTTCTGGGATCCCAACATCCTCGGCCGTTATCTCGCGGTGAGCATGGTCGCGCTGGCGGCGGTGGCCGCCTTCGGCCGGGAGCGCGCGCGGCTGGTGGGGGCGAGCGTGCTCTACGTCGTCTTGCTCGCCACGCTCGTCGTCACCTACTCGCAGTCGAGCGCGATCGCCCTGATCGCCGGCGTCCTCGTCCTCGTCGCGGCGCGCCTCGGGCTCCTCGCCGGGGCGGCGGCCGGGCTCCTCGCGCTCCTCGCCTTGGCCGCGTCCGTCCTGCTCATCGGCGGGGGTGCGGGAAGCGACGAGTCGAGCGGGCGCAGCGGCCTGATCGGCGGCGGCCTCGAGATCGCCGCCGACGCGCCGCTCGCGGGCACCGGATCGGGCACCTTCGCGGCCGAGTTCAAGGAGCGCTTCGGCGGCGGGCGCGGGATCGCGGTCGAGAGCCACACCGAGCCGGTGACGGTGGCCGCCGAGCAGGGGGCGATCGGGCTCGCTGCCTACGCCGGGCTGCTGGCCGCCACGATCGGTGGGCTCCTCGGCGAGGCCGGCCTGCGCCTGCGCGGACCCGCCTCCGGCTCGCCGCTCGCCGCGGCGCTGCTTGCGATCTACGCGGCCATGATCGTCCACAGCCTCGGCTACGCGGCCTTCCTGACCGATCCGATCACCTGGGTCACTCTCGCCCTTGCCGCGACCGCGCTTGGTCCGACGACGCGGCGCGCACCCGAACCGGCCTCGCCCGCCGGCGCGCGGATCGCCTGAAGCGGGGAGGGGGATGCTCGACTACCTGCGCCGCCTCGCCACGACCGGCGCCGCCTACTCCGCCGCGAGCATCGTCTCGAAGATCCTGGCGGTCGCGCTGCTGCCGCTCTACACGAGCTACGTCGACACCGCCGACTACGGCGTCGCCGAGCTCCTCTTCACCTCTGTCGTGACCGCCAGCATCGTCGTCCGCTTCGGGCTGATCGAGGCGCTCCTGCGCTTCTTCTACCTCCCCGACGAGCGGGGGGATCGAGTGATCGCGACCGGCTTCGCGGCGTTGCTGTGGCTGGCGACCATCGCCGCGCTGATTGCACTGCCGCTGGCGGGGCCCATCGCCGACGCGCTCTCGATCCCGGGCTCGGCGGACCTCGTCCGGATCTCGATCGGAGGACTCTGGATCCTGACCCTCTACGAGTACCTCGTCTCGCTGTTCCGACTCGACGAGCGCGCGCGGATGTACTTCACGTTCTCGATCGCGCACGTGCTCGTGGCGATCCCGCTGACGGTGCTGCTGGTCGTCGTTGAGGGGGAGGGGGCGCGGGGCCTGCTGATCGGGAGCTACGCCTCCGGCATCCCCTTCGTCCTCTGGCTGGCCGTCCGCGAGCGGGGGCGCCTCAGCCTCGCCCCCGATCGGCCGCTGCTCGGGCGGATGCTGCGCTTCGGCCTGCCGACGATGCCGGCCGAGCTCTCGCTCTACTCGCTGCAGTTCATCGACCGCGTCATCCTCGTCCGCTACGTCGGCGCCGCCGAGCTCGGCCTCTACGCCCTGGCGTTCAAGTTCAGCCAGGCGATCCAGGTGGTGGTCCGCGGCTTTCAGCTTGCCTGGCCCCCCCTCGCGTACTCGATCAGCGACGACGACGAGGCGCGGCGCACCTACGCGGTCGTGCTCACCGCCTTCACGGCGCTCTGCGCCTTCGGGGTCGTGGGCATGTGGCTGGAGGCGCGCTGGATCGTCCGGCTGCTGGCGGCGCCCGAGTTCTTCGGCTCCTACGAGGTGATCGGCCCGCTGGCGCTCGGCGCCGCCCTCTACGGGATCTACCTGGCCCTCGTCGTGATCCTCGGGCGCACCGGGCGCACCGACCTGAGCTTCCCGGTGACCGTGGTCGCGACGATCGCCAACGTCGCCCTCAACCTCCTGCTCGTGCCGCCCTACGGGATCGTCGGGGCGGGGGTCGCGCTCGTCGCCTCCTACGTGATCGTCAACGCCCTGCTCGGCCTCGTCACCCGCCGGCTGTTCCCGGTCCCCTGGCAGTGGGGGCGCCTGACGCTGATCGCGCTCGCCGCGGCGGCGCTCGTCGTCGGCGGTGAGCTGCTGCTTCCCGACGCGGGAGCGGCGGGCCTGCTCTCCCGCGCGGCGCTCTGGCTGAGCTACCCGCTCCTGCTCTGGCTCGGCGGGGTCGTCGACCGCGGGGAGCGCGCGGCGATCGTCGCGGCGGTGCGCTCGGGCGAGCTCACCGGACCGGGGTCAACCCTGCGCCGGGACGAGGCGAGCGCGGAGGAGGTGCGCGCGACCACGACCTACGAGGCCGAGGTGCGGGACGAGGACCGCGGGGGCTTCTAGCAGTCGGCTGGAAGCGCTTCTTCGCCGGCAGGCCGGGGCGGCGCAACGCGTTCTCGACGAGCTGAAGAGCGACCCGGTCGTAGATGATCCCGATGTGGTCCGTCCGGTCCGACGGGCAGCGGTCCTGGACGACGATGTTGGTTGTCTTCCTCCTGCGGCCCTTCAGGAACGCCGAGGTGTAGGGGATCACGACCTGATCGTTGCGGGTGGTGATCTGGGTGAAGGAGACCCTCCGGCCGGGGCTCTCGTCGCCGGCGTTGAGCTTCTTCAGGAAGTCGGAGCCCGCGGCCTGCTGGCGGCACGCCTCGCAGTTCGGCGCCAGCAGCGCGCCGGGGTTCGTCGTCCCGTGGTTGGAGGGGACGAGGCCGATCAGCTCGGCGACCTCCCGCTTGCCGCCCAGGAACTTCATGTAGTAGCGGGGCATCATCCCGCCCTGGGAGTGCCCGACGATCGCGACCTTGCGGGCTCCCGTCTCGCGCAGCACCCGGTCGATGAAGTCGTCGAGCTGGGCGGCGGAGTCCTGGATCGGCCCGGTCCCGCGGTTGCCGTAGTCGAGGGCGAAGACGCAGTAACCGTCGGCGACGAGGGCCGGGGAGATCAGGTTCCAGGAGACCGACATGTCCCCGAAGGTGCCGTGCACGAGGACGACCGGCCGGGTGTGGCCCTTCGTCAGCTTGCAGGCCGATGAGCGCGGTGAGAAGCCTGCGGGCGGAGGAGGTCACGGCCTCCGAATCTAGCCGGGCGGACTCCCGGGCGCGCCGCCTGAGCCGGCCTCGGCGAGCTCCCGCAGCCCCTCGCCGGTGGGTCGCAGCGCCTTGCTCGCGTGGAGCAGGTACCAGCGCGGTTCGTGGCCGGGGAGGGCGAGCGCCGCGAGCGCGCGCGGCAGGTAGGAGAGGGCGGTCAGGGCGCGGACGAGCGCGGCCGCAGCAGCGCCGTGGTGCTTGCGCATGTAGAGGTCGCGGTTGCGGTGGAACTCGACGACCCGCCGCGACCCGGCGCTCCGATCGCTCGAGAGCTGCTCGTGGTGGATCGCCCGGGCAGCGGGCACGTGGAGGGTGTGCCAGCCGGCGTCGGCGAGGCGCTTGCAGAGGTCGGTCTCGTCGGAGTAGACGAAGAAGCGGGGATCCAGGTAGCCGACCGCCTCCGCGGTCCGCCTCCGCACGAGCAGGGCGGAGGACTGCGCCCAGCCCACCCGCCGGACCCGATCGCCGCCGCTCTGCGTGACCCAGAGCCGATGGAGCAGCAGTGCCTGCGCGAGCGCCGTCCCCACGCCCGGCAGGCGCCACGCGCAGGGTTGGGGGGCGCCGGACGGATCGAGGAGCTGAGCCCCGGCGGCCCCCGCCCGTGGGTCGTCGGCGAGCGCGTCGAGGAGGGCGCGGGCCGCCCCCGGGAGCAGCTCGCTGTCCTCGTTGAGGAGCAGGCAGAGCTCGCCGCGGCCCTCCTTCAGCAGCCGGGTGTCGTTGGCCGCCTTGCCGGTACGCCGCTCGAGCTCGATCACGCGCAGCGCCTCGCCGAGCCGTGGGTCGCCGGCTGCAATCCGCCGGGCGAGCTCGACGGAGCCGTCGCTCGAGGCGTTGTCGAGCAGGAGGATCTCGTGTGAGACCCCGTCGGGGTGGGTGGCGGCGATCGCGGCGAGGCAGGCCCCGACGTGCTCGCGCCCGTTCGTGTTGACGATGCAATAGGAGAGCTCCACCGAGGACAATCGTCGCCCATGTCGCCGCTCCGAGCCTCCCTCGTGGACGCCTCCGCGTTCACGCCTCCCTACGACCGCTCCCTCGCGGCGGCGCTGAGCCGCGCCGGCGCCGAGGTCGAGCTGCTGACGAGCCGCTTCGCCTACGGGCCGGTCCCCGCGGCCGAGGGGTACGCGGCGCGGGAGGTCTTCTACCGCCGAAGCTCCCGGCTCGGCGCCGGCTGGCGCCGGCGGCTGGCTGTCAAGGCGCTCGAGCACGGCCCCGACATGCTGCGGGCCCGCCGGCGGCTCGCCGCCGCCGACGTCGTCCATTGGCAATGGTTGACGCTGCCGCAACTCGACCGGCATCTGCTCGGCCCCCGCCGGGCGGGTCAGCCCCGGCTGATCACCCTCCACGCGCCCCTGCCGAAGCCGGGCGAGCGGCGCGCGCTGGCCGCGCAGCGGCGCCTGCTGGGGTCCTTCGACGCGGTCGTGGCCCACACCGAGGGGGCGGCCGAGCGCCTGCGCGCCGAGGTCGGGCTCGACCCCGGCATGGTGCACGTGATCCCCCACGGGCCCCTCGACTACCTCACGCGGTTGGCGAATCCCGAGCCCCTGCCGCCGGAGCTGGCGGCGGTGGAGGGTCCGGTGATCCTCTTCTTCGGGCTCCTGCGCCCCTACAAGGGGATCGACACCCTGCTCGAGGCGTTCGCCGGGGTCGAGGGCGCAGAGCTCTGGATCGCGGGCATGCCGCGGATGCCGCTGGAGCCGCTGCGGGAGCTGGCCGCCCGCGCCCCGGGGACCGTGCGCTTCCTGCCTCGCTTCATCGCCGATCCCGAGATCCCGGCGCTGATGCGCCGCGCCGACGTCCTCGCGCTCCCCTACCGCGAGATCGAGCAGTCGGGCGTGCTCTACGCGGGCCTCGCGTTCGGCAAGGCGATGGTCCTGGGGGACGTCGGAGGCTTCGCCGAGGTCGGCCGCGATCACGGCGCCGCCCGCCTCGTTCCCCCGGGGGACCCCCCCGCGCTCGCGGAGGCGCTGCAGGGACTGATCGCCGACCCCGAGGAGCGCTCGGCCCTGGAGCGGGCGGCGCGCCACGCGGTGGAGGGCGAGTTCGGCTGGGACGCGATCGGCACCCGCACCCTCGCCCTCTACGAGCGCCTCCGCGCCGGCACTCGATAATCCGCGGTCGTGGAAACGAGGCGACCGGCAGCATGGATCTTCTGGGGCTCGGCCGCGGCCCTCGTCCACACCCACGTCACCTACCCGCTCGCGCTCGCCGCGCTCGAGCGCCTGCGCCCGCCGCCGCCCGTCCCCGACCCGCCCGCGGGGGAGCCACCCCCCGTCTCGCTGGTGATCGCCGCCTTCGACGAGGAGGAGGTGATCGAGGCCAAGCTCGCCGATGCGCTGGCGCTCGACTACCCGCTTGAGCGCCTCGAGCTGATCGTCGCCTCCGACGGCTCCTCCGACCGGACCGTGGAGCTCGCCCGCGCGGCGGGAGCCGACGTAATCCTCAACCTTCCTCGGGTCGGCAAGCTGGCGGCGCAGAACGCGGCGGTCGAGCGCGCCTCGGGGGAGATCGTCGCCTTCAGCGACGCCAACTCGACCTGGGAGCCGGATGCCCTGCGCGTGCTCGCCGGGGCCTTCGCCGATCCCGGGGTCGGCTACGCCTGCGGGCAGGTGCGCTTCGCGCAGGCGGACGGCGACAACGAGGAGGGCGCCTACTGGCGCTACGAGAACTGGGTTCGCGAGCTCGAGTCGCGGGCCGGCGGGATCACGGCGGGCAACGGCGGGATCTATGCGGTGCGCCGTGGCGCCTACCGCTTCCTCGACCCCTCCCGCAGCCACGATCTCTCGTTCCCGTTCCTGCTGCGCAAGCGGGGTTGGCGCTCCCGCTACGTGCCCGGCGCGCGCGCCGAGGAGAAGATGGTGCCCTCCATCGAGGGGGAGTTCGCGCGCAAGCGGCGGATGATGGTCGGCATCCCCGACATCGTCGGGGCCGACCGGATGTGGGACCCGCGCGGCTACGGCCCGCTCTTCGCCTTCCAGATCCTCTCCCACCGCCTGCTGCGCTACGCGAGCCCGCTCCTGCACGCGCTCGCCCTCGCCGCGAACCTCCGCCTCCTCGGCCGCGGGCGCCTCCCCCGGCTGGCGTTCGCAACACAGCTCGCCGTCCTCGGGTTGGCGGCGGGAGCCGACCTCGCCCCCCTGCGCCTCGCGCGCCTCTGCCGCTACTACGTCCTCGTGACCGCCTCGATCGCCCTCGGCTGCTGGGACCGCTGGCGCAACGGCCCGCCCGCGGCCTGGGAGAAGTCCGAGGGGACGCGGTGAGCGCGGACCCGTTCGCGCCGCCGCCGCCCGCCGATCCCGCGCTGCGCGAGCGGCAGGGAGCGGCGCCCCACGCCGCGGCCGGCCCGGGCCTGCCCCGCGCCGCCGACGTGCTGATCGCCGTGGTCTTCCTGCTGCTGGCCTCGCCGGTCCTCCTGCTCGCGATCGTCGCGATCCGCCTCGAGGGCGGGGGCCCGGCGCTCTACCGCCAGCGGCGGGTCGGCCTCGGCGGCCGCGCGTTCGAGCTGCTCAAGCTCCGGACCATGGCCCCGGGCAGCGATCCCGTCGGCGTCGGCACCGCCGTGGGCGCCGCCGACCCGCGGGTCACGCGCGTCGGGCGTCTGCTGCGCCGCACTTCGCTCGACGAGCTCCCGAACCTGGTCAACGTGGTGCGCGGGGAGATGGCGATCGTCGGCCCCCGCCCGACCATCCCCTCCCACCTCGACCGCTACCAGCCTCACCAGCATCGCCGCCACGCGGTCCGGCCCGGGATGACCGGCTGGGCGCAGGTCAACGGTCGCGTCGGGATCTCCTGGGGTGAGCGGATCGAGCTCGACAACTGGTACGTCGAGCATCGCTCGCCGCTCCTCGACCTGCGGATCCTCGCCCGGACCGTGGCGCAGATCGCGACCGGCCGGGGGCTCGACCCGGGCTAGCCCCTGGCCGGGACCCTCGCCGAGGAGCGGCCGCTTGCCGCGTATTCGACCCGGGCTCAGGCATACCTTTGCCGGGGTCGGTAGCGGTGGCTATCACCCGGATATCCGCGGGATATCCGCTGTAATCCGCGTGATAGCCAGGGGTAGCGCCCGCGCTAGAGGGGTGCCTCGCTGGCGCGGACGCGCACTGGCGGGAGGGCGCTGGCTCCGGCGTCGCACGCGTCCACCGCCGCGGGCCCGTCGCGAGCGAATGCGGCGCACTCGACGCTCTAGAGTCCCGCCGCGATGCGTGGCTCCGAGGTCGACGTGAGGATCCGCCCCTTCCGCCCCGAGGACGCGGCGGCGGTCCACCGCTGGTTCAACAACGCCGAGGCGATCGCGTCGCTGATGGAGACGCGCGCGGCCTTCAGCCGCGAGAACGCCGAGGGCTGGACCGCGGCCGCCGTGGCGGCCGACGGCGAGGATCGCAAGTGGGCGATCGAGGTCGAGGGCCGCGACGAGCCGGTCGGCTTCACCGCGCTCTACGGGCTCTTTCGCCAGACCGCGCCCGAGCTCGGCGCCCTCGTCGGGGACCCGCCGGGCGCCCGCGGGGTCGGCCGCGAGGCCGAGCGGCTGACGGTCGCGAAGGCGTTCGAGGAGCTCGGGGCCCATCGCGTCTACGGCCGGATCCCCGCCTTCAACTCCGCGGCCAAGAAGGCCGTCGTCTGGCAGGGCTGGCAGCACGAGGGGACGATGCGCGAGCACATCCGCCGACCCGACGGGACGCTGATCGACTGCGAGGTCTGGGGGATCACGGCGGCCGGCTGGCGCGAGCGCTGGGGCGGCGAGGGCGAGCAATCGCCTCCGCCGAGCTGATCGCCGACCGCGGCGCCGCCGCGGTCGAGGCCGAGTTCTTCCGCAGCCGCGAGTTCCTCGAGGCGGAGGGCTGCACCCACACGCTTCTCGTAACGGACGACGGCGGGACGGCGGCGGTGCCTCTGCTCGTCCGCCCGATCCCCGGCTCCGAGCGGCTCGACGCGATCTCCCCCTACTCCTATCCGGGGGCGCGGACCGAGGGGGCGCCGCTGGATCCCCGGGAGCTCGACCTGTCCGCGACCGGGCTCGTCAGCGCCTTCGTCCGGGACCGCCTCGGCGATCAGCCGGCCCTCGCCGGCGGGACCGAGCGCTCCGTGGTGCTCGTCTCCGATCCGGAGCTGCCCCGGAAGTCGCGGATGAGCGATCGCCAGCAGATCCGCAAGAACGAGGCCGCCGGCTACCGCGTGGAGGGGGTCGAGGGTCCCGACGCCACGCCGGCCGACCTCGCCGCCTTCCTCGGCGTGTACACGGAGACGATGCACGCCGTCTCGGCTGCCGAGCATTACTTCTTCGACGCTGACTACTTCGAGACCCTCCTCGCCTCGCCGTTGAGCTGGCTCGTCAAGGTGCTCGCGCCGGAGGGAGCCGTCGCCGCGGCCGCGCTCGTCGTCCGCAGCGACGGCTTCCTCCACTACTACCTCTCGGGGACCGCCGACGATCACCGCCGCGGGGCGCCCTCCAAGAACCTGATCGCCGGGGCCAGCGACTTCGCCGAGGAGCTCGGCCTGCCGCTCAACCTCGGCGGCGGGCTACGCCCCGGCGACGGGCTCGAGGAGTTCAAGCGCGGCTTCGCCAACCGCGAGCTGCCCTTCCGCACGCATGAGCTGATCTGCGACCCCGCGGCGTACGAGGAGCTCTCCCGCGGTCATGCCCCGGCGGGGTTCTTCCCGCTCTACCGCGCTCCGGCGTAGGCGAGCCGCGGACTCGGCCGCGGCGGCTCAGGCGCCGGCGAAGCGGTCCATTCGCTCCTGCACGGTGCGCCTGATCCGGCCGATCTGCGCGCGCAGAGCCGCCCCCGCGCACTCGGTGTAGTTCGTGTCGCCGTGGCTGAAGACGGGCTTGACCTTGATCCGCTCGCCCTCGGGGGTGCGGTTGCTCGCCCCGCCGAAGGACTTGAGGAACGTGTGGCCCGTTGCCTGCACCCCGGCGTCGTCGAGCTTCCAGGCGAGGTAGCGGATCAGGCCGCGGCGGGTGCGGCGGTTGGCCACCTCGTAGGTGTGGTCGCCGATCGTGGCGATCCCGGTGGTCTGGGAGTTGTGCCCCTCGGTGTGCGCGCCCATGACGGGCTTGCCGAGTCCCCCTGCGCGGCCGGCGTAGAGGTTGCCGAAGCGGTCGACGAGCGCGTTGTAGCCGATGTCGTTCCAGCCGTTGGCGTTGCGGTGGTAGCGGCAGATCCCGAGCACGATCCCAGGGGCCTCCGACTCCGAGTAGGTGTTCGTGCTCACCGTGTGGTGAATCACCCCGGCCTTGATCCGCCCGTACTCCGGCGTCGTCCGCGGCTCGCAGCCGCCCTCCTCGTTGTTGGCGCCCCAGGCGCCGCGGCCGATGAACTGCGGGCGCGGCGATGCCGCGGCCGCCTCGGGGGTGGAGAGCAGCGAGACGACGGCCGAGTTGACGCTCGAGCGCAGGCTCGTGACGAGGCTCCCGGTGGCGGTCTCGTCGCCGCTCACGTTGACGTAATGGAGGCGGCCCTCGATCGGGACGCCGCGGCTGCGGACCTGCACCTCCTCGGCGCCTCCCGTGTAGACGGGATCGCCGTTGTCGGTCTCGACCCAATCGCTCCAGGGCTCCCCCTCGGCGCGGGTGCGGAACTCCAGCGCGTGCATCTCGCCGGCGACCCCGACGAGGTCGAAGCGGGCCGGCGCCTCCACGGGCGCGGTGCGGAAGAGGACCGGCCCCTCGGCGCCGTAGCCGCCGTGGCGCTCGGCGGTGCGAGCGAGCTGCGGCGGCCGCTCGCCCACCTGCCTGACGGCGGGAACGGGCTGGCTGAAGTCGTCCGCTGCCGGGATGTAGGGCTGGGTCGAGAGCGCCGGGGAGACCAGGACCAGGAACGCCACGCAGAGCGCGAGCGGCAGGGCGAATCTCAAGCGTCGGGCGAGCACGGGGTTAGGAGCTCCTCACGGATGGCCGTAACACGGCGACCTCAGGGAAGTTCCGCGATGCTCTCAAGTCGGCCCGCGCGAGGTCGCGGTCCCCCGCCGGATGCAAGGGGCCGTTCGGCTCGATCGAGGCGGGGCGGGCGTCTTTGCGGCGGGCTAGAAGTCGATCGGCTCGGGGCCGCGCCCGCGGTACTCCTCGCGGAAGTCGCGGATCGCGTCCAGCGTCGACGGCCCCTCAAAGCTCTTGCAGCCCAGGAGCTGCGTCCAGGCGGTGACGGCGACCTCGTAGGGCATGTCCGCGTTCGGGAAGAGGTCGACGCCCGCCCGGTCGGCGTCGAAGACTCCCTTGAGCGCGAGCTGGTCCTCCGCGGGCAGGTCGGGGCTGTACTGGATCTCGATCCGGCCGTGCTCGAGCGAGTGCAAGAGGCGGTTCCAGGGTGGGGTCTCGAGGAACGCGCCGTCGGCCAGAGCGCCGGAGCCGGTCTCGTCGGCGGCATAGTGGTCGCCCGACGTCGGCGGGTTGGTCTCGTACTCCACGACCTTCTCGAGGTCGCCGAAGTGGCCGTTGCCCTCATCCGGCAGATCGAGCTTCAGCTCACAGCCGGCCTCCGCCGCCGCGCCGGTCAGATCGCCGTTGGCGACCTCGGGGGGAGCGGTTCCCTCGCGCTCGTCCACGGGAAGGCCCTCGGGAAGCGCCCCGAAGCGCGGGTTGACGTTCTTGGTGACCTGCGCGTCGCCGCCGGAGCCGCCGCCGCTGATCGCCAGGTAGACGGCCGCGCCGATCACCGCCGCTGCGAGGATCCCGGCGACGACGTAGGCCAGCGCCAGCCGCTTGCGGGCATCGGCGGAGGCGCGGCGCTCGGCCTCGAGCCGCTCCTGGCGCAGGCGCTCCTTCTCTTCCTTTCGACTTGCCATGGGCGCGAAACCCTAGCTCACCGCTCGCGCCGAACGACGTGCCTGACCGGGATGCTCAGGCCGAGGAGCGGGCGCGCTTCACCCGCTTCTTCCCCGCCGCCCGCGGTGCCCAGACCTCGCCGAGGAAGCGGTCGAGCTCGCGGTTGAGCCGGGCCGGGCTGAGGCGCCACTCGAGGATCGAGTTGGCGTCGACGAGCCGGCCGTTGGGCATCTCGCGCGCGAGATCGTCGGAGTCGTTGAAGGGATGGATCGGGTCGGAGGGGTGGCCGACGATGATCGCCGGGACCTCGATCAGCTCCCGCTCGGCCCGCGGCGGGCACGTGCGGCCGAGGAGCAGGCCCTGCAGGACGCGCGCCGAGCTGCGGGGGTCGCGCCGCAGCCACTCGAGGCCGATGTCCACGTAGGGATGGGTGCGCGGGATCCGGCGAGCGACCTGCGCCACCACGTCGAGCAGCGGCGCGCCGAGCTGGGCGCCGAGCAGCACCGGGGTGAACGCGACCGCCACGGCGACGAGCGCGTTGTCGAGGACGGGCATCTCGACGAACAGGGCCCGCGCGCGATCGGCGTGAGCGACGCCGAACTCGAGCGCGACGTTGGCGCCCAGCGACGTCCCGCCGACGACCGCCTCGTCGAGCTCGAGGTGGTCGAGCAGCGCCTCGATCTGGGTGGCGAAGCTCGTCATCGAGTAGAGCGACAGGTCCGGCGGGGAGTCGGAGTCGCCGTGCCCGAGCAGGTCGACGCAGACGACCCGGTTGCCGAGCGCCGCCACCTCCGGCGCGAAGCGCGCGTACATGCCGCCGTTCATCAGCAGGCCGTGCGCGAGGACGAGGACCCGCTCCCCCTCGCCGTAGGTGCGGTAGGTCATCCGGTGGCCGTCGAAGCTGAACGACTCCATGCTCAGCCCCCCGCCCGCAGCGCCTCGATCTCCTCGCCGCGGGCCCGATCCCAGGGCCGCGCCGCCAGCAGAGCCCCGAGGACGGCCTTCACCGAGACGGCGCGGTTGAGGACGAAGAAGTGGATGCCGGGCGCCCCCGCGGCGAGCAGCTGCTCGCACTGCCGCGCGGCGTAGGCGATGCCGAAGGCCCGCTCAGCGTCGGGATCGCCATCGAGGGCGGCGAGCTGGTGGTCGAGGCGCTCGGGGATCCGCGCGTCGCAGACGCCGCAGAAGCTGTGCAGGCCCTTGCGGGAGAGGATCGGCAGGATGCCCGGGATCACGGGGACCTCGATCCCCGCCTCGCGAAGCTCGGCGAGCCAGCGGAAGTAGACCTCGTTGTCGAAGAAGAGCTGGCTGATCAGAAACTCCGCCCCGGCCTCGACCTTCTCCTTCAGGAAGGCGATGTCCGCCGCGCCCGATCCCGCCTCGGGATGGACCTCGGGAAAGCACGAGGCGCCGATCCCGAAGTCCCGCGTCAGCTCCCTCCCGCGGATGAAGGCGGCGAGCTCGGCTGAGCTGCGCAGGCCGCCGGACGCGGGGGTGAAGGCTCGCTCTCCGCGTGGGGGGTCGCCGCGCAGGGCGAGGATGTTCTCGATCCCGGCCGCCGCGAAGCGCTCGAGGATCGTCTCGAGGCCCTCGATCGTCTCGCCGACGCAGCTCAGGTGCGCCATCGTCTCGATCCCGTAGTCGCGCTTGATCCGCGTGGTCACCTCGACGGTGCCGTCGCGGGTCGAGCCCGCGGCGCCGTAGGTGACCGAGACGAACCCCGGCTCGAGGCGGTTGAGGTCCTCGACGCTCGCGAAGAGCGCCTCGGTCCCCTCCTCGGTCTTCGGCGGGAAGAACTCGAACGAGAAGCACGGCTCCGGCCCGGCGAGGATCTCGGGAATCCGCATCGTTGAATCGTAGACGGGCCGCGAGGCGCCTTTGCGCGGCGCTCGGCCGCCGCCGGGGGACGCCCGTCGCTCAGCGACCGCCGCGCGGGCGTGGCCTGATAGCGACCTTCTCGATCGAGCGCGTGGCGCGCTTCAGGTCGGGGCCGCAGAAGGGGGCGTCGCTCCAGCGCTTCTTCGAGAAGGCGCGGGTGTAGTCCGCGGCGTGCGGCGAGCGCTGGTTCTCGCTCTGCGAGTAGCTGACGAGGGTGCCGGCGGAGACGGGGCAGGCGCCGCCGGTGAACTGCGCCGCCATGATGAAGCTCGAGCCGTGGACGACGTCGCCGAAGCCGTCGCCCTCCCACGGCGCGGAGATCGCGTTGAAGACGCCGAGGCCGCCGGGCCCGCCGTGGATCGGGATCCGCGCCCCGCCGCGGGTCGAGTACTGGTAGCCGCGCAGGCCCGCCCCGAGCGGGATCCCGCCTGACTTCAGGTCGTCGACGGCGTCGGCGAGCGCCCTGCTCACGAGCGGGTTGGCGATGTTCAGGCCGCGCGGCGTGTGGACGGGATCGGCGTTGGAGTAGGGCGTCGTGAAGATCGTCTCCGATCCCGGAGTGATCTCCCCCTGCAGGCCGGTCGGCACGCTCTGGAAGTTGCTCAGCAGGTTCGAGGCGAAGCGGCGGAAGAGGATGGCCCCGCCCGAGTCGAGGTTGTCCCGCACGTCCCAGGCGCGCAGCACGTCGCACGCCGGCGCGACCGAGACGGGACCGTTCGAGCCGAGCAGGATGCCGGCCGGGGCCGCGCCGCAGAGCGTCACCAGCGGGCCGCGCCAGAGCTCGCCGAGGTACTGGCGGTTGCCGAGCGCGACCTTCTGCAGGCTCCGGCGGTCGAAGCGCCGCCCGGGCAGGCCGTCCTTGCCCCGCAGGCGATCCTCGATCTGGACGAGACCGAGCCGGGTCCGGTAGCTGCGCTCGGCGCGCTCGATCCCGATGATCCGGTCGTAGCCGGTCAGCGGGGACTCCGGGTTGGTCAGCCAGTGGCTGTCGTTGCCGTTGTGGACGTAGTCGTTGCGGAACAGGGTCGGGACGTCGTTCGGCGCGAACGTCCCCGGGGCCACCGCCTTGGGGTCCGTCTTCCAGTTGCAGTCCGAGCGCGAGCCGTCGAGGACCGGCAGCCCCAGCGTCTCGTAGACCCCCTCGAGGGTGTTGCAGCGCGCGGCGAGCTCATCCGGCACGTTCGGGATCGAGCCCTGCATCGAGTAGTAGGCATGGCCCTTGCTGTCGGCGGCGATCGAGTTGACCCAGGGCAGCCCCTGGTACTTGCGCTCCACGCGGTCGTAGTCGCGCACCGATTGCGCGAAGTTGTTCTCGTAGAAGTGATTGAGGTAGCGGAAGTTCGACGCGTTGATGTCGCCGAGCGCGTAGCCGGAGCCGTCGGTCCAGGGGAGC
>JAABUN010005233.1_pt1:0-2500 | contig 16362 bp, 9 predicted proteins | sample 5559311 | NCBI WGS metagenome assembly JAABUN01 (sample SAMN10711877, study PRJNA513370) | rock metagenome | isolation source: Antarctica rocks | place: Antarctica: Victoria Land, Siegfried Peak sud
TTCCCTCCATAAAAAAAGCCTCAGAGATAATATACTCTGAGGCTATAAAGAATATGGCAGCTACCTACTCTCCCGCATGATAGTGCAGTACCATTGGCCATGAGGGGCTTAACTTCTCTGTTCGGTATGGGAAGAGGTGAACACCCCCGGCAAAACCACCATAAGAATGTGAGGTAAGAGCTATCAGGTATGGGGTAAGCAGTCACCTCATACCTGATAGCTCTTACCTTTAATAAGTTAACATATTGGGAGTTGTAATAGAGGAGTAATAAAAAAAATTAAAGCGTACGGGCAATTAGTACTACTCGGCTTTGGTGTCACCACCTTTACACCTGTAGCCTATCAACGTAGTAGTCTACTACGACCCTTAAAAGAAAACTCATCTCGTGGAAGGTTTCACGCTTAGATGCTTTCAGCGTTTATCCTGCCCGTACATAGCTACTCTGCACTGCACCTGGCGGCACAACAGATACACCAGCGGTACGTACGACCCGGTCCTCTCGTACTAAGGTCATGTCCACTCAATTTTCTTGCGCCCATCACAGATAGGGACCGAACTGTCTTGCGACGTTCTGAACCCAGTTCACGTGCCACTTTAATCGGCGAACAGCCGAACCCTTGGGACCTTCTCCAGCCCCAGGATGTGACGAACCGACATCGAGGTGCCAAACCTCCCCGTCGATATGAGCTCTTGGGGGAGATCAGCCTGTTATCCCCAGAGTACCTTTTATCCTTTGAGCGATGGCCCTTCCATACAGAACCACCGGATCACTTTAGCCGTCTTTCGACCCTGCTCGGCTTGTTTGCCTCACAGTCAAGCACCCTTTTACTAATGCGCTCTACGTACGATTACCAACCGTACTGAGGGTACCTTTGCAAGCCTCCGTTACTTTTTAGGAGGCGACCACCCCAGTCAAACTACCCACCATACAATGTCCCCCAGCAAAGGGGTTAGACTCTAAGTAAACGAAGGTTGGTATTTCAACGACCGCTCCACGATGGCTGGCGCCACCGCTTCATAGCGTCCCAACTATGCTACACATCGTTTACTCAAAATCAATGTAAAGTTGTAGTGAAGGTTCATGGGGTCTTTCCGTCCCGTGACGGGTAACCGGCATCTTCACCGATACTACAATTTCACCGGGCTCGTGGAGGAGACAGTGTTCAACTCATTAGACCATTCGTGCAGGTCGGAACTTACCCGACAAGGAATTTCGCTACCTTAGGACCGTTATAGTTACGGCCGCCGTTTACTGGGGCTTCAGTCAGGAGCTTTGCCCTTTCGGGCGGACACCCTTCCTTAACCTTCCAGCACCGGGCAGGTATCAGGCTCTATACGTCATCTTACGATTTTGCAGGGCCCTGTGTTTTTGTTAAACAGTTGGTTGAACCATTTTACTGTGACCATCCGAAAATGGTACGCTTTATCCCGAAGTTACAGCGTCAATTTGCCTAGTTCCTTCTCCACGGCTCACCCGAGCGCCTTAGAATACTCTTCTCGACTACCTGTGTCGGTTTACGGTACGGGCCGCTTTAGCCTTAATCCTTAGAGGTTTTTCTCGGAGGTTTGATTACAGACATTATCAGCGCCGCCGAAGCTTTGCTGTACTTTCAGGTTCGCCATCGCTTGCGGATTTACCTGCAAACAATTTAACTACACCCTTTAACGTGAACATCCGTTGCCACGCAGTCTTTTCACTACCTCGTCACCCCATCGAAACTAAAGCAGGTGCTGGAATATTAACCAGCTTTCCATCAGCTACCCCTTTCGGGTTTGCCTAAGGACCCGACTAACCCTGATCCGATTAGCGTTGATCAGGAACCCTTAGTCTTACGGCGATAAAGTTTTTCACTTTATTTATCGTTACTTATGCCTACATTTTCTTTTGAAACCGCTCCAGCAATAGTCGCCTATCACCTTCAACGCAGGTTTCAATGCTCCCCTACCACACATCCAACTAAATGGACGGTTTAAAGCTTCGGTTGATAGTTTGATGCCCGATCATTTTCCGTGCCTGAACCCTCGACCAGTGAGCTGTTACGCACTCTTTAAATGAATGGCTGCTTCCAAGCCAACATCCTGGCTGTTATAGGGTTCAAACTTCGTTTGCTCAACTTAACTACCTATTAGGGACCTTAGCTGTTAATCTGGGTTATTTCCCTCTCGGCCATGGACCTTAGCGCCCACAGCCTCACTCCCGGAGATATTTACTAGCATTCGGAGTTTGTCAGGGTTTGGTAGGCGGTGAAGCCCCCTAGCCCAATCAGTAGCTCTACCTCTAGTAAACCTCTATTATCCGAGGCTGTTCCTAAAAACATTTCGGGGAGAACGAGCTATCTCTCAGTTTGATTGGCCTTTCACCCCTATCCACAAGTCATCCCATAACTTTTCAACGTTAATGGGTTCGGTCCTCCAGTGTGTGTTACCACACCTTCAACCTGCTCATGGATAGATCACAAAGTTTCGCGTCTACCCCCACTGACTCATTCGCCCTGTTCG
>JAABUN010005233.1_pt1:7500-16362 | contig 16362 bp, 9 predicted proteins | sample 5559311 | NCBI WGS metagenome assembly JAABUN01 (sample SAMN10711877, study PRJNA513370) | rock metagenome | isolation source: Antarctica rocks | place: Antarctica: Victoria Land, Siegfried Peak sud
AAAAGAACTAACAATGGTATTGTAATACTTGCTGCTATTAATGACAGGAAAGTAAAAATAGAAGTAGGCTATGGAATGGAAGGTGCGATCCCTGACATTACCGCCAAGCAAATTATAGAGAATTCTTTATCACCTAATTTCAGGCAATCTAATTATTACCGTGGATTTGATGAGGCAGCAGATGCTATTATTAAAGCAGCTTCAGGAGAATATAAAGCTCCGCAGGATTATAGGAGAAGTGCCAGAGGCAATGGTAGCTCCATTCTTTCATTTTTGATACCGCTGATTATCATACTAATTATTATTTCCAGGTCAGGTGGTGGAGGTGGTGGTGGAATGATAAGCAGGAGGGGATCTAATCCACTCTTTGGAGGCCTCTTAGGTGGTATTATTGGAAGCAACCTTGGAAGAGGCGGTGGAGGCGGCTGGTCAGGGGGAGATGGCGGTGGAGGTTGGTCAGGCGGAGGTGGCGGAGGTGGCGGAGGATTTGGGGGTTTTGGTGGAGGAAGCGGTGGTGGTGGTGGCGCCAGTGGAAGTTGGTGATTCTATTTATGTTATAATTATTTTAAAAAGCGGCATCTGATAACTTAGATGCCGCTTTCTTTTTACATTAATGTTCAGCTAAGTACAAAAACATAATTAGTGATATATAAACTATGAAATTCAGTATCAATAGCTATCAGTAGTAATAAAGAAATTGATACCAGTAATCCTCCTGAAGCTGATTGCTTATAACTGATAGTATACGCGTCAAATTGTAGTTAGCAAAACTCTAGTATCATGTCAACCTTAAATTGTCGCTTTTGCTATCAGCTATCAGCAATCAGGAGGAAATTTATTACACATTAGCGTCCTAATAGCTAATAGCTGACGGCTCATAGCAACATTTACAGACATTTTATGATTGACATGACACTAGTTTGAATCTATTATAATCTTATCTGAGTTTTTATTAAAAACTTTTCTTGTCCGCTATTTTTTCTTTTACATAATCAACTTGTTCCTGAATAGCAGAATTACTACTTTTCATTGCTGCTGTTTTTTGTGTAATAACACTTCTTAATACAACATTATTGATAAATGGTGTTGTTTGACTTCTATAATTTAATGGAATATTATCTCTGAAAGCAACTATAAGATCAATGCCTTTTTTAAAATTATCTGTGTTGGATATTTTACCCAGATATTGAGCAAATGGTTGCAAGGCTTCAAATTTTGCATCGCTGAAAGGTAGACCACCAAAGTTATGAGCAATCATATTAAAGTCACCTTCATCACCTTTTTCTATTAATATCTGAGTGATTGTTTGAGCCAGTTTACCTTTTGCGGGTTTATTTTTCAACTTATTTACTTCTTCCAATGAAACAGTATTGTCTGCAATAGTGATTGCTTCTAATGCCGCGCCAGAGACGCTATAAGAAGAATCATTAAGCGCTTTAGCAAACAAAGATTTATATTCAGGTTTATTTGAATAGCTTCCAAGTATACTGATAGCCTTTGCCCTAACAGTTGATTTCTTTTCATTTTTAGCCATTTCAAATATCAATGGCTCCATGGCTTCTTTAACCTTGGGTTTTTTAAAATCAATTGCTTCCAGCGCATAATCACGCAATCCAAAATATTTATCCTGTATGGCCAGTTTCAACAAATTGAAAGCTTTGGGATCATCCGGCATTTTTGCACAGGCATCAATGGCTTCACGCCTGTCGAGGTAATTGCCGGCAAACTTGTATTGATGAATATAATTGTCTAAAGTTTTATTATCTTTCTTTTCGCATAATAAAGTCTTTTCTCCATCAACATTTACAAGGTCGGGTCTGGTTTGATAGCCGAAAGTAAATGTTTGTTCCCGATCATCAACCCAAACATTATGACGAACTTTACTGGAACCATTATAAATATCAATTGCCATAGGTATTTTGAAAACAGGATTTCCTTCCTGTGTTTGTTTAATAATAATAGTTACTTTTTTAGCGTTGTCATCATAAACATAATTTATATCCAATGAAGGCTGGCCGCTACCAAAATACCATTGATTAAAAAACCAGTTTAAATCACGGCCTGATACTTCTTCAAAAGCAAGGCGTAACTGATGGGCTTCAGCTGATTTATATTTGTTTGTTGTGAGATAAACATTTAATCCTTTAAAGAAAGCACTGTCGCCCAAATAATTTCTTAGCATGTGTAATATCCTGCCGCCTTTGTTATAGCTTACTGCATCAAACATATCCTCTTTATCAGAGTACTGAAAACGAACCAAATTTTTTGAATTGTTTTTACTGCCTAAGTAACCCTGCATATCACTAAAATTTTGTTCATCCCCGGCATCTTTTCCATACTTGTATTCATTCCATAAGGTTTCACTGTAATTAGCAAAAGATTCATTTAATGTAAGATTACTCCAGCTTTCCGCCGTTACAAGATCACCAAACCACTGATGAAACAATTCGTGTGCAATAGTACTCTCCCATTTATTACCATCAACCAGTTCGCGCGCATCCTGCTGAGCGCTTTCCTGATGAAGGGTGGCAGTGGTATTTTCCATAGCTCCACTTACATAATCCCTGCCAACGATTTGTGAGTATTTGACCCAGGGATAATCAATGCCGGTAATCCTTGAATAGAATGCTATCATTTCGGGCGTGTTTCCGAAAATCTTCCGGGCAACAGAAGCATATTCTTTCTCAACATAATAACTTACTTCCTTGCCTTTGTAAGAATCTCTGATGATAGCGTAATCGCCAACGCCCATAAAAAACAGATAAGGCGCATGTGGCTGATCCATATTCCAGTAATCAGTTCTTGTACCATCTGAATTTTTTTTCTGGCTCATTAATTTACCGTTAGAAAGTGTAACATATTTATCAGGCACCGTCATGTAGATTTCTTCTGTAGACTTTTGATCGGGTTTATCAATGGTTGGGCACCAGGCAGAGGTTGCTTCAGTTTCTCCCTGCGTCCATATCTGGATCGGTGAATTTTTATCTTCTCCTTTGGGATTTATAAAATATAATCCTTTGGCATCATTGATTGCTGCGCTACCTTTAACTTTCAGTTCATTTGGCTTTGAAGTGTAATCAATATAAATGATGTATTCTTCTCCCCCTTTATAAGTTTTATTTAGTTTAATATTTAACAACATTCCATCATAAGCATATTTTAGCCCGGTCATACCACTCTTACTAACAAGTGAAAGCTTATTAATATCCATTCCCTTTGCATCAAGAACTAATGAGTCTGTAGGATAAAAATGAGGCTTCAGGGTGATCCACGCTTTGCCGTACATGTATGACTTAGCATAGTCGAATGTAACTTCAAGTTTTGTATGAACCAGATCATTCAGTCTTGCCGCAGATTCGCGATAAATACTTTTCCAGGTAGTATCCGGTGAAGACTGTGCCTGAGCATAGGTTTGAATAACAAAAATCAGGAAAAGAGATACAATTATATTTTTATTCATATCAATATTTTAAAGGCAGTAAAGATAAGCTGACTACTGTTTTTGGTTTGCAAATAAAATGGTAAAGCTATATAAGCTATCAGCCGTCAGCTATCAGCTATTAGCTATTAGGAAGTCAGTTGTCAACTACCTTATTAACTAATAGCATAGGCTTTGCAGAACTAAGTGGTAATCATTTTAAATTACAGATATAAAGTTTATTAGGTTGCCAAATAAACGCTAACAGATTACGGCTCATTTTGTGTATTTAACAACTTAACGTAGGTTTGCCAAGGATATTTGTTTAAGCCAATGCAAAAAATCGTTTTTCTTTTATTATTTGTGTTTTCAGAAATAACTTCATTTTCTCAACAGGACTTTTTTGTTTACTTACAGGCTGATAATCATCAACCTTTTTATGCAAGAATCAACACCAGGATATACAGTTCAACAGAAAATGGCTATATGGTTATTCCAAAACTTGGAGATAGTATTTATGAAGTTGTAATTGGTTTTGCTAAAAATGCTTTTCCAGAACAAACTTTTTCCTTTGCTATTAATAAAAAGGATAAAGGATTTCAACTTAAAAATATGGGGGAAAAAGGATGGGTGCTTGTTAACTTACAAAACATGTCTGTTATTACAAGCACCGGCCTTCCCTTAAAAATGGTATCTGAGTTGTCAGGCATAAGGAAAACAGATGCTTTTTCAGAAATGCTGGCCAATGTTGTAAATGATTCTGCCATATTATATAGCGCAGTAAAAGCAAAACTTCCAGAATCTGCTCCTGAAAAAAAAGCATCAGTGATCATCGATCCGGTAGAGAAAAACAATCAGGATAAAGGTTCAATAAAAACAACAATTGCTATAAACAAGCCTGCAGATGCAGAGCCGGTAAAACAAATCGATTCGCTTTCAAAACCTGGGGAGGTATCAACCGGAATTACGACTAATACAATGGAAGCCCAGGCAAAAACAAACAAGAGCATTATCCCTGTTATTATAAATCCGGATAGCAGCAAAGTAACTGATTCAGGATTAACTCAAAAAATAATTGACGAAAAACCTTTCCTCACCAGAATTGAAGAAAAAAAGACAGACGGTTTATACCAGGCTACTTATCTTGAGCAATATAATTTCACTACTGATACTATAAGAATAAGTATTCCTTTAAATGAAGGCCTTTCACAAAACACTACATCAATCACTGAGAAAAAGCCTGAACCTATTTCGGATCAAAAAAATGTTATAGAAGAAAAAACGTCACCTGCAAAACTTAAAGTGACTGATACTCCGTCTTCCGTTAAAAGAGCCGTTCCGATAACCAATTCTGATTGTAAAAGTCTTGCCACTGATTATGATGTAGATAAGCTTCGAATTAAACTGATCAACGATAAAACTATTGATGATAAACTGGCAACAGCAAAAAAATATTTTAAAAACAAATGCTTGTCCGTTAAACAGGTTAAAGCTCTTACTGAATTATTTCCGAGTGATGAAACAAAGTATCGCTTCTTTGAGATCTCGTATCCTTTTATTTCAGACACAGAAAATTTTTACACATTAGAAGATCTTATAGAAAACAATTATTATAAAAACCGGTTCAAAGCAATGATACAAAAATAATTATTTAAATGCATTCTTACTATGTCCCGCTATTTCCTGGAAGTTTCTTATAAAGGTTCCAATTACAGCGGATTTCAAAAGCAGGAAAATGCCAATACGATACAGTCAGAAATTGAAAAAGCCTTTTCAGTTTTACACAGGAACGACATCGGGTTAACCGGCTCATCGCGCACAGATACCGGAGTTCATGCGCTGCAAAATTATTTTCATTTCGATTATGACAGGCCAATCCATGATCAGTTCTTATATAAAATTAATGCTATTCTTCCGGAAGATATAGTGGTATTAAATATCCGAATAGTAAATGATAATGCTCATTGTCGCTTTGATGCAACAAGCCGCGTATATAAGTATTGTGTATACCAGGCAAAAAATCCTTTTTTGAACGACAGTGCTTACTACTTTCCTTATAAAATCGATTTTGACAAACTTTCTGAAGCCGCCAGGATTATAATGCACTATAATGATTTCACTTCCTTTTCAAAACGAAATACACAGGTAAAACATTTTTTGTGCACTATTGAACAAAGTGAATGGCGACAAGAAGGAATCTTACTTGTTTACCAGGTAAAGGCCAATAGATTTTTGCGGGGGATGGTTCGTGGTTTAACCGCAACAATGCTTAAGGTAGGAAGAGGCAAAATTTCTATCGAAGATCTTAAACAGATTATTGAAGGAAAAGATTCCTCAAAGGCTGATTTTGCTGTACCGGCCAAAGGGTTGTCCCTGATGAAGGTTGAATTCTCTCCTGGCGTGAAGTTTTTTAATTAAAGGAATTTTTAACGCAGAGAAAAGCCAGAGGAGGAATGCAGAGAACACAAAGAATATTCTCTGCGCTCTCTGCATTCCTCCTCTGGCTTTTCTCTGCGTTAAGATTCTTTAGTTTAACCTTTAACAGCAGCAATACCAGGTAACTCTTTGCCTTCAAAATATTCCAGCAAAGCTCCGCCGCCGGTGGAAACATAACTTACTTTCTCAGCAATACCAAATTCATGTACTGCGGCAACTGAATCACCACCTCCTATTAATGAAAATGCACCAGCATTTGTAGCATCAGCTACAGCTTCAGCAATCATTTTTGTTCCATGCTTAAACTTTTCCATTTCAAAAACACCCATCGGCCCATTCCAGAAAATAGTTTTAGATTTTTTAATCACATTGCTGAATTGGTCGCATGCATAAGGACCAATATCTAATCCCATCCATCCTTCCGGTATGTTATTACTAGGCGCATGTGAGGTATTAGCATTAGCATCGAATTTATCCGCAATGGTTGAATCAGAAGGCAAATGAATACATACACCCAGACCATTAGCTTTTTTCAACAATTCTTTTGCAGTTTCCAACCTGTCATCTTCACACAATGAACTACCAATATTTCCACCTTCCGCTTTCATGAAAGTATAAGCCATACCGCCACCAATAATGATATCAGTTGCCCTGCTTAACAGGTTTTCTATAATTAAAATTTTATCTGAAACTTTTGCACCGCCAATAATTGCAGTGAAAGGTTTTTCCTCACGCTTCATTATTTTTTCAGCATTTTCAACTTCCTTCTCCATCAATAACCCAAACATCTTTTTTTCGGGAGAAAAGAATTTTGCAACTATGGTTGTAGATGCATGAGCACGGTGCGCGGTGCCAAATGCATCATTCACGTACACATTACCCAGTTCACTGAGTTTTTTCGCAAAGGCTTCATTCCCTTTTTCTTCTTCCTTGTAAAACCGTAAATTTTCCAGAAGCAGTACTTCACCAGGTTTTAAATTAGCAGATAAATCATGCGCCTGCTGACCAATACAATCATCAGCAAATAAAACAGCGGTTTGGATTTCATTATCATTCAGCAAATCAGTTAGATGATCTACTAAATAGCGGAGAGAAAATTTATCATCTGGTCCGCCCTTAGGTCTTCCAAGATGAGACATTAAAATTACACTTCCACCATCTCCTAAAATTTTTTTTATTGTAGGAATGGCAGCTTTCATACGGTTGTCGTCTGTAATCTCATTCTTCTCATTCATGGGAAGATTAAAATCAACTCTTACTAAAGCTTTCTGATCTTTAAAATTATACTCAGCAAATTTTGACATACTTAAATTTTATAAGAATTATATCCCTGATTGCTGATAGCAAATACGTCAATCTACAGGTAACCCAACAATAATTACTTACTTATCAAACCAGCGAAATGTTTTACTGTGCGAACCAACTGCGACACATAACTCATTTCATTATCATACCATGAAACTGTTTTTACCAATTGTCTATCACCTACAGCCATAACCTTGGTTTGTGTGGCATCAAACAAAGATCCAAAGCTGCTGCCGATTATATCCGATGAAACAATTTCATCTTCATTATAGCCAAAGCTTTCATTCGAGGCAGACTTCATGGCTGCATTTACTTCTTCAACGGTAACACTTTTATTTAAAATGCTGGTAAGTTCCGTTAACGATCCTGTTATAACCGGCACACGCTGAGCACTGCCATCCAGTTTGCCTTTCAATTCAGGCAGCACCAAACCAATTGCTTTTGCAGCCCCGGTAGTATTAGGAACAATATTGGCTGCTGCAGCACGGGCACGACGAAGATCACCTTTAGGATGAGGAGCATCCAGTGTATTCTGATCGTTAGTGTAGGCATGTATGGTAGTCATGATACCACCTTCAATACCAAAACTGTCGTTTAAAACTTTAGCCATTGGCGCCAGGCAGTTAGTAGTACAGGAAGCACAGGATATGATGGTTTCAGTACCATCAAGTATTGCATGGTTTACGTTGAAGACAATTGTTTTAAGATCACCGGTAGCAGGAGCGGAGATTACCACTCGTTTAGCCCCGGCTTTAAGGTGGGCTTCTGCTTTAGCTTTATCAGTAAAAAATCCCGTACTTTCTATTACCACATCCACTTCATGCTGCCCCCAGGGAATTTGTGCAGGATCTTTTTGCGCATATATTTTTATTTCATCACCACTTACAACGATAGCATCTTCTGTTGCTTTAACATCCACATCGAAGCGCCCCTGGGCGCTATCATATTTTAATAGGTGAGCCAATACCTTCGGACTTGTAAGATCATTAATGGCTACCACATCAATTCCTTCCATATTATAAATCTGGCGATACACTAACCTTCCAATTCTTCCAAAGCCATTAATAGCTACTTTAACTGTACTCATAATTCTGAATTTGTATTTGTAATTTGTATGCGAAGGTACATTTTAGGATAAATTAATAGTGATTATTTTTTATATGGATGTTGGTGGTATTGCATTGCCTGTCATAAAGGTTTAATACTTTAAAACATAATGAAGACTCTAAGTAAGATACATTCCATGGCAAAAAGTTTTGGCAGGTATAAGCAGGGCTTATATCTTTGCACTCCTTTCCAAGATTCCATTGGAAGGATTGATAATATGCCGCGTTGGTCAATCGGTTAAGACGCATCCCTTTCACGGATGAATGACGAGTTCGATTCTCGTACGCGGTACCCCATTCCCGAAACCCGCTCTAGTAGCGGGTTTTAGCGTTTTTTGAAAAATGGGCCGAAAAGTGTGCCAATCACTCGAAACCGATATTAATTTGAAAGTTTTTATTCCCATCAGACATCTCTTTAAACTAGATTAATCTCCAGCCGTTTTACTAAAAATCGTAAATGTAACTGGTTGATCAGGGTTGTTGAATTCTAAATTATCTGTGGATAACTATACAATTTAGTCCAATCAAGAGAAAAGGCATATCGTTGTTCCTTGATATGTTGGATTTTGTTGCTTCTAAAAAAGTTTAAAGCGAAGC
>JAABUN010005234.1_pt1 | contig 16354 bp, 12 predicted proteins | sample 5559311 | NCBI WGS metagenome assembly JAABUN01 (sample SAMN10711877, study PRJNA513370) | rock metagenome | isolation source: Antarctica rocks | place: Antarctica: Victoria Land, Siegfried Peak sud
TCGGCCCTCGTCGAGCTCCCCGGTGCCGCCCGGCCCTCGCGCCCGGTCACGGTGACCACCCCGGAGGGTGCGACGTACGAGATCGACCACGGTGCCGTGGCGATCGCGTCGATCACCTCGTGCACCAATACCTCCAACCCCTCGGTCATGATGGCGGCGGCGCTGCTGGCCCGCGCTGCCGTCGAGAAGGGCCTGTCGACCAAGCCGTGGGTGAAGACCTCGCTGGCCCCCGGGAGCAAGGTCGTCATGGACTACTACGAGAAGGCCGGTCTCGTCCCTTACCTCGACAAGCTTGGGTTCAACCTGGTCGGCTACGGCTGCACGACGTGCATCGGCAACTCGGGCCCCCTGCCCGACGAGGTGTCACAAGCGGTGCAGGAGAACGACTTGGCGGTCACCGCCGTGCTGTCCGGCAACCGCAACTTCGAGGGCCGGATCAACCCGGACGTGAAGATGAACTACCTCGCTTCGCCGCCGCTGGTCATCGCCTACGCGCTGGCCGGTCAGATGGACTTCGACTTCGAGACCGAGCCGCTGGGTCGGAGCAGCGACGGCCAGGACGTCTTCCTGCGTGACGTGTGGCCTGACGCCGACGAGGTCGAGCGGGTCATCGCCTCGTCCCTGACCCAGCAGATGTTCGCCGACGACTACGCGGACGTGTTCGCGGGCGACGAGCGCTGGCAGTCGCTGCCGACCCCGACGGGCAGCACCTTCGACTGGGACGCCGACTCGACCTACGTTCGCAAGCCGCCGTACTTCGACGGCATGACCGCCCAGCCCGTGCCGGTGAAGGACATCACCGGAGCGCGGGTGCTGGCCAGGCTCGGCGACTCGGTGACCACCGACCACATCAGCCCGGCCGGGTCGATCAAGGCCGACAGCCCGGCCGGCCGCTACCTCGCCGACCACGGGGTGCAGCGCAGCGACTTCAACTCCTACGGGTCGCGGCGTGGCAACCACGAGGTGATGATCCGCGGGACGTTCGCCAACATCCGGCTACGCAACCTGTTGCTGGACGGGGTGGAGGGCGGTTTCACCAAGAACCTGCTCACCGGCGAGCAGTCCTCGATCTACGACGCGGCGCAGGCGTACGCGGCGGCGGGTGTGCCGCTGGTCGTCCTGGCGGGTAAGGAGTACGGCTCGGGATCGAGCCGGGACTGGGCCGCCAAGGGCACCAGTCTGCTGGGGGTCAGGGCGGTGATCACCGAGTCCTACGAGCGAATCCACCGTTCGAACCTGATCGGCATGGGGGTGTTGCCGCTGCAGTTCCCGCCGGGTGAGAACGCGCAGTCACTCGGTCTGGACGGTACCGAGACGTTCGACGTCAGCGGGGTCGCCGGGCTCAACGAGGGAACCACGCCGCGCACCCTGCACGTGGTGGCGACCAAGGGGTCCGGTGAGGTGGTCACCTTCGATGCCCTGCTGCGCATCGACACCCCCGGGGAGGCCGACTACTACCGCAACGGCGGGATCCTGCAGTATGTGCTGCGGTCTCTGGTGGCCCGCCCGGTTTGACCGATTATGGGGCAACGTGGCCCGCCGTTGCCAATTCGTTGTACGGAACCGCTGGACGATGACGGCGGCCTGACATACGTTGTGTCTCACAACAATTTCGTTGAGGTTGCCGGCGCGCGTGAGAATCGTCGCTCGCAGCCACACCAAGACCTCGAGGAGGCGGTCTGCGTGCAGCGCAAGCGCTACATGGCAGTAGCAGGTTTCGTCGGCGTGGCGCTCACCATGAGCGCCTGCGGCAGCAGCAACAACAACACTCCCAGTACTCCTGGCGCTACTGGCAGCAGCTCGAGTAGTAGCAGCAGCAGTACCACCGCGGCCGGCAAGGTCGGGGTGATCCTGCCGGACACGAAGTCATCCGCGCGGTGGGAGTCGGCTGACCGTCCCAACCTGATGGCAGCGTTCAAGGCCGCTGGCGTCGAGGTGCTGATCGACAACGCGAACGGCGACAAGTCGCAGATGCAGACCATCGCCGACCAGATGATCACCCAGGGCGTCACCGTCCTGGCCATCGTCAACCTGGACTCGGCGTCCGGTGCGGCGATCGAGTCCAAGGCGAAGAGCCAGGGCGTCTCGACGATCGACTACGACCGGCTGACGCTGGGCGGCAGTGCCGACTACTATGTCTCGTTCGACAACAACAAGGTCGGCACGCTGCAGGGCGAGGGGCTCGAGACCTGCCTGGGCAAGGACAAGAAGGCGAACATCGCCTACCTGAACGGCTCACCGACCGACAACAACGCGACCCTGTTCGCCGCCGGCGCCCACAAGGTGCTCGACGCGAACACCAACTACAAGAAGGTCGCCGAGCAGGCCGTTCCCGACTGGGACAACCAGCAGGCCGCTACCATCTTCGAGCAGATGTACACGCAGGCCGGCGGCAAGATCGATGGCGTGCTCGCAGCCAACGACGGCCTCGGTAACGCGGCGATCTCGATCCTGAAGAAGAACAAGGTGAACATCCCGGTGACCGGGCAGGATGCCACCGTGCAGGGCCTGCAGAACATTCTGGACAGTTCGCAGTGCATGACCGTCTACAAGTCGGCCAAGGCCGAGGCCGACGCACTGGCCAAGCTGGCGATCTCGCTCAGCAAGGGCGAGAAGAGCAGCGATGCCTCCGGCACGACCCGTGATGACACGGGCAAGCGGGACGTCCCCTCGGTGCTGCTCGACCCGGTGTCGATCACCAAGGACACCGTCAAGACCGTCGTCAGCGACGGTGGGGTCACCAAGGCCGAGCTGTGCACCGGCGCCTACGCCGCCAAGTGCACTGCTGCTGGCGTCAGCTGACCGATGCTCGACGCGGTGCGTCCCGCTGCCGATCAGGCAGCGGGACGCACCGTCCGCCGTTCGTCCGTGATCGAGGGAGTCACCATGCCCGACCTGCCGGAGCCGCTGCTGCAGCTGCGAGGTATCAACAAGAGCTTCGGTGCCGTGCACGTCCTGCACGACGTCGACCTGGCCATCCGCCCCGGCCAGGTGACGGCGCTGGTGGGTGACAACGGTGCGGGCAAGTCGACGCTGGTCAAGACCGTGGCCGGCATCTACCCCTACGACACCGGTGAGTACCTGTTCGAGGGTGCGCCGGTCAGCATCAGTGGGCCCAAGGACGCTGCGGCGCTCGGCATCGAGATCGTCTACCAGGACCTCGCCCTGTGCGACAACCTCGACATCGTCGAGAACATGTTCCTGGGCCGCGAACGCCACCGCGGGGTGGTGCTCGACGAGGCGGCCATGGAGCAGCAGGCGCGCGACACCCTGGCGTCGCTGTCGGTGCGCACGGTGAAGTCGGTTCGGCAGTCGGTCTCCAGCCTGTCCGGTGGGCAGCGGCAGACCGTCGCGATCGCCAAGGCCGTGCTGTGGAACAGCAAGGTGGTGCTGCTCGACGAGCCGACCGCAGCCCTGGGCGTCGCCCAGACCCGGCAGGTCCTCGATCTGGTACGCCGCCTGGCCGACAACGGGCTCGGCGTGTTGCTGATCTCGCACAACATGATCGACGTGCTCGAGGTCGCCGACCGGATCACCGCGCTCTACCTCGGCCGGGTCGCCGCCGACGTGGCCGCCAAGGACGTCACGCACAGCCAGATCGTCGAGCTGATCACCGCCGGTCGCTCCGGCGCGATCGGTATCTCACCTGCCACCGCCGCCGAGTCGGCCTGACACCGAGGCTGGACCCACGATGAGCACGAGCAGCCCCGGCCCCACGACCGCCGCATCGGCGGCGACGGCCAGTTCGGACTTCTCCGGTGACACCCGCGCTACCACCGTCGCCGGCGCCCTGCGCGAGTACCGCGACCGGCTCCGCGGCGGTGACATGGGCCCTCTGCCCGCCATTCTCGGGCTGATCGTCTTGTCGGTGATCTTCACCGTGCTGCGCCCCGACACCTTCCCCTCCACCGGCAACATCGCCAACCTGCTCGTCCAGGCCGGCGCCATCTGCGTGCTGGCCATGGGACTGGTGCCGGTGCTGCTGCTCGGCGACATCGACCTCAGTGCCGGTGTCGCCGGTGGCGCGTCGGCGGGCGTGATGGCGATCCTGATCACCGACAGGGGACTTCCCTGGTACGTCGGGGTGCTGGGTGCCCTGCTCACCGGCATGGTCATCGGTGCCGTGATCGGCACCCTGGTGGCGCGTCTGGGCATCCCGTCCTTCGTGGTGACGCTCGCCTTCTTCCTCGGCCTGCAGGGCATCACGCTGCGCCTGATCGGCCAGGGCGGCACGGTGCCGGTGCGTGACCCGGTCATCGTCGGCATCGCGAACAGCAACCTGCCGATCACCGCGGGCTGGGTCCTCGCCGTCGTCGCGATCGTGCTGTATGCGGTGCTGGTGCTCGTGCGCTACCGCACCCAGGCAGCGGCCGGGTTGGTCCGCTCGCCCCTGGCGGTGGTGCTGCTGCGGATCCTGGTGCTCGCCGCCGTGGTGTTCGCGATCACCTACGTGCTGAGCCTGAACCGGGCACGCAACCCCAACTTCACCCTGCAGGGCATCCCGTACGTCGTGCCGGTGGTGGTCGTCCTGCTCATCGGCTGGACGTTCGTCTTCTCCCGCACCCGCTACGGCCGGCACATCTACGCCATCGGCGGCAACACCGAGGCAGCCCGTCGCGCCGGGATCGACGTCCGCGCGCTGCGTACGTCGGTGTTCGTGATCTGCTCGGGGATGGCTGCCCTGTCGGGCATCGTGGCCGCCTCGCGGCTGAACTCGGTGACCCCCGACGCCGGTGCCGGCAACACGCTGCTGTACGCCGTCGGCGCTGCCGTGATCGGTGGCACCAGCCTGTTCGGGGGCAAGGGCAAGATGCGCGACGCCATCATCGGCGGACTGGTCGTCGCGGTGATCGCCAACGGGCTCGGCCTGCTCGGTTACCAGGCCGACGTCAACTACCTGGTCACCGGCACGGTGCTGCTGCTCGCCGCCAGCGTCGATGCCGTCTCGCGCCGCCGGCGCAGCGCGGCCGGTCGCTGACGTGTGGGGTCGCTGAGCTCGTGGCGGCCGCGCGCCGGCCGGGCGCCGGCACGAATCAGGAGGCCGTGCGGCGACACAACCTCGGCACGGTCCTGGCCCACCTGCACCACGACGGGCAGCTCTCCCGCGCCGATCTGACGACCCGCCTCGGCCTGAACCGCAGCACGATCGGCGCTCTGGTCGGTGAGCTGGTGTCGCTGGACGCCGTGGTCGAGACCGCACCCAGCGGCGGGCGGTCCGGTGCCGGCCGCCCCTCGCTCGACGTGCGCACCAACCCGCGGGCGGCCGTCGTGGTGGCCGTCGAGGTCGGGGTCGATGTCCTGCGCAGCGCCCTGGTGGGGCTGGGCGGCGAGGTCCTGGCTCGGGCCGTCGCGCCCACCCCGGCCTCGCGCCGCCCCGACCTGGTGGCCGGCGCCGTCGTCCGGCTGGCGCGGCGGGTCGCCGACGGTGTGCCCGACGGCGCCGCGCTGCTCGGGCTGGGGGTGGGCGTGCCCGGTGTGGTGCGTGAACCCGGCGGTGTCGTCCGGTTCGCACCGAACCTGGGCTGGGTCGACGTCCCCCTGGCGGATCTGCTGCGCGCCCGGATCGGGACGCCGCTTCGGGTCACCGTCGGCAACGACGCCGACCTCGGTGCGTTGGCCGAGCACACCCGGGGCGCCGCGATCGGCTGCGACGACCTGGTCTTCGTCGCCGCGGACGCCGGGGTCGGCGGCGGGGTGATCGTGGGCGGCCGACCGCTGCAGGGCGTCGGGGGGTACGCGGGCGAGCTGGGCCACCTGATGGTGAACCCCAGGGGTCACACCTGCCGGTGCGGCAGCACGGGCTGCTGGGAGACCGAGATCGCGGCGCCCGCGATCAGCGCGGCACTGCGCATGCGCACCACCGACCTGGACTCCCTCGCCGAGCGGCTCGCAGGGCTGCAGCGCCCGGGCGCCGCGCTGCGGTCGGTGGGCCGGTATCTCGGGCTGGGGCTCGGCAGCATCGTCAACGTGTTCAACCCCGAGGTCGTGGTGCTGGGTGGGGTGTTGCGCAACCTCTACCCGGTGGTGTCCGCCGACGTCGACCACGCGCTGGCGACCGCGGCGCTGCAGGCACCGCGCGAGCAGGTGCGGGTGCTCATGCCGGCCCTCGGGGGGGACTCCGTGCTGGTCGGTGCGGCGGAGAAGGCCTTCGAGCCGGCGCTCACCGACCCCGCCCGCGAGCTGTCCACGGCGCATCGGGGTGCGACCGGCGCCTTCGGTCACGACGTGGTCCGACGCGCACGCGTGCCCGCTTGACGGGTCGCCTACGCCAGGCTGACGACGCCGTCGAACACGTCCGTGAGCACCTGCGTCGCCGCGCCGGTCGAGGCGGCGTGCAGGCCGAGGGTGCTCAGGGCCACCTCGCAGCGGCGGGCCTGCGCGCTGAGCAACCCCCGTGCCATGGCGTCCTGGACCACCGGCACGAGCAGTGACCCGAGGGGCACGAAGTAGCCGCCGAGCACCACCATCGCCGGGTCGAGCACCCCGGCGATCGTGACGATGCCACTGCCCAGCCCTACCCCGATCTCACGGACCGCGGCGCGAACCCCGGGATCGGTGCGAGCCCGTCGGGCCACCTCGCTGGCCAGCGTCATCGGGTCGTCGGCACCCCCCTCGGACCGCACGCCGGTCGCTCGCACCATGGCGACCAGACCCACGACGGTCTCCCAGCACCCCCGCCGTCCGCACGCACAGAGCCGGCTCGACCCACCGACCGGCAGGTGCCCCACCTCGCCGGCGAAGCCGGTGCTGCCCCGCTGCACCTTCCCGTCGACCACCAGGCCGGCACCCAGGCCCACCGTGCCCGTCAGGTACAGCACCTGATCGACGCCCCGGGCGACGCCGTGGGTGGCCTCGGCCATGGCCGAGCAGTTCGCGTCGTTGTCGACGCGCACCCGGCAGGGGACCGGGCCGTGCTCCCAGACCGCGGCAGTGACCTCACCCACCAGGTCCAGCTCGTGCCAGTGCAGGTTGGGAGCCGCCACCACCACCCCGCGCTCACGTGCGACCAGCCCCGGGACGGCGACGTCGACGCCCACCACCCGACGGCCCTCGGCGACCAGCCGCTCATGGCACTCCCCAGCCAGCTCCTGCAAGGACTCCAGCTCGTCACCCGCCTTCGCGGGTGCCTGCCGTGACAGCACCGTGCGCCCGGCCAGGTCGAGCGCCGTCGCCGCGACGTAGCCGACGTTCACCTCCAGGCCCAGCCCAACGGTCGCCGCGCCGTCCAGGCTGACCGGCCGCCCCGGCCGACCCGCCGTGGTGCGAGGTCCGGACGTCGGCGCCGACCTCTCGCCGACCGCCCCGGCCCGGTGCAGGCCGGCCACGATCGTGCCGACGGTCGCCTTGGCCAGGCCGGTGCGCTGCGCCAGCAGAGCGCGACTGGCCGGCCCGTCCTCGCGCAGCGAGCGCAGCACCCGGGCCGTGTTCAGCCGCCGCAGCTGGTCGTTGCTGACGGGGGAGGCGGTGGGCACGGTGAGTCGGTCAGTCCGGGTGCGTCAGCCGCGCACACCGTAGAGGTGCTCGAGGGCCAGCTGGTCGAGCCGCTCGAACGCCATGCCGCGGGCACCGATGGTCTCGACGTCAGGGGTCGGTGTCGCAGCGATCTCGGCCCAGCCCTCACCGTCGGACAGGGTGGGCACCGACAGCTCGGGCACCCGCGCGTCGGTGAGCGCCTGCTGCACCTCGGGGTCGGCCCGGAAGGCGAGCGCCTTCTCGCGCAGGATCAGGTAGTTGCGCATGCACGCCGCAGCCGACACCCAGACGCCCGCGTCGTCCTCGGTGCGGGCCGGCTTGTAGTCGAAGTGGACCGGCCCGTCGTAGCCGCCCTCGAGCAGGGTGTCGACGACCCAGAACGCATCGCGCACGTTGCCGGCACCGAAGCGCAGGTCCTGGTCGAACTTGGGGCCGCTCTGCCCGTTCAGGTCGATGTGGAACAGCTTGCCCTGCCACATCGCCTGCGCGTAGCCGTGGGCCGCGTTGAGCCCGGCCATCTGCTCGTGCCCGATCTCGGGGTTCACACCGACCAGCTCGGAGTGCTCGAGCGTCTCGATGAACGCCAGGGCGTGCCCGACCGTGGGAAGAAGGATGTCGCCGCGCGGCTCGTTCGGCTTAGGTTCGATCGCGAAGCGCAGGTCGTACCCCTTGTCGATCACGAACTGCGACAACAGGTTAAAGGCCTCGCGATAGCGGTCGAGTGCAGCGGGGACGTTCTTGGAGGCGCCGCCCTCGGCGCCCTCGCGGCCACCCCAGGCGACGTACACCTTGGCGCCCAGCTCGGCGGCGAGGTCGATGTTGCGCATCACCTTGGCCAGGGCGAACCGTCGCACGTTGCGGTCGTTGCTGGTGAACCCGCCGTCCTTGAAGACCGGGTGGGTGAACAGGTTCGTGGTCGCCGTGGTGACCGACATGCCGGTGTCGGCCAGGCCCTGCTTGAACCGGTCGATGATCCGCTGCCGGTCGGCGTCGGTGCTGGCGAACGGGATCAGGTCGTCGTCGTGGAAGTTGATGCCATAGGCGCCGAGCCCGGCCAGCTCTTCGAGCGAACGCACCGGGTCGAGCGGAGCCCGGGTGGGGTCACCGAACGGGTCGCGGCCGGCGTACCCGATCGTCCACAGTCCGAACGAGAACTTGTCGGCGGGGGTGGGTGCGGGGATCTGCATCAGGTGTCCTTCATGAGGGGTTCGCGGTGACGGCAGGGTTCAGCTGGACCAGGTGGCGGTGCGGTCCTTCAGCTCGGCGTACCTCTGGCGGACGACGGGCGTCGGCTCACCCTCGTAGGTGCGCTGGTCGGGCAACGGCCACTCGGCGGGCTCGGCAGCGCCCGAGAGTACCCACGCGGCCTGCCGGGCGGCGCCGCGCGCGACGTACTCGTCAGCTGCCGGCACCACTACCGGCAGGCCGAGTACGACGGGTGACAACGCGCAGACCGCGGCGCTGCGTGCGCCACCGCCGACGAGCAGCACCCGCCGGGCCGAGGCGCCCGTGGCGGCGGTCAGGTGGTCGACGGCGTCCGCGAGGGAGCACAGCAGCCCCTCGACCGCGGCGCGGGCCATGTCCTGCGGGGTCGTGCGCGAGGTGAGGCCGTGCAGGGTGCCCGAGGAGTCGGGACGGTTCGGGGTGCGTTCGCCGTCCAGGTAGGGCAGCAGGGTGAGCCCGTGGGCACCGGGTTCGGCGGCCAGCGCCAGCTCGGAGAGCCGGTCGTGGCTGACGCCGAGCAGCCGGGCCGTGAGGTCCAGGACGCGGGAGGCGTTCAGGGTGCACACCAGGGGCAGGAAGCGGCCGGTGGCGTCGGCGAAGCCGGCGACCAGGCCGCTCGGGTCGGCACTGGGCGCGCCGGTCACCATCGAGGCCACGCCGGAGGTTCCGATCGAGACGACGACGTCACCGGGACCGGCCCCGAGCCCCAGCGCCGCAGCCATGTTGTCACCCGTCCCGGGGGCGATGACGGCACCGGACGACGGCACCTGGCCGACCACCTCACCCGGCCCGGCGACCCGGGGCAGCGTCACGTCGCGACCGAGCGCGGCGGCGGCGAGGTCGGGTCGCCAGGTGTCGTGCCTGGGCGACCAGTAACCCGTGCCAGAGGCGTCGCCGCGGTCGGTCGTGGGCTCACCGCGGCGCTGCGCCAGGTGCCAGGTGAGGTAGTCGTGCGGCAGGACCACCTGCTGGATCCGGGCGGCCACGTCCGGCTCGTGATCACGGACCCAGCGCAGCTTGGTCGCGGTGAACGAGGCCACCAGAACGCTGCCGACCGCGTCCGCACAGGCTGCCGGGCCGCCCATCTCGGCGACCAGCTCGTCGGCCGCCGCCGCCGACCGGGTGTCGTTCCAGAGCAGGGCGTCCCGAACCGGCTCGCCGGCCTGGTCCAGGGCGACCAGCCCGTGCTGCTGGCCACCGACGGCGACCGCCGCGGCGCGGGGCAGCAGGTCGGTGACGGCGGCGTCCACGGCGCGCAACCAGGTGCGGGGGTCGACCTCGGTGCCGTCGGGGTGCGCGTGGCGTCCGGTGGCGATGGTCGAGCCGTCGTCCGCTCTCACGAGCAAGGCCTTGGACGACTGCGTTGACGAGTCGATCCCGAGAACCAGCTCGTTCTCCATCACGGTCTCCCAGCGGCGTCGGCAGGTGTGCGGGTCGACGCCCAGTTTCGTACGGGACGTGAACGAAGTCAACGGCGGGGGCCCTGGGGCAGACTGTGCTGGTGGCCGACGTCCGCGTGCCGCCCGGGTGGCCCAGCAGCGTGCGAGCACCGGGATCGCCCGACTGGCAGCAGTCCGCGCTCACCTGGCTGCTCGACCAGTGCCCGGCCGACTACCGCTCTCACCGGGCACTGACCAGCCACCCGGTCGCCCTGGCCTGGCTCGCGGTGCAGCACGTGGTGGCTCAGGGCCGGGCCAACACGGCCGCCCGCGCGGCGGCCCGTGCCGAGCTGCGCGACGACCTGGCGGCGCACGAGCTCGAGGCCGTGATCGCGGCCCTCGAGCACGAGCACGCCCGGTTGCTGGCCATCCATCGCGCCGTCACCCTCGTCCAGGACGCCCTGCGCGGCCTGGACTACGTCCGGCGGCTGTGAGCAGGTGCCGCGCTGCTCGGCGCAGCGCTAGCGAGACGGGTCTGCCGCGGGGCTGCCCGCTGGCAGGGGTCGCAAGGCGTTGGTGACCACGGTCGCCAAGGCGAGGAGCACGGCGACGGTGACCAGAGCGCGCAGGACGGTGATGTGCTCGCCGAGCAGACCGATGAGGGGCGGCCCACCGAGGAAGGCGCAGTAGCCGATGGAGGCCACGACACTGACCCGCGCGGCAGCGGCGGCGGGTTCGTCGGCTGCTGCGCTCATGCCCACGGGGAATCCCAGTGACGCGCCGGCTCCCCACAGCAGGGCTCCGAGGAAGGCGAGCGGGGTGAAGGGACTGAAGACGAACAACATCAGGCCGACGATCGCGACGGCGGCGAGGCCGCGCAGGACGGTGACGCGTCCGTATCGGTCCAGCAGGCCGGTTCCGAACCAGCGCACGGCGGTCATGGCGGCCAGGAACGTCGCGAAACCGAGCGTCCCGACGACATCGCTCGCCGCATAGCCGTCGATGAGGGCGACGTTGATCCAGTCGTTCCCGCTTCCCTCGGAGAAGGCGAACGCCAGCACGACGACGCCGATCAGCAGCGTGCGGGGTTCGCGCCAGCGCACCAGCGCGCCCTTCGAGCCGGCGTCCGCCGTCGCTGCTGACGCCGAGTCGGCCTCGTCGGTGTCGGCGACGAAGTCACGGACCGCGGTCGGCACCAGGATCCCGACGACGACGGCGACGACGAGCAGGTGCGCGGTCACCGGGACGCCCACGGCGACCATCAGCGCCCCGATCAGGGCGCCGGCGACAGTGCCTGCGCTCCAGCCGGCGTGGAAGCGGGGCATGATCGCCCGCCCCAGATGCCGTTCGACGCTCGCGCCCTGCACGTTCATCGCGACGTCCCACGCGCCGTTGGCAAACCCGAACAGGAACAGACCGACCAGCAGGGGCGCGACGCCGGCCAGGTAGCCGGTGGCGACGACAGCCAGGCCGGCTGCCATCAGGATCGACATGCCGGCAACCGTGCGACGAGAACTGATCCGGTGCACGATGATCCCGGCCAGCGGCAGTGCGACCAGCGAACCGGCGGCGATGGCCAGCAGCACGAGGCCCAGGTCCGCCGGGCTGAGGTGGAGCCGATCACGGACCTGCGGGATCCGGGAGGCCCAGCTGGCGAAGGCGAAACCGGAGGCGATGAACGCGGCGTAGGTGCCCCGGGTCGCCGCGGAGACCCGGGTTGGTGTGTAGGCGGTGGTGTGGTCAGACACGGTGGACCGCCACTCCCGCGGCTTGCAGACTCAGCACGACCGCGTCGGGTGCGGTGGCGTCGGTCACCACGATGTCGAACGCGGACACCGCGCAGACCACCGCCAGGGCCGAGTGGGTGAACTTGGACCCGTCCAGGACCAGCACGCTTCGCCGGCCCGAGGCGAGCAGGGCCTGTTTGACCGCGGCGTCGCCGAGGTCGTGGGCCGTCACCTGACCCTCCGGAGAGACCCCGCAGCAGCCGAGCACCACGGTGTCGAACCGCAGCGCCGCGATGCTCGCCAGCGCGAGCGGGCCCACCATCGCCAGCTCACCGGACCTGGTCTGCCCACCGGGCATCACCAGCGTCACCGAGGCCGAGGCCGCCAGGGCCGTCGCGGCATGCAACGACATCGGCATGACGGTCAACCGCCGCCCAGCCAGGAGGCGGGCGACCTCGACGACCGTGGTCCCACTGTCCAGGCCCACCGCCTCACCGTCACCGATCAGCTCCGCGACGACCGCACCCAGCCGCCTCTTGACCTGCACGGCCTCGATCTCCCGTAGCGCGAACGGCAGCTCCTCACCGCGCATCAACAGACTCACCGCGCCGCCACGGACCCGCCGCGCCACACCCCGCTCGACCAGGAGATCCAGGTCCCTCCGGATCGTCATCTCCGCGGCGCCGAACTCGACCGCGGCTCCGGCGACGTCGACCCGGCCCTCTCGTCGGAGCGACTCGATCAGGCGGCTGCTGCGCTCGGAGGCGTCCATCCTCCGAGTGTACTCAACCGATGTGCTTTCGCACACTTTGCATGTGAGAAAAGTGACACCGCCGCGGTGGCACCGCAGGCGGACACGAATCGACAACATTCCCTCGGGTGAGCCCGCTATGACCCAGTTCGGGAGGGGGCCCGTCAGGGAACGTGTCGATCCGTGGACAGCCCACCCTCAGCCGTGCCTGAGGTGGGTGCCGAGCGGGGCGTCAACCAGCCACCGCCGGCCACGGCGCCTAGGATCAGGCCCATGACGCGAGGTACCCTGCTGGACTCGATCCGTGGCCCGCGTGACCTGCGCCGGCTCAGCCGGGACGAGCTGGTGCTGCTGGCCGAGCAGGTGCGGTCCTTCCTGATCGGTCAGGTCTCGCGCACGGGTGGCCACCTGGGGCCCAACCTGGGGGTCGTCGAGCTGACCCTCGCGATCCACCGCGTGTTCGACTCGCCCCGTGACACGGTGATCTTCGACACCGGGCACCAGGCCTACGTGCACAAGATGCTCACCGGCCGCCAGGACTTCTCCGCGTTGCGCCGGGCAGGCGGGCTGTCGGGCTATCCCAGCCGCTCCGAGAGCGCTCACGACGTGGTCGAGAACTCGCACGCGTCCACGTCGGTGTCCTGGGGTGACGGCGTGGCCAGGGCCTACCGGCTGCGCGGTGAGCACGACCGCCATGTCGTCTCGGTGATCGGTGACGGGGCCCTCACCGGTGGCATGGCCTGGGAGGCGCTGAACAACATCGCCGCCGACAAGACCCTGCCGCTGGTCGTGGTGGTCAACGACAACGAGCGCTCCTACGCCGCGACCACCGGTGGCCTCGCCGAGCACCTCGCGACGCTGCGCACCACCACGGGGTACGAACGCTTCCTCACCTGGGGCAAGCAGACCCTGACCCGGACGCCGGTCGTCGGCGGGGCGGTCTACGACACCTTGCACGGGGTCAAGAAGGGCCTGAAGGACATCGTCGCCCCGCAGGGCATGTTCGAGGACCTCGGCCTGAAGTACCTCGGCCCGGTCGACGGACACGACCTGGAGGCGCTCGAGCACGTGCTGAGCCGGGCCCGCGACTACGGCGGCCCGGTGCTCGTGCACGTGCTCACCCAGAAGGGGCGCGGCTACCAGCCGGCGATGACCGACGACGCCGACCGGTTCCACGCCGTGCCGCCGAACATCGACCCCGAGACCGGTGTGCCGTTGGCTGCGTCCAGCGCGGTCACCTGGACCAGCGTCTTCGCCGACGAGATGCTCTGCGTGGCAGGCAAACGACACGACGTGGTCGCTACGACGGCGGCCATGCTGATCCCAGTCGGGTTGCACAAGTTCGCCGAGGCCTACCCCGAGCGGGTCTTCGACGTGGGGATCGCCGAGCAGCATGCCGCGACCAGTGCTGCCGGGCTCGCGTTCGGTGGGCTGCACCCGGTGGTCGCCGTCTACGCCACCTTCCTCAATCGAGCCTTCGACCAGGTGCTGATGGACTGCGCCCTGCACCGGGCCGGCGTCACCTTCGTGCTCGACCGCGCGGGGATCACCGGCATCGACGGCGGCAGCCACAACGGCATGTGGGACATGTCGATCCTGCAGGTGGTGCCCGGCCTGCGGCTGGCCGCCCCCCGCGACGGCGCCCAGCTGCGGGCCCAGCTGCGGGAGGCGCTCGACGTCAGCGACGCCCCGACCGTCGTGAGGTTTCCTAAAGGCGCTGTGCCGCAGGACATCCCGGCTATTCGGCAGGTCGGTGGCGTCGACGTCCTGCACGAGTCGGACGCGGCCGACGTCCTGCTGGTGGCCGTCGGGTCGATGGCGGCCACAGGAGTCGAGGTGGCCCAACGCCTTGCGGCGCACGGTATGCAGGCCACCGTCGTCGACCCGCGCTGGGTCATGCCCGTCGACCCCGCCCTGGTCGACCTGGCCCGCGCTCATCGGCTGGTGGTCACCGTCGAGGACAACTCACGGATCGGCGGGGTCGGTGCCCGGATCGCCCAGGAGCTGCGGCACGCGGGGGTCTGGACCCCGTTGGTCGACCTCGGCGTCCCGCCGCAGTTCCTGCCGCACGGCGACCGCGACGCGATTCTCGCCGAGCTGGGTCTGAGCGCCCAGGGGGTCACCCGCCGGGTGGTCGAGGAGCTGGCCCGACTCGAGCCCGACCTCGAGGGGTCGGCGTCGATCGGCGACACGCCGAGGATCGACCCGGCCATGGGTGACCACGCCTGAGGGCGGTGACAGCATCGGGCAGGATGCGGGCATGGCCTCGCTCACCCAGCTCGACATCGCCCGCGTGCGGGCCGACTTCCCGGCCCTGCGTCACGGCACGGCCCACTTCGACGGCCCCGGCGGGTCGCAGGTGCCGCAACAGGTCGCGGACGCCGTCGCCGCGACGATGCTGGCGGGCCTGGCCAACCGCGGCAGGCTGACGGACGCCGAGCAGCGGGCCGACCAGGTGGTGCTGGCCGCCCGCTCGGCCGTCGCCGACCTGGTCGGCGGGCCGGCGCAGGGGGTCGTGTTCGGCCGGTCGATGACCCAGCTGACCTACGACCTGGCGCGGACCCTGGCGAGGGGTTGGGGTGCGGGCGACGAGGTCGTGGTCACCCGGCTCGACCACGACGCGAACATCCGCCCGTGGGTGCAGGCGGCCCAGGCCGTGGGCGCCACGGTGCGGTGGGCCGGGTTCGACCCCCGCACCGGCGAGCTGGCGGTCGACGACATCGCAGCCGTCCTCAGCGACCGCACCCGGCTGGTGGCCACGACGGCTGCATCCAACCTGGTCGGCACCCGCCCGGACGTGGCCGCGATCGCCCGTGCGGCGCACGCCGTGGGCGCCCTCGTGCACGTCGACGGCGTGCACCTGACGCCGCACGCGCCCGTCGACGTGATGGAGCTGGGCGCCGACTTCTACGCCTGCTCGCCGTACAAGTTCTTCGGCCCGCACCTGGGTGCCCTGATCGCCGAACCTGCTGTGCTGCAGGGCCTTGCGCCCGACAAGCTGTTGCCGTCCAGTGACCTGGTCCCTGAGCGGTTCGAGCTGGGCACGTTGCCGTACGAGCTGCTCGCCGGCACCACCGCCGCGGTCGACTACATCGCCGACCTGGTCCCCGGGGACGGCTCGCGCCGCTCGCGTGTGGTGCGCTCGATGGAGGTGGTCGAGCGTCACGAGGACGCCCTGTTCGTGGAGCTGCTCACCGGTCTGGACCAGATCGACGCGGTGACCGTGCACGCCAGCCCTCACCGGCGGACCCCCACCGTGCTGTTCTCGGTGGGCGGACACTCACCCAGGGACGTGCACGAGGCGCTGGCCGCGCGCGGCGTCAACGCCCCCGGCGGCAGCTTCTACGCCCTGGAGGCGGCTCGCTGGCTGGGTCTGGGTGACGACGGTGCGGTGCGCGCCGGTCTGGCGCCCTACACCGACCGCGGCGACGTCGACCGGCTGCTCGACGCCGTGGCCGGACTGACCCGGTGAGCGGCCGTGCGGTGCTGGTCACCGGCGCCTCCCGCGGCATCGGCCGGGCCGTCGCGGCGGCCTTCGCGCAGTCCGGCGACCGGGTGGCCGTGCACTACGGCAGCTCGGCGGACGCCGCGGCCGCGGTGGTGGCCGAGCTGCCAGGCTCGGGTCACGTGGCCGTGCAGGCCGAGCTCGCCGATCCCGGGCAGGTGCGGCGGTGCGTCGACGAGGCGGCCGAGCGGCTGGCCGGGCTCGACGTCCTGGTCAACAACGCCGGAGTCTTCCTCGCCCACCCGCCCCTGGAGACGACCTACGAGCAGTGGCAGGCCGCCTGGGCCACCACCTT
>JAABUN010005235.1_pt1 | contig 16352 bp, 17 predicted proteins | sample 5559311 | NCBI WGS metagenome assembly JAABUN01 (sample SAMN10711877, study PRJNA513370) | rock metagenome | isolation source: Antarctica rocks | place: Antarctica: Victoria Land, Siegfried Peak sud
CGGCTTTGGGCACAGCATCAGCCGGTCGCTCACGCTCGCGGTTCGTCTAAGAAGCACTTTTCAGACTGCCTCTCAGGAAAATCACTATGTTTTCGTCCCCTTTTCGTTCCACTCCGCCGCTCATCGTGCATTGCCATTTGAGTTGGGATGGAGTCTGGCAGCGCCCGCAACAGTTCATGTCGCGCTTGTCCCGGCGCCGCGCGGTGCTTTTCGTGGAAACCTCGACTTTCGAGGGCGAGGGAAACGCCCATTTCGAGATCGAAACTGCGGCGGATTTTCCCCATGTTTCGATTTTGCGGATGCGCTTTCCCGCCGAAATCTGGAATGACAGGGCGCAAAACGACCGCGAACGACGCCGCTTGCTGCGTCAGGCCTTGGATGGGCCACTCCGTGGTCGTTTCGAGCGGCCCGTGCAGTGGTTCTACGATCCGATGGCGGCGCCGTGCTTTCTGGGCCAGTTGGACGACCGCGCCGTGATCTACGACTGCATGGACGAACTGTCGAACTTCAAATATGCGCCTCCCGAACTCGCGCAGCGCGAGCGATTGCTTTTAGCGCGCGCCGATCAAGTCTTCGCCGGTGGTCGCCGTTTGTGCCTGTCCAAAAGTCGCCATAACGCCCATTGTCACTTCATCGGCTGCGGCGTGGACGTGGCGCATTTCGGCAAAGCGCGCCTCGCTTCGACCGAAACTCCCGCCGACATCGCGCATTTGAAAGGCCCGATTCTGGGCTATTTCGGCGTGGTCGATGAGCGTTTGGATTACGAACTCCTCGCGCAACTCGCCGATGCGCGCCCCGATTGGCACGTCGTCATCGTCGGCCCGGTCGCCAAAGTCGATGCCGCCGAGTTTCCCCGGCGCGACAACCTGCATTGGCTGGGCGGGCGCTCCTACGCGCAATTGCCGTCCTACACCAGGGCGTTCGACGTGTGTTTGATGCCTTTTGCGCTCAATGAAGCAACGGCTTATATCAATCCCACCAAGGCGCTCGAATACATGGCGAGCGCGACGCCCATCGTTTCGACGCCGGTTCCCGATGTCGTGGCCAACTTCGCCGGTGCCGTAAAAATAGCGACCGATTCCGACGAGTTCATCGCCGCCTGTCGCGCCGCGCTCAAAACGCCCGACCAGGACGCCATCGAGCGCGGTCTGCGCCTGGCCGGGGCCAACACCTGGGACGCCATCGTCGCCGGGTTGGAAGGCCACTTGAACGAGGCGCTGCTTCGCAATCACCCATCGCCCACGCCAGCCATCGCTGAAACCCGGCGCGCCGTGATGGCTTGAACGCCCATTGGAGCTTATGATCGACACTTTCAAGCGCCACTGGCCGCATTATCTCGCGGAAGCGGGCGGATTGGCTTTTTTCATGGTCGGCGCGAGCAGCGTGACCACACTTTTGCGTTATCCCAACTCGCCGGTGCATCAAGCCCTCAAAGAGCCTTTGGCGCAACTGATGGCGCTCGGCGTGCCGATGGGCCTGGTCATCGCGGCGATCGTTTATTCGCCGTGGGGCAAAAAATCCGGCGCGCATATCAATCCCGCCGTCACGCTCGCTTTCTGGCGCCTCGGAAAAATCAGCGCGACGGATGCGATTTTCTACATTCTGTTTCAGTTTTTGGGCGGCGCGCTCGCGGTGCAGTTGATGGGCTTGATTTTAGGCGCCGCCTATCGCCATCCGGCCATCAATCATGTCACGACGGTGCCCGGCATCGGCGGGCCGCTTGAGGCTTTCATCGCCGAAGCGGTGATCTCGTTCGTGCTGATGCTGGTCTTGCTGCTGGTCACCAATTCGAAGAAGCTGGAACCCTGGGCCGGAGCCGTCGCCGGCCTGCTCATCGCGCTCTATCTGATGTTCGAGGAGCCGTATTCGGGCATGAGCCTCAACCCGGCGCGCTCTTTCGCTTCGGCTTTTGCCTCGCGCACCTGGACGGGATGGTGGATTTATTTCACCGCCCCCGTTTTGGCCATGCTGCTCGCCGCCCAAGTCTTTCTGCTGTTGAAGAAAAGCGCCGAAAACCTGCCGCAACTCCCCAAGGAAAAGGAATCCAAATGAATGATCTGAAACCCCGTCCCAAAGCCTCCGACTTCAAAGGCCAAAAACTGCCCTACCCGGCCTCGCAAGCCGACCTCGACCCCGCGCCGCACAGCGATTTTTCGCACTATAAACCGGCGGGCAAGCTGCAAAACAAAGTCGCGCTCATCACCGGCGGCGATTCGGGAATTGGGCGCGCCGTCGCCCTCGCGTTCGCGCTCGAAGGCGCAAAAGTCGCCATTTTCTACAACGAAAACGATGGCGACGCGAAGACCACGCGCGAAATGGTCGAAGCGCGCGGCGGAAAATGCCTGGTCATCAAAGGCGACGTGCGCGATTCTTCGCAGTGCCGCGCCGCTGTCGCTCAAACGGTCGCAGAATATGGCGTCTTGAACATTCTCATCAACAACGCCGCGTATCAACAGGCGCAAAAGAAGTTCGAGGACATCACCGAAGAACAGTGGCGCCGCACCTTTGAAACCAACATTTTCGGCTACTTTTTCATGGCTCAGGCCGCGCTGCCGCACCTAAAAGAAGGCGACAGCATCATCAACACCGGCTCGATTGTCGGCCTGACCGGGCTCGAAATCCTCATCGACTACACCGCCACCAAAGGCGCGATTCACGCCTTCACCAAAAGTCTCGCGCTCGCGCTGGGCGAAAAGGGCATTCGCGTCAACTGCGTGGTGCCCGGCCCGGTGTGGACGCCCAACATTCCCGGCACCATGCCCATCGAAGAAGTCGAAAATTTCGGGCACGAAGTCGCGCTCAAACGACCCGGACAGCCCGAAGAACTCGCGCCCGCTTATGTTCTGCTCGCCTCGCAGGACGGCTCGTTTATGACCGGTTCTTTGGTCGAAGTGACCGGCGGGCGCTTATCGGCGGCGTAAAAAGGCTCCTCATGAACCCACTTTATCCGCCCGGCGCGCTGCAACAATTGCTCGAAAGCGACGCCGTGACGCCCGCCACGCGCGAAGTTCTCCAGGCGCGCCTCGCGCGTCCGCTCGTCGCCGCGCCGCAGTTTTTTTCGGCCCGCGAAATCGAAACTTTGCGCGCCGTCAGCGCCCGTTTGGTGCCGCAACCCGAATCGCCCGTTCCGGTCGATATCGCCGGTTTCGTGGACGAGCGATTGGCGCGCGGCGAGGGCAACGGCTGGCGCTACGACGATTTGCCGACCGACGGCGAAATGTTGCGCGCCGCCTTGCACGGATTGGACGAAAGCGCGGGCGATGACGGTTTCGTCCGCCTCGAAATCGCGGGGCAAGACGCGCTTTTGAGCGCGATGCAAAAGGGCGAAATCGAAGGCGAAACTTGGAAAACCTTGCCCGCAGCGCGCGCTTTCGAGGAGGTTTTGGCGGAACTCGTCGAACACTTCGTCGCGCATCCGTTGGCGCAGAGCGATATTGGTTATGCGGGCTTTGCCGACGCGCCGGGGTGGACGAAAATCGGCCTCAACGAACGCGAAAAGCGCGAACCGGAAGAATTAACCAAAGAGGCACAGAGACACGGAGAAGAAAGAGAAGAAAGAGAAGAAAAGTCACAAAAAACCAAGGATTTCCCTTCTCTGCGCCTCGGCGTCTCTGCGGTGAATCCTGATGAAGAAGTGGACGCCGTAATTATCGGCACCGGCGCGGGCGGCGCGCCGCTTCTGGCGCGACTGGCACAGGCGGGACTCAAAGTCGTCGCGCTTGAAGCGGGGCCGCAATTCGACCCGCAGCGCGACTTCGCCACCGACGAAAAATCGCAGCAAAAACTCTTCTGGGCCGACGAAAGATTGAGTGCCGGAAGCGACCCGCTCGCGTTTGGCGGCAACAATTCCGGGACGGGCGTGGGCGGTTCGACGCTGCACTACACCGCTTACACGCCGCGCGTGCAGCCCGACGATTTGCGCCTCTTTTCCGAGTTCGGCGTCGCCGCCGATTGGCCGCTCGGTTACCAGGATTTAGAGCCGTATTACGACGAATTGGAAGCGTTTCTCGGCATCTCCGGGCCATCGCCGTATCCGTGGGGGCCGCCGCGCAAAACGAGTTATCCGCTCGCGCCGTTGCCGCTCAACGGCGCCGCGCAATTGATGGCGCGCGGCTGCGAAAAGCTGGGCATCAAAACCTCGCCCGCCGCCAATGCCGCACTCTCGGCGCCTTATTTCCAACCTGGCGTTGGCTGGCGAGCGGCCTGCACCAATCGCGGTTTTTGTCAGGCCGGTTGTTCGACCGGCGCCAAAGCGTCGATGGACGTGACGTTTTTGCCGCTCGCCGTTTCGCACGGCGCGGAGATTCGGCCCGATTGCTTCGTGACGCGCATCGAAACCCATCAAGGCCGCGTTTCCGGCGTGATTTACACCGAAAACGGCGTCGAAAAACGCCAAAAATGCAAAAACCTTTTTCTCTGCGCTGGCGCGATTGAAACGCCGCGTCTACTTCTGCTCAACGATCTGGCGCTGGGTTCGGGCCAAGTCGGGCGCAATTTCATGGCGCACACCGGAATGCAGTTGTGGGGGCAATTCGACGAGATGGTGCGCCCTTTCAAGGGCATTCCCGGCAGCCTGATTTCCGAGGACACCCACCGGCCCAAAGATGCCGATTTCGCGGGCGGTTATCTGCTGCAAAGCATCGGCGTGATGCCGGTGACTTATGCTTCGCAGGTAGGACGCGGCAAGCGCGAAGAGGGCGCGGGATTGTGGGGCGAAGCCCTGCGCGAGCATTTGCGCGGCTACAATCACACGGCGGGCATCAACATTCTGGGCGAAGGCTTGCCCTATGCGGGCAATTTCGTGGAATTATCCGACGAACTCGACGCGCGTGGACTGCCCAAACCGCGCGTGCATTTCACGGCGGGCGACAACGAAAAGAAGATGCACGCCCACGCCCGCAAAATCATGTGCGCGGTTTTCGAGGCCGCCGGAGCGCGCCAGACCTGGGCGTTCGAGCGATTCGCACACACCATTGGCACCGCTCGCATGGGAAAAGACGCGCAAAATGCTGTCGTTGACGCCGACTGTCGCTCTTTCGAGATTCCCAACCTCTTCATCTGCGACAATTCGGTGTTTCCCTCGGCCCTGAGCGCCAACCCCGCGCTCACCATCATGGCGCTGTCGCTGCGCGCCGCTGACCGCTTTCTGGCGGGCGGACACGGAGCCAATCGATGATTTTTAAGATTTTGCCAATTCGTCCCGTGCGGAGTCGAGACCCGCGATGAAATTTATCCACAACTTGCAGTTCAAGGCAGTGAGATCGACTTCGATATCGGGATTGAGGAAATCTTTGTCTCTGGTGATGAAGCATGAAGTCTTCGCACCGGCTTCGCGGAGGTGTTCGAGAATGGAAGCATAAACAATGGCGTCTTGAGGCGACAGGCTGCGACTGTTTTGCAACTCAAGTGATGAGCGCAGCACATTGGGGTTTAAGTCAATGATCTGGGCGCAGTTGAGGATGCGACTTAAGGCCGTGTCGAGCCGCAATTTTTCTTCTTCGCCGCTTCGCAGCAGCAAATCGGTGAGGCGATGTAGCTCACTTGCAGATTCTTGATAGGGTTGGGAGCGTGACAATTCGTGAATTTGGCTGCTGAGGTCACGATGCAAGGCTTTTCGAGCATTGGAGCGGCGCACCAAGGTTTCGTAAGGTTCGCCCAGGCTCCAGGCCGGTAAAACCAGGGTAATCGCACCAGATTCTGCCAGTTCGAGAAAAGCAAGGCAACTGGCTTCATCCTGTTGGGCAAAAGCCAGTTCCAGAACGAAATTCGACTCGACATAAACGTTCATACCAGGACTTCATCTCTGACCGAACCACCTTGAATCGCCGAAATCAAGCCCGACTCTACCAACCATTGTGTTTCGGTGCCAAACGGCACGCTTTCATTGGAGTGAATCAGTTCTTCAAGCCAACTGGCGACCAGCAGATGCAAACCCTGCTCGCTGATGCCCTCCAGCGAGGACAGCGCCTTTTCCGGGTGCGCGGCAAAAAATGAAGCCACCGGCGACCAGAAATCCGGCGGCGCGGATTGGGAAATCGGCCCGGCGCTTTTCCAAAAGTAAAAGGCATCCGGAAGTGCCAGTAGAAAAAAAGGCGCGTCAGGCAGCATGGCATGAACCAGCAAATTGCGGCGAAATCGAGAGGCCCACTCCGGAGTGGCATCGAGTTTATTCTTGATTTCCACCACCAACTGAAGATTGCCGTCGCGTCCGTGAACGATGATATCAGCGATCATAAAAAACACTTCCTTGCACCTTATTTTACTCACGTCCCGCTTGACGGGCGTGCAGCAAAAAGAACGGTCAAGGCCAATGGGAGCAAAAATGACAGGAAAACACAGCTTTTTAGACATCGTAAAAAAGAACTTGGGCAACGGCGACTATTCCGGCGACCAGCATGGCGGCGCGGGCGGCTCGGACGGGAGCGGTTTGCCCGATTCCTACGCGGGCAATTTTTTGTTCGCCACCGGCATCGAGTGTTCCTATCCGACCATTAAAAAGGGCGGCAAGACGATTCGCCGCGACCTGCTCGAAGAGTGCGGGCATTACAAAAATTGGAAAACCGACCTCGCTCTGGTGCGTGAAATTGGTCTCAAGGTTTTGCGCTACGGCTTGCCCTATTATTCGATTCAGCGCGGCGCCGACGATTACGATTGGGAGTTCGCCGATTTGGTGATGGCGGAGATGAAAAAGCTCGACATCACGCCGATTCTGGATTTGATGCACTTCGGTGTGCCCGATTTCATCGGCGATTTACAAAACCCCGAACTGCCGATTCACTTCGCCAATTACGCCGAAGCGGTCGCCAAACGCTATCCCTGGGTGCGCTATTTCACGCCGGTCAACGAGATTTACGTGACGGCGCGGATTTCGGGCAAAGACGGCCATTGGAACGAGTGCCTCAAAACCGACCGGGGCTTCGTTACCGCGCTCAAACACTGCGTGGCGGCGAGCATTCTGGGCAACCATGCCATCGCGCGCCACCGGCCCGACTGCATCATCGTGCAATCCGAAAGCGCCGAATACATCCATCAGGCGTGCGCTTCGCCCTCGCGCGAGGTCAAATTGCAAAACGACCTGCGTTTTTTGTCGCTCGACCTGCTTTACGCCCACGCGCCCGACGCCGATGTCTGCCTTTACGCGATGGACAACGGCCTGACCCGGCAAGAATACGACTGGTTCATGAAGGGCGAGCCGCCCGGTTATCAGATCATGGGCAACGATTATTACGGCAGCAACGAACACATCATCACGCCCGATGGCACCATGCTCGCCGCCGAGGATGTGAGCGGTTGGTATCTCATTACCCGCGAGTATTACGACCGCTACAAAAAGCCGGTGATGCACACCGAAACCAACACCTTCAACGCCGATTACGCCCCGACCTGGCTGTGGAAACAGTGGCTCAACATCCTGCGAATGCGAGGTGACGGCGTGCCGGTTTTGGGTTTCACCTGGTATTCGCTCATCGACCAGATGGACTGGGACTCGCAACTTTCCAAGCAAAACGGGGTTGTCAACGAGTGCGGTTTGTATGACCTGAACCGCAAAGCGCGCCCGGTCGCCAAAGCCTATCGCCAACTGTTAGAGGAGTTCGGACAGATCACCATCGTGCCGCACGGCGAACTTTTCGAGGTGACGCAGCGCCCGGCGCGCCTTAAAGTCGAGGTTTGAGCAGAAATATCGTGGATAACCACACTCCGCGCACTCGCAAGCGCGATTGACGCTCTCCAGCGATAGGAAGGGACACATGAGGGCGCGACCTCTGTGTGGAAGCTGCGCTCTCTCTCGTCTCTGTTTGGTTGCGCTACAGAGTTAATTCCACATCTCGATCCATTCCAGGCCGCCCTCGCGCGCGCTTATGATGGCCGGAAACTGCTCTTGCGACAGTTTTGGGCCGAGCGCATCGAGCGTGCTTTCGAGTTCGAGCGGCGAGAGACTCAGCCGGGCGTGACGCGGGACTTCAACCTGGTTTACGATGCGCCCAAGAACGCAAGGGCTTGAAGCGCAAGATCCCGGCGGGCGAATTTGGTTTTAGGAAGAGCGCGACGCTCAAGATGCCAACGGCGGGCGAGTAAGGCGAGTAGGGTAAATGCGCTGCGAAGGTGCCCTCCCAGAAGGTGCCGTTTCCCATATGAGTGGCTGAAGATGGGATATCGAAGAGCGCCGGGTAACTGAAGCGGCACTTTGCGCTGCACGAGACATCTTCCCGCGGCAAATTCACCGACCTGCGTGTTTAGCCGGGCGGGGCTTTGGGCAAAATAGAAGTGCGAGCCACCGATACGATGGAATCCATCGCCTTTTGTCGTCTCGCTACGATTTCTTCGAGATCGCCCTGGTCGCCCATCACTCCCGACACAATGCCTCCCAGAGGCGTGCCGGCTTTCTGGCGCAGTTCATCGATCTCTTTGGCAAATTTCGCTTCACCCTGGGCGAGACCCATCGGGACGCGGGCGTCGGCGATTATGTCGTGGTTCCCATCGGCGCCCCCACACCTTCGCCAACGTATCGGATGCGCCCATCGAGTTCCTCAGCACCTTCACGCCCGCTTTCTACGTGAACTATTTCCGCGAAATGGCAATTCTAAGCGCCAAGGGCGAACCGAGTCCCGAAGCAGTCCTTGCGGTGATGCTCCGCTACGCGACGGTTCCTTACTGATTCTCACCACGGAAAACCGCTTCCTTGGTGAGGCAAACCGGCGCGCGGAGTCGCTCTTGAGATGGCGTCGCCGCCAGTTGTTGCGCGGCTTCGAACCCGTAGCGGCTGCCAAATGACAGGGCGACATCGCTCTTCAGCCTCGCTTTTTTCAGAAAAAGTCAAAACACCATGAACACCCACTCCGTTACTTCGCAACCGATTCCGCCCGCAACCTCACCCGCAACCTCACCCGCAACCTCACCCGCAACCTCACCCGCAACCTCACCCGCAACCTCACCCGCAACCTCACCCGCAACCTCACCCTCGCGCGCCCCAACGACGACCAATACTTGCCGCACATCGGCGTCGTGGGCGATACCTACACCCTTTTGCTGTCGGGCAAAGACACGAACGGGCGCTTTTGTTTGATCGATATGCACATCCCGCCCGGCGGCGGCCCTGCTCCGCATCGCCACGATTTCGAGGAAACTTTTATCTTGCTCGAAGGGCAGATCGAAGCGACCTTTCGCGGCCAGAAAACCCTTGTCAAAGCCGGAGAAACCCTCAACATCCCCGCTGACGCGCCGCACGAGTTCCACAACGTCTCAGACCAAACCGTGCGCTTGCTGTGCTTGTGCGCGCCTGCCGGTCAGGAGCCGGTCAGGAGCCGGTCAGGAAGAGTTTTTCGCGCAAATCGGCGTCGCCCTTCCCACGCGCACGACGGCGCCGCCCAATCTCGACGAGGCCGCGCAAGCCGCTTTCATCGCCAAAGCCGGCTCTCTGGCCGCCAAATACCACACGGAAATGCTGCACAGCACCGACGAGAATTAACTGAAATGACGAACACTCAACCTTTCATTCTGGCCGTTGGCGCCGACGGCAAATTTGCCGGTCTGGTCCTACCCGAACTGGCCAAACGAGGCGCGAAGGTGCGCGGCTTGGTGCGCCATGCCGAGCATAAAGACGCCGTTTTGCAACACGGCGCGACCGAAGTGGCCATCGGCGATTTGACCGACGCCGCGAGTTTGAACTCCGCGCTTCAAGGCGTGAACGCGGTGTTTTACATCGCGCCCGCGTTCATCCCCAACGAAAGCGCGGTAGGCGTAAGCATGGTGCAAGCGGCGCAAGCGGCGGGCGTGCAGCGTTTTGTGTTTTCGTCGGTGATTCATCCGGTGATCGGCGCCCTCGTCAACCACAGCGCCAAAGCGCCGGTCGAGGAAGCTCTCATCGAATCCGACATGGAATTCGCGCTGTTGCAGCCCGCCATGTTCTTCCAAAACTTCGCGGAGAGTTGGCTCAAAGTCGTGCAAAGCGGCAGCTACGCCGAGCCTTGGTCGGCGCAAACGCGCTTTAGCCGCGTGGACTACCGCGACGTAGCCGAAGTCGCCGCCATCGCGCTGACCGAAGATCGCCTCAACTTTGGCACCTATGAACTCTGCGCCCAAGGCCAGCACAACCGGCATGAAGTCGCCGCTTTGATGAGCGAGGTTTTGGGCAAACCCATCGCGGCAGGCGATGTTGACCCGAACAAAGCGGCGGGCGCGCCCGGCCCTGATGGGGAGCCGTCGCCGATGCAAAAGATGTTCGCCTGGTATCACCATCACGGCCTGCTGGGAAACGCGCTCACGCTGCGCGCCATCCTGGGCCGCGAGCCGCGCACGCTGCGCGCTTACTTCGAGGAACTCGCCGCGCAACCGCAACCCGCCGCGCAACCGCAACCCGCCGCGCAACCGCAACCCGCCGCTTAAAGCGAGCGGCGGAGCCGCGTTTCTGCAACCGGAGGAGGAACGTTGGCGCCGTGTTGCTTCCCAAGCAGGATTCACACGTCACCCGAAGCCAGAGAAACACACCATGATCAAGTTCACCATCCTTCTCACCCGCAAGCCGGGATTAACGCACGCCGAGTTCGTTGAACATCACAAAACGGTTCATGCGGGCCTGTTTATGTCGATTCCTGCCGTGCAGCAAACGGTGCGGCGTTATGTCCAGCAACACGCGATCGAAGCCCAACTGCCGGGAATGCCGCCCACCAAATATGATGGCATCACCGAGCTTTGGTTCGATGACATGGATGCCCTCGCCCGTTGCTTTTCCGACCCCGAATACCTGAGCCGCATCCGTCCCGACGAAGAGTCGTTCCTCGACCTGCACGCCTGCGATTTCGTTGTTTCAACCGAGAACCTTGTCCTCGCGTGAGGCGACCATCAACCTCTCATGCGGTGGAACGGCTCTGGCTCTATTTCCTGGAGAGAACCAAATGATGACCTTTTAAATAGGGCATAATCCCCGCACTTAGGCTTGATCTGTTCCCGTCTTTGACGGGTAGACCCGCTCAAGCACCCTGGGCAGTTCCTTCTCCAAGAAGTCCTGCGAACTCATGTTTTGAAAAAAGGGCGGCGTTTTTTCCTCGATAACCAGATGCGCGAGGCCGTGTAATGTGGACAGGCCGGAGAAAACGTCGGCAGCATCCTCGAACCGATTCAAATCCGCATCGGGCCTGCCGTGATAAGCGGCAATGGCGAGACCGAGCCGCATTCCCGGCTTGATGCCGAGATCGGGATAGCGGGGATCCATGCGGTTCACGAGATCGCCCCGAAACATCAAGCGGAAGTGACCGGGATGGAGAACCGCGAAAGTGACAAACGCCAGACTCACGGCGCGCACGTCCGCAACGACATCGTCCGAGTGACCCACGGCCTCGATGTCTCGCCCCGCCCGTTCAAAAGCTAAAAGAGCCACTTCGGTGAGAAGCCCTTTCGCGCTTCCAAAGTGATGCGCTGGTGCTGCCGCAGACACGCCTGCGCGCTTAGCGGCGGCGCGAAGCGAAAAAGCTTCGATGCTCCCCTCGGCGATGATCTCATCGGCAGCTTGAATCAAAGCGGCGCGCAGGTCGCCATGATGGTAGGTCGATCTTTTTGTGGTCATATTTCCTTTTTATTTTAACAGCGTTCAAATTAATCTTGACATCGTTAAAATTAGCGCGTATAGTCTCAGTGTGCGTGCATTCAACACGTCCACTCAGGAGGACGTCCACTCAGGAGGACGTCCACTCAGGAGGACGTCCACTCAGGAGGATACGATTATGACGAAGACTTGGTTCATCACGGGCGCCTCGCGCGGCCTGGGCCGCATCTGGGCCGAAGCTGCCCTTTCGCGCGGCGACAAGGTCGCCGCGACCGCCCGCACCTTGGATGGCGTGGCCGGCCTGAGCGAACGCTTCGGTGATTCTGTGCTGCCTTTGGCGCTCGACGTGACGGATGCCGAGCAGGTGCAGCAAGTGGTGGCGCAGGCCCACGCGCATTTCGGGCAGTTGGACGTTGTGCTCAATAACGCCGGTTACTCTCTGGTCGGCGCGATTGAGGAAGCGAGCGAGTCTGACGTTCGCGCTTTGTTCGAGACGAACTACTTCGGCACGATTCGGGTTATTCAAGCCGCTCTGCCTTTGCTGCGGCAACAGGGCAACGGGCACATCCTCGGCGTTTCGAGCGGCCTTGGCCTGACGGCGATGCCGCTCATCGGCTATTACTGCACTTCCAAATGGGCCATCGAAGCGCTTCACGAGAGCCTGGCGCAAGAAGTCAAACCTTTTGGCATCAAGGTGACGCTGATCGAACCTGGCGCCTATGCGACCGAGTTTGCAAGCCCCGCGTCGCTGAAAATGGCCGCGGGCCTCGACGTTTATGACAGTCTCAGAGAACAGATTTCCTCTCAGTTGTCGAGCGAGAAACGCGGCGATCCCCAAGCCACAGCAGCAGCCATTCTTCAGATCGTGGATGCGGAGGAACCGCCGCTGCGTTTCATCCTCGGCGACCAAAACTTACCTCTGGCGCGCGCCGCATACGCTGACCGCCTTGCCACCTGGGAAGCGTGGGAGGCTGTCTCGAACGCAGCCCAAGGCGAGTCGCACTAACAGACCGTTGCGCCGTTCTATCCAAGCGGCCCAACTGCCGGGGATGCCGCCGACCAAAACCGATGTCCTCGCGTGAGGCGACCGCAAACCGCCCAGACCTGGGCGCCGGATGCGGGGGGGAAAGTCTGATGGCGCGTGCCCGGTGATGCGTTGCACTTCCTCTATGACGCGATTTTCGATGCCGTGCGAAATGGCCGTGTCCATCAAACCAAACCCCCAAATGCTTCCCCTCAAAAACCTCGCCTGCACCCTGTCGGCATTAACGCCTGGCGCGTGTGGCATCGCCGCTGCCCAACCGCGCTCGCCCAGCGCACCATTTGATTTCAAAGGCCGTTTCCTGGTGTCGATTTCGGATGCCGACATGATTCCCTCGGCTTACACCAACGGCAAACTCGGCCCCGTTGATGGCGCCGACGCGCTTTCGGTTATCCGTCTCGACTTGAGAAAGTGGGAGCGAGCCGATTGGAAGAGGGCGCAAGCCCCGCTCTTCCAATCCCCATTCTCGGCGCGCTGAGAACTGTTCAAGTTGACTCTCAGAGGTTGAAAAAACCGCGCATCGCTGTCAAAGTCGCAGATTTCGTCTTGCGGAGCGGCAAAGGTTCTTCAGCGACAGTTCCGAAAACGCAGCGTGCGGCACTTCGCCCGCTCCGCACGACCGGAATGGGGGTTTTCCCGCTCAAGAAGTCTTTCCGGCCACGAATTCCACCGGCAAAACGGTTTCCGAGGGCACGGTTTGGCCTTGCAGCAGGGCGTTGAGTTGCTCTACGGCGGTCTGAGCGGCGTGCGCCCACGGCGCGCGCACCGTGGTGAGCGACCAAAAACCGTCGTAGGGCGTGGGACAGCCATCGAAGCCGATCACCGCGACATCTTCGGGAACGCGCAGCTTTTCCTGGTGGCACAGCGCCAAAAAATCGTAGGCCGTCGCGTCGTTCCAACACACCACCGCTCTGGGCCGTTGCTGCGATGGAAGCGAAAGCCAGTAACTCATCAACTCCTTGCCGGCGCCCGGCGCCGATCCGAGACGCATTTCCTCCACTTCCAGGCCGTTTTGCAGCGCGCACTCCAAAAACGCGCCGCGTCTTCGCTGGGCAGAAATTGGCTCGATGCCCCCGCTGACGTAAAGGCAGCGAGCGTGCCCCTTTTCGAGCAAATGCCCGGCGATGAGGCGGCCTCCGGCCTCGTTATCGACTTCGACCGAGGGCAAACCCTGGAGCGGATCGCCCACGGCGACAACCGGAAAATGCGCCTGTGCCAACTGCTGCGCCAACGGGCTGGTCGCGGGCATATTGACGATCAGCCCGTCGATGCGCCCGTCGCGCAGTTCGTTGTAAATCGCCTCGACGGAGCGGTTGCGAAAGGTGCCGTGAAGCAGCAGATCTTTGCCATAAAGTTCGCAGCCTTCCTGTAGACCGCTCACGATTTCGGTAAAAAAGGGCGTTCGCACGTTGACGTAACCGTAGCCCGCATAAAGCCCGATGACATTGGTCACACCCGAACGCAAAACCTGGGCGCGGGCGTTGGGAACATAGCGCAGTTCTTTGGCCGCCTCCAAAACGCGGGCGCGGGTTTCGCCCGAAACGCGCGGCGTTTCGGCGTCGCGCAACACCAACGAAACCGTCATCAGGCTCACGCCGGCGCGCTCGGCGACATCTTTGAGGCGCGCCGAACCGGTGCGCGCGGCGGGAGAGAATTTTTGGGCGTCGGAAATGATGGAATTCATACTTTTCGTCGCAAAATGGCGAGGTCGTTGGCTGGCAGAGTGTGTTCCCGGTCGCTTTCGAGGGCGCGCCATTCTCCGTCTTCAAACTTCTCGAAACCGGCTTGGCGCGTTGTCCAGCTTTGATTTTGGCCGGAAAAATTAAGCACCCAGACCCATTCTCGCCCCTCGCCGACGCGTTTTTGCGCCACGACTCCGGCGGGCAAATCGGCCTCGATTGCGGGCTGAAGTCCCAGTTTATGCACCAGCGCCGTTAAAAACTCGCTCCCAAAACGCGATTCGTTGCGCGAGGCGAGGTAATACGCCTGTCCCGCGCCGAAATCGTTGACGGTGAGCGCGGCGCGGCCCGCGTAAAAGTCGCGCCCGTAAGTCGCCAGAACGCGCGCGCTTTCGGGATGAATCAAATCGCAGTAGTCGCGCGCTTCAAATTCGCCTTGCAAGCCCAATTCTGGAGCTTCGACCCGCACGCTGTTGGTTTGGTGCGTGTGCAAAGTGTCGGTTTCCTCGACCCACAAGCCCAGAACTTCGCGGAGCGGGCCAGGAAAACCGCCCAAAAAGCAAAGGTCGTTTTCGCACGCCGCCGCGCGCGTCGCGCGTCACGATGGATTGCGAATCGGCGTTGACCAACTCCTGCGCGCCCAAACGATTAAGGAATCGATACGCGAAAAACGCCGGTTTTTTGATGCCTTGCAGGTTGAGCAGCCCGAAACCGCCGTTGAACGGTTTGGCAGGAATGCCGGTCTCTTCGAGGATGTCGGTGAACGTCCAATACGACATCGAGCCGAGCGTTTCGGTGTTTTTGATCTGTTCCAAGATGTAAGGCGCCTCGAAATAGTCGTCATGCACCGGGTCGTGATTGGAATAGGAAGCGCTCCGCTCCGTGATATGCACCGGCAAACCCGGTTTGGACGAAGCGGCGATGAGCGCATCCTGACTGTGAACGCCCGACGCGACCGCGCGCGGACGAGGGTCGATAATCAAACCTTTGTTGCCCAGTTCGTCGAAACCGCCCGCACCGCCCGCCAGACCGTAGACGTGCCAGGTCAAAAAGTCGAGCGGCACGTTGTTTTGCGTGCAATAGTCGATGAGTTCTTTGATGTAAGCTGGCCCCGCCGTCGCCGGGCCGCCGACGCGATAAGCCGGACGGACACCTTTAATCGCGCGGGCGGTGTGAGCGTAAAGCTCGAAATACTCTTCGCGGCGTTGGGTATTGTCGTTGGGCGACCAAAACGCGACGTGATTCGGCTCGTTCCATACTTCAAATGGCCAACTCGCCACTTCCGTCGCGCCGTAGCGCTGCGTCCAATGCGTCACCAAAGCCGTAATCAGCGCGTCCCATTTCGCGTAATCTTGGGGCGGCGTGACGTTGGATTTCCACCAGAATACCGTGACGCGCCGCTTTTTGCCAGGATTTTGCGGGTCATCGATCATGCCGTCCGGCCCGGCCTTTTCGGTGCGAATCGTCGCCAGATCATTGGGCATGAAACCGATTTCGACGAAGGGACGCACGCCAATCGAAAGCAGATAATCATACACCATGTCGATGTATTGGAAGTTATAAATCGGCAGGCCGTCTTTATCTTCGCGGTAAACGCCGAGTTCGTCGTGGAGCAAGCCGTGCATCCGCAAAGACTTGAAACCGATTTCGTCTTTGCAGAGCTTGAGTTGCGCCTGCCAATCGGCGCGAAGTCCTTCGCCGACGCGCCCCGCACCGACACATTCGCGCCAAGTTTGCGAAAGCGGGCCTTTGACGACTTCTAAGTCGACACTGACGACGCGCCGCGTGATCGGGGCGGGCACTGCAATGGTTGTGGGCGCGTTTTGAGCCGCGACGGGCGTCGCCAGCAGGGGCAGCACCAGGCAAAGAAGTTGTTTTTTCATAAAAATACGCCGATTGTTGAAGCGATGGCAGTGTCGGTTGAATGATTTGGGAAAACCGAAGTGCGGGCGAATACATTGGCCCGCATTTCTCAGCAGCTGTTTGAAAAGTTCCGGCGAATGAATTCGCAGCCAGAAAAAGCCGTCAACCTTCGTTGACGAAACCCCGCAGGAACTCAGTCGCGTAACAGCGGGATTTCGTCGGCGCAGGC
>JAABUN010005236.1_pt1 | contig 16351 bp, 17 predicted proteins | sample 5559311 | NCBI WGS metagenome assembly JAABUN01 (sample SAMN10711877, study PRJNA513370) | rock metagenome | isolation source: Antarctica rocks | place: Antarctica: Victoria Land, Siegfried Peak sud
GACCCCCCGCCCGCCGTGCCGGCGGAGTCTAGGCGGCCCTGGCAGCAAACCGCCCCGTCCTCGGCAGGACGGGGCGGCCGCAGCGTGGGGCTGCTGGCTAGCGGTTGCGCGTTTCGTCGATCCGGCCGGTGTCCGCACCTTCGGTCTCGATCTGCTCCTTGCGGAGCTGCTCGCTGACCTGAACGTTCTCCGTTACCTGCTCCTTGCCAACGCGGACCCGCTCGACCGGCACGGTCTCCTTCTCGACGACCGGCCGCTCCTCGGTGAGCGTGACCTCGTGCACGTCCTCGGTGAGCTCGGGACCCTCCAGCGCGTCGCCGACGTTGGCGTCGGTGATGGGCTCGCGCTCGATGCGGACCTGCTCACGGGTGACCGGCACGGTCTGCTCGACGTTCTCCGTGGTGATGTACTTCCGCAGCCGGGCGCGGCCGGTCTCCTGCCGCTCCGTGCCGACCCGTAGCCGCTCCTCGGAGCGCGTCATCGCGTCGTCGGTCGTCATGCCGCTGACATCGCGGCCCTCGGTCCGCATGCCGGTGTCATAGCCCTCGGTCCGCGTGGTCGTGTCATAGCCCTCGGTCCCCGTGGTCGTGTCGTCGTAGCCACCGGACGGCGCGCTCATGTCGTAGTGCGAGTAGAGCCGCTGCTCCTCTTCCGGCGAGATCTCGCCGTCGGGGTCGACGCTCGGGGCCGACTTGACCAGGTCCTTGTCGTAGGGCACCGAGATGTCGTCGCCGGCGGTGCTGGCGCCGCTGACCGGCACGAAGCTCGTCTTGGTGCCGAACATGCCGGTGCTGACCGTGGCGAACGTCGGCTCGCCGCTGTCCTTGTCGGCGTACAGCTGGTCGATGGTGCCGATCTTCGAGCCGTCGGACCCGACGAGATTGCGGCCGGTCCAGCTGGCGTAGTCGTGGTTCATGAAGCTCCCGTCCTAGATTTGGGTTCTTGCGACACCCCTTCCCGGCCGGGACACCCACCTACCGGCCTGGAGGTGAAAACATCGCGGCGAATGGCGATCGGAACTCCGGCGGCACGGTGGGGGATGCGGGTACTCGTCACCGGCGGCGCCGGTTTCATCGGATCGCACGTCGTCGAGCTGCTGCTCGATCTCGGCGCGGAGGTGCGTGTCCTCGACGCGCTTCTGCCGGCCGCGCACGGCGAGCAGGCCCAGCCAGATCTGCCGGCGGCGGCCGAGTTCGTCCGCGGTGACGTGCGCGACGCCGCGACGGTGCGGAGCTGCCTGGACGGTGTCGACGCGGTCTGTCACCAGGCCGCGATGGTCGGGCTGGGCGTGGACGTCGGCGACCTCCCCGACTACGTCGGCTGCAACGACCTCGGCACCGCGGTGCTCCTCCGGGAGATGACGGCGACCGGCGTACGTCGGCTGGTCATGGCCTCCTCCATGGTCGTCTACGGCGAGGGCCACTACCGCTGCGAGCTGGACGGTCCGGTGCGACCTGGGCCACGGGCGGAGACCGACCTCGCCGCCGGCCGGTTCGACCCGCGGTGCCCCGGCTGCGGCGGCGGGCTGCTGATGACCCGCGTTCCCGAGGACGCGCGGCTGGACCCGCGCAACGTGTACGCGGCGACCAAGGTGGCCCAGGAGCACCTGTCAGCCGCCTGGGCGCGGGCAACCGGGGCCGAGGTGGTGGCGCTGCGCTACCACAACGTCTACGGCCCGCGGATGCCGCGCGACACCCCGTACGCCGGTGTGGCCGCGATCTTCCGCTCGGCGCTGGCGGCGGGCCGGCCGCCGCGGGTCTTCGAGGACGGCGGGCAGCGCCGGGACTTCGTCCACGTCCGCGACGTCGCCCGCGCCAACGTGCTGGCACTGCGCGCGGAGCCGGCGGTGGGCTTCACGGCGTACAACATCGCCAGCGGCGAACCGCACACCGTGGGCGAGATGGCGACCGCGCTCGCGGCCGCCTGCGGCGGACCCGCGCCCGAAGTCACCGGGGACTACCGGCTCGGCGACGTGCGACACATCGTCGCCGACAGTGGGCTAGCCGGCCGGGACCTCGGCTTCACCGCGGCCGTCCCGTTCGCGGCCGGGATGCGCGAGCTCGCAACCGCCCGGCTGCGCGGCACCGGGTAACGCCGGCTGGTCACGGCCGGCCACCGAGACGAAGTACTTCCCCACGGCGTTGATCATGGCCGCGACCGGGACCGCGACCAGCGCGCCGGGGATACCGGCCAGGATCGCACCGGACGCGATCGCGAGCACGACGGCGAGCGGGTGCAGGTTGACGGCGCGGCCGAGCACCAGCGGCTGCAGGACGTGCGCCTCGATCTGCTGGACGGCGATGACCGCCGCGAGCACCAGCAGGGCGGCGAACGGGCCCTTGGCAACGAGCGCGACCAGCACGGCCGCCGCCCCCGCGGCGGTGGCGCCGGCCAGCGGGATGAAGGCGGCGAAGAAGGTGAGCACCGCCAACGGCACCACGAGTGGCACCCGGATCAGCAGCAATGCCAACCCGATGAATACCGCGTCGAAGGTGGCCACCATGACCGTGCCGCGCACATACCCGGTGAGCGTCATCCACGCTCGGGCACCAGCCTCGCGCACATGGTTACGGGACCCCCGCGAGAACAGGCCGACGACCCAGCCCCAGATCCGCTCGCCGTCGTAGACCAGGAAGAACGTGGTGAACAGGGCGATGAGCAGGCCGCTCACGACCTCACCGGCTACGCTCGCCCCCGAGAGCACACCGGCGGTGATCTTTTCGCGGTTCTGTGCAACCGCGCCGTTGATCGAGGACCGCAGGTTGTCGAGCTGCTTGGGATCGAGGTTGAACGGGCCGCCGGTCAGGTAGTCACGGATCTTGTCCAGGCCGCCACCGAGGCTGTCCCGGAGGGCCGGAATCTCGGCGCCCGTCCGGTTGGCGACGAAGGTCACCACCAGGCCGACCACCACCAGCGCGAGCAACATCGTCGCCCAGGTGGCCAGCAGCCGAGGTGCCCCGGCGGCGCGGAGCCGGACGGCCAACGGTCGCAGCAGCGCGGTGAAGAACAGCGCCGCGACGAAGGCCAGGGCGACGACCCGGAGGCGCGCGACCAACATCAGCAGCAGAACCACCGCGGCCACCACGGCGAGGACCCGCCAGCTCCAGGCGGCGGCCGCCCGCAGCAGGGGGGGCACGTCGGTCGATTCCGGCCTGGCCGAGCTCACCTGCTCGGAACTCAAGGTCCCGGTGCCGCGAGCCGGCGGTCGCTCGGTGACGGTGACGCGGGGCGGTGGTGCCATCGAGTCAGCGGGCACGCGTGCGGAGGCCATGGGAGTCATGCTGCCCGAAGTAGGGGACGGTACGCCTCGCGAGAAACGCCCCACTCAGCCGGCGGGCACCGGGGCGAGCGGCAGCCGGACGACGAACCGGCAGCCGGGTCCGACGTTCGCCACGTCGATCTCGCCCGAGTGCGCCTCCACGATCCCGCGCGAGATCGCCAGACCCAGGCCGGCACCGCCGTCGGGCTCCGGCGTACGGGCGGCGGTGCCGCGGAAGGCCACGTCGAAGACCCGGGGCAGATCCACCGCCGGGATGCCGCCGCAGGCGTCAGAGACCGCGACGTACGCCATGTCGCCCTCCGCCGCCCCGACCACCTGGACGGCGCCGTCGCTGGGCGTGTGCCGGATGGCGTTGGCCAGCAGATTGCGTAGCACCCGGCCGAGCTCTGGTACGTCGACCCGCACCGGCAGCCCGGCCGGGGCGTCGCCCTCCAGGCGGACCCCCTTCGCCCGTGCGACCGGATCGGCGCTGGCCAGCGCGTCGGAGACCAGGTCGGCGAGGGCCACCTGCTGGAACGAGAGGCGCAGGGAGCCGGCGTGGATCCGGGAGAGCTCGAAGAGGTCGTCGACCAGGCCGGTGAGCCGGTCGGTCTCGGTCCGGATCTGCCGGTGGTAGCGGGCCACCGTGTCGGTGTCGTCGACCACCCCGTCCTCCAACGCCTCGGCCATCGCCCGCAGCCCGGCCAGTGGCGTCCGGAGGTCGTGGCTCACCCATGCGACCAGCTCCCGCCGGCTCTTCTCGAGCGCCGCGGTCTGGTCACGGGCGGCTGCCAGCCGCGAGTTGGCGGTGGAGAGCTCCGCCGCCAGGTCGGCGAGCTCGGCCGTGGGCACGTCCGGCGCGGCGAACGCGGACCCGGTCCCCACCTCCCGGGCGGAGGCCACCAGTGCTCTGCTGCCGGTCACCATGGAGTGGGCCAGGGCGAAGGCGGCGACCAGCCCCGCAAGGCCGGAGACCGTCGCGATCACCAGCACGACATCGAGCTCGGACCTGGTCAGGAACATCGCCGACCCGCCGACGCCGGCGGCGGCCGCGACGGACAGCGCCGAGACGCCCGCGACCACGGCGACCGAGGTGAGCATCGAGCGGGACCGGACCAACCGCAGCACCAGCAGCCCCACGGCGGTGACCACCGCGGCGGACACGATGCAGGCGCCGATCAGTTGCGGTAGGTGCGAAGCGACCATCACGGGACCTCGGTGGGCAGTCGAACCGGCTCGTAGCGGTAGCCCACGCCCCAGACCGTGACGATCCGGGTCGGCGCGGTGGGGTCTTCCTCCACCTTCTCCCGCAGCCGGCGTACGTGCACGGTGACCGTCGAGGAGTCTCCGTAGGACCAGCCCCAGACCCGCTCGAGCAACTCCTTGCGGCCGAAGGCCTGCCGGGGGTGGCGAAGCAGGAACAGCAGCAGGTCGTACTCGCGCGCCGTCAACGTCACCGGTACGCCGGCCAGTGTCACCTCGTGCGCCGCGGGGTCCACGACGAGCACCCCGTCGGCTATAACTCCGGGCGGCTCGGCGGCTGGCGGCGCGCCTGCCCGGCGGAGCACGGACTGCACTCGGAGGACCAGCTCGCGCGGGCTGAACGGCTTGGTGATGTAGTCGTCGGCACCGAGCTCGAGGCCGAGGACACGGTCGGTCTCCTCCCCGAGAGCGGTGAGCATGACAACCGGCACCGGACTGGAGCGGCGCAGTCGTCGGCATACCTCGAGACCGTCCAGCCCCGGCAGCATCAGATCCAGCACGACCAGGTCCGGCGGTCGGGCCGCGGCCGCGGCCAGCGCCGACCGACCGTCCGTCACCGCCTCCACCCGGAAGCCGGCCCGCTCCAGGTAACGGGTGACCACGTCGGCGACCGTCGGGTCATCCTCCACCACGAGGATCCGTCCGCTCACCGCGGGGCTCGGCGACGCCGGGCGCATCCACCTAGCCTAGATCGCGCCATACTCCGGTCGCGCCCACCAGGGAAGAAGTCCCAGGTTCGTAATGCGCGCCACCCGGCCAAACGGTGGGCGCTCGTCGAACATCTAGACATGTACGCCGTCGACGTCGTGCTGCCCTGCCTCGACGAGGCGGCCGCGCTGCCCTGGGTGCTGAGCCGATTCCCGGCCGGCTACCGAGCCGTCGTGGTGGACAACGGCTCGACCGATGGCTCCGCCCAGGTGGCCGTTGCGTGCGGCGCCAGGGTCGTCGCCGCGGCGCAGCGAGGCTTCGGCGCTGCCTGCGCCGCCGGACTGCTGGCGACCGAGGCAGAGGTGGTCTGTTTCATGGACGCCGACGCCTCGCTCGACCCGCGGGAGCTCCCGGCGGTGGCCGGGCCGGTGCTCGCGGGCCGGGCCGACCTCGTCCTCGGTCGCCGCATTCCGACCTCGCGCTCCGCCTGGCCGGTGCACGCCCGGCTGGCCAACGCCGTACTCAGCCGCGAGCTACGCCGGCGGACCGGCTACCGGCTGGTCGACCTCGGGCCGATGCGAGCTGTACGCCGGCAGGCCCTCCTGGGATTGGGGCTCACCGACCGGCGGTTCGGCTACCCGCTGGAGATGGTCACGCGGGCGGCGCAGGCCGGCTGGCGGGTGGAGGAGGTTCCGGTGCGCTACCACCCGCGGACCGGACGTTCGAAGGTCACCGGCACCGCCCTCGGAACGCTGCACGCGGTCCTGGACATGCGCCGGGTGCTCGCGTCGTGACACTGGCCGTCCAGCTGGTCCTGCTCGCAAAGTCGCCGCGTCCGGGCCGGGTCAAGACCCGCCTCTGTCCGCCGTACACACCGGTGCAGGCCGCCGGCCTGGCCGCCGCCGCCATCGACGACACGCTGGTCGCCGTCCTGGCGACGCCCGCCGCCCGCCGGGTGGTCGCGCTCGACGGAGAGCCCGGCGACTGGCTGCCGGCGGGAGTCGAGGTGATCGGGCAGCGCGGCGACGGGCTGGACGAGCGGCTCGCTGCCGCATTCGCGGACGCCTGGGCCGGCGCGGCGCTGCCCACCCTCCTGATCGGCATGGACACCCCGCAGGTCACGCCGGCCCTTCTCACCGCCGCCGCGCAGGCGCTGTTGGCCAGGCCCGGTACGGCGGTGCTCGGACCGGCTCGCGACGGCGGCTGGTGGGCCCTCGGGCTCCCCCGGCCAGACGACCGCCTGCTGCTCGGCGTACCGATGTCGACCGCACGGACCGGTGCCGTGCAGCGCAGGCGGCTGGCCGCGGCCGGGCTCGGACCGGTCGAGCTGCCCGAGCTGACCGATGTGGACGACGCTGCGACCGCCCGCGAGGTGGCGGCCGCGGCCCCTCGCTCAGCGTTCGCCGCGGCCCTCGCAGCCGTCGACTCGGCGTGGGCCGCATGACCGCCCTCGCCGTCGAGCTCTATGGCCGCGGGCTGGTAGCCACCGCGGCCGGCTGGTCGGCGTACGACGTCAGTGTCGAGTACGACGACGGCAGCCGGGCCGCCCTGCCGCTGCGCCGGTGGTCACGCCCGCTGCTGGCGGGCGACCGCTCGGTGTTGTCCCGGGTCGACGGTCCGACGCTCGACATCGGCTGCGGGCCGGGTCGGCTGGTCGCCGCGGTCACATCGACCGGCGTACCGGCCCTGGGCATCGACATCTGCGCGGAGGCGGTGCGGATCGCCCGGAAGTCCGGTGCCTACGCGCTGCGCCGGGACGTGTTCGGCCGGGTGCCGGCCGAGGGGCGATGGCGGACCGTCCTGCTCGCCGACGGCAACATCGGCATCGGTGGCGACCCGGTAGCGCTGCTGACCCGGACCCGGACCTTGCTGGCCCGGCGCGGCCGGGCGCTGGTGGAGCTCGAGGCGCCGGGTACGCCGACCCGCCGGGTGCGGGTCCGGCTCCGGTCCGCGGGCGAGCTGAGCCGTTGGTTCGGCTGGGCGCACCTCGGCGTGGACGACATCGCCCCGGCGGCGGTGGCCGCCGCGCTCGATCTCGAGACCGTCTGGAAGGCGGGTGGGCGATGGTTCGCCTCCCTGGTCGTTCGATACTGACCCGCCCGCTGCCGCGGCCGCCAGGCCTCCTGCGGCTCGGCCCGCTGCGTGCGGGCGCCTTTTCCAGCCGACTGCGGGACGAGCGGACCGCCTCGTGGCTGGGGCTCTGGCTCGGCATCACGTTCTCGGTGTGCTTCATCACCGGACTGATCAGCCACGGCATCCAGCACCCGCCGTCGTGGTTCCTGTGGCCCTCCCGCCCGGTGAACCTCTACCGCGTCACCCAGGGCCTGCACGTTCTCACCGGGCTCGCCTCCATCCCGCTGCTGCTCGCCAAGCTGTGGGCGGTCTACCCGAAGCTGTGGGAATGGCCCCCGCTGCGCGACGTGGCCCACGCCGTGGAGCGAATCTCGCTCTTCGTGCTCATCGGCGGGGCCGTGTTCCAGCTGTTCACCGGCTTGATCAACATCGCCTACTGGTATCCGTTCCAGTTCTTCTTCACCACGACGCACTACTGGACCGCGTGGATCACGATGGGCGCCCTGGTGGTCCACGTCGGCACGAAGATCGCGGTCAGCCGGCGCGGGCTCTCGCGCAGCTCCCCCGACCTGCTCGCAGAGCCGACCGGTGCCGGCCTGTCCCGGCGCGGCCTGCTGACGACCGTGGGGCTGTCCAGCGGGGTGATCGTGGTCCTCTTCGCCGGCTCCACGGTTCCCGGACTGCGCCGGCTCGACCTGCTCGCGCCCCGCCGACCGGACATCGGACCGCAGGGGGTCCCCGTGAACAAGACGGCGCGGGCGGCCAAGGTCACCGCGCTGGCCCGGGATCCGGCGTACCGGCTGACCGTGGCAGGGGCGGTGGAGCGACCGATGACGCTGACCCTGGCCGAACTGCGCGCGCTCCCCCAGACCACCTCGTCGTTGCCGATCTCCTGCGTCGAGGGCTGGTCGGCGCCCGCCGTGTGGACCGGGGTCCGGCTGCGCGACCTGCTGGACCGGGTCGGCGCGCACCGGAACGCCCGGGTACGGGTGGAGTCACTGGAGAAGGGCGGGCTCTACCGGTCGACAACGCTCAACCCGGCACACGCGCGCGACCCGCTCACGCTGCTTGCGACCTCGCTGCACGGCGAGGAGCTGGACATCGACCACGGGTATCCATGCCGGCTAATCGCCCCGAACCAGCCCGGCGTCCTGCAGACCAAGTGGATCACTCGGGTGGTGGTGCTGTGAGCAACGGGCCTGCCGATCGGCTCGGCTCGTCGGCAACCGCCCCGCCGCGCGGCCGGCTGGTGCTTCTCGCCGTGGGACTACTCGCCCTCGGCCGGGAGCTGGGCCGGCCGTCCAGACCGGCGCCGGAGCCACCAGTCGAGGTGAGCCCCCGGCATGCGGCTGCGGACCGGCCGCACACGGTCTCCGGAACCGAGGAACCGGCCCGCTGGCGCAGCCGCTATGCCTTTTACGCCGTCGGCGTCGCGATGATGGCATGGGGCCTGCGGGGACTGCTGACCACTGCGTCGACCAAACCGCTGAACTGGGGCAAGTTCTTCCTCGGCGGCGTCATAGCCCACGACCTGCTGTTCGCACCGGTGTTCGCGCTGGTGGCCGTCCTGGCGGTGGGACACATCCCCGCGGCGTACCGCTCCTACGTCCAGGCCGGTGTTCTGATCACCGGGCTGCTGACCCTGGTGTCGCTACCCATGGTGCTGCACCCCGGTGGTCGACCGGACGACCCGTCGACGCTGCCGCTGCCCTACGGCCGCAACCTTGCCATCACGCTGGCTTGCATCTGGGCCGCCGTCCTGGTCACCGCCGTGGTGGACCGTCGACGGCGGTCGGGCGCCAGGGGCGCTCAGCCACGGACGGTCATCGAGTAGCGCAGCTTCGCCATCATGACCTCCGCTTCGGGGACCATCCCGGCGGCGTCGAAAAGCTCGGGCACCCGGGCAGCCAGACCCTCCGGCGTCCAGCGCAGCGAGTGGTTCTCGATCACGGCCACGCTGGTGTACGGCCGGTACAGCTCGACGGCGTCGCCCTGGACGCCGAACACCTTGCCGCTGATGTGCCGCGCCGCGTCGCTGCACAAGTAGGCGACCATCGGCGCCACGTTGTCTGGATGCCAGAAGTCGAACAGCTCTTCGTCACCGACTGTCCTCGGGATGTCGCCGTAGGCACCCTCGGTCATCCGGGTTCGGGCCGCCGGCGCGACCGCGTTGCAGGTCACCCCGTACCGGGCCATCTCCTGCGCGACGATCGTCGAGAACGCGGCGATACCCGCCTTCGCGGCGCCGTAGTTGGCCTGGCCGAAGTTGCCCAGCAGCCCGCTGCTGCTCGTCGTACACACGATGGCGCCGGACCGACCTTCCGCCCGCCAGTACTCGCAGGCGAAGTGGGTGCACGCGTAGTGACCGCGCAGGTGCACCTTGATGACCGCGTCCCACTCCTCCGGCGACATCTTCGCAACGGTCCGGTCCCGCAGGATGCCGGCGTTGTTGACCAGGGCGTCGAGCGCACCGTAGGTGTCGATCGCCTGTCGGACCAGGTCCCGTGCCGCGTCGGTCTCGCTGCAGTCACCGGTGTTGAGGACGGCGGTGCCGCCGGCGGCGACGATCTCCTCGACCACGGCATCGCCGGCGTCGGCATCCAGCTCGTTCACGACGACCCGGGCGCCGCAGCGGGCCAGCTCGAGCGCCTCCCCGCGACCGATGCCACGGCCGGCGCCGGTGACCACCGCGACCTTGCCGTCGAGAAGCCCCATGGCCGGCGACCTTAGCCGCGCCGGTTTCCTGGGGGCGGTTTCCGGGGGAAACAGCCACAACGACACGTTTCTGGAAGGACATGCCATGACCCGGCCGCCGCGTGCCGCCAGCAAGTCGCTGAGCGCGACACTCACCACTGCCCTGGACCTCGGCGGCGTGGCGCTGTCCGCCCTCCACGGGGTCCAACCGGCCGACCGGTTGGACCGCTTCCGCACGCTGCTCGCCATCTACGAGCTGCACGCCGCACCCCTGACTGTGCTCGGCCGTCGGGTCCGCTGGCAGCACCACCCGGCGGTCGCTGAGATCAAGACCCGGCTGGAGGCCGAGTGGCTTGCCGAGCTGGACGCCCGTCGGCTGCCACAGCTGCCGGCCGACGCGGTTTCCGCGATGCGGGCACTAGCGGCCCGGGACCGGCTGCCGGCGGCGTACCGGTGGCTGGCCAAGGAGGCCGACTGGGACCAGCTGGTCCAGTTCCTGGCCCTCGAGGGTGGCCCGGACGCCGGCTTCGACGACCTGGTCGCTCTCGGCCAGGTGGGGCTCACCGGCTCGGCGAAGATGGAGCTCGGCACCAATTACTGGGACGAGATGGGCAACGGTGACCCGGACGCGGTCCATACCGCGCTGCATGATCGGCTGGTTGCGGCCATCGACATGCCCAGCATCCCCGTGGACGACCAACCTGTGGAGGCGCTCGAGCGGATGGCGCTCGGCGGCCTGGTTTCGACCAACCGGTGGCTGCAGCCGGAGCTGCTCGGCGCGCTCGGGCTCATCGAGCTCCAGGCGGGGCCGCGCTGCCGGCTGGTGCTGCAGGCCTTCGACCGACTGGGTGCGCCGGCGGCGGCTTACCCCTTCTACGAAGTGCACGCCGAAGTGGATCCGCGGCACGGCAAGGACTGGCTCGAGAAGGCGGTAGGCCCGACGGTGGCGGCTCGTCCCGACTGGGGCCCGCGGGTGATCCGGGGCGCCTGGTGGCGGAGTTCGGTCAATGCCGCGTTCTTCACCATGGTTGCCGAGCTGGTCGGCAGCGGGCGGGCCGCGGCCTGACCGTTGGCTAGGCTGCCGGCTCGTGGCAGCTCCGTCGTACGACGGACCCGGCCGGCACCGGGTCGACAGCGAGGTCGGCCGGCTGCGTACCGTGCTGCTGCACCGCCCGGGGAACGAGCTCAAGCGGCTGACACCACGCAACAACGCGGACCTGCTCTTCGACGGCATCCCGTGGGTCGAGCGGGCGCAGGATGAGCACGACGCCTTTGCGCGGGCGTTGCGCGAGCGCGGGGTCGAGGTGCTCTACCTCTTCGACCTCCTGGTGGAGGCACTCGACGTACCGGCGGCCCGGGAGCTGGTACTCGACGGGGCGTTGCGGCCCAAGGCCATCGGGCCCACCTTGGCCGGCCGGCTGCGGGCCCACCTCGGTGACCTGCCCAGCGCCGAGCTCGCCGAGGTACTCACCGGCGGCCTCGCCCGCGACGAGCTGCCGTCGGGGGGCGGGCTGGTCGAGCAGATGACCGGGCCGAGCCAGTTCATCATCCGGCCGCTGCCCAACCTGCTGTTCACCCGCGACTCCAGCGTCTGGGTGGATGACCGGGTCGCGGTGACCCAGCCCGCCATGTCCGCCCGGCGGCGCGAGAGCACGGTCACCGGTGCGGTCTACACCCACCACCCGCGCTTCGCCGGCACCCCGCTGCTGTACGGCGGCAGCACCTCCGACGAGGCGTGGCTGGAGGGGGGCGACGTACTCCTGCTCGGCCCGGGCGCGGTCGCGGTCGGGGTCGGTCAGCGGACCGCACCGGCAGGCGTCGAGATGTTCGCCGCTCACGCCTTCGCCGCCGGCGTCGCCCGTACGGTTCTTGCGGTGCCGATCGCCCAGGAGCGGGCCACGATGCACCTGGACACGGTGTGCACGATGGTCGACCGGGACGCCGTCGTGATGTATCCGCCGGTCGCCGACACCTTGTCGGCGTACGTCGTGACACCGGACGGCGACGGCGTACGGGTGGACGGCCCGGAGCCGTTCCTGGTCGCGGCGGCAAAGGCGATGCGGATCGACACGCTGCGGGTGATCGACACCGGCCTCGACCCGGTCACCGCCGAGCGGGAACAATGGGACGACGGCAACAACACCCTGGCGATCGCGCCGGGCCTGGTCATGGCCTATGAACGCAACACCGAGACCAACACCCGGCTAGAGCAGGCCGGCATCGAGGTGGTCCGTATCCGCGGCAGCGAGCTCGGCAGCGGGCGGGGCGGGCCGCGCTGTATGTCCTGCCCGGTGCTGCGCGACCCGTTGCCGGACCACGTCTGACCGTGGGGTAACCCCACCCGGACCGGTGGCCAACGGCTCGCGCAGCGGAAGGTAATTCCCGAGCAGCGGGTGGCGTGGGCTGTAAGAATCCGCGGCCGAGCGGTGTTCTGGTAGTGCGGTTACCCGAGCCACCGCCGGACGTCCTATGGCAGGGTGACCATCGCCCCTGGGCCGCCCGCTGATCGCCCTAGGAGATTGCTGCGGCAGTGCCACTGTCCGAGCCCGATCCCGCCGTACCGGCTGCCCGGTGCGTCGAGCTGACAAAGGTGTACGGCGAGGGGGACACCCGGGTCACCGCGCTCGACCGGGTGACCGTGACGTTCCCAGCCGGTCGGTTCACCGCGATCATGGGCCCGTCCGGTTCCGGCAAGTCGACGCTGATGCACTGCATGGCTGGGCTGGACACCGCCACGTCGGGCGCGATCTACATCGGCGAGACGGACCTGACCACCCTGGACGACAAGCGGCTCACCCGGCTCCGGCGCGACGCCGTGGGCTTCGTCTTCCAGGCCTACAACCTGCTGCCGATGCTCACCGCGATCGAGAACATCACGCTGCCGATGGACATCGCCGGCCGCAAGCCCGACCCGGAGTGGCTGCGCACTGTCGTAGCGACCGTCGGCCTGGGAGACCGGTTGAAGCACCGGCCCAGCGAGCTGTCCGGTGGCCAGCAACAGCGGGTCGCGTGCGCCCGGGCCCTCGCCAGCCGGCCGAAGATCATCTTCGCCGACGAGCCGACCGGCAACCTCGACTCTCGATCCGGTGCCGAGGTGCTCGCCTTCCTACGCCGGTCGGTGGCCGAGATGATCTCGGTCTTCGGCGCGCTGCTCGGCCTGGCGGTCGGCGTCGTCTTCGGCGCGGCGTTGGTCCGGGCGCTGAAGGACGACGGCATCTCCACGCTCGTGATCCCGGTCGGGCAGCTAGCGCTCTACGTCGTACTCGCCGGTGTCGTCGGCGTGCTCGCCGCGGTGCTGCCGGCCCGGCGGGCGGCCAAGCTGAACGTGCTACGGGCGGTCGCCTCGACCTGACGGCCCCCGGTACGCCGGTCAGCCCCGCTCGGCGGACCGCGAAGCGCCGGGCTCGCTCGCGGTGCCGAGTTTGTGGAGCGGAATCGTCGCTACGGCGCGGATATCACTCCACAAACCCTCGGGCTCGGCCTCTGGGCGTTGGGCCAGCCACGATGCCCATCAGCAGCGTCGCCACGCCGGCCACGGCGAAGGAGAGCAGCGAGGCGCTCATCCAGGACTGCGGCGTGACGTGCAGCGCCGAGGCGATGTGCAGCCACAGCGAGGCCCACCAGCTCACCGTGCCGGGGTTGATGAGCTGGTACGTCGCAAAGCCGAGCGCCCAGGGCAGCGCCATCTGCCAGCGGCCGCGGGCAGTGTCGCTCAGGTCCCAACTTCCGCGCCGGACCACGAAGTAGTCGACGATCACCACGCCGTACAACGGCACGAAGACCGAACCGATCAGGTAGAGGAACGACTCGTACTGCACGACGTCGACCATCAGGCCGAGCAGGACCGCGGCGGCGCCCACGCCGACCGCCAGCCACCGTCGGTCGAAATTCGGTCGCACGTTCTGCGCCGACACCGCGGTCGAGTAGACGTTGGCGAATGCCTCGTCGACCTCGTCGAGCACCAGGATCGCCAGGGCGAGGCCGCCCGCCGGTACGGCGAGCAACGACCCGAGCACCTCGCCCTCCGAGCCGACGATCGTCGCGAGCGCGAACAGGCCGAGGGCGAAGTACGCCGTCGACGCGGCGGCGAAGCCGGCCAGCGCCCCGCCGAACGCGGCTCGCCCCGACCGGGAGTGCCGCGAGTAGTCGCTGGCCAGCGGCGCCCACGACACCGCGATGGCGATCACCACGTCGGCGCCCAGCCAGAAGCCGGCCCACGAGCCGCGGCCGAGCGGCGGCAGGCCCGACCGCAGTACCTGGGCGAACAGGTAGGCCGAAGCGGCGAGCACCAGCCAGACGGCGTACCGGCGCAGCGTGCGGACCAGACCGAGCGGCCGCAGCGCCAACGCCGTGGCCAGCGCCCCGGCCAGCACGACGTACAGCCAGCGGAGGTGGCCACCTGTCAGCCGTGACGCCGAGTCGGCGATGACCACGACCTCCACCGTCGCCCAGCCCACGCACTGGGCGATGTTGAAGGCCGTCGGTACGTAGGAACCACGTCGGCCGAAGAGCCCGCGCATCAGCACCATTGCCGGGGCACCCGTCTGGGCGCCGGGTACCGCCGCCAGCCCCAGCACCGCGCTCCCGAGCAGCGACCCGAGGAGCACCGCCGTCAGCGCCGCGGCCAGCGACATCGGCGCGACACCCGCCGGCGCCAGGACGAACGCCGCAGCGACCGGGATCGTCAGCGTGATCCCGAGGTTCCCCCACAGCGCCGCCTGGTCGGCCATACCGAGCGGGCGCGGGGGAGGCAGGGTCAGTGTGGTCGGGGCCTCGGTCGGTGAGGGGGTGGGTGGACGAACGAGCACGGTGGCCATGAGGGCACTCCCTACGCCGGCATTACCCGGTCAGGTTCGGCGGTCGGCGGCCGAGTAGCCGCCCTCTCAGCCCGGTCGCCCGAGCTCCCGCGGTGGCACCGGCGACCCTACGCCGCCAGTTCGGGCCCCTTGCACGCGCCCTGGGCCAGGAGGGAAGATCCTCGCTTCGACGCCGACGGAGGAGTGGCGATGGCACATCCCAATGAGGACCTGGTCCGACGCGGCTACGCGGCGTTCGGCGAGGGCGACATGGCGACGCTCGATGAGCTGTTCGCCGACGACATCGAGTGGCACGCGCCCGGGAACAGCCCCGTGTCCGGCGACTTCAAGGGAAAGCCGGACGTCTTCGGTTCGTTCGGCCGGCTGGGCGAACTCTCCGGCGGCAGTCTGCGTGTGCAGCTGCACGACGTCCTCGCCAACGACGAACACTCCGTCGGCCTCGCCCACGTGACGGCCCAACGGGAGGGGCGCCAGCTCGACGACAACCAGGTGATCGTCTTCCACGTGTCCGGCGCCAAGGTGACCGCGGCCTGGGTGTACTTCAGCGATCAGCAGGCCAACGACGCGTTCTGGTCGTGACCCGGCCGCGGGGCTACACCGGCCCTGCGGCCCGCCTGAGCCCCGGTACCCGACGCAGTTGGCCCCCGGCAACCGCGACACCGACCAGCACCACGGCGGCACCGACGAAGTCGTTCCACGCCACCGCCTCGCTGAGCACCACCACGCCCAGGGTGACCGCGACGACGGGCACCAGGTAGGTGACCGTCGAGGCGGCGGTGGCGCCGATCTCGCCGATCAGCCGGTAGAAGATGAGGTAGGCGACCCCCGTGCCCAGCGCGCCGAGCGCCAGCATGCTGGCCAGCACCTTGGGCGGCAGCGAGACCGACGAGGTCGCCCACAGCGGGACCAGGGCCAGCACGACGGCGGTCGCGCAGACCAGCTGGCCGGCGGCGAGGACGACCGGCGGGTAACCGCTGCCGGACAGGTACCGCCGGGTGTAGGTGATCGCGACGGCATAGCAGGCGGCGGCGGCCAGGCAGGCCAGCTGACCGGCCAGGGCGGAGTGACCGACGCCCCGCCAGGGCGCCATCACCAGCAGTACGCCGAGGAACCCCACGACCAGCCCGGCCGTCTTCGCCGCCGTGGGCCGCTCCTCCGGCAGCGCAGCCGTGGCCACCAGCAGGGTGAACAACGGCGTCGTCGCGTTGTAGATCCCGGCGAGCCCGGAGCCGACGTACTGCTCGCCCCAGGCGATGAGGAAGAACGGTACGACGTTGGCGACCAGGCCGACGAAGGCCAGCGACGCCCAGATTCGACGGCCGCTGGGCAGCCGCTCTCCGCGCATCGCCAGCACGGCGAGCAGGACGGCCGCCCCGATCGCCATCCGACCGAGCACGATCTGCATCGGCGTCAGGTCAACCAGCGCGACCTTCATGAGCAGGAAGCTGGTGCCCCAGATCGTGGCCAGCAGCCCCAGCCGGAAGGCCGCGGAGCGGTTCACACCGGTCGGCGCCGCCAGCGCCGACGGCCGGGTCGCGGTGGTCGTCACCTAGATGACCGTCGGCGCGGCGCCGGTCTCGCTGATCTTCGGCCGGCC
>JAABUN010005237.1_pt1 | contig 16347 bp, 17 predicted proteins | sample 5559311 | NCBI WGS metagenome assembly JAABUN01 (sample SAMN10711877, study PRJNA513370) | rock metagenome | isolation source: Antarctica rocks | place: Antarctica: Victoria Land, Siegfried Peak sud
GATAAGGTTCATCCGTGAGTACAGCCCTCTACCGCCGCTACCGTCCCGAGACCTTCGCGGACGTCATCGGCCAGGAGCATGTCACCGAACCCCTGATGGCGGCCATCGACAAGGACCGCATCAACCATGCCTATCTGTTCTCCGGGCCGCGCGGCTGCGGCAAGACCACCTCGGCCCGCATCCTCGCCCGTTGCCTCAACTGCGCCCAGGGTCCCACCTCCACCCCGTGCGGCGTCTGCGACAGCTGTGTCGAACTCGCGCGCAACGGCTCGGGCAGTCTCGATGTCATCGAGATCGACGCCGCGAGCCACGGTGGTGTGGACGACGCCCGTGATCTCCGCGAGCGGGCGACCTTCGCCCCCGTCCGGGACCGTTTCAAGATCTTCATCATCGACGAGGCCCACATGGTCACGTCGGCCGGGTTCAATGCCCTGCTGAAGATCGTGGAGGAGCCGCCGGAACACATCCTCTTCATTTTCGCGACCACCGAGCCGGACAAGGTTATCGGCACCATCCGCTCACGCACCCATCACTACCCCTTCCGGCTCGTCCCGCCGGAGCCGCTCATGGCGTACCTCGACCTGCTCTGCCGGCAGGAGAACGTGCCGGTGGCCCCCGGTGTCCTGTCGCTCGTCATCCGCGCAGGCGGCGGGTCGGTCCGCGACTCGCTCTCCGTCCTCGACCAGCTGATGGCCGGTGCCGGTGAGAATGGGCTGGACTACGAGCTCGCGGTCTCGCTCCTCGGTTACACGCACGCCACGCTCCTCGACGACGTCGTCGACTCCGTGGCGGCCGGCGACGCGGCCACGGTCTTCAACGCCGTGGACCGGGTGATCCAGACCGGCCACGATCCCCGTCGCTTCGTGGAGGACCTGCTCGAGCGGTTCCGCGACCTGATCGTCATCAACGCCGTTCCCGAGGGAGCGGCATCCATCCTCCGCGGGGTCCCGGACGACCAGCTGAATCGTATGCGCACCCAAGCCAACCAACTCGGTGCCGGTGAGCTCTCACGCGCCGCGGATGTGACCAACACGGCGTTGACCGAGATGACCGGCGCCACCTCGCCGCGGCTGCACCTGGAACTGCTGTGCGCCCGGCTGCTGCTTCCGGCGGCGGATGCCACCGTGCGTGGAACGCTCGCGCGGGTGGACCGGATCGAGCGCCGTCTCGAATACGCCGGCGGCGCGCCCGCCGAAACTCCTCCCACCCAGACCTCGTCCCCCGATGCCGAGGTGGTTCCGAGGGCTCCGGCACGTCCACGGCTCGACGTCCCTCGGAACGCCGAGGAGGCCGCGGCGCGCTGGTCGCTTCCCGCTGCAGACCCGGCGGCACCCGCGGTTCCGGCTGCCGTTCCGGGTGCGCACTCCCCCGCAGTACCCGCCGCAGTCCGTACCAACCGGACGGCAGGACCGACCGCCGATGCGGATTCTTCCCCCGACTGGGGCGGCAGCTGGGGCGTCTCGACGGATTCCGCTCTCGCCGGTGCGGAGCCGACGAAGCGTCCGGCGGCAGGACCTGCCGGCGCGCCGGGGCAGTCGACGGCGCCCGGAGCCTCGGGCGCGCCGGGCACGGAGACAAACGCCTCGGGGGCGCCGAGCGCGGAGGCGGTAGCCTCCGGCGCGCCGAGCGCGGAGGCGGACGCCGGGCCCCAGGGGCCGGTCGGTCCGCGAAGCCAGGCGCAGGGTGGGCAGGGGGCTCCCTCGCCGGAACAGACACCGGCTGGTCCGGCCGCTGTACCGGTATCACCTCCCCGAGGCCAGCAGCCCGCCGCGCAGCAGCAGGGGCAACAGTGGTCGGATACGGCTGGCCAGCAGCCCGGGGCCACTCCTCGGCAGGGAGAGCAGCAGCAGGAGCCGCGCCCGCCCGAGCCGGGTCAGGGGCAACCCGCTGGCTCCGGGGGTAATGTCGAGATGGTGCGCCGTGCCTGGCCCGAGATCCTGACCGAGGTCGCACACATCAAGCGCGCCACCTGGCTCATCGTCAACGTAGCCGCGACGCCGCGGTCGTTCGAAGGGAACCAGCTGATCCTCGCCTTCGCGAACCAGGGCAACGCGATCGGGTTCCAGCGCGGTCCCCACCTGGACAACCTGAAGCAGGCCATCCACAAGGTCCTCGGCCTGACGTGCTCCATCGAGGCAGTGCACGACGCCGGCGGGTCGGGTGAGTCGGGCCCAAAAGTACCGGCCAGTCAGACGGACCCGGGCAGTAACCCGGGTCCTGATGCACCTGTGCCGTCGCCCGGTCGTGTCGCTCCTCAAGCACCCGTCGGTCGGGAGCAGCACCCAGGTGCAGATGCAGGAGGAGGGGCAAGGGCAGGAACCCCAACGCAGGTCAGACAGGCGGGCCCCGATAGAGCGGACACTGAGGCCACCGGTGCCGCCCCGCGCGACATCGGCGTACCCAATTCGGCTGCCTCCGCGCGCCTGAACCTCGCGCCGTCGTTCGAGGGTCCATCGTCCGATTCTTCAAGGCTCGGAGCTCCGACCGGGGACGGTCCATCGTCCGGCACCGTAGCGGATCGTCCGGGAAGGACGCCCGTCGATGCCGCTCACGCAACCACCCGCCCGTCCGGCTCCGCTGTCGCTCGTAGCCCTGGTGCAGATCGTGATGCGGCTCGTGGACCAGCGACTCCCCGGCCAGTGACCACTGCATCGACGACCACTGGCTTGACGACCACGTCATTGAAGACCACCGGAGCGACCACTCCTGAAACGGTCGGCGCGTGGGACCCGTCCTTGTCCGACGACACCTGGGCCCTCGTCGAACCCCCGGAGGAAGCATTCGATCCAGGACCGGGCTGGGACTCGGTCACCGAAGACCCGGACGACCGCCGACCGTCAGGACCGCGGGCGGCCTCAGGACATTCATCGCAGAACTCCCCGGCTCATGCTGGCGCGACGAAGGCGCGAGGCTCCCGGGCGGCGCCACCCGTGCCGTCCGCTGGCGCCGGCGCTGGGGCGAATGTCTCACGGGACAGGCAGCGGAGCCAGGAAAAAGCGGATGCCACGACCGCCCCCGAGCCCCAGGCTGCCCGATCGGTGGTGTGGAGCCCGCCCGTGGCCCAGACGACACCGGAGACGGTCGATAGCATTGCCATGCCTGCTGCTGCAGAGGGCTCGAACACCGGCAATGGGAGCACGGCGCCCCGATCAGCGCGATCTGCTGAACCAGGGTCTTTGTCAGGGTCTGCGCGTCCCACCGGCCCGGCCAGCACCAATGGATCTGCGGTCCGCGGATCTGTTGCTACCGCGCCCGACTCAGGCCCCGAACCTGCTCCCCATCGCGGTGCACCTGCTCCGGACCGCCCAGCACCTGCGGACAACGTGCTCCAGAAGCCCGTCAGCCGATACCAGCAGCTGCTCGACGAGGCCGAACGCAAGCGGACCGAGGAGGCTGCCGCCGCGAGGGGCGCCGTCGACCTCCGCTTCGTGGAGGACGAGCCCAGCGCGGATGACGAAACCATCGAGGAGTCGGGGCTGGTCGGCCGCGCGGCCATCGAGCGCATCCTCAACGGGCGCCTTGTCGAGGAGCGAAGCGTCGACGGTCAGTAGTCCCCGCACCGCGCGACCCAGCCCCATGCACGCTCATGGCAGTGCACCTCTGGAGGGCGTATGCCTGGGCCGGAATCTGCTCTCGAACGAACTGGTTTGCTGCAACCAGATTTCGTGGTTCCAGAACGTCCGCCTGATTTCCAACCCGTCCGCATTCGTCATGGCGAACCCCGGCCTGGGCAAGTCCTCGCTGCTGCGCCGCATGGCCATCGGCCTGTGCGCGTTCGGGGTGAACCCGATGATCCTCGGGGACATCAAGGGCGAGCACATCGACATGATCGAAGAGCTCGGCGGCAAGGGCCTGCCGCTGGGCCGCGGCATCGGGCACATCAACCCCCTCGGTGATGCCGCCGCCCTGGAAGCGGCGACCCGGCTCTCTCCGGTGAAGCGGGAGGAGCTGCTCACCGAGCTGCCACGCACGACGTCGTGGACTCGTCGCAGCTCTCATCGCGATCCTGGCGCGAAATACCGCTCGGTGAGCATGAGGAGTCGATCCTCGACCGGTGCCTGACGGTCCTCGAGGCCGAGCACAACCCCGCCGGCCCAGTCCCGGTGCTGGCGGACCTGCGGGCGGTGTTGAAGGCCCGTCCCACCGCGGTGCCGGAACTCGCCCTCGATCGCGGCAGCGATGAGCGGTACGACACCATCACCGAAGGACTCGAAAGCTCCCCCAACTCCCTCTGCGGGGCCGGCGCTTTCGGGGACACGTTCGCCAAGCAGTCCACGCACAAGATCGACGCCACCACGCCGATGGCGTTCGACCTCTCCCGCATCTCACAGGCCGAGAACGACCTGCGGGCAGCAACGCTTACGGCGTGCTGGTCGGCCGGCTTTGGGACCGTCACGACGTCCAACATGCTCGCCGACGACGGCGTGATCGAGCGCCAACGGTTCCTCGTGATTCTCGACGAGCTGTGGAACACCCTCGCGGCCGGCCCCGGCATCGTCGATCAGGTCAACGCGCTCACCCGTCTGAACCGTGAGTGGGGCGCCGGGCAGATCATGGCGTCCCACACCCCGTCGGACCTCAAAGCGGTCAAAGACGAAGCCGACCGGCACAAGGCCCAGGGCATCATGGTCCGTTACGGCATAAGATCCTCGGCGGCCTCGCCCGCTCCGGAATGCCGCTGATCACCCAGTCGGTGCCGTTAAGCAACCGGGAGCAGGAACAGCTCGCCGCATGGCAGGACCCGCCCACCTGGAACCGGGCCGGCGACGACGCGATGCGCTACACCAACGAGGACGTGTTCCGGCGCACCGACCAGTCGTTCACGGACGACGAGCTGGCCGCGTGGCTCGAGGACGACGACAACACCGCCTGGTACAACGACGACCGGACCACCCAGCCCCCACCGGGGCAGGGAAAGTTCTTCATCAAGGTCGGTTCCCGGGCCGGCATCCCGTTCTCGATGGAGTTCACCCCCACCGAACGCCGCTCCCGCGTCCACGACACCGAAAAGAAGTGGCACAAGGCCAAGGCCACCGCCGCAGAGGAACGAGGCGAACTGTGAGCTCACTGGACCGCAAACACAAAGCCGGACTCGGCGGCGAAGCCGGCCTCTTGATCGTGCTGATCGTCGCTCTCGTCGGGGTGCCGGGGGCTCTGTACGGGCTGAATACTCTCGGTCACCAGCTCGCACCCCGCCCCGAAGGCATCCCGACTGGGTTCTGGCCCCGGTCGCTGGGCAACGTCACCGGCATCATGCCGTGGCGCAGCACGGAAATCTACCTGGCGATCGACGCCAGCGTCGTCCTGCTGGCCCTGTTCGTCCTGTTCGTCCTGTTCGTCGTGCACAGCATCCGCAAGGGCCGGAAGATCGTGAAGCATGACCAGGCCGCGGTGAAGATGGCGTCCCTGAAGGACGTTGCCCCGTTCACCGAGAAGCAGGTGAAAGCCAAGTCCGCCCGTTTCGGTATGGAAGCCTCCGATGCCATTCCGGGCGTGATGATCGGTCGGATGGTGCACGGCGGCAACACTCTTTACGCGTCCTGGGAGGACACTCTCCTCCACATCTGGGGCACCCGTACCGGCAAGACGACGACGCAGGCCGCGCCGTAGATCATCGAGGCGCCCGGGCCGGTGATCGCGACGTCGAACAAGCGTGACCTCACCGACCTGATCCGCGACATTCGCGCCGAGAACGGCGATGTGTGGATCTTCGACCCTCAGGGCGTCGCCAACGAAAAGCCGACCTGGTGGTGGAATCCACTCAGCTACGTCATCGACGCCGAGCGTACCATGGAGATGGCGAACAACTTCGCGCTCGGCTCCCGGTCCGTCGGTGCGAAAGCTGACGCGTACTTCGACAACGCCGGCAAGGACCTCCTAGGTGGCTACCTCCTCGCTGCAGAGGTCAGCGGGCGTCCGATCAGCCAGGTTCATTCGTGGCTCTCACACGCTGAGGAGACGGAAGCATCGGTCCTGTTGCTCGAGGCCGGGTGGTTGAAGGAAGCCGATTCTATGGGCGCCACCATGACGCTGCCGGATAAGCAGCGCGAGGGCGTCTACGGAACGGCGCGGCAGATGGCCACCTGCCTGAAGAACGAGAAGATCGCCCCGTGGGTCAACCCCACCGGACCGGACGATCCTCGGCCGCAGTTCACGCCCGAAGACTTCCTTCTCGGTAAGAACACCCTCTACGCGCTGTCCAAGGAAGGTGCCGGCACCGCCGGACCCTTGGTGACGTCGTTGACGATGGCCACGGCCACCGCGGCCGAGGAGTATGCGGCCACCCAGCCTGGTGGCAGGCTTGCCGTTCCGATGCTGTGCGTCCTCGATGAGGCCGCGAACGTGTGCCGGTGGGGGAACCTGCCGAACCTCTACAGCCACTACGGCTCCCGAGGAATCGTGGTTTCTACATTCCTGCAGTCGTGATCTCAGGGCGTCGACGTGTGGGACGAGTCAGGCATGAAAAAGCTGTTCTCCACGGCCAACGTCTTCACCTACGGCGGGAACGTGAAGGAGGAAGGCTTCCTGAAGATGCTCTCCGAGCTCGTCGGCCAGTACCGGTACACGTCGGTGTCGACCTCGAGGCAGAAGGACTCCCGGTCGACGAGCCGCCAGGACTCCACCGATGACATCCTCTCCGTCGCGGGTCTCGCCGCGATGCCCAAGGGCCGGGCGATCATGCTCGGCTCCGGCTCCCGCGCCGTCCTGCTCCGCACAGTACCCATCAGCGAGCGTCCCTACGCGGCCAAAATCGCTGCGTTCGAGGCGGCGCGCTTGAACCCATCCGCGCCGGCTCCCGCGTCTGAACAGGTCGTGGAACCGGTGCCGGGATCAGCGTCGCAGCCGGTGGCTACCGCTGCCGGCGGGAACCGCTGGTCGAGCATGGTGAGGGAGTAAATCGATGGACATGCAGTCGCCATTCCAAGCGGACAATGAGTTCGACCGGCTCATCCAGACACCCTCCGCAGACGAATCCGACACGGAAGATCCGGGCGCTGCGGATACGGCTGCTGCGCCGTCGACGTACTTCCCGAATCTCGAGGTGTTTGTCACGGAGTACCTCGTACATCACTACCCGCGCCCCGTGGACCCGATGGGCCATCAGAAGGAGTTCACCTGCTGTAGCAGCTGGTGGGCGCACACGGAGGCGGTAAGCCGCCTTAACGCCCCGTGGAGGGCGTGGGAAACACTGAGGCTCGATCCCGGCACTGGCATGTCCGATTGGTGGAGGATTCATGCCGATCCGACGATGCGTGCGCTGTTCTACAACAACGGCCCTTTCAAGGGATGCACGCTTGCCAAACACGCCCCGACAGTCACGGCGCTGCCCGTGGTGGCAGCACCGACAGACCTGTTTTCACAACCGTGACAACGTTGCCGCTCCGCCATTAGGAGGATGACGCGCTGAGAGATTGTCCCGAGACATGCAGACGCCCCTCGGACTTCGGGCGCGGGTAATCGCCGTCTACAGCAGGTAACTTGGCACCAGCCATCGCCTGTGTCCGCAGCGTCACGAACCGTTTCTAGATGGCACACTTTGGCTGTTGCGGGCGAGGACGTCCTCGACGTAGGCGAGGAGGGTGCGGACGCCGACGCCGGTGCCGCCCTTCGGCGTGTAGCCGTAGGGAGCTCCCTCGTTGAATGCAGGGCCGGCGATGTCCAGGTGTGCCCACGGGATCTTCTCGCCGTCGACTTGGCCCACGAACTCCTGGAGGAAGACGGCGGCGGTCATCATGCCGCCTTTGCGCTCACCGATGTTCGCGACGTCGGCAACCTGCGATTCCAGGCTGGGACGCAGTTCCTCGGGAAGGGGCATGGGCCAGAACGGCTCGCCGGCCCGGTCCGCCGCTGCTTTCACGGCATCGCGGACGCCGTCGTCGCCCATGACGCCCGAGGTGCGCGTACCGAGGGCGATCATCTGCGCGCCCGTGAGCGTCGCGATGTCGATGATGGCGTCGGGGGACTCCTCGCTGGCGGCGGCGAGTCCGTCGGCCATGACGAGGCGGCCCTCGGCATCGGTATTGAGGACTTCCACCGTGCGGCCCCCGTAGATGGTGATGACGTCCTCGGGCCGCTGCGCCGTTCCCGAGGGCATATTCTCGGCGAGGCACAACCAGGCGGTGACCTTGGCGGGCAGTCCCAGCTCGGCCACGGCGAGGAGGGTGCCGAGGACGGCAGCAGCACCACCCATGTCGAGTTTCATGGTCTGCATGGCTGCGGCAGGCTTGAGCGAGAGTCCGCCGGAGTCGAACGTGATGCCCTTGCCCACCAGTGCGAGGTGCACGGCGGACTTTGCGGGTGAGTACTCGAGCTTGACCATGCGCGGCGGGCGTGAGGACCCCTTGCCGACACCTAGGATGCCCCCGTAGCCGTCTCGTTCGAGGCGCTTCTCGTCCATGACCGTGACTTTGACGGGCAGTCCGCGGGCCAGGTCCCTGGCTGCCTGCGCGAAGGATTCGGGGTAGAGGTGACTCGGCGGCTGGTTGACGAGCGAGCGGGTCGTGTTCACGTTGCGGCCGAGGATCACGGCGCGCTTCAGGCCCGGGTCGAGGGCCTCGTCGTCGGCGACGACCGTGTGCAGGACGACATTCCGAACCGCCGCCCTGTCGTTGTTCGAGGACACCGTGCCGTCGGGCTTCATACCGGTCTTCAGACCGTCGTAGCTGTAGGCACCGAAGGCAGCGCCCTCGCCCACCGCCGTCGCGGCGTCGACGGTGGGGGCGGGGAGTGCGAGGACCACCGTGTCGAGCCCGACCAGCTGGCGGACAGCTGCGCCCGCTGCGCGGCGCAAGGTCTCCGAGATGAGCGTGTCGCCGGAGGTCACCGCCCCGACGCCGGAGAGGACAAGCGAGTCGGCTCCGGTCTCGGGCAGTCCCGGAAGGCGGCGCACCTCGTCCGCGGCGCCGGTGATCCCCAGGACCTGCAAGGAGTCGCCGAGGGCGCGTGCGGCCTTCACGGGCAGCGGGTTCTCGAGGAGTACGGGCCCGTCGGTTCCCCTGGCGACCGCGATCACGAGCGCGTCACTCGGGATCTTCTTGAGCTTCTTGTCGGAAGCGGTCAGATGCAGATCGATCGTCTTGAACACGGAAATCCCCCAGGTAGCTCACTCAAGTCGTAGTCAGGCAAGTAGGACGCAATTCCCACAAAGTGAGCATAGATGATTGCCCTGATACCCCGACCGACCGCCGCACTAGGTGCTTACCGCAGAGGTTCGCTGAAGTCAATACTGCGAAACTTTCTACTGAAAAATACCACTGGACTACTTGCCTGCGCCGGAACATTCATGCAAGGTGGGGGAGTCAACCGACACATATGGGAGGAAACCATGAAAGACCTAATCGACACCATCAAGACCGAACACCTCGCGGAACTTCGCCAGGTGGCACTCGACTGCTGCGCAGTAGTCAGTAACTAGTCGAGTAACCCGAGTAGTCACTCGGGCCTTTGTCAGTTGTGTTAACCGGGTTGGGGTTGCCTTCGGGCGGCCCCAACCCCAACAAGGGGGAAAGATATGATAAGCCAGAGTTACCGCGATATGGTCAAGTCTCGCATTGAAGGAAGGTCTGATCAGCTTCTCGAACTCCAAATCCGAGAAACCCTTCGATTCTTATCGATCACCTCGCTAACCTCTGGACGGCGTCTCCCAATAACGCCAGACGTAGACATTGTCTGGCACGAGCTAATCCTTCAGACCGTCAGCTACCATCAGCTGTGCATGTCTTTACCCGGCGGTGAGTTTATTCATCACGAATCAATTACTCCGGCGGAGTACAACGAACGGGTGGGAGACGACCGGTTCGTGGAAGAGTGGGTTCAATGGATTCCGGACTACGTTCAGAACTTTGGTCCTTTCACCCGTGAATCTGCGGACTGTTGGAACGTGGTCCTATTCCTTGAGCAGCAGCTGGGCCTAAGCCTCGAGAAAATTAATAAGATGGGGCTCGAAGAAATATCCGCAGTCTCAATTCCTACTCCGCTGTCCGCGTGAAAGAATTCCTCAAACTCGGATCACTCGCGGCTGCAGCGACCTTTCTCCCTGGCTTACGAGCCTCGCTGCTACTGATTCTTGTCGGGGCCGCTTACGGGAGCACTGCGGCTACGACTTTGGGACTATCAGCTCAATTCCTCGCATTGACAATCGTAGCCGTTGTAGGTCTGTCAATTACCACGCTCTTCAGAATAAGAAGGATGGGAGCGGGAGACAAAGTATCAGACATAGCAGTGAACTCAGGATCGACCGCTTTCGCAGGAGCGCTGCTAATTGTAATCGTTGCAATTATTAGTGGGGCACTGATCCCTATAGTTCTCTCGGACATCGATGCGAAGCAATTCCTCCCCTACTGGTACATCTCGATTGTAAGCCTTGTCGCGGTAATTTTCTCGTCTTGGCAAACAGGTTTGCTCCAAGCGAGGAACGCCGATTCAAAAGTACTAAAAATTGGGCTGATCTCTGCCGCTGCGTCAGTAGGGAGTGCTGTCGTTATCGTCCAAGCTCTGGCAGATGACCCCGTCCTTGCGCTTAGCCTCATCGCTATCAGCAACGCTCTGATCGATGTCATCACGCTAGTTAGCCGATCAAGGGCAGTCGGGGTGGTGTGGGGAGTTGAGCTTGACGGGACTTGGGGGAGAGCATTCAAAATCTTCTGGTCGCATAAGGTAAAAGCGATGCGGACTCTACCGGAAGTTGCCAAAGCAACCGCCGATGGTCTCATCCTAATGATGGTGTTCCTCACAGCCGGCCTGGTGGCGACGTGGCATGACGTGGAAGCAGGGGCTGCGGTGCTGACAGCAGTCGCGCTTATGCGGTCGCTCGTTCTGCCACTTAAGCAGTTTGGGATGGTCGGTGGGCGACTGGCAGTTGGTGCTGGCCCGGAAAAGGCCTTACTACTTCGGTCGATGACGATGGTTGTATCGGCCATACTGCTTGCGGGTGCTGGGGTTCTAGTCGCCCTTAAAGTTTTGATGATTCTGCCTCCGACGATCAGCACTACGCTGGTCGTTCTTCTCGCACTCCAGCTACTGCTTGAACCGGTGACGGGCTTCCTCTTTGCATCAATGAAAATTATACACAAGCCCGATTTTGCGATGGTGCAACTTTTCCGTATCAGCATTTTATTCACCATTCCTGGGCTCGTCGTCCTTGCCGTTCTCGGGCTCGTCACTCCTGAACTAGTTTGGACTGTATTACTATCGGCGCGTGTGATTTTTGCAATCGTGGTTGTACTTGCGGTCAAGAAAATTGGCCTCGCCGGAGGAATCACGCATGCAAAAAGCAGATAACTGGTTCGATGTACCAAAGCCGGGCATCACGTATGCGTTGAATGCAGTTGACGTTCCATTTGAGTTCAAGCAGCTCGTAATGACTTTTGTGATGGATAGTCCTTGGAATCACTATGTGGACGGCTCCCTAACCAGCCAAACGCTTAGAATGGCGGAGGTTTTGGGAGTTTCGCCCGCGAACCTGCGACTGACGCAGGGGGCAGATGGCGCTCTGCGTCAGCTACTGGATCATCCGTCCACCGGGGCGGTTCTCCGGCCACAGAATGGTTATCCGGGATACAGTAAGTGGACGCAGGAGATTGCGAACAAAATTACATATCCGGATGACGCCAGTTCAGGGCAGATACGTGCTGCAGCCAAAGCGGCCGACGTGAATTGTGGGACACCGCTAATCATCTGCTGGCCGGGGAACCCTATCGAAAATTCAGAAACAGTATCTGACGAGGGCCTTAGGTCATTAACCGAGGTTTTTGATGTCATCATTGATGCCACCTATCTTTCAGTCCTATCTGATGAATTTGCCGATCTAGTACGAGCGGGACAACGCCACAACTTAAGTGTAGTTTTCTCCTTCTCAAAAGCTTTGGGAATACCAGGTGCGCGAATCGGAGGGATAATAGGGCCGGAGGTGCGCAGACCTCCGATTTCTAGACTTGAGAAATTTCCATGGGATATCTTTCAGCTTGCAGTCGTTGAAGCCTCACTCGACCCGTTCGGCTCCGAGCTATTACGGCAGCGTCATCATCAGATCTCGCAACTGAAGCTCGGTATTGTTGTGAATTTGCACGCTGGCGGAGCTCGGACTTACGCCGGTTCAGGTAACAACTTCGTGACGGTGAAACTCGATGACGATGGCAATTCAGTTTGTGGTGTCGACGGGTTTGTGGGTAAAATCTATCGCGATTTGAACGTGATCAGGTTGGATAGCTGTGCAGAGAATTTAGAACTATCTGCGTCGATAGCAGGATGATGCTCCATGTTAGCCCGGAAGTGGTTTCGTAGCAGGGCAGGTATATGGATGGAGCTCCTTGGCCAGCACGCCCAACGAAGTACTTCGGCACCAGCACTACGCATTCACGCAAAAGTCTTCGACTCTAGTGGCAGGTATCTATAGCTCCGTGCAACCATACTGGTTCAATGCGCCGATCATTTAGATTATGTCAGGTAGAACCCGGCGAATCGCATTGGGTGCGAACTCGACGGACTTTGATTCCTATCCCCTACAGGTGGCCCGTGAGGCCCGTGATGTCGTTGATTTTCGGCTCCTGACGGGCATGGGGGAAGAACAGTGGCGGTCAGGAAGTGCTCTCGAGCGGCGTGGTGTGGGAGTTGGAGACCCCCGCCGTTGCAGGCCGTTTTGTCTTATCCTCGCATTTCATGCGAAAGTATCGCGTGTTATGTGAGGAGATGATGTGAGTAGGCGGATGGGTCCTGCCGGTGCTGCCGGGCAGCAGATCGCCCGGAATGTGGCGCTGTTCAATCCTGCCGAGCAGGTGTTCCAGGCGATGTTGGACGGGTTGCGTAATCAGCAGCTGAGCCGGAACCTGGCTTTCACGACGATCGCCCGCCGCGAGCAGATCATCCAGCGTTTCCGCTCGTTTATCGGGGAGGATCCGTGGGCCTGGACGGTGGGTGATGCGGATGAGTTCTTCATGGAACTACGTGCTGTCCGCTCCGCGAGTCATTCGACGCTGCTGGCGTACCAGAACGCCCTGCGCGTGTTCCTGGGCTATCTGACCGATCCGGCCTACGGCTGGGACCAGGAATGCATGGAGCGCTTCGGTACCCTCCCGGTGCAGGTCTGCCACGAGTGGAACACCACCGCGCATGTCCAGGAAGCATCCGCCCGACCGCGCAAACGTCCCCTGACCCGCGACGAGCTCCAGGACTTGTTCGATTATGCCGACGATCGGGTCGATCACGCCCGCAAGCACGGGCGCAAGGGCTGGATCTCCGCGTTCCGCGTCGCGACCGCCATCAAGGTCGCCTACGCCTGGGGTTTGCGACGTAATGAGGTCCGCATGCTCGAACTGATCGACTTCGGGACCAACTCGCACGCGCCCGAGTTTGGCGGATACGGGGTTCTCTATGTCCGGCACGGCAAGGCCATGCGCGGCTCTCCTCCTAAACGCCGCAGCGTCCTGACGGTCCCCCACACCGGCTGGGCCGTGGACTGCCTGCGGCAATGGATCGATGAAGTCCGGCCGACCGGAACCGGTGAGGAACAGGCGTCACTTTGGCCCACCGAGCGAAGCGGCCGGGTCACCGCCGACTCACTGACCCGGGAATTCACGCTCCTGCGCACCGGGCTCGGGCTGGCCGACGGCATTGATTTCCACTCCCTGCGCCGCTCGTATGTCACCCACCTGATCGAGGACGGTTACGACGCCTTGTTCGTCCAGCAGCAGGTCGGACACGAACATTCCTCCACCACCGCCCTCTATACCGGCGTCTCCTCCGATTACCGCACCCGCACCCTGTGGGCGGCGATGAACACGATGGCCGCCGAAGCCACCGGGACCGGCACCGATGAGAGGAAGACACCGTGAAGAAGCACATCGAATACTCCTGGCGGCTGCGCGAAATCATGGCCGCCCGGGGACTGTTCAACATCTCCGACCTCATACCCCTGCTCGTCGAACGCGGCATCGAACTTTCCCCCTCGCAGATCTACCGGCTTGTGGGACAAAAACCGGAGCGCATGTCGATGACTCTGCTCGGTGCGCTCTGCGATGCCCTCGACTGCTCGGTCGATGATCTGTGCCAGTTCCACGTCGCTACGACCGCCCAGCGGAAGAACGCCGTGAACGGTCCGAAAGTAGTTGACTTGAACACGACCATTTGGCCCAAACGCGCCCGCGTCCGCCCCGCCGACTGATGCTCACTGCGGACGAGAAGCTATGCGCCCGCTGCCGGACACCGGTTGCCAGGCTCGGGGCGACATGGCCCGAAGGTCGTCTCTGCCGGCTCTGCTATCAGCGCGCCGCCCGGACCCACGGCGCGTGCCCGGGCTGCGGGATTAATCGGCTCCTACCCGGTCTGGACGGCAACGGCTCCCAAATCTGTGTGGACTGCGCCGGCATCCCGGCCGATTTCCACTGCACCCAATGCTCAACCGAAGAAGAGCCCTACCGGGCCCGGCGCTGCGCCCGATGCTGCCTGCAAGATCATCTGGCAGAACTGCTCGATGACGGCACCGGCACCATGCCCGAACCCCTCAAATTCCTGCACGAGGGAATCTGCGCCCAACCCCATCCCCGCAGCGCCCTGACCTGGCTACGCAACCCCGACGTCCGCGATCTGCTTACCGCCATCGCCACCGGCGCCCGGCCACTGGCCCACGCCACCTTCGCTGACCACCCATCGCAGCACACCGCCATGCATCTGCGTGAACTCTTCATCGAGCACGGTTGTTGGCACCGATCGACCGGAACCTGGTGCTCTTCGAAACCTGGCTCAACCAGGTCCTGGCAGAGATCACCGACCCGATCACCGCGCCCTCCTCCAACAATTCGCCACTTGGCACCACCTGCGCCGGATGCGCCAGCTCTCCGCCACCGGCCAACTGCAATGGGGCACCGCACGGGCAGCCAAGCAGGACATCTCCGTCGCCAGGGACTTCCTTCGTCATCTCTCAGACCGAGGAAAACTGCCGTCCCACTGCAGACAAGCGGATATCGACCACTGGCTTGCGACAGGACCGACTACACGCAGCACCGCACGCACTTTCGTGCGCTGGGCCGTGAAGAACCAGCACCTTCCCACCCTCGAATTCCCCTACCGCAAAGCAGAAACCCGACCCGTTCTGGACCAGAAAGAACGGCTCCGGCTACTGCGCGAAACCCTCGAGAACCAGGCCAGGCCAGGCCACTGCACTACCGGGCCGCAGCGGTCCTGCTACTCCTCTACGCCCAGCCGCTGACCCGCATCGCCTGCATGCGGGTGGATCAAATCAGCTGCACTGAGAACGGCGAAACCATCATCGTCTTCGACGACCAACCGGTCCCTGTCCCCCACCCCTTCGACGACATCCTCCAAGGACACCTCGCCAGCCGCCCGAACATGAAGACCGCAGCCAACCGTGCCTCGCCCTGGCTTTTCCCCGGATACCGCCCCGGACAACACCTCCACCCCGGCCACCTCATGAAAAAGCTCCGAGAAAGCGGCATCCACCTCCTCGGCGCCCGGAACGCCACCCTCCGCGCACTCGTGCTCACCATGCCCCCACCCGTCGCCGCCCAGGCCCTGGGCTACAGCACCCAAATCACCGAACAACACGCCAAACACGCCGGCAACACCTGGGCCGCCTACGCCTCCTACCAGCGCTAAGCCAGCCGACACCCCGAACCCAGGCCGACAGACCCGTAACGACCAGTCACCAGGCACGACAACGCTCTGAACCCAGTGGTATTCGCAGGTCTCAAATACACCGGCTCACCAGCAATGTTGACGAACACCCCTACTTGTCGTGGCGGGAGCGATCTGATTGAAAGGCAGAGTGAGCTCGTAGGCTGTCGATAGTGCGCGCTGCTCTGCGCGAGCAAGCTCTCGTCGTTACAAGTAGCGGCGATAGCAGCCACAGACGGGATGGCGTCCGCGAAGGTAATCGTAGGGCTGCCCGTGACCTCCATCGGTGTCGCGTGGCGTGTGGAGGACGCGCCGGACGACGTCGAGGAGTTCATCGGGATCGTCCGCGGACGCTCGGCCCCTCTGTGGTCAGCTGTTGGTGAGGGTGATGGTTTTCCGCAGGTTCTCGTCAGTTGTCAGTTGCGCGACGAGGAACGCGGCCAGGTCGGCGCGGGTGATGCCGCGGGCCTGGTCGCGGCTACCGGTGGAGATCACCTGCACCTTTCCGGTCGCGGGTTTGTCGGTCAGTGTCGCCGGACGGGTGACGATCCAGTCGAGCCCGCTGGCGGTCACCGCCGCCTCCATCCGCGTCTTGTCGGCCGTGGACCCACGCAGGAACGTCAACACCACGAGTTTGACCGGGAAGGGTGTGTTCGCCATGCTGTCCCCCACCCCGATCGACGACGTGACGATGAGCCGGCGCACTTCATGACGCTGCAT
>JAABUN010005238.1_pt1 | contig 16345 bp, 12 predicted proteins | sample 5559311 | NCBI WGS metagenome assembly JAABUN01 (sample SAMN10711877, study PRJNA513370) | rock metagenome | isolation source: Antarctica rocks | place: Antarctica: Victoria Land, Siegfried Peak sud
TGTCAGGGGCTCCGGGCCTCAGCGGCACCGTGTCCGTGACGACGATCTGCTCGAACGGGGACGAAGCGAGGTTCTCGTAGGCGCGGCCTGAGAAGAGCCCGTGGGTGGCCGCCGCGAAGACGCGCGCCGCCCCCTCGTCCATGACGGTCTGGGCGGCCGCCATCAGCGTGCCGGCGGTGCCGATCATGTCGTCCACGAGAATCGCCGTGCGACCCTGCACGTCACCGATCACATAACCGATCTCTGCCACCTGCTGAGCCGGGCGCTCCTTGTTGAGGATCGCCAGCTCGGCCCCGATCTTCGACGCGAAGTTCTTGGCCAGCTTCACGCGGCCCGCGTCCGGAGACACCACCACCAGGTCCTCGAGCTGCTGATCGGCGAAGTACTGCGTGAGCATGAAGAGCGCCGTCATGTGGTCGACCGGCTTTGAGAAGAAGCCCTGGATCTGGCCTGCGTGCAGATCCATGGTCAGCACCCGGTCCGCGCCGGCGGACTCCAGCGCACGAGCGACGAGCCGCGCAGAGATCGGCTCGCGCGGGGCCGATTTCTTGTCCTGGCGCGAGTAACCGAACCACGGGGTGACCGCGATCACGCGATGCGCGGAAGCCCCCACCGCAGCGTCGATCAGGAGCAGGAGCTCCATGAGCGCGTCGTTCGGTGAGACGCCGGTCACCGGATTTCCGCAGGTGGGCTGGACGATGAAGACGTCCGCCCCGCGGATGGATTCCTCATACCGGCAGTAGACCTCGCCGTCGTCAAAGGTCTTCAGCGTCACGCCGCCGAGCTCCACGTTCAGCTTGCCGGCGATCCGGGCGGCCAGCTCGGGATTGGCGCGCCCGGAGAAGACCATCAGGCGCTTGTCGTAGCCCAGCGTGAGGGCAGAGGATGCGGCGGGCGACGGGTCCAGCGCGCTCACCAGCGGCAGTCTACGCCGGGCTCCCGACAGCGTTTCGATGTCCACTCACTTCCTCCGTTCGGCGTAGCCGTCGACGTTGCGCTGGCGCTCGCGGGCGATGCCCAGAGCGCCCGCGGGGATATCCGCCGTGATCACCGATCCGGCGCCCGTGTAAGCACCGTCCCCGACGGTCACCGGAGCGACCAGGGCGGTATGGATGCTCACCCTGACGCTGCGCCCGATCGTCGTGCGGTGCTTGCGCTTGCCGTCGTAGTTGGCGGTGATGGTGCCGGCCCCGAGGTTCGACTTCTCCCCGACGTCGGCATCCCCCACGTAGGAGAGGTGTGGGACCTTGGCGCCGGCGCCGATCCGCGAGTTCTTGATCTCGACGAAGGTCCCGGCCTTGGCGCCCTCCTCGAGGACCGCGTCCGGGCGCAGGTAGGCGAAGGGCCCGACCGACGTGCGGTCTCCGACCCGGGCCCCGGTCAGGTATGAGTGCGGAGCGGTGACCTCGTCGCCGAGGGTCGAGTCGATGACGGTCGTGAGCGGGCCGACCGTGCACCGCTCGCCGATGACGGTCGCTCCTCGGAGGAAGCTCGAGGGCTCGATGATCGAATCCCGGCCGATGATCACGCCGACGTCGATCAGGGTGGAGGCGGGATCGACGATGGTCACACCGGCACGGGCATGGGCGTCGTGGATCCGCTTCTGCGCGTGGGTGCGGACTTCCGCCAGGTCGACCCGGTCGTTGACCCCGAGCGACATCACCGGGTCCGCCACGCGGTGCGCGGCAACTGAGTGCCCCGCGGCGAGGAGGATCGGCAGGACGTCGGGCAGGTAGTACTCACCCTGCGCGTTGGCCGGCTCGACCCGGCGGAGAGCTTCGACGAGCGCCGAGCCGTCGAAGGCGAAGATGCCCGTGTTGACCTCGTCGATCCGGAGCTCCTCGACGCTCGCGTCTCCCGGCACCTTGGTCTCGACCACCTTTGCGACGGAGCCGTCGGCCGCGCGCACCACCCGCCCGTAGCCGCTGGGGTCGTCGAGCACCATGGTCGCGATGGTGGCTGCCGCCCCCCGGCTCTCGTGCTCCTCCACGAGCGCGATGATCGCCTCGGGCGTTATGAGCGGGACGTCGCCGCTGAGGATCACGACGGGGGTTGCCGGGTCGATGAGCCCCGCGGCAGCCGTCACCGCGTCCCCGGTCCCCTTCGGCGCCTGCTGCACCACGGTCTCGACGCCTTCCGGAAGCAGGCCCGCGAGCCGCCGTTGCGGGTTGTCGACCACGATCACCCGTCCGGCGCCCGCTGCCTGAGCGGCAATGACCGGCCACAGCACAAGCGGGCGGCCGCACAGCGGATGCAGCACCTTCGGGGTGGCCGACCGCATGCGCGTGCCTCCGCCGCCGGCCAGGATGACCACCGTGGGGACGCTCACCCGTGCATCGTAGAGCCGCGCGGGGCTTCACGCGCTCAAGCACTCGCGCGGCCGACCGACGAATTCCCCGTGGAGTCCCCCGGCCAGACCAAAAGCCCGCGGCGGCCCTGCTCGACGCTGCGCGCCTCGCCGAGTTGCAGGCGACCGGCCTGATGGACGCCGGCGCACAGCCGGCGCTCGAGCGGTTCACCCGGTTGGCCTGCGCGATGGTCAACGCTCCGATCGCCGTGGTGTCGCTCGTCGATGATCACCGGCAGTACTTCGCGGCGATGCAGGGCGTGACCGGCTGGGCGGCGGAAGCTCGGGAGACGCCGTTGAGTCATTCGTTCTGCCAGCACGTCGTTGTCCGACGGCATCCTCGACGTCCCGGGCGCGCTGGAGCATCCGGTCCTGCGCCACAACCTCGCCGTCCCCGAACCGGATGTGCGCGCCTACCTCGGCATCCCGCTCGTGACCCAGTCCTGCCGGCGCATGGGCGCCCTGTGCACGATCGACGGCACGGCGCGGACCTGGGCGCCCGACGAGCGGGCGATACTGGAGAATCTGGCCGCCGCCGCCAGCACCGACCTGCAGCTGCGCTTGTCCGCGTCGGCGAACGCCCATCAGGCCAGCCACGACGCGCTGACGGGATTGGCGAACCGGCGGCAGCTGGATCGGGACCTGGACGCCGCCCTCGCAGAAGAGGCGGGACCGTCACAGCTGGCGCTGCTCGATCTGGACGGCTCAAGTCCTACAACGATGCGTTCGGCCACCCCGCCGGCGACGAGCTGCTGCGCCGCATCGCCGGCCGTCTGCGCGAACACGCCGACGAGCGCCTCTACAGCCGGAAGTACGGCCGGGCGGGCGGCGGTGCGGAGCCCCCGACCAGCTCGAGGGGACCGCGATCCCGCTGATCGCGCGGATCGTCTTCCCACCGACGCGTATGACGCCATGACCGCCGAACGCGCGTACCGTCCCGCGATGCAACCGGGTGAGGCGAAGGAAGAGCTTCGGCGCTGCTCCGGCACCAAGTTCGACCCCGTCACCGACGCCATCGAACGAGCACTCGCGGAGCGCCGGCACGACGCGCCGAGCTTCTTCGCCTCAAGCTGGGGAGCGCGGACTTGAACCGCGACTACAAGGCTCCAAAGGCCTGCGTGCAGCCATTACACTACTCCCCAGTGTGTCGGACGGAAGTCCCGTCCGAGCGCATAGGTTAGGGGTCCGCTCGCTAGTCTCCGAGCGGTTGCGTCACCGTCGCGTACTTGTGGTGAGCCTTCTGGTCCTCGCCGTGCTCACCGCCTCCGCACAGGCGGCCGACCCGATCATGCCGCTGAGCGACGTCCGCGCCGGGATGAAGTGCTCCGCGCTGTCGGTCATCCGCGGTCTAGAACCCGCGCGCTTCGACGCCGAGATCCTCGACGTCGTCGAAGGCGATCCGACCTCGGATGGGCCCCGCATCCTGGTCAGCGTCTCAGGCGCCGCCGTGGACGTGACCGGCCTCGGCCCGGGATTCTCCGGCTCCCCCATCTACTGCCCTGACTCGCGCGGCGTCGCAGCGAACGTCGGAGCTATCTCCGAGGCCATCGGTGAGTATGGGGGGAAGGTCGCCCTCGCCACCCCGATCGAGGCGATCCTGGGCAACCCGCCCGATGCGCCTGCCGGCGCGAATCCACGCCGCGACGTCAGCCGGCACGCGCGCAAGCTGACCGAGCCGCTGACCGTCTCCGGGCTCAGCGGCCCGCTGGTGGCGGCGCTCGACCGAGCGGGCGCCCAGCGAGGTATTCGCTTCGTGACGGCACCGTCCGGGCCGCTCACGCGCTTCCCACCTCAGATCCTGCGTCCGGGCTCGGCCATGGGCGTCGGCTACTCATCCGGCGACATCACAGTGGGCGGCGTGGGCACCGTCGCCTACGTCGACGGTGATCGCGTATGGAGCTTCGGGCACGAGCTCGACGCGGCCGGGCGCCGGAACCTGCTGCTGCAGGACGCGTACGTCTACCGGGTGATCAACAATCCCCTCGCACTCGGCGCGCTCGCCTCCACCTACAAGCTCGCGGCTCCCTCTCACACGGTTGGAACGCTTTCCAACGACGCGATCACGTCGGTCGTCGGTCGTCTCGGCGCTCCACCGCGCACCGTCGCAGTGCGGGTGAGCGTTCGTGACCAGGACACGCAACGGGTCGCAAGCGTCGACACCCAGGTCGCGGACGAAACCGACATCCAGGACCCGCTCGGCATCCCGCTGGTGGCCGCCGTCGCGCCGCTGGCGGTCGTTCAGGCGACCGCCGGGATTCTCAAGAGCGCTCCGGGCAAGGTCTCGGGTGACATGTGCGCGCGCATCGACGTACGCGAACTGGCCCGCCCGGTGCGGTTCTGCAACCGCTACGTAAGCAACGCGGCGGCCGGCCTGGACCAGGACGGGGCCATCGGCAACGGCGTGGCGACGGCCGGTGCGGCAGACGTGGAGCAGGCGCTGAGCCTGATCGGCGACTACACGGGCCGGCCGCTTCACGTGACCGGTGTGAACGCCGGGGTGCGAGTGCGCCGGGGGGCAGATCTCGCCTTCATGCGCAAGCTCGAGCTTCCGGCGCGTGTGCGCGCGGGCCAGACCGTTCAGGCGCTGATCACCGTCCAGCGACTCCGGGGGGCCAAGCAGGTGCTGAAGACCCCACTCAGGATGCCCGCGGATCTCGACCGGGGCTCGCATCGGATCGTCCTACGGGGGACGGACGCCGACGATTCCGACACGAGCCTGCTCGACTCCATCACCGTCGACTTCAGCGGTGGGGAAGGGAATGACTCCTCCAAGCAGGACGGCTCCGACCTGGACAAGGGGCCGCAGTCGCTGCGCGCGTTGACCAGGGCACTCGCGAGGATCGACCGCTTCGACGGGGTGAAGCTCTTCGTCGACCGCGAGCGTGGCAAGGGCGCTCGTACCGCCCGGGTCACGGAGACACGGCTCGCGGGCCGGGTGTCGGCGCGGGTGCGAGCCGTCAAGCGCGGGCGGGTGCGCTCCAACTGAGCTCAGCGGACCTCACGGTAGAGCGCCACCAACCGAGCGGGCGGCACACCGGCGATCCAGAGCCACCGGATCACAACCCAGGCCAGCACCGTCCGCGCGACTCCCGCTGCCAGCCAGCGACGCGACGAGGTGAGTGCCGGGCCCGGCAGGCACGCGGTGCGCCCCCGGCGCTCGAGCCGGCGGACCAGCTCGTAGTCCTCCATGATCGGCACGCGCTTGAAGCCGCCCAACGCCTGCCACGCACTCCGGCGCACCCAGAGGGTCGAATCGCCGTAGTAGATGCCGTGCCGCCGCTGGATCGCGTACCAACGTGTCAGGCTGCGCGAGAAGCGGTCGGCCGCGTCGAATCGCAGTGAGAAGTTGCCGCCCGGGCATCCGGGGTCGCTGAGCGCTCCCCGGATCGCCGCGATGGCTCCGGCGGGCAGCCGCGAGTCGGCGTGCAGGAACACCAAAGCCTCACCCTGCGCGGTCGCCGCACCGGCGTTCTGCTGCTCGGCGCGACCGCGAGGGGTGCGCAGGACGACGGGCGCCGAGGGATGCGCCCCTGCGAGCTCAGCCGTTCCGTCTCGCGAGCCGCCGTCGCAGACGACGACCTCGAAATCGCCCGGCAGCTCCGCCAGATGATCGAGCAGAGCTTCGATCCCCGCAGCTTCGTCGAGCACGGGGACGATCACCGAGATGGGCGGCTGCGCCGAGAGCTCAGTCGGAATCAAAGCGATACACGACGCCCGCTCCGCCGAGCTCGGCACCCTCGATGCGCCCGAGCGCGCTCGCGATCACCGAGCCGAACGCCTGCGTGGAGCGGCCCATCATCTCCACCAGCGTCTCGACCGGAGTCGGCTCGTCGGCCACCCCGTTTGCGTAGTCCGTCACGAAGCCGAGCAACGCGAACGGGAGCTCGAGCTCTCCCGCGAGAACGGTCTCGGGGCCGGCGGTCTGTGAGACGGCGGTCACGCCGCACGCCGCCAGGCCACGGATCTCCGCCTTCGTGTTGAACCGCGGTCCGTCAACGTGGCCGTAGCACCCACCGTCGCGCATGACCAGGCCGGCATCCCGGGCACCGCCGAGCAGCCCCTTTCGCAGGGCAGGCGAGTAGGGGTTCGCATAGATCCAGTGGCCGCGACGACGGTCTCCCGGCTCATTGAAAAAGGTGCACAGCGATCCGTCGGGCAGCCGGTTGACGGGGAAGTGCAGGTCGTCGAAGCAGATCAGCGAGCCCAGCTCGAGTTGCGGGTCGACGCCCCCGCAGACCGTGACGGCGATGACCGCTTCGGCGCCCGCCCGTGCGAGCGCCGCGACGTTCGCCCGGTGGGTGACGTGATTGGACAGCCGGACGTGTCCCTCCCCATGACGCGATAAGTGGACCACCTCGCTCCCGGCGAAGCGTCCACACGAGACCTCCGCCTCGCCCCACTCGGTCGCGATGAGCTCGGGCGGGCCGCCGTCGAAGTCGGGAAGGGCGTGGGTGCCCGAGCCGGTGATGATCCCGATGGTGGTGCTCATGTGGGCGCGATGCTATACGCAGTCAGACGGCGCAGTGGAACGCCTCAGGCAGCGTGCCGTCGGCTTGGCGCAGCTCGAGGAAGCGCTGGGTGATCAGGCGCTTGCCCTCCGAGAGTGGCACGCGACCGCCTTGGGCCACCACGAAGTCCGGGGACGCTCCGATGTCGCCTCCGACGGGATGCCAGTGCAGGCCGTCGGCGGTGACGGTCAGCTCAGGGACCATGACGGCCTCGGAGACTTGGATCCCCTCCTCGACCCCGGCGGCGGACCCGCGAGCGACGAGCGGGCGCACCGCGAAGTCGTCGCCCTGCACTCCCAGACCTGCGAGCAGCCGACCCAGCTCGGCCCCCTCTCCGCGGTTCGCGGGTGTCTCGGTCATCGCAACGCGCAGGCCGAGCCCGAGTTCGCGGGCGTAGGCGATGCCGTTCATCGCCTTGGCGAAGGACCCGCGCCCGCGCCAGGCGTCGTGGGTGGAAGCGTGGGAGCCATCGATCGAGGACTGCAACACCAGGTTCTCGCGACCGGCCAGGCGGGCGAGCTCGCGACCGCGACGACCGCCCCGGAGCAGCATGGCGTTGGTCAGGCACACCGTCGGAAGACGCTCGCTCGCGTACGCGAGCATGTCGACCATGTCCGGCTCGACGAAGGGCTCGCCACCGGTGACGTAGAGCTCCGAGAAGTTCTCGGCGACCGCCTCGTCGACGAGCGCGGCGAAGCGATCGAACCCCAGCGAGCGCTTGCGCGCCGCCGGTGACGAGGCCACCACGCAGTAGTCGCAGGCGAGGTTGCAGTGGAAGTTCGAGTAGATCCACAGCCGCGGGGGGAACAGGGGCGAACCGAACAGGGTCACGACGGGCAGGCCGTCGTCCTCCGGCTCCCCGGCATCCGCCCAGCCCGCTCCCTCAACGGCGAACCCCGTCGGCAGCCGTTCGCGATAGAGGTGATAACGGCCGCGGGCGCGCTCCGGAGGCGGGACGACTTCCAGGCATGTCGTCCACCAGCCGGTCTCGATCGTCTCCACGAACGGCTCGGGCAGGCCGGCGGCGCGCATCGCGGCGGCTTGGGCGGCGACGTCATACGCCAGCGGAACGAGCGTGGCCTCGGCACGCCCGTGATGCACGTCGACCAGTGCGTACCAGCTCTCGGCCCGCCCGTCGTTGGCAGGCCGGCCGACCGCGCCGACGTTGACGATCAGCGTGCCGTCGACCCGCCGCGTCCAGGGGATCCCGGTGTGGGTGCAGAGCAGGACGTCGGGCGGTTCGCCGTTGCAGGCGCGCAGCCGCATACGCAGCTCGTCGTCTGAGAGCGACTCCCACAGGAAGTCGTTGATCTCGACGGGGGATCCATGAACCAGGTGGACGTCCACGCCGCCGATCGTCTCCCGCCCCTCGAGTGGGAGAAGTGCCATCCAGGCCGCGAAGTCCCGGCTCGTGTGCGCCAGGGTGTAGTCGTACATCAGCTGCGCGAAGTGGTTGTCGCGCTCGTCAGAGTAACCGCACCCGCAGTCCACGTCCCCGCGCCCGATCGCGACGTCGTAGTTGCCCGCGATGCACTGGATGCCGTGGTCGAGCAGCAGCGGCCACACCGCGTCGCACTCCGCTCCAAAGCCGCCCAGGTCGCCGAGGCAGACCAAGCGGTCAGCTCCGCGCGCGGCGGCGTCGGCGACGAACGAGGTCAGGGCGTGTGGATTGGCGTAGACACCGCCGCAGACCGCGAGTCGGGTCACCTGGATCAGAGTATCTTGCTGATATGCGCCTCAGAAGCCGGCTTTCTGGACTCGAGCTGGCCACCCGCCCGCAGCACCCGGAGCTCGAGGCGGCCCTCGCGAGGCGCTGGGACGAGCTGCCGGCCCACGCGAAGACCCCGTCGCAGATGCTGGGTCGCCGCACCGCTGGCTGCGAAGGGACCCATGGCGTCTTTCCGCGCTGCAACCTCGCCTGCACCCCCTGTTACCACGGAAAGGACGCCAACCGGGTGCGGACGGACGGCGACCACACCGTGCGCGAGATCACCGCGCAGATGGCGACGCTGCGCGAGCACCGGGGGCCGGGGCAGAACGCCCAGCTCATCGGCGGCGAGGTCACCCTCCTCTCACCCGACGACCACGCCGCCGCTCTCGCGGCGATGGTCGCCGCCGGGCGCAAGCCGATGAGCATGAGCCACGGGGACTTCGACTACGGGTATCTCGAGGCGCTCGCACTCGATCCGGTGTCGGGCAAGCCGCGCTTCGCCCATCTCTCCTTCGCCGGGCACTTCGATTCGATGATGTTCGGCCGCCGCGGCATCAAGCGCGCGCGGACTGAAGCCGAGCTGCATCCCCACCGCGCACGCTTCTGCGAGATGTTCGCGCGCCTGGAGCGCGAGCACGGGGTGACGAGCTACCTCGCACACAACATGACCGTGACGCCACGCAACCTGGATCAGGTCGCGGAGGTCATCGAGGCCAGCTGCGCGCTCGGATTCCGGATGTTCTCCTTCCAACCCGCCGCGGCGGTCGGCAACACGAGCCGCTGGAAGGACGACTACGACGAGATCACGTCCGACCGCGTGTGGGCGCAGATCGAGCGGGGAGTCGGTTCGCGCATCCCCTTCAAGGCGCTCCAGATCGGTGACGAGCGCTGCAACCGCACGGGCTACGGCGCCTACGTCGGCTCCCGCTGGATCCCGCTGCTCGACGATCGCTGCCGCGCCGATCACGCGGCCCGCGACGCCTTCGTCGCCACCTTCGGGGGAATGGACTTCGTGGCCCCGCCGGCGATCCTCGCGGCTCGGCTGGCGCGGGCGGTCGCCGCCCGGCCGCGAGCGCTCGCGACGGGCGCCCGCTGGGCCGGCCGCTACGTGCGGCGGGCCGGTGGCGTGAGCGCGGTCCGCGCCTCGCCGCCCCGCGCGGTCACCTTCGTCATGCACTCCTTCATGGATGCCCGGCAGGTCCGCCCCGCCTGGGAGGGCCTGCAGCGAGGGGAGCTCTCCGACGATCCGGCGATCCGGGCCACCCAGGAGCGCCTGCAGGCTTGTTCCTACGCGATGGCTCACCCGGAGTCAGACACGCTCGTGCCGGCCTGCGCGCAGCACTCCGTGCTCGACCCATTGGAGAATCTGCAGTTGCAGGAGCTCTTGCCGATGCCCGTGTGATCGCGAGCAGGCGCTCATTCCGGCAGGGTCGGCTCGATCCGCCGCAGCGCCTCGAAGGTCGGTGCGAGTGCGTCGTGAAGCTCGCCGAACGGCGCGAGGAGCGCTTCGTAGACCGCCGCAGCCACCGGGTCAGGCCGGGTGACGTCCTCGATGCGGACGAGATCAGCGGCCACGTCGACGCTCTCGACGAGCCCCAGCACCTGCATGCCCAGCAGCGCCGCCCCGAAGCTCGACCCCTCGTGGCCGGCGGGGTAGCCGATCTCCATTCCGAGCGCGTCCGTGAGCATCTGACGCCACAGCGGGCTCTGAGCGAATCCACCTGTGGCCCGGATCTCGTGGACGTCGTTGCCGGCGTCGCGCATGGAGCGCAGGACGAGCGCGAGCTGCAGGCAGACACCCTCGAGCGCCGCCCGCACGAGATGTTCGCGCCGGTGCGCGCGGGTCAGCCCCACGTAGGCGCCGCGGGGCAACGGACTCCAGTGCGGCGCGCGCTCGGACAACAGTGCGGGCATCATCAGCAGTCCGCCCGATCCGGCGGGAGCCCGGGCCGCGAGCTCGAGGAGCTCCAGCTCGGAGCCGGAGCCAAGCTCGGGCGCGAGCGCATCGCCCGTCCACTGCAGGACCACGCCGCCGTTGTTGATCGCCCCGCCGACCACCCAGCGCCGCTCGGTGAGCGCGTAGCAGAAGACTCGGCCCAGCGGATCGACCGACGGCCGCTCGACCATGACGCGCAGCGCCCCGCTCGTCCCGATCGAGCACGCCGCCACACCTGGCCGCACGGCTCCGATCCCGAGGTTCGCGAGCGGCCCGTCGCCGGCGCCGATCACCATCGGCGTGTTCGCCGGCAGGCCGACCACGTCCGCTGCTGCGGGCATGAGTCCGCCGTCCATGAGGTGGGTGGCGGGGACCAGCGGCGAGAGTCGGCCGGCGTCTATGCCGGCGAGGTCGAGCGCCTCGGCATCCCAATCCAGCGCGGCGAGATTGAGCAGGCCGGTCCCGGACGCGACGGAGTGGTCGACCGCCCGCTGACCACACAGCCTCATCAGCACGAGCTCCTTGATCCCCACCCAAGCGCAAGCCGCCTCGAACAGCCGAGGTTCCTGCTCGCGGAACCAGACGAGCTTGGGCAGCGGTGACATCGGATGCATCGGCGTGCCTGTCCGTCCGTGGAGCGCCAGGCCACCTTCGGCGGCGCGCAGCCGCTCGGACTGCTCTCCCGCCCGGCCATCGGCCCAGGTGATGATGGGAGTGAGCGGACGCGACCGGGCGTCGAGACCCACGAGGGAATGGAGGGCAGCGGAGAAGCAGAGACCTTTCACCAGTGCACCACGCTCGCGCGTCGCGACAGCCGCTTCGCGGATGGCCGAGAGCGCGGCGGCTACCACGGCCTCGGGATCCTGGACCGCCCAACCCGGCTCCGTCGTCTGGAGCGGGTACTCCGCCGCCGCATCACCCCAGGAGCCTCCGGCGGCGTCGAACGCGACGGCCTTCGTCGCGGTCGTCCCGAGGTCGACGCCGATGACGACCGGCTCACCGGTGGCCGGGTCAGCCTGCATCTACACGTCGTCCGGACAGCACAGGCGCCCGTGCCTCAGCCGAGCTCGTCGACCAAGTCGGCGATCGAGTCGACGATTCGCGACGCGCGATAGGTGTATCGCTCGAGGTCGGCGGCCCGCGTCACCCCGGTGAGCACCAGCACCGTCTCCAGGCCGGCCTCGATGCCCGCCACCACGTCGGTGTCCATCCGATCGCCGACCATGGCGGTGGTCTCTGAATGGGCGTCGATGGCGTTGAGCGCCGAGCGCATCATCAGCGGGTTGGGCTTGCCCACGAAGTAGGGCGCGACGCCGGTCGCCCGACTGATGAGCGCGGCCACGGAGCCCGTCGCAGGCGTCGGCCCTTCCGAGGACGGGCCCGTCGCATCCGGGTTGGTGGCGACGAACCGCGCCCCGTTCGCGATCAGCCGGATTGCGCGGGTGATCTGCTCGAAGGAGTAGGTGCGGGTCTCGCCGAGGATCACGTAGTCGGGGGAGCGCTCGGTGAGGATGTAGCCGCTCTCGTGCAGCGCGGTGGTCAACCCCACTTCTCCGATGACGAACGCCGAGCCGCCGGGCCGTTGGTCTTCGAGGAAGCTGGCGGTGGCGAGCGCCGAGGTGTAGATGGCTTCCTCAGGCACCTCCAGTCCGCTGGCGCGCAGACGGGCGGCAAGATCGCGACGCGTGTAGATCGAGTTGTTGGTCAGCACGAGAAACGGCGTGCCGAGCTCCCGGAGCCGGTTCAGGAAGCGGTCGGCCCCGGGAATGGCGTGCTCCTCGTGCACGAGCACGCCGTCCATGTCCATCAGCCAGGAGCGGATCTCGCGGCGCGACACCGAAATCGATCCTAGATGATCGATCCGCGTTCGCGCATGGTGTCGCCGGTGGACGGGTCATCCGTGCTCATAAGCGCTCCTTCGTGTCTCGCGGCACCCGTCCACCCTCGGCGCCCGCCTCCCGTGCCGGACCCTGCGGCGCCGCGATGCCGAGCACGTGCATCGCCTTCAACCCGAGCCCGAGCTTCTCGCGGCCGTCCGTGGAGCCCACGTCGAGGCCCGAGAGCTCTCGTACGCGCTCGAGGCGATAGCGGACCGTGTGTCGATGGGTGAAGAGACGCTGCGCGGTACCCGCCACGTTGGCGTCCGCATTCAGGAAGGTCTCCAGGGTCAGCACCAGATCGGTCTCGTACTGGGAGTCATAGGCCACCAGGGGCGCCACCGTCTCTGAGTAGAAGCGCTGCAACTCGGCCGGGTCTTCGCTCATGGCAAGGAGCAGCAGCCGGTAGGCTCCCGTCGCCTCGAAGGCCAGCACGGTGATGGGCTCGTCTTGAGTCCCGGCTTCGGCGACGTTGGCGGCCAGAAGCGCCTCGTTGCCGGCGCGGTAGAGATCCACCGGATCGAGCGCCACCCGCGAGTGGCCCACTGCGAAGGTGAACCCGTGCATGGTGGAGTGCAGCTCGCGGCCGATGCCGTCGGCGATGCGCTGCACGACCGCCTCGTCCCCTTCGGCCACCACGACCACCACCTGGCTCCCGGGCTCGGTGGGCGTATCGACAACGGCGGCCAGCGCCCCGCGGGAAGCCGTGGTCCGGGCCGCTCGGTCCGCCGCCGCGAGCACCCGCAGACGCCAATCACCCTCCGACGGAACGAAGTGATGCGCGCGCACCACGATGACGGCCCCGCCGCGCGAAAGGTCTATCCCGAGCTCACTCGATCGCGCGATCAGGTTGTCGCGGTCGGTGACCTTGCGTTCCAGGACCGCGCGCAGGAAGGCGTGCTGCGCCGCTTCGGAGGCACGGTCAGGGGCTCGCAGCCGCTCGACTTCGGATGCGAGCAGGGTCATCACGACCCGCAGCAACGCCGGTGAGGGCTCACCCGAGCGTCCGCGCAGCCGCAGACGGCCCACGCTCTCATCACCGACACGGAGCTCGTTGCTCAAGACGCCGGAGGCCTCACCCATCAGGGCCTTCTCGTCCGAGCTCGATCGAGCCGCCACGGCGAGCACAGCGCCGGCTCGATCCAGGAGAACGAGCGACGCGTCGAGCGCACGGGCCGCGGCTCGGACGACGTCCGGAAGGCCAAGCCCCGATTCGACGGCCTCGGTGATCGCCTCGAGCACGTCGAAGTCGAGCGCCGCCGCAGTCTGCGGACGGGCGGGCATGCCTCCAGTCTAGGAAGCCCTGTCCGTCAGAGCCGGTCGTAGTAGTACAAGAGCAGCGCCGCCAGCCCCGCTCCCGCGAGCACGAAGGCGGCCAGCACGTAGACGCTCATCGCGAGCGCCACGAGACGCTCCCAGAGCCGGGAGTAGGCCGCCCAGGCCGGGACGACGATCAGGCCGATCCAGGCTGCCAGGGACAGCACGCCCGCGCCTCCGGCGATCAGGTAGGTGAGCTGGGTGTTGGTCACCGGATTGAATTGTGGCGGACGAAGGAGACGATGAGGGCAATGATCCCGCAGCCCGAGAAGACCGTGGCGCCGAGCCCCAGGCCACCGATCACGTCGGAGAGATAGTGGGCGCGCAGATAGATCCGGCTCAGTCCGACGAACACCATCAGGGCGATCGCCACCGTGATCGCCGCAAACCTTGCCGCGAGGCTATGCCCGGCGCGCACCAGCACCACTGCGCAGGCGACGAGAGCCACGGCGTACGCGGAGTGCCCGGAGGGATAGCTCTCCGCCATGGTGTCCACGAAGGACCCCGGCGGGCGCGGGCGCCCCTCGGCCCGCTTCGCGACGTGGACGAGCATGAAGGTGAGCGCGAGGCCCGCGATGAGCGCCAGACCCTCGATGCGTCGCCGTCGCGCGAAGGCCCAGATCGCGGTGGCGGCGGTGACGGCCCCCGTCACCGCCAGCGACCCGATGTCGGTCAGCACTGCCACGACGCGCTCGATCTGCGTGACGTACAACGCCCGGCCGATCGAGAACGCGCGACCGTCGCCCGGGACCAGCCGTCGCTCGCCGTCGATCGAGTCGGCTAGCCCGAACCAGGCAAAGCTCCCGACGGCGGCGATCGCGAGCAGGGTGGTCAACTCGAGCCCCAGACCCCCCGGCGTAAGTCGCTCGTAGACGAAGCGTGCTGGGCGGGCGGCGTGGTGCGACAGTGGCCGGCCGGCGCACCGCCATGCCGGGCCGACGGCTCGGGCGAACGGCCGCAGCGCCGGCCTGCCGGCCTGGGCCTCGATCCAGGCTCGCGTCCGCGCACGTTCATCCCGTCTTGCCGCGAGGCGGCGCACGTAGAGCGCCCCGATCACCAGTGCGACGATCGCCCCGAGGAGGAACAGGCCCTGGCCGAGGTATGCCGTGACGGTGTCTATGGAGCGCCAGAAGATGAACCCGAGCAGCACGAACGTCGCCGACCACAGTCCGGCGCCGAGGACGTCGAACGGCAGGAACTTCGAAATCGGCATGCGAGAGGCGCCGGCGATGAAGGGCAGCAACGCCCGCACCACGCCGATGAAGCGCCCCACCAGCAGGGTGACGCCCCCGCGACGCTCGAAGAAGCCTTCCGCGCGCGCCAGGCGCTGCTCGGTGATCTTCAGCCGCCGTCCGTGCCGGAGCATGAAGTCGCGCCCGAGCCGGCGGCCGAGCGCGTAGGACGTGAGGTCGCCGGCCACCGCGCAGCTCCAGACCAGGGCGGTTAGGGCGACGACGTCGATCTGGCCCTGACCGGCCACGACACCCCCGACGAGCACCGCCGTCTCTCCCGGCGCGACCAGGCCGATGAACGCCCCGGTCTCCAGGAAGGCGAGCGCGCCGACCAGCACATAGGTATACGGCCCCAGGGTCGTCCCGATGTCGACGATGATCTTCTCCACGTCGGGGGTCGGGACGACGCCGAATCCCACGAGCGCGCAGACCGTGGCCGTGAGCCCGAAGCCGGCGAGCGACAGACGGCTGAGACTCCGGCGGCGGACGAGCGCGTAGACCGCGACGGCAGCCGCGACCACCAGCCAGAAGAGGCTCATCCCTGGGGCGGATCAGCGCGCGGCCGGGCGAACTGGGAGCCGACCGGCTCCGCGGCGACAGCGCGAGGATGCGACCCGGAAGCCCTCAGGGTCGCGGCGGCGGCGCGCGCCCGGCCGGGCCCGTCTGAGCCCTTGAAGAATCCGAGGACAGTGGGCCCCGAGCCGGAGACCATGGCGTGATCGGCCCCGGCCGCCCGGGCGTCGGCAAGCGCCGGGGCGATCGCCGGCGACAGCGCACAGGCGGCCGCCTCGAGGTCGTTGTGCAGAAGTTTCGTCGGCAGTGCTGTGGCAGCCGCCCGGACCGCCGAGCGCCGTACTAGCAGGTCCTCAGCGCGCCGTCCGATTCCCATCAGGTCTGCTTGCGCGTACACGGCCGGAGTCGACAGGCCCTGCCGGCTGGGAAGGACCAGAACGCCGAACAGGGCCGGAGCAGGCAGCGGCTCGACCTCCTCCCCCACCCCGGTGACGAAGGCGCGGGACGGGTCGATCTGGGCGGGGACGTCGGCGCCCAGCCCCGGCGCCAGCTCGCGGAGCACGGGATCGTTCGGGTGGCCGGCGGCGTATGCGGCGAGCCTGAGGGCAGCCGCCGCGTCACCCGAGCCGCCGCCCATGCCGGCGGCCACCGGCACCCGCTTGACGATGGTCAGCCTCTGCGGCGGGGCGGACCACCCGGTGGCCTGCCGATAGGCGGCCAGCGCCTTCGCGGCGAGGTTGACGCCCTCGACGCCTGCACAGCGCACCTCGTCCCGGCTGGCACCGGGCGGTGCGGGCTCGAGACACAGCTCATCGGCCAGCGAGACGGGCTGGACGACGGAGATGAGCGGGTGAAGCCCGTCCGCGCGCGGAGCGCCCACGAACAGGCAGAGGTTGACCTTGCC
>JAABUN010005239.1_pt1 | contig 16343 bp, 13 predicted proteins | sample 5559311 | NCBI WGS metagenome assembly JAABUN01 (sample SAMN10711877, study PRJNA513370) | rock metagenome | isolation source: Antarctica rocks | place: Antarctica: Victoria Land, Siegfried Peak sud
GCCGGGCTTTCTGGCTGTTCGCCTACTGCTACAACCGTCGGTGCCTGTTCTGGCAGGACAAGCCTAAACTCAAGCAGACGAACATCGGACTGGCACAATTCCTACCCTCTATCGTTTAGGCACTCCCACGGCGCGCGAACCTTGCCGCCGGACGACCGGGCCGGGTAAACTGAGGTTTCCACGCCCCGTTCGCTCATGAGACTGCAAACCACCAGCACGACCTCGACGGAAACCGGCACGCCGGGTCGCCTTGTCTGGCCGGACGCGGTCGCGTTCCGGGAGGCAATTCAGAATCCGGGCGTCGCGCTCGGCGACCCCGATCTCAAAAACGCCGAGGTCGTGACGGACAAGCGCGGTCTGCCGGTCGCGTATTCGGGCCGCTTCGCCGTGGTGTTTCGGCTGCGCACCCGAAGCGGCGAGGAGTGGGCGCTGAGGTGCTTCACCCAAAACACGGGCGAGGACGAGCGGCGGCTGCGCTACACGGCCGTCACGCGCCAGGCTGGGAACCTGCCCCAGCACTTCGTTCCGTTTCGCTACGTCGAACAGGGTATCCGGGTCGGCTTCCAATGGTATCCCGTGGTCGCCATGCGGTGGGCCAGGGGAGAAACCCTGGGCAAGTTCGTCGAAAACCACGTTCACGACCCGCAGGCCCTGCGGACGCTGTGCTTGTCGCTGTCCGACCTGCTTGCGCGCTTGGAAGCGGCGGGCATCGCGCACGGGGACTGGCAGCACGACAATCTGCTCGTTTCCGAAAACGGCCAAACCGTCACGCTCGTAGACTACGACGGGCTGTTCGTGCCCGGTCTCGAAGGCCGTTTGTCGCCTGAAATCGGCCACCACAATTACCAGCATCCCTTTCGGAGCGCCGAACACTTCGGCGTGGGCGTGGACCGTTTTTCCCACCTTGTTTTGCAAACCGCCTTGCTCGCGCTGTGCAAGGACCCGTCTTTGTACGCCCGTTTTTCCGGCGACGGCGAATCGCTTCTTTTCAAAAAGGCCGACTTCCTCAGTCCGTCGCGCTCCCTCGTTTTTCGCGCGATTGCGGGCGTGTGCGGGCCGGGCGACGTGCTGCTGAAGGAAGCCCTGACCAAGTTGGAAGCGGCCTGCGTTGCCGGCCCGGCCGGCGTGATCTTGCCGGACGGGCCGGGCGGGGCGCCCGCCTTCACGTCCGCGACCCTGGGCGCGTTTTCGCCGGGCCGAAATGGTCCCGCCGCCCCGCCGCCGCTCGCCTCGCCATCCAAGTGGTGGATGACCGGGAACGAGGCCGCGCCGCGCTTATCGCCGGCGAGCGCGAGCATGAGCACGGGCGTGCTGCTCGCGGGCGGGCAGGGCATGCTGCTTCAGCAGCAGCAGCACGAGGCGAACCTTCAGGCGGGCGCGGGCTTCATCAGCCGCCTCGCCACCGACGAGATTTTGATGGGCGAGCGCAAAAACCTGTATTGGACGCGGGCGGCCTGGGTCGTCTGCCTCGCCCTGTTCGCGTTCTTTTTCCTGATCGAGGGACGCATGAGCACGTTCCCGTGGATCATTTTGTTCCAGTTGGTGTTCTTGCCCTACAACGCTTGGCCGCGCAAAAAGGTGAACGACGAACTCAGCGGCGAGATCAAAAAATTAGAAAACTTGCTGTCCGAACGCTACGTGCGCGTGGCCGAGCTGAAGGATACGTCGCCGCACCTGCTCGCGCCGGGCATGAAGCCGGGCGACGCTTCGCACTTCATTCAGCACCGTTTGGGCCGCACCAATGCGCGAAGCGTGCTGTCCATTCCCGGCATCACCGAGATCACGCTGGAGCGGCTGCGCGCGGCCGGCATCCACACGGCCGCCGACCTGCAAGGCCGCACCTTCGTTTACGGCGTGAGTTTGCACGAGTTCGCCGCGCTGCAAAATTGGGTGCGCGAACAGGAAATGCTCGCCGCCGACGAGTACCGCCAATCCGCCCCCACGCACCAGCAAACCCGCAAGGACGTTGCGCGGCTGGAAAACGAGATCGCCGGCTTCGAGACCGAGCTGGAAAAACTGCGGCTCGAACAGGAAAACTTCCCCGACGTGTCGCCCGGCGCGTTTTTCCGCAAGGTGGTCGGCGCGAAGTAGAACGGGTCAATTCGGGAAATCGCCGAGGGCTTTGTTCGCCGAGGGATTGAAATCCCTCGCTGCAAAAGGCGACCGTCCTGCCGGACGGAAAAACAGGCCGGGCCTTCGTGACAGGAACCGTCCGGCAGGACGGACGCACTTTCGAGCGAGGGATTTCAATCCCTCGGCGATTAACCCTCGGCAAACAAAACCCTCGGCCCCTGGGCGACAAACCCTGCGCGAACTCGCTTCCGGCCATGCAACTGCTCACGACGGACACCGCCGCTCTCGAACCCGCCCCGCAACGTGGCGTCGCGTGGCCGGACGCCGTTGCCTACCAGGAAGCCGTGCAGAACCCGGCCCACGCTTTGGGCGACTCCGACCTGCGAACCGCGCAGGTCGTCCTGGACCGGCGCGGTCTGCCGCTCGCGTATTCGGGCCGCTTCGCCGTTGTCTTCCGGCTGCGCACCCCGGCCGGCGAGGAGTGGGCGCTGAGGTGCTTCACCCAGCCCCCGGACCTCAACGGCGGCGATGCGCTCGACGAGCGGGCGGCCTGCTACGCGCTGCGCGAAGCGTACCTGGGCCGGCCGCCGCGCTGCCCCGGCTTCGTTCCATTCCGCTACCTGCCGCGCGGCGTGCGCGTCGGCCCCGCCTGGTATCCCGTTCTCGCCATGAAGTGGGCGGCCGGCGACGCGCTGGGCGCGTTCATCGAGCGGCGGCTGCACGAACCGGCCGCCCTCGTGGATTTGTGCCGCGCCCTGGGCGATTTGCGAAACGCGCTCGAAGCGGCGGGCATCGCGCACGGGGACTGGCAGCACGACAACATTCTTGTTTCCGGCGACGGCCGAAGCGTCACCCTGGTGGACTACGACGACCTGTTCGTGCCCGTTCTTGCCGGCCGGAGCGCGCCCGGCGAGCAGGGCCACGCGAACTACCAACACCCCGACCGCGCGCCCGGCGACTGGGGGCCGGGCGCAGATCGTTTCGCCCATCTGGTCATTCAAACCGGCCTGCTCGCGCTCGTCCACGACGGTTCGCTCTGGTCGCGCTTCGGCGACGGCGAATCCGTTTTGTTCCAGCGAGCCGACCTGCTTCGTCCCGGCGAAACTTTGATCTGGCAAGCCGTTTCCGAAACCGCCCGCGCGGCCGGCGACGACCTGCTGGCCGCGTGCCTCGCCCGCCTCGAAGCCGCCTGCAAAACGCCCGGCCCGGCCGGCGTTCTGCTGTCACCCGACGCCATTCCGCCGGTGAGCGCGGCTTACCGGGACGCGGTTCGGCGTCGTCAGGAAGCCGCCCACGCCGTTCTGAAGCGTGCGGCGACGGCGACGCAGCAGGCAGTGGAAGCGGCCCGCCCCGCTCCCGCCCCGGCCGCCCAAATGGTCGCCGAAAAGCCGAGGGGTCGTTATCATGCCGAACTCACCAGCCGCGAAATGCGCGCTTTGGAGCGCCAGCACGTTTGGGTGACGCGCGCGGCCGGGGCCTTTTTCGCCGTTCTGATGTACGCGCCCACCACGCCCGAAATGGTTCCGCTGTACGTCTTTTCGCTCGCGCTCGGCCTGCCGCTTTTGTTTGGGGCCGGCTACGGATTTTGGCCGCGCAAAAAACTGCTCGCCGTGCTGAACCAGGCAATCGAGGGCGCGCTGTCGGCCGCGCACGCCTGCGACGACCTTCTGGATGCCAAACGCCGCCGGCTGCGCGACATTGACGCCACGCCGTATCTCAACAACCTCGCCCTGTTCGTGCGGGCCGAACTTGCCGCCGTTTCGATCAAAAAGGCGGGAAGCGTGCCCGGCATCGGGCCGCGCACGCTCAAGGCGCTGCGGCTCGCCGGGATCGAAAATGCGGGCGACCTTGCCGTTTTCAGCGCGCTTGACGCCGTTTCGGAAAAAAAGAAAAGCCTCCTCGACGCCTGGTACGCGGACCGGGAAGCGCGCGCCACGAACCGTTTCCGTGACCTGAACGACGAACGCCGCGCGCTCGAAAACGATCTGCGGCGTCTCCGACAGGAAAAAGACGACCATCTGCACAAACGAGAAGGGTTGTTGAGCGAGCACGAAGCCTTTCCGCCGGCCACCACGGCCGCGTTCGTTCAGGAACTCCTGAGCGCCTGGTGAGGCTTCCGATACTTCGACCATGAGGCTGCAAACTGTTCCCGCCGCGACTCTGACCGGCCCGCCGACGCTGCGCCCCGAAGCGTTCGCGGCCTGGCCCGACGCCGTCGCTTACCGCGAAGCCATTCAAAGTCCCGCCCTGTCCCTGGGCGATTCCGACCTGCAAGCCGCGAACGTCGTTTTGGACCGGCGCGGTCTGCCCCTTGCGTATTCGGGCCGGTTCGCGGTCGTGTTCCGGCTGCGCGGGCCGGCCGGCGAAGATTGGGCCGTGCGCTGCTTCACGCACGCCGCCGCCGGCCGGGGCGGGGCGGACGAACTGCGCGCCCGTTATCAGGCATCGGCCGAATGGGCCGCGCGCCAAACGCCCGATTACCTCGTGCCGTTTCGTTACGTCGAGCAAGGCATCCGAATCGAAGACGGCCGGGGCGGAGCCTGGCTGCCCGTTCTCGCCATGAAATGGGCGCAAGGGGAATCGCTGGGCCGCTTCGTCGAGCGGCGCGCGCTTGCGGGCGACGGCGCGGCTCTGCTGCGCCTGGGCGACGCCCTCACCGACCTGCGAACGGAAATGGAGGCCGACGGCGTTTCGCACGGGGATTGGCAGCACGACAACATTCTTGTTTCCGGCGACGGCCAAACCGTCATGCTCGTGGACTACGACGGGCTGTTCGTGCCCGGCATGGCCGGTTTGCCCGCGCCCGGTGAGCGCGGCCACGCGAACTACCAGCACCCGCACCGAACAATGGACGAGTGGGGACCGAGCCGCGACCGCTTCGCCCATCTCGTTTTGGACGCCGGTTTGCGAACGCTCGCCCGTGACCCGTCTGTGTTCGCGCGGTTTGGGGGCGCGAGCGGCGAATCCGTTTTGTTCACCCGCGCGGACTTTCTGGACCCCGACAACTCGCCCGTTTTCGCCCACGCCCGCGACCTCGCCCACGCGACCGGCGACGTGGCTCTGGGCGAAAGCGTGGCCCGCCTCGAAGCCGCCTGCCGCGCCGGGGTCCCGAACAACGCCGCGCCGGCCGGCCGCGCTCCCTGGTGGCTTCAGCCGGAGGAAAAAGTGACGCGCGTCGCGGCTCCGAAGGCCGAGGCTGTCGAGCAGCACACGCCATCGCTCCAGCGGGACCAGCAGCGAGACCAACAGCGAGCCGCCGCCGGTGTTTGGGGCGCCATCTTAATCGCCACGTGGTTCGTGGCTACGCTGGGGTTTTCCGTCTCCAGGAACGCGCGACCGTCAGCGCCTACATGGTTCGTTGAACCGTCGTCCGGGCAGACCGTGAGAATAACGCCGTTCCCGGTTGTGCCCGGCACCGGCTCGTGGACGCCGACCGCCGAGGTGAATGTCGCGCCGCCGCGCGTGGACCCGTTCCATTCCTCTCGCTCCTTGCCAACAGCCCCGCGCACCGTCACGACCGCTTCCGGTTTCGACTACCAGGACTTTGTCGTCGGAAAGGGCGCGCAGCCGCGCAAAGGGCAACTCGTCACCGTTCGTTATTCGGACACGTTCCTGGATGGCCGGCCGGTGCGCCCCGGCGAGTTGCCGATCACTTACATCTTTTTCCTTGGCTCTCCGAACGACACGGCGGGCTTCACCGAAAGCGTCAGCACCATGCGTGTCGGCGGGCGGCGCGTGCTGACCATTTTCCCCGACCGGGGCTACGGCGCGAACGGCGCGCCCGGCGGCCGGATTCCGCCCAACGCGGCCTTCACTCTGGATGTCGAACTGCTCAGCGTGCGCTAAAACAAGAACAACAAGAACAGAAATCGTTTCAGGAGCGACCGATCCGACCATGCCCTACAGCGCCGAAATTAACCGCGCCAAGCCGACCGCCTTTTTCTTCCTGATTGACCAAAGTGGCTCGATGGACGACGCCTGGGGCCTGGACGGCACCAAGCGCAAGTGCGACGCGGTCGCCGACGCCATCAACCGGCTGCTTTCCACGCTCGTGATCCGCTGCGCCAAGGGCGAGGACGTGCGCGACTACTTCCAGGTCGGCGTGCTGGGCTACGGCGGCGCGGTCACGAACGGCTTTTCCGGGCGGCTCGGCGCGCGCCAGTTCGTGCCCATTAGCGAGATCGCCGACAATCCGCTGCGCGTCGAGCAGCGCACGAAAAAAGAAGACGACGGCGCGGGCGGCCTGATCGAGCGGACGGTTCGCTTCCCCGTCTGGTTCGAGGCGAGCGCGAACGGCAACACGCCCATGTGCGCCGCGCTCGAAACCGCCCGAGGCGCGCTCAAGGCGTGGACCGAACTGTACCCGCTCAGTTACCCGCCCGCCGTCATCAACATCAGCGACGGCGAGCCGACCGACGGCGACCCGCTGGGCATGAGTGAACAGTTGAAGCAGATCGGCACCAACGACGGCAAGGCGTTATTTTTCAACATCCACATCAGTGGTTCGGCCAAGCGTCCCATCGAGTTCCCCGACACCCAGATCGGCCTGCCCGACGAGTTCGCCCAGCGGCTTTTCGAGATGAGCAGCATTTTGCCTCCGCGCCTGCGCGGGGAAGCGCAGCGCGAGGGATTTTCCGTAAGCGAAAACACGCGCGGCTTCGCCTTTAACGCGGATTTGCGCGCACTCATCCAGTTCCTCGACATCGGCACGCGCACGGCGGAACTGCGGTGAGCAGCCCCACCCTGGCGGCGGCCGTCGAACCGCTCCCGCTCACCCTGCGCCTGCGCGCCCTCCATGCGCCCAAGGAGGGCAACTCGGAGCGCGAATACGAGGACGCCTTCGCCGCCCAGAAACTCGCCCCGGCCCCAGACGGAGCAGCCCCGCCGACCAGTTTCACCATCGCAGTTTCGGACGGCGCGTCGTCGAGCGTGTTCGCGCGCGAATGGGCGCGTTTGCTGGTCGCCGACTTTTCGCGCGGTCCGTTCCCGCACTCGGCAGGGGAGGCCAGCGCGCGTGTCGCTTCTCTGGGCAAAGCGTGGCGCGAACAGGTGGGGAACGGCGCGCTGCCCTGGTACGCCGAGGAAAAATTGACGCAAGGGTCGCACGCATCGCTGCTGGTCGTGACCTGGGACCTGACCGGCAAGCGCACCTTTTCCGCTCGCGCACTCGGCGACTCGTGCCTTTTCGTCGTGCGCGGCGGCGAGCGTCTTTGTCATGCCTTCCCCGTCACCCGCGCCGCCGACTTCGGCAACCATCCGCGCCTGCTTTCAACCGAAACGACGGAAACGCCGTTCGTCGCCCTGAACCGCCCCTACGAACCCGGCGACCGGTTCTTTTGCATGACCGACGCGCTCGCCCACTGGTTCCTTGCCGCTCATGAGGCCGGACAAAAACCGTGGGAAATCCTGCCCCTCGATCGGGCCGCGTTCCCCGGCTGGCTTCAAGCCCGCCGCGACGACGGATCGCTCAAAAACGACGACGTGACCTTGCTCGTGCTGTCCGTGCTGCCCGCGCCCGGCGACTGAAGTCGCCGGGCGCGCTAAGGCTGGCGTGCGATCAGGTTGGCGACGAGGGCGGTCCAGCCGGTTTGGTGGCTTGCGCCCAGGCCGGCCCCCGTGTCGCCGTGGAAGTACTCGTGGAACAGCAGGTGGTTCTTGAAATGGGGGTCGCTTTGGAAAAGCGCGCTGTCGCCGAACGCCGCGCGGCGGCCGTCGCTGCCGGGCAGGAAGGTGGAAACCAGGCGGCGCGACAGTTCGTCCGCGACCTGGGCCAGCGTCCGCATGTGGCCCGAACCGGCCGGGCACTCCACGAGAAACGTGTCGCCGTACACCTCGCCGAAGCAGGTCAGGGCCTCGATCAGCAGATAGTTGACCGGGAACCAGATCGGCCCGCGCCAGTTCGAGTTGCCCCCGAATAGGCCCGTACTGGACTCGGCCGGCTCGTAGGCGATGTGATAATCCGTGCCGTCGAGCGGCAAAATGTACGGGTGCTCTCGGTGCCAGCGGGACAGGGCGCGAATTCCGTGCGGGCTGAGGAACTCGTTTTCGTCGAGCAGGCGGCGCAGAACGCGCCGCAGCCGGTCCTCGTTCACGATGCTGAACAGGCACTGCCCGCCCGTGCCCATGTCCTGGTCGGCGATGTGGGCGACGCCGCGCGACAACTCCGGTTTATGGCGCAAAAACCAGTCCAGGCGGCGCAGAAAATCCGGCGCGGCGTTCAGGGTGGCCTGGTCGAAGGTTTCGACGGCGATCAGGGGGATCAGGCCGACCATCGAGCGCACGCGCAGCGGGAGGTGCGTCGCGCCGCCCGTCCGGTCGTTGCCGGGCGGCAGGTGGAGCACGTCGTAGAAAAAGCCGTCCTCCTCGTCCCACAATTCCACGCCGTCGGTCCCGATGTCGGTCATGGCATGGGCAATGTAGACGAAATGTTCGGCGAACTTGACGGCAACGTCCTGGTAGGTCGGGTCGTGGCGGGCCAGTTCGAGCGCGATGGCGAGCAGGTTGAGGCAAAACATCGCCATCCACGACGTGCCGTCGGATTGTTCGAGCGTGCCGCCGGCCGGCAAAGCCGCCGAGCGGTCAAAAACGCCGATGTTGTCCAGCCCCAAAAAGCCGCCCTCGAAAACGTTGTTGCCCTCCACGTCCTTGCGGTTGACCCACCAGGTGAAGTTGATGAGCAGTTTATGAAAGATGCGCTCCAGGAAGGCAAGATCGCCCGGCTCACCGGGGGCGGCCCCGCTCATTTTGCGCTCCAACTGGTACACGCGCAACGCGGCCCAGGCGTGGACGGGCGGGTTCACGTCGCCGAAGGCCCATTCGTAGGCCGGAATCTGGCCGCTGGGGTGCATGTACCATTCGCGGCACAGCAGCAGCAGTTGGTGCTTGGCGAAGTCGGGGTCCACTAAGGCGAGCGTGACCGCGTGGAACGCGTGGTCCCACGCGGCGAACCAGGGATACTCCCACTTGTCGGGCAGGGACAGCACGTCGCTTGCACTCAGGTAGGTCCAGTTCGCGTTGCGGCCGTTTTTGCGCTCCGGCGGCGGAACCGGCGTGGCCGGGTCGCCGCTGAGCCACCGGCTCACGTCGTAGGGATAAAACTGCTTGCTCCACAGCAGGCCCGCGAGCGCCTGTCGCTGAACCGTTCGCGCGTCGTTTGTTGTACCGGGCGGCGCGAGCGGGGCGTAAAAAGCGTCGGCCTCGCGCTTTCGTAGATCGAGTTCCGCGTCGAAGTCCGATCCGAACGTGCGCGGGACCGGCTCCGGCTCACGGTCGGACAGGCGCAGGCGGATTCGGATTTCGCCGCCGGCCGGAACGTCGAGCACGTACAGCGCGCCGGCCTTCGTGCCCGTTTGGGCCGGGTTGACCGCCCCGGTTCGTTTGCCGACGACGTACTCGTGAAAAGCGTCCTTGACGAACGGCGAGGGGTTTTCCACGCCGAACAACCGCCGGTTGTTCGTCTCATTTTCGGTAAAAAGAAGGTCGGGTGTCCCCTCGCAGGCCAGCCAGAAGGATTCCAGCGGGTGCCGCTCGCTCCCCGACCGGGGAGCGGCGATGACGGCCATGCCGGGCGGCGTGGTCATGTCGCGGCGCAAACGGGGGCGCGAGTCGCGCGTGCCGTTCCAGGTCCAATCGTTGCGGAACCAGAGCGTGGGCAGCAGGTGCAGGCGGGCCGCGTCCGGTCCCCGGTTAGCGACCGTGATCTGGATAAGCAAATCGTCGGGCGCGGCTTTGGCGTATTCGACGAGCACGTCGAAGTAGCGGCCCTCATCGAAAACGCCTGCATCGGCCAGTTCGTATTCGGGTGCGTTGCGGCCCCGCCGTCCGTTCTCCGCGACCAATTCCTCATAGGGAAACTCGGCTTGCGGATACTTGTACAGGTACTTGGCGTAGGAATAAGTCGGCGTGGCGTCGAGGTAGTAGTACACCTCCTTCACGTCCTCGCCGTGGTTGCCCTGCGGCCCGGTCAGGCCGAACAGACGCTCCTTGAGAATGCCGTCCCTGCCGTTCCACAGCGCGACGGCGAAGCACAGGCGCTGCCGGATGTCGCAAAAACCGGCCAGCCCGTCCTCGTTCCAGCGGTACGTGCGGCTGCGGGCGTGGTCGTGCGGGAAGTAGTCCCACGCGCTGCCGTCGGGCGAATAGTCCTCGCGCACCGTCCCCCACGCGCGCTCGGAAAGGTACGGCCCCCACTTGCGCCAGCCTTCCGGGTTCCCGCGCGAGGCGGCGACGCGCTGCCGCTCCGGGTCCGGCAAGGCGGGAACGGTCATGGCTGCGCCCCCGTCTTGACACAGCGCGACCTGCGCCGTACCGTGAACGTATACAGCAGCAGCGAAGGAGGCGTTCGACGATGGGTGTTCATGTTCTTGAGGTGCTTGTTTCCGACGAAGAGTTGAGAGCGCTCGAAGCGCGCGCCCGTGCGGCCGGCCTGCCCAACCCAATCGCCTACTTGAAAGATTTCGTGCGCCGCGACCCCGCCGAGTCCCCGAACGGGAACCCCGCGCCCGTCTCGGCCGACATGACCTTTGCGGAAATCCTGGCTCCGCTCCACGCCGAGGTCGCCGCCTCCGGCATCACGGACGAGGAGTTGGACACGTTGTTTGATCAGGCTCTGAAGGAAGTCCGCGCCGAACGCCGCGAGCGCGAGCGTGAAGATGAGAAAAAGGATGCCGAGAGCGGAGGCCGCGCCTGAACCTGCCTTCCAGTCCGGGCGTTGTTTTCGACTGCAACGTGTACCTTCAGGCCACGGCGCGACGGGGCGGTCCCGCCTTCGCCTGTTTGGAACTGCTGGAAGCGGGCGGCATCACCCTTTTCGTCAGCGCCTACGTTCTGGACGAAGTCGTTCGCGTACTCGGACGGGCGGACCTTCGGCGCAAATTCGCTCTGCTTACCGACGAACGGGTCGGAACGCTGCTGACTCGACTGCAAACCCACGCCGTCCTCGTGCCGGATGTGCCTATCGTCTTCACCTACGAGCGAGACCCGGACGACGCGCATTACGTCAACCTCGCCGTCGCCGTCGGTGCGCGCTATCTGGTCAGCCGCGACCGCGACCTGCTCGATCTGATGGACGCGAACCGGGCCGAGGCGCGCGACTTTCGCCAACGCTTCCCCGGCTTGGCGGTCCTCGACCCGGTAAGTTTTCTGCAAACTCTGCCTGCGCGCCCTGCTCAATCATCATCGTAGTTGGCATATGCTTCGGCAAAGCGGCCCTTTCTGAGGCTGAACAAACGCCGGGTTGTGAACACGATTTCTCCCCATTCGTCATCCGGCCGGTACAAGTCAAGGTTAACGGCTTCCTTCAATGTCATGCCGCTGGGCGTCTCCAGGTAGCCGAACTTTTCTTCGCGTTGCAGCCGCCCTCGCACCGCTTCGGATAGGTCCAGATACTGAACCTTGTCTGACGAGTCGTCGCCCCACACGCAGCCGCTCACAAAGCCCCAGGCACCAACCAGACCACGATCCGGCCGGTACGGAACGTAGTAACCGGTCGGGCAAAACCCCGCTGCGTGCTGCTCTTCGCCACCGATGTCTTCGCATTCCGGAAGACGCATGAGGCGCGTGGCCGTGTACTTAGGCGAGTAAAGAGCGTAGACACCTCCATCCTCCTGAACGAACGGCACGAACGTGTTGAACAAATTAGGGTAGTTGCGCGTGTATTCTCCGGCCGGCTTACCATCGAGCAACACTTCGACCTCCAGGTACTTCCAGGCACCCGGTCGTATTTCGACGGACCGCGTTCGGGTTGTGTAGCGCGCGAGCAGGGCAGCGGCCTCCGCTTCAGTCATCGGGAAGTCGCCTCAGTACTTCGTGACCTGGCCGGTGAGCGCGCCGTCAATGTAGTAGGTGGAGCCGGAAACGTAGTCGGATTCGTCGGATGCCAGATATACGGCGCAGCCGGCGACCTCGTCGGGCGTGCCGAAGCGGCCCCACGGGATTTCCGACAGGGCGTTCTTGGTCGCTTCGGGGTCGTCTAAGACGCTCTGGTTGATGGGCGTGGCAATCGCGCCCGGCGCAATGTTGTTGACGTTGATGCGCACGTCGGCAAGTTCGACGGCGAGGTTGCGCATCAGCATCCGCAGCCCGCCCTTCGCGGCGCAGTAGGCCGTGAACTGTGGAAACGGCACGTCCTCGTGGACCGACGAGATGTTGATGATCTTGCCCCGCGCGCCGCCCTCGCGTGCCAGCGGCTGCTTCACCATCTGCCGCCCGGCAACCTGCGAAACGAGGTACGGACCGCGCAGGTTCACGGCGATCACGATGTCCCATTCGTCGTCGGTCACTTCCAGAAACGGCCGCTTGATCTCGATGCCGGCGTTGTTGATGGCGATGTCCAGTTTGCCGAACGCTTCCACGGTTTGCGCGACGATCCGTTCGACGTTTTCTCGCTTGCTGATGTCGCCCTCAACGGCAAGGGCGTGCCCGGCCCCGCCGCAGGCCTCGACGACCTCGCGCGCCTGCTGCTCGCGCTCCGGCTTGCCGCCCAGATAGTTGACGGCGACCTTCGCGCCTTCTTTGGCAAAGCGCATTGCGATGCCCCGCCCGATGCCGGTTCCCGCGCCCGTGATGAGGGCGACCTTGTTTTCCAAACGCATGATGAAGTTCCTCCCGCTTTCTCGGTGATACCCGAAGGGCGCAAATCGCGCGCCGCTCAGTTCCGTTCGTCGCCGTCGTCGGCCGTTTGCGGCGCACGGACGATGCGCGGGTCGGTGAAGATGTCGTGTTCGTCGCGGCTCGTGCTGGAAAACTCGGAAACGACCGCGCCTGCCTCGCCAGCCTGGAACCAGTGAAGCGTGTTCGGCGGGATCGTGTGCTGCTCGCCGGGGCCGAGGGCGACTTCGCAAAAAACCGTGTAAAAGTCGCGGCCGTTTTCCGGCACGCGGGCGCGCAATTGCGGCGCGGGCGTGCCTTCAACGTACAGGATTACGGTCCCCCGGCGGCAGCGAAACGTTTCCTGTTTTCCCGGATCGTCGCCCACGGGCGGGTGGCGGTGTTCGGGGCAGGTTTGGCCGGGGAACAGCACCAGTTCCTTCGCACAATAACGGTCGTTGTTGACGTAGGTGACGAGCAGCAGGCCGCTGCGTTCCAGGTCGCCCAGCCCGAAGTCGGCCACCTCGATTTGGGCGCGCTCGGCGGGCGTGAGCGCGATCCCGGCCTGAACGAGCATTTCGGCCGCGCGCGTCCGGGCGTTTTCCCGTTCATTTTTTGTGAGCATAGTTATCGCCCTTCGGAGGAAAGTTGCCGGCAGGTTCGCGCTGCACGGCCCGTTTTCCTGCGCGCGCGCGCTCCGACATGGAAAGGGCATCGGGGCGGCGGCGGCGAATAAGAAGCGCATCATGAAGAACACCCGCGCCCGCGTCGCCACCGTCTGCCAGGCCCAGCGGCTTTTCCGCTCGGTCGAGCAGAACCGCGCCCACGTCCTGGACCTGCTGGACCTCGCCCTGAAACAAAACCCGGACGTGGTCTGTCTGCCCGAAACCTTCGCCACGGCCGGCGTGCCGGGCAGCTCGGCCGACCTAACCGAAATGGTCCCCGGCCCGACGATTGACGCCTGCGCCGAACGCGCCCGGCGCGCGCGCTGCTACGTCGTGTGCCCGCTGCTCACCCGGCGCAGCGGCGACGGTCAAGTGTACAACTCGGCCGTGATCCTGGACCGCTCCGGGAACGTCGCGGGCGTGTACGACAAACGCTATCCCGTCACCAGCGCGCACGACTACACCCGCTTCGAGGACGGCGTGACGCTCGGCGACGGCGACGGCATCTTTGATCTGGACTTCGGCCGGATCGGGGTGCGCATCTGCTTCGACGCGGGCTTCGCCGACGACTGGCGGATGCTGGCCGAGCGCGACGTGCGGCTGGTCTTTTGGCCCTCGGCCTACGACGGCGGGACGCCGCTCGCCGCGTACGCCGCGTTGCATCGGTATTACGTGGTCACGTCCGTGCGCACGGATCGTTCACGCATTCTGGACCCGTGCGGCACGCTGCTTTGCGCCACGGACCGGCTGGCAAACGTCGTTTGGCGCGACATCAACCTGGATTTCGCCGTTTGCCACTACGACTTCAACCTGGGCGTCCCCGACCGGCTTCTGGCCGACCTGGGCGGGCGCGTGGAGGTCCGCTCCCACCCCGACGACGCCCTATTTTTGGTCGAGCCGATCGACCCCGCGCTCACGACCGAGGCGTTGATGGCACAATACGGCTTCGAGAACACCCGACGCTACTACGAACGGCATCGTGACGCCTACGCCGAGCTGGTGCAGGGCAGGGAACCCGCCCCGCAATGCGCCGCGCACGGCGACCGGCCGATGTACTCCAAGCGCGGCTGACGCCGCTTTTCAGCCGCGCGGAAAGCGGGCGGGGAAGTCGGCCTTCAGCCCGATGGCTCTGGTGTCAATGCTCTTAATACCAAGTTGGCGCGCAGGCGAGTCCGGCCGCAAACGGTAATCACGCTTGGCTGCGTTCACGAAGTGCGGGTCGGCGATGCGGCTGCGGGCGTCGTATTTGCCGCCTGACAGCGCGCGCCAATTTTCCCAACTTCCGTCCGCCGGGCCGCCCTTGACGGCGACAACTTCGTTTTTGCCGGGGGCGAAGACCAGATTGTCGTCGCTCGTTTTCACCCGGTCGTCGCTCCAATTATTGAAGTCATACACGGCGCGGGGGCGGGCGGCGGGGACCGTGCCGGGCGGGTCAAGGTACGCTTCGGCCTGCACAACGAGGAGCGGCTTGCCAGCCGGCGTGGCTGTTTTTTCGGTGACCTCCGGTGTCCAGGCCGGGTCGGTCGTCAGCGCGAGGGCGTCCCAATTCAGGCCGCCGCCTTCCACGTTCGTCCACGTCAGTGTGTGCGCGCCCTTCGTGAGCGTGAGGCGGGCGGACGGCGCGGGACTCCACGCGATGTTGCCCCAGCCGCCCGTGTTCGGCAGGTTGATCAGCGGGCTGGGCGCGCTGTTGTCGGCGGCCAGCGTGGTGCGGTTATCCATCGGGGAGGCCGCCCCGACGTTGTCGGCGGCGTAGCGCAAAAACACGGCGTAGTCGCCGGTTTCGGGGACGGTGACGCGCCACGAAACGGTTTTGCCCGGATCGTGGATGCCCGCGAGACCCGGTCCCCATCCGGTCGGCCGGGGCGGGCCGCCGGGCGGCAGCGGCTCGAAAGTGATGATGTTGCGGGCGTAAACGTGGTTGTCCGCGCGCTCGCCGCCCATGAACAGCGAGCGAATGGCGCTCACGTTGTCCGGCCGCACGACGAAGACATTGTTCTCGATGCGGTTGCCGATGCCCTTGACGAAAACCGTCTGGTCGCCGCCGCCGCCGCGCACGTTATAGACGACGTTGTTCGTGACGGTGAAGTAGTCGGTCGCGTCGTCGAGATAAAAGCCCGATTGCAGATCGAAGTCGGGATTGCCCACGTCGTGGATCAGGTTGTGGTCGTAGACGTTGCCCCTGCCCGGCACCCAACTTTCCATCGCGCCCGTGTCCTGCGAGTCCTGGTTGACGTGGTGGATTTCGTTGTAGGCGAGCAGGTTATTGCGCCCGTGCAGGAAATTGTGCCGGTTTTCCTTGCTCACGCCGGGCATGGGCTGCCCCTTGATGGTCGTGCCGTAGCGCGGCGTATGATGGATCAGGTTGTGAACGACGCGGTTGTGTCCCGACTGGCTGATCTCGACGCCGTAGCCGTGCCCGACCAGCCGCCCGCAATGGTGGATGTGGCAGTTTTCGACGACGTTGTGTTTGTTCACGTCGCCCGCGAGCGGGTTTCGGGGGTCCAGTTTTTCCGCCGGGATGCCCGTCAGGCTGACGCCGTGCCAGCCGTTTTCGTGGATGTGGCAGCCGTAAACGGTCACGCGCTGAACGGCCCCGTCCAGGTTCACGCCCCGGTCCTGCCCGTTCGCAATGTCGCAGAAGCGGACCGAGCAGTTTTCGACGCCGCCCGTCATCTTCACCACGTCGCCGTTCGAGATGGACAAATCGAGGTTCTCGAAGTGCAGGTTGCGCCCGACGCGCCCCGCCTCGCCCGTGACGGTGATGAGGCCGGGCGCGGTCGAGACGACGATGGTTTGCTGCTCGACGGGAAGTTTCGTCGGCCACAGGTAAACGGCGTTTTCGCGCGAATGCAGGACGGCCTCGCCGGGCGCGTGGAGCAGGACGAGCACGTTATAGCCCTTCTCAGAAGGATTGAAGTCGTGCTACTCTATCAGCATGAAACCTTACTCTGCTGACTTGAGGCAACGGGTGGTCGATGCCCTTCAGAGCGGGCAGACCCAACCGGCCGTTGCCCA